>JAAUYB010187770.1_pt1 | contig 26429 bp, 21 predicted proteins | sample 7278071 | NCBI WGS metagenome assembly JAAUYB01 (sample SAMN14350121, study PRJNA611818) | marine sediment metagenome | isolation source: surface marine sediment (1.8m) | place: French Polynesia: Moorea | collected 2018-08 | reverse complement strand
GGTATTCCCGGGAGCGCCCGCCTACGCCCGCTTCGGCGCGGCAGGCCCGCGCCTCGCGGGCTGCAAGCGAAGTGACGAAGGAACGAGCGCGAATTATCATGGTTTCTCGAAAGGTATTTCTAGTCACGGTAGAGCGATCCGCCTAATTTCGCCATGGCGAAATGAACGGTTTGCAGCCCGCGAGACGCGGGCGCTCCCGGGAATACCTCATAGCTTGCTTTAATGACTTCCTTGCATCTCTTGCTCCTCGACGCTCCTCGTGACAGAGACCCGCCGATGTGGATGATGGTTCCGACCGGCTAGCAGGCACACTACGCGCTCAGTATGCCTTCCCGCCGGCATTACCAGCCGGCCGTGGCCGCGTGATAGCACAGGCGGTACTATCGCCCAACATCTCGGCCGACACAATCCGCTTACAAACTTGCGGCCCGGTGGATCAGATCCCTATCGGCGGCGCCGAGCTGAACCATTCGGCAATCGGTTTGGCGCCCGCGATCAGCAGGTTGAGCAGGCCGCAGATCAGTTGAACGCCTTGAAAGGTGACCAGCTTGCGAATGCCGAAAGGCTTGTTCAGGTCGTTATAAAGGGTCCGATAATGCTGCCACCTCTCGAGGTCATTGTTTTTCTCGTGGTAATCCATCTTTTGGGAATAAGTCGCCAACATCTCGTGCTTTCGCTCCTGCAACAGCCGATCGGCAGGTCCCAGCGAGCAGCGATAACCATAGATGGGCAGCGCGAAGTAAACGCCCCACACCAGCAGAGTGAAGACCAGGGGGACGTCGGCCAATACCAGCTTGTAGAAGACAAGGTAGGTTCCGATGATGAGGATATAGAGCCACAAGAAGCGCGAGACATAATCGATGAGGGGGCGCAGTCCGAAAGCGTTGGCGGGGTCTGTCATAGACAACCCCTCTTTGGAGAAATCGCGGTGTAGAAATCGGTGCAGGTCCTGGAAGTGAAAAACCGCCATTTCGGCGATGCGAATGAGAAAGTACCACCACACCAGGGACCCGATCAGGACGGCCCAATTCTCGGCGCTGATCCGGAAGGACCCATAAACGGCATAGGCAATCCCGATGACGGCGGCCGCTGCAAAGAGGTAAGACATCGGCCCGCTCATCAGAGAGCGGGTGGTTGAAAACGAGGCGCTTTTCGCCAACAGGCCTTTCTCCTTCAGCTTTGCCGGCAGCATCGCGATCGCGGCGAACCAGCGATATCCGAACGCGGCTCCGATCAGGGGAAACAGACCACGCGCCAGGTAATTGAGCAGGGTCTTACTGCCCTCGGCTTGAAGGATGCCCACGGCCTTCACAGAATCGAGAAAGTCTTCGATCCATTTGGAGCCGAAGATCAAGGCGATCAGGAGCGGGAGGCCGACCATGACCACAACCCAAAAGATCGCGTAGATCGGGAAATGTAAACGGTAGAACCAGATCATCCAACGGCATAAAGGGTCATTACCGAAGAGGTCCAGGACTTCAGGTAGAGCGTCTCGTTTCATGGGCATCACCGAACCGGTCAATTTTGCGGCACCATGCCCATTCAGAATATAGATCTCAATTATACCATAAGAAGAGGCATACCCGGTCAGGATTGGACCGCGAACACAGGGCTGTCGCAAGTCGTAAAACTCATGCATGACAGTTCTTTATGATGTTGACCCAAGCGGGCGTGATTGCTTCGGTAAATTAACGGACCGAGGAATTCAGGGCGACGAAGGTGCCGTCATTGCGGCGGCAGAGGGCGCGCATCAAGGTGGCGAAACGGACGCCCGTGGTTTGGCCGCCCATGATGTTGCTCTGTGAAAAAACCGTCGGGAAACCCACGCCGTGGATGCGCACCTTGCGCTTGCCCTCGGCGTCTCTGGGGTTGATCAGGTCTACCCGCTCCACCACTTCCTGGATGGATCTTCCCGTGAACTCGTCGCCGAAGACGTAGATGCTTATTTTTTCGTCTCCCTTGGCAAAGCCGCGAATGGCTCGCTCGATACCCTCCACCGGCGAACTGTTGGAGAAGACGTGCCAGGTGCGTAACGTATTTAGAATCAATCTACGGCGGGAAGGCGTGTCGGGTATCCAGCGCTGGACGTATCCCGGGAACATGTATTGGCCCATGTCGTTCATGACCTGGATGCCTTTGACGCTCGGGTAGATATTGAGCACCTCTTCCATCTTGCGCAACATCAAAGGCCAGGCGAAGGAGACCATGCTGCCGGAGGTGTCGATGACGAAGATGATGTATTCGCTGTCCACCGGGATGCCGCCGACCGTGTTGTCCCGTTCCGGGCGCTTGTAGCTTTCACCCAGCAGGCGCTTCATCTCTTCGGTCAGCTTTTGTTGGGCGGCTACCAGGCGGCCTTCCAGCTTTTCCTGGACCTCGGACAATTGCGCGGTGTCCTGGAGTTTGCCCTTGAAATCGGTCAGGTCGCCCTTCAGGCGGGCCAGTCTGATCTTTTCGTCCGATAGTTGCTCGGTTCGGGTGATCATTTCGCGTTCCAGGATCACCGTTTCGCCTTGGATTTGCACCAGTTCCTGTTGGAGCAGGGCGATGCGGGCATCCAGGTCCTGACGCGCGTCTTCCAGCGCCTTGGGTTCACCCATTTTGGTGAGCACGAGCAGGATGACCAGCGCGCCGAAGCCGCAGCTCACCGCGTCCAGGAAACTCAAACTGAAACTGCCGGGTTGTTCCCGTTTCTTCTTGCGTTTCACGGCCAGTCCTCCGCCGGGCTCATAAAGCTGCCGCCGGTCCCGATCGCCAGTTTCCAGAAACCGGATGCGGCCATGGGATCGCCTTCCATGGGCAGCAGGACCACATTGACGGGGATACCGCGAGGCAGCCTGTCGATAGCCGCGTTGAACATGGAAACGCGGCGCTTGGGGCTGACGGTACGCCCCTTGGGCACCACGCGTCCCTGGGTGGGTAGGCCGTCGGTCAGCAGGATCAGGTTGTCCGGCCTGGGATTCATATTGCGAACCGCCTCGAATGCCTTGTACAGGTTGGTGCCGCCGACAGGAGCCAGGACCGCTGTCCGCGTGAGTGCCTCCCTCAAGTGACCGGCCTCGTTGGTGGAGAGCCAGATATCTTTGTCCGGCAGCAGCGGCTCGACCTCTTCGGAAAAGGTCATCACATGGAAATAGGCATCACGCGGCAGTTGCGACAGCAACCAGTCCACGGTGCCCACCGCCTGTTGCCATTTCGGAGCCTGGCGGCGGCGTTCCGGCGCCATGTTGCGCAGGCGGATCACGTTGACGACGGTCTCGTCCAACATACTGGCGCTTTTGTCCAGCATGATCAAAATGCGTCGGCCGCCTACCTTCAGGCCGGTCAGGTACTGGCGGTCGCCGTCGCCCACGCGGCTTATCAGCGTGTCGCCGGGCGTTTCGTCGGTTTGCAGGGAGGCGGCCAGGCGTTGGTTGCGCTCTTCCAGGGTCTTGAGATCGGTTTTCAGCTTTTCCAGTAAATCGCGGCGCGCCTGGTTGGTGTTTTGGAAGGTGGCCAGTTCCTCGCGAACCTTGGCGATCACCTCGATCAGGCGGCGCGATTCGCCCTCGGTGACCACACGGTCCTGCCTGATTTTGCGCAGGCTGTTGCGAATCTCGACCAGGTTCTTGCGGGCGTCGTCCACCCTGCGCTCCATCAGGTTGGTTTCCGCGCTTAGATCGGTGGTCAACACGGTTTTTTCACGCGTGATGGAGGCGTTGATGATCAGGTAGAGCAGAATCACCGCGCCCAGGCCGCAGGTCATGGCGTCCAGAAAGCTGAGGCTGAACACATTCTGCTCGCGCCTGCGCCGCGCCATATCAGTCCTCCACCCGGATCAGCGAGACTTGCATATCCGGTCCCAACTGCAAGCAGTCGCCCGCCTTCAAGGCCATGGGCAGGTCGGGCGTGTGGTTTCTCAGGGAGATGTGCTGCCCTTTCTCGAACACCAGGATATCCCCTCGCCAATTCAAGTCGGCGATACAATCCCTGGCCGAGGATCGGCTGAAGTCCAAACCGGGGAGGGGATTCCGGGGGTCCAGGGTCAAACCGTCGGCAGGAATGGGATGGGCAATGCCGTTCGTCATATAGTGGGTAGGCGCCGGGCCGACCGCCTGGATCAAGGGCGCCGGGGGAGGGGGCTCGGGATCTTCGAAGCGGGCGTCAACATTCAGCGCGGTGAAGTGAGCAATGCCTTGACCGTCCAACTCGCCGTCGCTTTCGGCAGTCATGGCGCCTTGTAGGGCCGCGCCTTGCGGCAGATGTACGTTTTCACCCAACACGCCGTGCAGGCCGGGCAGGTAATTCAGGCGATGGGTGGTCATCAGTAGATAATCATCGCTCGCCGCGACCGCGGCCAGAGCCGAGATGCGCCCGTAGATTTCGGCCAGATGATCCATCAATTCGGCGCGGCTGATGGTCAGGCTATAGGTCCTTCCCCCTCCGGCCAGGCGAATGTCGTGCTTGTCGTGGTTGGCCAGATGGGCCAGCCAGACGGGGAGCGCGGCGTAGAGGGCTTGCTCACTAGTGGCGCCGTGAAGCGGATCGAACCGGGTTTCGCGAACAAATCGAGCGGCCAGATAGCGGGCCAAACGGTCGGAAATGGTTTGCCAACCGGCATCTTCGTCTACGGACACCCTGATTCGCTCCAGGCGGGAGGGTTTGGGCGGGGGTGGTTTCAGGGGAAGGCCGCCGTGGGCAATGGTGGCCGCACCGCCCGGGTTTTCGCCCCGGTGCAGTTGGATTTCGGTAGCCGTGACCTGGTGCAGGTGCAGGTCCAGAACCAGAGCTCGGGAGGTTCCGGCCAGGTTCATGCCGCGCGGGTCGAAGGCGAATCGGGCAGCCGCCACGGCGCTGTCGACCGCGCTGTTTACCGACATGCCCGCGCCGCCGGCAACGCCCAGCAGCAGCGGCAGGTTGGTATTCATGGTGCCGGGCACAATCATGACCAGCGGGTGGGAATCGGTCAGTGTTCTTCGGATTTCCGTCAACTGCCCGCACGCCAGGTCGGCGCGGGTCAGGCCCTTGAAGGGTTTGCCCAGGGGCTCGCGGTCCAACTGGTGCCAATGGCGGTTATACACCAACTTGGGTTTCAGGCGCGAACGCGAGGCGGCCGCGACGCCGTAGCTCGCATGTTTGCCTTCCATAAGCACAAGGCCCGGGCCCAGTTCTTTCGGCTCAGCGCCGGGCGCGGTCAGGGCCAAGAGACCGGTATCGTTGATTTCAAGCGTGGTGGTCATGGCAGCCCCGGGTCAGGTTACTTGCAAGTGTTCGATCAGGTGTTCGTCCAGGTAGGTGTCGGCGTCCTGAACCAGACGTTCCTGTTGCAGTTGGAGTTGGTGCAAAAGGAACATCAACACGATGCTGATCAACAGGGCGATAAAGGTGGAGTTGAAGGCCACGCCCAGGCTGCGGGTCACGCCGGTGATATCGCCGCCCACCGCTTTGTGGGCCTGACCGAGCGCCTCGCCGATACCGCGCACGGTTCCGATGAACCCGATCGAGGGGATCGCCCAGGCGATATAGCGCACCATGGACAGCTCGCTTTCCAGGCGGTCGGATTCGGCATCGCAAATGCCGTGCGCCGTATCGCTGACATCCTGGATATTGCGGGTTGCCGCGAACCGGTGCAGGGCCGCTAAGAGGGCACGCGGTAACAGCTTATTTCGTTTGGCCGGCTCCATTGTCTGTAGTTGTCGGCCGTATTCGCGAGCGTCCTCCGGTAAGATGCGCGTTCCCTCCGGCCGGGGGATCAGTTCCAGGTTCAATAAGCCCCGTTCCCGGGCCATACCCAGGCCCTTGTAGGCGATGATGGCCATGGCCCAGAACATCAGGATGAAGCAAGCTTCTTGCTCGAAATCGCGTACGATGACATAGAAATTCCGCTCCACGATATAATTGGGGTCGGCCTGCATGCGGGCAATCTGTTCGGCCATGTGGTGGTCCGCCTCGGGCCTGATCCAGGCCACGTAGGCCGCGTGTACCAGGATGATGGACAGGAAAAGCGCTGCCAGTTGATACACGAATCCACCATTAACTGATCGGTTCATACGGGGCTCCTATATATCGACGGGGAACGAGACGGCCTCGTCCACGGGTAGATTCTCGGTGGGTTGGAAGATACTGGGTTTTTCCTCTTCCTTTTCCTGTGCCGCGGGCTCCTGGCGAGGAGCCGGTGTAGCCGAAAGTAAGACAAAAATAACCAGCGCTTTAAGATACATGGCCTACTCCAAATAGCGGGCCACGCGGAACCCCAGATCCGGGCGCGGCTCCTTGCCGTAGTCTCTGAATGAATATCGCAGCTCGGTGATGGTGCTGTGCATCCAACTGGAACCGCGGATAACGTGGTAGCTGCCCGTATCCGGTCCCAGGGGATCCTGGTCCTGGCCCGGCACGCCGCGCAATCCGTAGAAATCGTGCACCCATTCGGCCGCATTGCCGCCCAGGTCGTACAGACCCAGCGGATTGGCGGGGAAACTGCCGACGGGCGCGGTGGCCGCGTGTCCGTCCTTGTAGTTTTGTAGAACGCCGGGTAACACGGCCGAGGCGGAGGCGTCGGCAAAATTGCCGCTGTTCTCACCCACCGGCAGGCGCATGCCCCAGGGATATTTCATGCCTTTGTCACCACCTTCCGGGTAGCGGGCGATCCAGGCCCACTCGGCCTCGGTGAGCAGGCGGTAACCGTTACTCAGCGGTTGGGCGGGCACCCAGGCACCGTTCCTTTTGATGTAGAAAGGCGAAAGCCCCTCCTGTTTGCTCAGCCAGTTGCAATACTGCACCGCGCTGCTCCATTCCAGGCGTACCGCCGGTTGGTTCGCCAGGGCCAGGCTCTGGCCGCTGATGATGCCGGAGTCGTGTTCCTTGTCGAAAGCGGCGTACTGGCCGTTGGTGACTTGCTTGGTCGCCACGTAGAATGGCCGCGACAGGGTAACCTCGCGCAGTACCTCGTTGGCGCGTCTGCCCGCTTCTCGCCTGGAGGCGCCCATGGTCATCTTGCCTGGGCGAATCAGCCGCATTTCATGGCCCTGACCGTTTGTGTAGACATCTTTGATTGCGGCCTTCTTGGCGGCAGCCACGGTTTCCAGGGTGACATCCAGGGCGCTGACCACATCCGGTTTCGGCGTGACCTCCCGCGACCAGGGCACGAAGCCGGGCTTGCGGATCTCCAGTTGGTGGGGCAAAGCGGTCAGGCGGTGCACGCCCTCGGCTTTTTCCTGCAACTCGCCGTCCACATATAGTTCTGCATCGGGCGGCCAGACGGTCAGTTTGACATCGCCCATCACCGGTTCAAGGACCAGGTTGACCTCGCTCCGCTTACCGGACTGGATGGTTACCTGCTGCGAGGCATTGCTGTAACCGGCTTTGGTCAAGCCCACCGCGTAGGATTGCCCGGGTTTCAGGGCGACTTCCAGCGGGGTCAGTCCGCGAAAAACGCCGTTGACCGTGGCGCTCGCGCCTTCCGGTTTGCTGTTCAGAACCAGGTTGCCGTCAGAAGGAATCAATTCGGCGACCGGTAGGGTCAACTCCTCCTGAGCGGTGACCTTGAAGCGAGCGCGATAGGGCTTGTAACCGGCGCGGGTCAACTCCAGCCGGTGATTACCTTCCAACAGGTCTGCCTTTACCGGTGTTTTGCCCAGCTTTTTGCCATTGACCAGAACCGTGGCGCCGTCGGGTTTACTTCTGACGTTGACCGGCGCCCACAAGGGCTCCAGCGGCAGTTCGATCTCAGTCACTTCGCCGGCGCCGGGTAGTTCGATATCGGTGGAAAACTCGCGGTATCGGGGCGCCCGGGCGGTAATGCGATAGGGGCCCTCGGTCAATTCAAGGGGTTCCAGCGGGGCGTTGCCCATGAGTACGTCATCGACCAAAACCTCGGCGCCTTCCAGGGTGGCGATTTTCAAACGGCCCGGCAGTTTTTCCATTTGGAAGAACAGGTCCGGCTCCTCGCCGTTCACCTCGAAAGATTGGACCAGGTCATAGTAACCCTGCTTTTCGGCGCGTAGGGTATAGGTGCCGGGCCACAACATTTTGCGGCCGCCCAACTCGAATCGGACGGGGAAGCCGTCCACAATCATGCTGTCGGGAATCGGATCGACGGAGATGGAAACCGGTTGGGCCCGAAAAAGGTAGACCGCGGCGATTCCCAACACGAGAAACAGGATGAAACCGGCGATAAAGCCGGGACGCAAGCCGCCGAGCCGGCGGTTGGCGCCGACCAGCGCGCCCGGTTTGAAATCCTCGGGTTGAATGGCGGCGGGGGCTGCGCCGGGTCGCTCGGCAGGCGGGGTCAGGACGGGGATATGGGTTTTTTGTACGGCGCTGAAAACCAACTTGCCGGCGTCCTTCTTGACCAGAAACCGGGTCTCGCCCAAGCCGATCATGTCACCGTCGCGCAACCACCGGGACGCGGCCAGGGGAGCGCCGTTACACAGGACTTGGGCGTCGTCGGCCGGTTGAATGAAGATTTCCTTGCCGGACTCACCCAGGTAGGCGAGCACTTTCTCGGTTCCGGGCAGGGGAAGCGCGGAATCCGGGCCGCCCAATACGGCGGGAAAACTTGTGATTTCGGTGGACCCGCTCATATCTTCTCCTTACAAACAACCGTCAGTGCATCGGGCGGTCGACCGGGCTTCACGACCAGTTCCTCGCGAACGTCGCGATAACCCTTGCGCGAGCCGGTCACCACATAGGTTCCCGGCTTCAGGTCCAGCGATTTGCTGGTGAAGGCGCCCATCCGGCCCACCTTGTAAACCAGGATCTCGGTCAAGCCGTCCGAGTTGAGGACCACCGGGACGGGTGTGTTCCAGGATGTCAGCAGGGTGCCGAGGGTTTCCGCCTTTTCACGGATCTTGGGTCCGGTTCCGGCCTCGGCGCGGCGCTGTATGGCTCGCGCTTCGGTAAGAACGGCGGGAGAGGCCAGGCGGGCGGGATTGGCCAGGTGATAATCGACCGCCTCATGCAGTTCGGCCCATTGGCGGCTGCGATCGCGGCCCTCGAAGGCGAATGCCACGGTATCATCGATGGTCAGGATAATGCCGTAGGTTTTTTCCGCGCCGCGCCAATTCTCCTTTTTTTCTTGCGAAGCCGCAACATCCCGCAGGCCTTTGATCCTGGCCAGATTCTCGGCTCTGTCCACGGCGGCCAGACCTTCCGCGACCATGGGGGTTCCGGGCTTCAGGCGCTCGGCTTTTTTGAACTCGATTCCAGCGGCCTTGTAGTCTTTCTTTTCCAATAGGTTCATGGCGACAGAAAGCGTGTCTACAAAAGGGTCTGCCCGGGGTTCGGGCTCCGGTTCGGATTCCACCACGAAAACCGGGCCCTCCTTGCTCGAGGGCTTGGGTTCAGGTTCAGGCTTCACCGGGCTTGGAGGGATCGCCTTCGGTGCGGGCCGGCTTTCCGGTTGCTTCACCGTAGGAGCGGGCGGTGTTTCCGTCCGGGTGCGGGCCGTATCGTCGGTCCGATCCGCGACGGGTACCGAGACCGGTTCTGTTTCGGCCGTATCGATGCCGGTGGGTCCCCGCGTCGAGGCGCGGGTATCGGTGTTGACCATGCCGGGCAGAACCACGAAGACCGCGGCCATGGCAATACCCAGCATGGCGAACAGAAGAACGACCCAAATCCTGGGGAACGCACGGCCGTCGTTCAAACGACCCGGTTTGGTGTGGTTGATTTCAGGGGGTGGCGTGAGCGGTTGGGTCACGGGTTACTGGCCCTCCTTGGACTTCGCCGCCGTGTCGGCATCTACCGGTTGTCCCGTGTTGGGATCTACCGGCAACCCCGTTTCATCGGCGAAGATCTTGCGCAGCAGGTTGCGCCAGTTATCGTACTGGGTTTCTGCCGTGCCGGTAAGCTTGAGCGTTCGGCCTTCCAGGTCCACCAACATGGGTTCCACCTCGCCGTCCAGCGAGGCGGCCAGTTCTTTCAGGCCCTCCATGTAGATCTTGGCGGCCTGGCGCTGTTGTGTGCCGGCCTGGACCATGGAACTGCCCGCCATCACGGCCAGGGTTTCCGCCCCGGCCTCGGCGCTGCTGTCGGCTTCGTTGACCACGGCGCCTACAATCAACAGTGCCCCCAGCACTTGTTGAATGGTGGCGTCTCGCCGCATTTTGCGCAGTTCTTTTTCTTCTTTATAACTGGCGGCCTGCCAATCTCCGTAGAGTTTGTCCATACGGCGGCCGAAATCCTGGTAGTGGGCCGTCAACGTATCCACCAGCATGGCGTCGCGGTCGCGGATGTCCATGACGCGCGCCATCATGGGGTCGCCCTCGGCGGGTAATTTCAGTACGCTGTAACGATCGCCCCTGTTTCTTGGTCGGGTTTTCAGGTATTCGTTAAAAGAATCCGGGGCGATATCACCGGCAAACCTCAGTTCATCCACCTGCCGAATCGCTCGCAGGTGTTCGGGCGTTTGTTTTTGACGCGCCTCGAGAATGGCGTTGGCGATTTCGTTGTTCAAATAGGTGTAGGGGTTGCGCCACAGGTCGTCGCCCTTGTTGTAGGCGCGCGGGTCGGCGCGGCGCTTGAACTTCTTGCGCAGCCATTGCTTGCCGGTGGCGTCGGTGACGCGAATATCCAGCGTTCGCTTGAAACCGGTTGAGTAAATAATCCTGCCGTCCACCCGTACCTCGCCGCCGTCTACATTGCGCGGCACCACGCGTACGGCGCCCCAGTAACCGGTTTGCTGTAGGGTCTGCATCAGTTCGGTGGGGATGTAACGGGATTCCGACTTGCGCACGCCGGGAAACACCGCTTTCTTTTCCTTGGCATATTCGTCGCCCTTGGGGAGCCCCGGATCGAAGACGAGGATGTTGACATCCAGCAGGCTTTCCTCGGGTACTTCGGTTTGGGCGGTGACCAGCCGGGTAACCTCGGGTAATTTTTGGGCCCAAACGGCGGGCACACTATAAATAAAGAGTACGCAGCACACGAAACGTTTCATGGGTTATCCTTTTTTTGCCCGCTGGTCTTGGGCATGGGCAGGCCCTTGTATTTGCGGTATTCATCCCATAGTTTTTCACGGAGTTGTGGATCGCTTTCGGCCATCGCGGCCTCGCGCAACTGTCGGGCGACGATGTCATCGCCGCGACCGTCGGGAATATCGGGGGGCACCCGGTTTTGTTGAGCCGTGTTTCTTCCGGCGGCGCTCTTACCACCTCGGCTGCCGCCTCCGCCGTCGTTACCGCCGCGCGCTTCTCCGCCGTAGGCCTGTTGAGCGCCCGAGGCTTGGCCCTGACCGGCGTTTCCACCGGCACTTCCGCCCGAACCGCCCGCGCCTCCGCCGGAACTGCCCTCGGCGCTTGAACCGGCGGTTCTGTTTTGTTGCAGAACTTCTTTCTCCCGCAACAACATGGCATCGTATTCGGCAAGGGATTTCTGTAGGCGGTTATCAGCGGCTTGCAGGCGTTCCTCCGCGGTTTGTGCGCCGGAAGGTAGATCGCCCGCGGGCGGAGAGCCGGCGGCGCCTTGTTCGCCGGTTCCGGCGGGCGGCGAGCCGGCAGCGCCCTCTTTAGCAGTTCCGGCGGGCGGTGTGCCGGCAGCGCCTTCTTCACCGGTTTCGGCGGGCGGTGCGCCGGCAGCGCCCTCGCCCTCTTCAGCGGTACCGGCGGGCGGTGCGCCGGCAGCGCCCTCGCTCTTTTCACCGGTGCCGGCGGGCGGTGCGCCGGCAGCGCTATCTCCCTCTTCACCGGTTTCGGCGGACGGTGCGCCGCTTTTCTGTTCATTATTCTCGTCCGAACCGGCAGGGGGCATTCCGCCTGCTTGTTCGTTTGTTGCCTCGCTGCCGGCAGCAGGCATACCCGTTTCCGGTCGATCCCCCCGGGCATCCGCTGAAAGCGAGGAGGCCTGTTGTCGGCTTTTATCGTCGGAGGTTTGTTGGTCGCTTTTCTCGCCTGACTTATCACCGCCTTGTTCGCCTTTTCCCTCGGAGGTTCCTTCCGATTTCTCACCGCCCGGTTTCCCGGATTGCTGCCCGGGCTTGTTCGGAGTCTGAGCTGAAGTGGAGGCAGCGGGTTGCCCGGGTGAAGCAGAAGAACCGGGGCTGGGAAGGGAGGGGGCAGCGGCCGCGGAAGGCATGGACGGCAAGGATGTGGACGGGGCAGATTTTTGCGCGCAAGCGGCCAAAAAGATGAGGAGTGCAAAACAGCTAATCAGTCGTAACATGATCTCCACCTCGGAACGTAGCGGAAGGCCTACCTAAACATAATAACGCTTCCTGCCTTTCTTGTTACTGCAAAATCGGTTCCAGTTGGTTTGCGCGCTACCTTGTTATGGTTATGTCGGCGGATCGAATTTTGGTTGACGGGCTTGGGGAAACCGATATGGATTTACGTGGGGGCGTGTCCGGTTGGATGGGGTTGTTTTGCTCAAACCCAATAAATAAAGGAATTTTACCACAGAGGATATACAGAGCACAAAGGAAGAGGGGAGGCCGGGAGGAGGGTAGCATTACTTCTCTCTCCGTTCCCCGGCTTGGATTCCGGGCTTAAATGAGGAGGCGGTTCCGAAGAAAACCATTGTATGCCAAGGCCGTTAGTATTTTTTGATGTCAATTAAAAGTACGTTTTACAGCCCTGAATTCGGATCTCTGTCTTTTTGCGGGGACAAGACCTGTCCACGGGTGCGTACACATCGTAGAGAGGGCCGGGTCAAAGAGACGCATTGGAAGCAGGTTCTGGAAATCCAAAAAATGAGCTTACCACCTAAGCCGCTCTCATAGCTTCAACACGTGGATGGTTTTGCCCTGGTGCGTGATTGACTCACGTTGTCCGATATTAGTGGGGTCCGTGATTTTGCCCCTCCGGAACAGTACAAGGTAACCTTGTTTCAGATTTAATCGGTTTAGATAGCCGGCCAACTGGTCTTTACCTTCCTCAAGAGCTTTACCCTTCAACAATTTCAGTTCAACGGCGAAATGCTCTCCACCGAATTGGATATGCAGGTCCATACGGCCTGAACCCACCGCGTATTCCCGGTTGATATAACCCCCGCTGTTGACGATGCGATGAAGCCAGGAAAGAAATACAAGGTGGTGCGCGGCTTCGTTATAGGTTTTGCGGGACGTAATCATGTCGTGGTTCACGCGGTAGAATTCGATGAGGTTGGTTAAAAGCTTTTCCATGTCCAACTTGCCCTCAGGAGTGACGTAAGTCGACGGGTTTTGTCCCAAAAAACCCTCATCGGTTGCCGTCAGCTCACGAGGAATGACTTCGCGGTAGATAGGGTTGGCAATTTCCAAGCCATGGTCTCCCATTCGAGCCAATCCCAAATCGAGTACATATTGACTGTCCTCACCCGAAATATTGGCTTCTGCCAGGCTGCTGCTACCAATTAAGATGGCTTCGATTACCCTGGCAACTCTCGGTTCGGTCAGCTTGTCCGCCAGTTGGTCCAGATGCACATCCCGGCGTTTGATCAGGCGTCTTACCGCCTGTTCCACATGTTCAGTGGTAACCGTTGTACCGTTAGGAGCTAAAGGCGGTTTTTCGAAACAGATTTCCCTGCCCAAAGCATTCACAAGCCAGGGTTGTCCTCCGGTTTGCTCATAAGCAGCGGAACAGGCTTCCACTGAAAACTGTTGACCGGTCTCCCTGGTATGGGCGGCGTAAAGGGTACTGACCTCCTTTTCGTTGAAGTTCTGCAAAACAAGGGATTTTTCTTTGATATTGAAGGCCGAACCGCCGACGATGTGTTTCTTTTCCCGATCGCTGTAGATACGGTAATCCCGTATATCGCGGACACCGATGCAACAAACCGATTGGGGGAATGCCCTGGGGCGGTCGTTATAGCCCGAGCGTAACTGGCGTAGGACTGAGATCAGGCTGTCACCGATTAGGGAATCGACCTCGTCCAAAAACAAGACCAGGGGTTTGGGGAGATCCAGGCACCAATTGGTGAGAAATTGGCTGAGCGCATTCCCGGGGCCCACCACATCCATATGACTTCGCTTGGGTTGGAATTCTTGCGGCAGGTAGATCCCGGCCGTTCGCTCGAACTCACCCAGGATGGACATGTTGGCCTGCGCCACATCATTGTGTGCGGCTTGCGCTGTCTCTATATTCACGTACAAGGCAAGATAACGCCCCGCTTCAGTCACACGCTGAGCCAATGCTCGCATCATGGTGGTTTTTCCGGTCTGGCGGGGCGCATGCAAAATGAAATAGCGTTTATTGTCGATCAATTGAAGGAGTTCCTCGCGATCGAATCGCTCCCAGATATCCACCATGTAGTGATCCTCGGGAATACAAGGACCCGATGTATTGAAAAACCTGGCCATAATATGCGCTCCAAACCGGTCAAAACGATACGGCACTATTGTAACCTGTTTGTTCTTCCTTGCGCCTTGCGATCCATTCGAAGCGCGTGTAAACTGGGTCTTACCCAAGATCGCCCTATCACCAACGACCGGTACTTGATAGGAGTGTCTCCAATGACCAGCAAGAAATTGGCGCTGAATGAATTGAAAGTGAAGAGCTTTCCCACCAACTTTCATGCCGGTATCGAGGTGATTGGCGTGGAACATCAACACAACACGGTTTATTCCGGTATTTGTACCTGTCTCCTGCCATGCGGGACCGAGAGGATCTATAGCTGCCCCAACGGCTGCCCGCGCGGCGAGGTAGAAGAAATCGAACAACGTTGGCCCTGATAACATCTCTATAAGGAGTGTGCCCCCATGGCAAAGAAAAAGTTGACTTTGACTGAATTGAAAGTAACCAGTTTCCCCACCCAATTGAGCGGCGGTATTGAAGCCGTCGGCATCGAGGATAATCAGAACACCAAGCATTCCGGTATCTGCACGTGCTTCATGGATTGCACCACCCTCAAGATCTACAGCTGCCCCAACGGCTGTCCGCAAGACGTAGAAGCAGTTATCATCGATGACTTCTAAACACGGTAATTGAGGGAAGCTGAGACACACATCCCGCGAGTTTTCTCAAGCGTTGGGAACACTTGCCCGAGAAGTCGCGGGGTGTGCTTGTGCACGGTTCTTTGTGTCTATGAGGTCATTTGGCGTTTAGCCAGGCGGGTGAAGAACCCGTCTTGCTCCATCAATTCGTCGAAGGTGCCGGACTCCACCAGGCGGCCCCGGTCCAACACGAAAATACGGTCGGCGTTGCGAATGGTGCTCAATCGGTGGGCGATCACTACTCGGGTCACATGCAGGCGCTCCAGGTTTTGACTGACGGCCGCCTGGGTTTCGTTGTCCAGGGCGCTGGTGGCCTCGTCGAAGAAGAGCATGCGCGGTCGCGTTACCAGGGCTCTGGCGATGAGGATGCGCTGGCGTTGGCCGCCGGAAATGGCGCCGCCGTCTTCGCCGATAATGGTGTGCATGCCCATGGGCATTTCGCGGATGTCATCGGCTACGCCCGACATGGTCGCCGCTTCCCAGGCATGTTCCAGGGACAACGGCAACGACCCGGTGATATTGGTGTAGATATCGCCGCTCAAGAGTCGCGCGTGTTGCAGGACCACACCCGCCTGGCGGCGTACGGCGCCGATATCCAGGCCCGCCAGTTCCTTGCCGTCATAATAGATGGCGCCGTTTTCCGGGGTTTCGAAACCCAACATCAGGCGCAGCAAGGTCGATTTTCCCGAACCGGAGGCGCCCACCACCGCCGTAAATTCGCCGGGGTTGATTTTCAGGGAGATATCCCGCAGTACCGGGGGGCCGTCGCTTTGATAGCGAAAGCTGAGGTGGTGGACATCGACAGCCCCGCTCAGGGGACCCGGATCCGCCTTGTTCTCGCTTTGCTCCGGTTCCGCGCGCAGGATGGGTTTCACCCGTTCCAACAACGGCACGATGCCCAGCGAACTTGTGGCCGTTTTGGAAAGAGCCAGGGCCGCGCCCAACAGGTGACCGTAAGCGGCCATGAAACCCAGGAAGGAACCGGTGGTCATGGGTTGGCGCAATAGAAGAATGGTGTAGGCGAAAATGGTAAGCGAACCCAGAAAGGGATAAGCGCCTTGCCAGACACGCACGGTCAGGTTCAACAAACCGGTTCGCCAGGCAATGGATTTCTTCTGACCGAAACGCTCGGCCCAGACCGCGTAGGCCCTGGTTTCCGAGCCGGACATGCGCAACTTGGCCATGCCGCCGATCAATTGGAACAGCAACCCGGAGATTCGGCCGCTCAAATCGGCCAGGCGTCTTTCGTTTCGAAGGATCAATATATTTAAAGGTAAGGTGAGTTGCGAAAGGACGATCAGGATCAGCGCCGTCCAGGCCAGTTGCGCGTTGAAGAGGAAGAGTTGCAGCAACACGAAAAACGAGAACAGCGAGGTCACCATCGTGGTCACCAGGGAGGCCGAGAGCATGGCGCGTATGGTGCCGATACCCATGGCCCGCTGCGACAGGTCGCCTGCGGAGAATTGTCGGAAGAAGGGAACCGGAAGACTGAGCAAGCGGTCCCACACCGCGGCTTGCAGGTTGCCGTCCATACGGCCTTCCATGCGCAGCAGGGCAAAGCTTCGGGTCAGTTCGAACAGGGTGGCGGCAAATGCGGCCGCTACCAGTCCCAGGCAAACCATCACCAGGTCGGTGCGGTTGCCGTCGGGAATGGTCGTGTCGAACAGGTGACGGGTGGCGAAGGGGACCAGCATGGCCAGCATCCCGCCCACGGCGCCGGTGAGCAGCACCATAACCAGATCGCTTTTGACATCTTTCATGCCGTAGCTCAGCAGATCGCGGAGCCCCAGCGGTTTCTCCGGCAACGGGCGATAGAAATGGTAGGCCCGCGATGCAAAACGGTCCGTGTCCCGGGCCTTGACCAGGTGTCGGCTGCCGTCACGCGGGTCGATCCAGCGGTAACGGTCGCCGTGAGGGATCAGTGCAACCGGCAGGCCGTTGTTGGCCAGAAACGCCAGTAACGGAACACACGGTCCCTTCCACCAGGCGCCGCGCAGCAGTACCTGGCGATATTTAAATCGGCCCTGGCGCGCCATGGAAGCCACGGGGTCACGGCTGTCATACCTGACGATCGTATTGGGTAACTCGAAGCCGGAGGCCCTGGCCGTCAGCGACACGGCGGCCATAAACATATCGGGGTGCGTGTGAAAAACATCGTCGCCGGTGTCGCGCATGAGCGGCGCGGCCAGATTGTATACGGCCTTGCGCATGACGTTGTCGTTGTGCTCTATCTTGGTTTCCAAGCGGCGGTGTTCGCGTTCCTGGTCGTCCTTGTGTTGTTTGAGGAAACAGCGCAAAGCCATTTCGTGGAAGCAATCCACGTGTTTCCAGCAATCGCCGGCACGCAACATTTGAACGGTTGTCAGCGATTGGAGACGGGCGGTTGTGCGTGTTTCCAACCAGGTTCGATCGCTGATCGGCAGGAAATAACCTTTCGGCAAGATCAATTCGTTGCGGCCCAGGTAACAGACATCCCCTTGCATGGAAGCAAACCAGGCCATGCCGTGATTGGGCAATACGGTCAGGCCCGCGGCCACCTTCCTTTCCTCGGGAACCGGCATGGCCAGGTGTCTTGTGGGTTGGCCGCCGCTGACCAGAACGGCCGACAGTTTCAGGAACCAGGGTTCCAAAAGACCGCGCACCCAGGCTTCCTCTTGGGCCTCCTGTAACAGCCGCTCGAAGTCGTTGCGATTGATTTGGACCAGGCTGGTGCCCTCTACGCCGATGCCGGTCAGGTGAAAGCTCTTCTCGCAAAAAGACAGGTCCAAACCAAACAGCGCTTCGCTGGGGTTCAGGCGCATCAACGGGTGCAGGCGGCCCGTCAATTCTGTTTCCGCATCGCGCCAGGCGTAGAAGACGTCCAGTTCGCCGGAGCGAACCACCCAGACATGATCGGGGTCGTTGAGGGAAATCCGACGGTTGGCCGCCGATTCAATAACCACGCCCAGGGTGGCTAAGCGATCGTCCAACTGCTTGAGCATGCGGTTCTCCATTCAGAAGCTGCGAACCAGTTCGGCATAAGCGCCCCCGGCATCACACAGGGATTCGTGGGTGCCTCGCTCTACAATTCGACCGTGGTCCATGACGATGATTTCGTCACAGTCGCGGATCGTGCTGAGTCGGTGGGCTACCACCAGGCAGGCGCAGCCTCGACCGCGCAGGTTTTTTTCGACAATGCGTTCGGTTTCCGGGTCCAGGGCGCTGGTCGCCTCGTCCAGGATCAGAATGCTGGGATTCTCCACCAGGGCGCGGGCGATCTCCAGGCGTTGGCGTTGGCCGCCGCTGAAGTTGGCGCCGCCCTCGCGCACCGAGGCGTGGTAACCGCCGGGCCTGCCGGTGATTTCGTCGTGGATATGGGCATCGATCGCCGCGCCGATGACATCTTGCTCGGGAATGGTGGTGTCCCACAAGGTCAGGTTTTCGCGGATGTTGCCTTCGAACAGCACCACGTCCTGGTCTACCACCGCGATGGAGTTGTTCAACACAAGTCGCGGATGTTGTTGCCAGGGCCTGCCGTCGAAAAGGATTTCGCCTTGCCAGGGGTGGTATAGACCGGCCGCCAACTTGGCGATGGTCGATTTGCCGCTTCCCGACTTACCCACAAGCGCAACCCGGGAACCCGGCTCCAGTTTGAGGTTGAAGTCGACGATCAGCGGTGGGTCCAGTTTGCAGTATCCGAACGTCAGGTTGCGCAGTTCCATGCCGCCGGACAGCTTGACCGGTGCGCCGTCGCCCTGGGGCCGTTCCGGCGGTCTGATATCGGCATTGTGGCGCAGGATATCGTCCAGTCGATTCATATCGCTGCCGGCGTTCTGGATATCGGCACCCATCATGACCAGATTGTTGACCGGGGCCATCAGGCTTGCCATCAGGCTTTGAAAGGCTACCAACATGCCCATGGTCATGTGTCCGTCCATGACACGCAGGCCGCCCACGTAAAGAATAACCACGGTGTTCAGGGCAGAGAGTAGGGGCGGCACTACCAGCAGGCTGAAGGTGAGACGGCCCAGATTCTGGCTGGAGTTGAGCGCTTTGGCCTGGTATCCGGCCCATTTGGCGAAGAAGTCAGATTCGGCTCCGGTGGCTTTGAGGGTTTCGATGACCTTGAGGCCGTGTGTACCCGCCCCCATCAGCTTTCCGCGCTCCTGGTTCAGCTTGATGTTTTCGGTGATCCTCTTTTTGGAGACCAATTGTAGAAAGGCCAGGTTGGCAAGAGCGACCAGCAAACCCACAGCGGTCAACAACGGGTCGTAGAAGAACATCACGACCACGAAAAATACGGCCGTGATCAATTCGATCACGGCATTAGCCAGTTTGCCGGAGAGCAGGTGGGCCGTGCGGTCATTGATGTCCACGCGGCCGGCGATATCTCCGGCCATGCGTTGCAGAAAGAAATCCATGGGGAGTTGCAGCACATGCCAAAAGAAACGACCGGACTCTACCAGCGCCATCTTCAGTTCCAGCTTCAACAGGTAATATCCCTGAAGCCATGACAAGGCGGCGCGAATCAGAGCGGTAAACCCCATGCCGATACACAGCGGCCATAGCCAGGTATCCAGGCCGCGAATCAAAACCTCGTCAACGAATACCTTGGTGAAGAAGGGGAGGGCCAGGCCGGGCAGGGTAAGCCCCAAACCGGCCAGGATGACCATGGTCAGGGCCGGAGCGGCGCCGGTAAGCCTGGGGCGGAGGGAGCGCAGAATGGACGGGCGTTGACCGCTTCGCTTGAAATCGGGCCCGGGCCGCAAGGTCAGGGCGACGCCCGTAAACGCTTGACTTAATTCCTGATGACTGATTGCACGGGGGCCGGAGGCCGGATCGTTGATATAGACCTTGTCCTTGTCCGCGCCTTCCAACACCACGAAGTGATTGAAATTCCAGAACAAGATGACCGGCATGACATGCCCGGCCAACTGGGTCGGGTCCACCTGATATGCCTGAGCCTCCAGACCGTAGTTCTGAGCCGCTTGCAAAATATGAATGACATTGCTGCCGTCCCGGGATACGCCGCAGGCAATCCTCAGTTCTTCCAGAGGTTCATAACGGCCGTAATGGCCCAGGACCATGCCGAGCGAGGCGGCGCCGCACTCCACCGCTTCCATCTGAATGACCGTGGGGGTTCTGACCCTGGCTGCCGGCGGCATTTTCTGGTCTTGGTTCATACCCTACCTGTCCCCGAAATCGAAAAAAGGCATCACGAGGCTGATGGGGGATTGACGCCGGGTGATCACTTCGGCCCGACAGATGGTGCCGCTTGCAATGCGGCCTGGGAATCCGTTACGCGATGTCCAGCGATAACCGCCGGCGGTATTGTTGTCGGTTTGCAATTCGGCAATCACGGCAATCGGCGCCCCGAATCTTGAGAAATGTTCCACCAGGGCTCTGTTCCCAAGAGTGCGCAACATGCCCTGACGGGAAACCGGAAAGGGCGAGATCTCGGTGACATCGGCCAGGAGAAACCCGTATTTTTCGGCCTGAACGGCTTCCGGTAAGATCCGCATGGTCATTTTTCGCTGCACGGCCTGGCCGAGGGCGGGGGGGAGGTAGACCAGGGCCCGCAATTTGTCTTCCGTATCCATGCCCAGTTCCATGGTCATCAAGGGCGCATCCTTCGCCAGACGATCGTTTTGCCTGACCAGCAATTCAAGTACCCGCCCCGGGTGGGAGGCTTTCAGAGGCATATCTTCCGAACCGGCATCGCTGCCGATGATCGCGATGGTTTCACCGGCTGCCACCTGTTGGTCCGGTTCCACCAACACCTTCCGAATACTCCCGGCAAGGGGCATGCGGACAGCGCCGATGCCCTCCGGTGTCAACAAGATGCCGGAGCCTTGAATGGTGGTGGGCACGGACCCGAAAAACCCCCAAAGCAGAACCCCGGCCAGCAATAGCCCGAGTCCCGCCAGGGAAAGCCAACCGGCGGGCGAGGTGACCACAATCACCTGGTCCAATTGCTCAGGCGACGACATGTGCGCCAGTGCCTGCTTTCTAAATACCTGTTGGGTCAATGCTTACTCCCGGGGTGATCCAGGGAACGTAATTAAGCAAGCGGGCTGAGATAGATGGATCAGATGACTCTTGTTGCGATTCATTTTACCTTACTACCACGTAAGAAACAAACTTTTCGGCAAAATAATCTTGATTGCGGACAAGACTATTTCATGAGAGTCATTTGTAACGCATCGGTAATTTCTCACTGATTCATTAGTTTTATTTTTTTTCGATTATTCACTTGACAAGCAAAGATGAGGGGCATATCTTTCACAGTGCTTCTATTCACAGAGATGAGCTAATTAACTTCAGACAGAAGTTTAGGAGGACATGATGAGTAATTCCAGCCAAGGAACACCCCTGAGTCAAGAGCGTTTGACTGAAATCAAACAACACCTTTCCGGTGGCAGCTTGACCCAGGCGGACCGTGACGATTTGCTTAATTCCTGGACCTGGCTTGAAAAGGCCACTGAACAATGGCGTTCGGACTGGTCCGGCTCCGGCGGCTCCGGTAGTTCCGGTTCCGGCAGTAGCTGGTAGATATCTCCAGACAGGTAAGTGACAACGCGCGGCACGGATTGACCGGGCCGTTCGGGTTAGTCCCCGGGCGACCGGCAGTGTTCGGTTCGAGACAAAGGCGGGTACAAGAACCGGGCAGCCGGGGCTATGAGGGCCGGCCCGACGGTCGGGTCGATCCGTGCCGTGCACGAAACAGGCCGCTCCCTGACTTTGGTTGGGTGCGGCCGTACAAGCTTCAAGCCGCAAGCTTCAAGGGAGGGTTCGGCGGTACCCTAACCTTTCCAAATGGCCGCGTCGATGATGGACCAGAGATGGATCAACCATCCCAGTAAGAAAAGCCACAAGAAACCGGCCAACACAAACATGACGACGGCCATCAGAAGACGCCCCTGAACCAGTTGGCCCAATCCGGGAATAAAAAAACTGCATATGGCGGCAAGTACATTACCGGCAGATCCTTGACCTGGCATAACAAACTCCAGATATGATATATAAACCGCCTCCGATTATGACACACGCGAAGCCGGTATAGGAAGTTTTCCGGAGCAGTTCATATGGTTTTCCAGTGAACAGCTTCATGATCATTGAAAAGCCATCTTGCGAGCAGCAACGGCTTTTTACGGGCGTTCAACCACTTATTTTCGGCTTTACACCTGAGACTGATCAACGGCTTGGATAACCGTGGGTCTACCTCCTGCTTTGGCAAAGCGGCACCTTGCTCAACGGCAGGTACAATGTGGCATGGTACAGCTTGTAGTTGGTCGCTCGCTTCCTGTCGGCATCGCGGTCAGGACTTGAAGAAATCCAGGTTTATTCTGGCTTGCCGCGCACCCAGTTGCAGGGTCAGGCCGTCGTCCTGAAGCTGAATTCCGGTCGGGGTAGGGGAGAAGAGGGTAACCATTACGGGGCGATTCGTGTGGGCGGTCAGCCCCAGTGACAGGGCGGGCTCTTTGGTGCCGTAATAGGGCGCCCACCAACCCCTTCGGCTGGTTTCGTCGGCGCGGACCAGATCGGCCGTGTTACCCGTCGATGAGGCTACCGACACGTAATATTCACCCGCGGGTGTCGTCAATCGCAGCCGGTTCTCCTCAGCGGACCACTCGTGCGGGTAATCGGGAAACAGCCAGTGGAGGCGAACCGCATGCTGTTTTTTTGGTGACAGTTGATCGATGACCGCCCAGCTATCACCCGTCGCATCCAGGCGCAACACGGCCCGATGGTGCACCGCACCTCTGTCCATGGACATGTAACCGTCGTGGTTCATGGTCAGTAAATGGCTGCCGTCCGGCAGGGCGTCGTTATGGGTCACCTGTCCTCGCGCCCAGTTAATCCAGGTGAAGCGGGTGGCGCGGCGCATCTGGTCCCGGTCGTCCAAGGTGATCGTGTTGTGGACATCGGACCTGGACAGGCCGTTGGCCCATTCGTCGGTCACGTTATAGCAGTAGGTGCCGGCATCGACCGCGATCGCATGTCCCCGATACCAAAGGTCCACGTGTAGTTGATCCGCCTGGCCCGGTCGATCCCTGAAATCCGCGCATCGAGCGATCAAGCGCCCGCCGGGAGCATTCATCACGATGTTGCCGCCCTTGGGAAAATGAACGACGGCGGATTCTTCCCGCGATTCAGGTTCACCGCTTACGCGGGGCTCCCCCGGTGCAAACCAGTACAGCGGCTCATCCCAGGGACCCGGTGGGTATGCCGGCCGCTGATGACACAGGTGATAGGCGGCTTGAACACCGGCCCGGTAATCACTGTAGCCCATGCTGTCCAAGGGAAAGATCCAGGCTCCGTCATTGTTGCCGTAGTTGGGCGCTCTGCCTGTTTCGGGGTCGACCATGGCATACAGCCAATCGGCCGCTTTGCCTATCTTCTCGTAGACGGCATCCGGGAAGGCTTTGCCCAGGGACTCGCCCAAGGTCAGCGCCCAAATCGCCGTTTGCAGCATCAGCCGATGATAGTTCACCGAATGTTGTACATAGGCGCCGTCATCGTAGATTTGCGAGGTCAACTCCCCGATCAGGTTGCGGCGGCCGATTCGATGCCAACGATGTCCCCGCGGATCATCGGGGAACATGGCGCCGATGGAATAAAGCGCGGTCGCTTCGGTAATGCCGTGGTTGTTCTTTTGGGACAATGCATAGGCCAGGGAGCCTTCAATCCGTTTACCGTGGACCATGAGGAGGTGGCTCAGTACGGATTGGAAACCTTTGCCCTCCTCATCCTTCGGGCAGGAATGCCACAGAAAGTACAAAGCCATAGCCCTGATCGCGGTCTCCTGGCCGCATATCCAAAGCGGGCCGCCGGTGGGTCGTGCATGATCGGCCCAGTCCAACACCAGGGTTCTGCATCGCTCGTAGTAGCGACGATCCCCGGTGAGTCGATAGGCGCGTATTAGGGTAAACACCCAGCCGAAACGCGAGGGGTCGATAATCACCTTCAGGTCGCCGAACTCGGATGAGATAAACGACTGGTCCTGCCAGTGAATCTTCGGGTCTACCGAGCCTCCGACGATGGGGTTGCGATACCAATCCTCACCGCCTCGAAAACCGTCAACCCAATAGTGGCTGAAGTAGGGCATTCCCCCGGCCAGAATTCGGTCTGCCTCGGGTATCGACTTGATTCGGTAACGGGCCGCAAAGGTTCGGTAGGAATCGACATCGGTGTTGATGTGGCCGGATTCCCGCGCCTCCGTTCGAGGAGCGTCCTCCGCGTCCCAATCTTGGAAAGGAAAAGCTTTGCGGAAAGACCGGGTTCGTTGCTTCAGTTCATGGCGCACGCGCATCAGCAGACGACGCGGTCCGAAGATACGCGGTATCTGCAACAGGTCAGAGGGTTTCATGGCCGTCCTTGGAGGAAGAGGAGCGATCCTCGGGATCGCTCCGTCGGTGAGCAGGGCCTAGCGATTCGCCAGTTTGGCCTGTAGGGCCTCCGATTTAGCGATCACCTTGGCTTGCATGTCCTTGCGGTACTGCGCCAGTTTGTCTTCGATATCCTTGTCCGTGGCGGAGAACATGGCCAGGGCGAAGAGGGCCGCGTTTTTGGCGCCCGCTTTACCGATTGCCATGCTGGCAACGGGGATGCCGCCCGGCATCATCACGGTGGAATACAGCGCATCGACGCCCTTCAGCGAGGTGGCGTCGATGGGCACGCCGATCACCGGCAGGGTGGTCGTTGCAGCGACCACGCCGGACAGGTGGGCTGCCGCGCCGGCGCCGCAGATAAGGCATTGGATGCCGTTGCCGCGAGCAGCTTCCACATAGGCGATGGTCCGTTCGGGCGTGCGGTGGGCCGAGGAAACCATGACCTCGTAGGCAACGCCGAATTCGTCAAATACCTTGCAGGTCTCTTCCATGATGCCGAAATCGGAATCACTGCCCATCAAGATCGCAACGCGGGGATTACTCATATCTCTCTCCTATATCCGTTCTATTTTGTTTGCCTTCAAAGTGGATCGCATTTGCCAGTTCGTAAGCTTTACCCCTGGCTTCGGTCAGGTCTTGGCCCCAAGCGGTAATACCCAGTACGCGGCCGCCGTTGGTGACCAGGTTCTCGCCGTCAAGACGAGTTCCCGCGTGAAAGGTTTGGATATCCGGCTTGTCGACCAGACCCGTAATCACATCGCCCTTGCTCGAGCCTGCCGGGTAACCGGCAGAAGCCAGGACTACACAAACCGACCCGCCGTCATGAAAGGGATAGTCTCCCTCCGGCAGGTTACCGGTGGCTGCTCCGTGCAAAACGGGCAACAGGTCGAAGTTCAGCATGGTCATCATCACCTGCGTCTCGGGATCGCCGAAACGCACGTTGAATTCCAGCACTTTGGGACCCTTTTCCGTCAGCATGAGGCCGGTAAACAAGACACCGCGAAAGGGCTTTCCCTGTTGGGCCATGTAACGGAGCACCGGTTCGCAGATTTTCATCTGAATGGTGTCGGCCAACTCCTGGTCGATGAGGGGGCTGGGCGCATAGGTGCCCATGCCGCCGGTATTGGGGCCGGTATCGCCGTCACCGATTGCCTTGTGATCCTTGGCGGAAATCAACGGGAGACAGTGTTCTCCGTCGCAGATCAGGTGAAACGACGCCTCGACGCCTTGCAGGAATTCTTCGATCACCACGGTTTTGCCCGCATCGCCGAAGCGACCCTCGCACATGGCTTCGCGTAGAGCCTTTTCGGTTTCCTCGATGGTTCGGCAAATGGTGACGCCCTTGCCGGCTGCCAAACCGTCGGCCTTGACCACCAATGGATGCGCCTGACCTTTGGCGCAAGCCAGGGCCGCTTCAAAATCGGTAAAGCTGTGATAACCGGCGGTTGGAACACCGGTGCGGTCCATGACTTCTTTACTGAAGGCCTTGCTGCCTTCCAACCGGGCCGCTTCGGCTGAGGGTCCGAAACAGGGGATACCGGCCGCGTCCAGCCGATCGGCCAAACCGTCTACCAGGGGTTGCTCCGGGCCGACGACCACCAGGCCGATATTCTTTTCGCGCGCAAACCGTGCGATTTCATCTTGTGACTTCAGAGCCACATTGGCGCCCAGATCTAAAGTGCCGGGGTTACCGGGCGCAAAAAAAAGATCCTCGCAATGCGGGGATTGGGCAATCTTCCAGCCCAGGGCATGTTCGCGGCCGCCCCCGCCGATAATCAAAACGTGCAAGCCTTTCCTCCAGGAATCGGCAATTGAAAAGGGCGAGGTGTGATCACCGCGCCCCATGAATTTAGTTGAGCTCGATACCCATGGCCAGGCCGTTGCCGCCGCCCATGCACAGGGCCGCAACACCGCGATTGAGGTTTCGCTGCTTCAGTTCGTGAATCAGGGTGACCAGGATACGGGCGCCGGATGCGCCGATGGGGTGACCCAAGGCAACCGCGCCGCCGTTGACATTGACCTTATTCATGTCGATCTTCAGTTCTTCCACAACGGCGCAGGACTGCACCGCGAAGGCCTCGTTGAACTCGAACAGGTCTACGTTGTCCGGACCCCAACCGGTTTTCTCGAACAGCTTTTGGGTTGCGGGTACGGGCGTCATCATCACCCATTCC
>JAAUYB010124180.1_pt1 | contig 26449 bp, 18 predicted proteins | sample 7278071 | NCBI WGS metagenome assembly JAAUYB01 (sample SAMN14350121, study PRJNA611818) | marine sediment metagenome | isolation source: surface marine sediment (1.8m) | place: French Polynesia: Moorea | collected 2018-08 | reverse complement strand
TTTGGAGATGTTGCATATGTCCGATTTCTGACATGTGAATAAGTATACGAAACACTTTGTCAGTTGCTAACGAACCAATGTGGTGCCGGACTTCCGCGCCGTGCCACTAGACGGCAGTCCTTCCGGCAAGGTGCTTCGCCATGGGGCCTCCATTAACAGCGTCAGATTAATAAAAAATGACACTATGATACTCACCGCTAGTAAAGACGGCACGGTCAAGATCTTTGACCTCCGTTATGCCTCAGATTTTCCGGTTGAATATCTTCCATTGCTAGTGGAAACGGAAACAGGTACTGTCATGGATGCCTACGGGAGCATAACATTTCTTGGCTATGACCAGTGGCAGGTCAAAAAACAAAAAACCCGGCTCATCCTCAAAAAACACCTGGCCGAAACCAAATATCCGGACGCTCCCTACCTCCGAGACCGCGCCAAAGCCTGGAGTCTAAAACTGCCCGACCGGCCTTAACCCACGCTTTTGGGCAGTTCCTGGTTTTGTGCCGGCAAAAACCATTTGCGCCCGTTCGTTCTCCGGGGGAGGGGACCGGCCCGCGATCAGTTCTCACAAAAGATTATGGGATTACGGCAGGATGCCGATATTCTTGATTCACGCCGGCGCATCGGTCGTGTTAATTTTATTAAAGGTTATTTCAGCGCCGAAGTCGAGTTGCTGTATGTTGTTATCTTCCGTTCGTTTATGGGCCTTGCGGTTTCTTGTGATCGCCACGGGCCTGCTCCTGCCTTCTGCCAAACCGGCCGACCCGCCTTTGATTCGGTTCTCGCAGTTGGGCCGGGGCGACGGGCTCAGTGACGCCAGGGTCAATGATATCGTTCAGGATCGCTACGGCTATATTTGGATCGGTACCGAGAACGGGTTGAATCGGTTCGACGGGCATCGCTTCGATATCTTCACCCCGGACCCGGAAAACGCCGAAAGCATTTCCCACGCCCGCATCAGCGACCTGGAAGAGGATCACCAGGGCAATTTGTGGGTAGCCACTCTGGGCGGCGGGTTGAACCGGTTGGATCCCAGCACCGGTAAGGCGCAACGTTTTCGGCCCAATCCGGAGATCAGCAATACAATCCCCACGGACCATATCCAAACAATTGTCGTGACCCACGAAGATGTCTTATGGCTTGGCACTAAAGACAATGGCCTGGTCGAGTTCGACCCGGCCGGGAAGCAGTTTCGGCAGTGGCACCACGATCCCACCGATTCCCGTTCCCCGGCTTCCGATACGATTCACACCTTGCACATCGAGTCGGGCCGGAAATACTGGGTGGGTACCGATCGCGGCCTGGATCTGTTCGACGCCGAAACGGGGATTGCGCGCCATATTCAAGCGGGCAACGCCGAAGGCTTCAGTCTGGCCGGGGTGAGCGTTCACGCGCTGATGTTGAAGAACAATCTCCTCTATGTGGGTACCGATAAAGGATTCGCGGCCTACAACCCGGTCACCGATGAGGTGGAGGTCTTGCGCGCCGGTGACCGGGTTACGGAGATCTACAGCCAGGACAACCGCATGTGGCTGGGAACGCGGGAAAACGGCCTGGTCCTGTGGGAAAACGGGCGCTGGAACGCCTACACCGCGTCGCCGCTTTCTCGTTACGCGTTGGGCGACAACGGTGTACGCGCGCTATCCGTGGACGGCTCCGGGAACCTGTGGGTAGGCACCGCGGTCGGCGTCAGTCGCGCCAATATCAAGGATACGCTTTTCGATGCCGTGGTTTACCGGGAAGATGCGCCCGACCGCATCACCGGCAAGGGCGTCAAGGCCGTTACCCGGTCGCCCGACGGCGAGGTCTGGCTGGGGTCTCCCGGCGAGGGCTTAACGCGGCTGAACCGCGAGACCGGCGCCTACAAGCACTACAGGTATCAGCCCGGGAACCCTCGATCCCTGAGCCATAATTATGTAGAAGCGCTGCTTTTCGATACCCGCGGGGACCTGTGGATCGGCACCATCCGCGGTTTGAACCGATTGCGCCGCACGGGTGACGGATTCGACCGCTTTTTGCACCGACCCGGTAACCCCGCGACATTAAATCACAACGGCGTCACCGCGCTTGCCGAGGATCATCGCGGCGTGCTGTGGATAGGGACCCAAGAAGGCTTGAACTGGTGGGAAGACGGCCGGTTGCGGCGCGTGCCCTCTGCCGAGGAACGTCCGGGCGGCCTGCCGCCCGGGCGGGTCAATGCCATTTGCGAGGATCAGAGCGGCAACATGTGGATCGGGCTCACCGGCGGCCTGGTCCGCTACGACCGCCGGGAAGACCGGTTTGTCTTGGAAAGCAACGACGTACGCGCCCCCGTGGAGTTGCGCGAGAATGCGGTCCGCTACCTGACGGTGCACGAGGACACGGTCTGGATCGGCACCTGGGGCGGCGGTTTGATTTGCCGCAACCCCGACGGCTCCTATAAAGGATGGCAAATGCGGCAGGGCCTGCCAAGCGATATGGTTTGCGCCATTTTGGTGCAGAAGGCGGATCTGGTCTGGGCCAGCACGCCCAAGGGAGTGGTCAGCCTCTATCCACGTTTCAGCATGATTGTGCCCTATGACCTCTACGACGGCCTGCAGGCCGACCGTTTTCTTTCCGGAGCCGCCTACAAGAGCAAAGACGGCGAGTTCTTCTTCGGCGGCGTCAAGGGATTCAACTCCTTCTACCCGGAAAAAGGCGTACCCCGCGGCGAGATACCGCAAATCGTAATTTCCGGCTTGAATGCGGAAGGCGCCGAGCCCTTTTACCACCTGTCGGACGGCAGTGAGATCACCTTGCCGGAGGGAACCGAGTCCTTTACGATCGACTTTGCCGCCATGGATTTCACCCGACCGGAAAAGAATAACTACCGTTGGTACTTGGAACCCTTGGAGGAAGACTGGGGTAATCCCGGCACCAGGCATCGCGCGACCTACAGCGATCTGGCCCCGGGCAGTTACACCTTCAAGGTGAGCGGCAGCAACGCCGCGGGGGTTTGGAATATCAAGGGCTCAACGGTCAAGATAGAAATTGCCCCGTCATTCATGATGCGTTGGGGGCGTTGGATCTATATCGGCGGCGGCATTGTCTTGTTAATGATGGTTTCCATGGGATTCCTGACTTATCACAGTTCGCACCAGGCGCACCTGGCCGAGTTGCGCCGCAAGGAACAGGTGGCGGTGGAGGCCAACCGCAGCAAGAACGCGTTTCTCGCGCACATGAGTCACGAACTGCGCACCCCGCTGAATGCCATCTTGGGCTTCAGTGAAATCTTGGAAGAAGACATCGAGGAATACGATCCCGCCGTGTTTCAGCCCAAACAGTTTCTGGCCGACCTGCATAAGATCAAGTCCAATGCCTACTTACAGCTGACCCAGGTCAACAACCTGTTGGAGCTGACCCGGCTGGAATCCGGCAAGAGCGAGTTGTATGTGGAAGACTTCGAAATTCGCACCATGATTGGTTCTGTCTTGCACCACATCGAGCCCATGTTGGAGAAGACGGGGAACCGCCTGGAACTGATCTACCGCCCCGCCGATATCGGCAACATGACTGCGGACAGCTTGAAACTACAGAATATCTTGATCAACTTGTTGACCAATGCGAACAAGTTCACGCGGGACGGCTTGATCACACTGACCATTGTGCGCGATCACGGTGAAATCATCTTCCGTGTTCAAGACACCGGGGTAGGGATCAGCGGCGATAAATTACGTCATCTGTTCGAGGCGCTTCCCATGGAGGGAATGGATAACACGCACGAGGGCAATGGACTGGGTCTGTATATCAGCAATCAGTTCAGCAAGATGATGGGCGGCCGGATCAGCGCCGAGAGCAAGGTCAGTCGCGGGTCAACCTTCAGCGTGACATTGCCCTCGGAATTCACCAAGACAAAAAGTAGCGGCGGCATTATCCACACTCCGTCAGGTAACTAACCAAGACTTGTCGGCGGCGCTACGTCAAAAGACTTGCTGCGAGAATGTCTTGACACGGGCTTTCTTGTTGTGGGGTGCGGCGAGGGCATGGTGTGCTTCGGGGATTGTCTTTGCTGCTCTTCCGTGTTAAAGTTTGCCAAGACTTTGGGGGATCACCATGCGACTTAAGATGACTTACGCGACGCATCCACACCTTCCTGAAATAGAGATCGAAGACACGCCCCAAGCCTGCGCTCAGTTTCTCGCTGAATTGGAAGCGTTTCGCGCCGCGAAAAATCTTACAGATTCGACCAAGATCGTGGTTAAAGCTACGATCGACAAGCCTTTTACGCCGGCAAAGAAAGAAAGATCCGCTCGTCGCGAAAGCGGTAGAAGGACTGGCGACGACGGGGAAGGTTCGGTACGCACCTACCGCGGGAAACCCAATCGTCGCCACATGGTATTAGAAGCCTTTCGCGCTCTGGCTGCTGCCGGCAATACCACTCCCGGCATCGAGGACATACGCGCCCGGTATGCCACGCTGTTCCCCAACGAGTCTGTCCGCAACCTTGGTCAGGTGGTGCGTGACATGGTCAACAAAACCGATTTGATCGAACGTTTGGAATGGGGAACATTCCGTCTGCGTCCTAAAGACAGGGTAGGGAACGGACTGGGTGTCCTGGACGATGCCTTCTAGGCCGGGGAAACTCGTTATATCGTGTCGCGGCGTGGTATTGCGGATTGAACCGGTCCCTGAAAAATGCTAGATTGCCAGGGTACCTTTGTTCGACTGGAGGGGAAGGTGTCACTCAGCATATGGCTGCTATTGCTTTACTTCGGCGGCGTTGAAGACTATTGGGAGCAAATGGTTTCCGTGCGTCGCCATCTGCACGCCAACCCGGAATTGTCCAATCGCGAAACACAGACGCGGGACTATTTGGAAGCGCGACTCAAGGAAGCCGGTTTCACCACGATTCAACGCATGGCGGGTACCGGCCTGCGCGTTATCCATGAGACCGGCAAGCCGGGGCGCACCATTGCCTTTCGTGCGGATATCGACGCCCTTCCGGTTACCGAAAATACCGGTCTGCCCTTCAGTTCCAAGGTCAGCGGCGTGATGCACGCCTGCGGCCACGACATCCACACGGGTATCCTGTTCGGTACGGCCCTGGCGATCAAAAACGATCCCGAGATGAACGGCACTTTCGTCTTCCTCTTTCAACCCGCGGAAGAGGGCCCGCCGCCCGGCGAAGTGGGCGGTGCTTCATTGATGGTGGCGGAGGGCGCCTTGGAAAACCCCAAGCCCGATGTCATTTTCGGGTTACATGGCATGGGTTTCCTACCCACGGGGACTATTGGTTACAAGCCCAACGGCATCATGGCCAGGGCCGATCGGTTCTTTTTGACGATCAAGGGGAAGCAGACTCACGGCTCAACGCCTCATGACGGGGTCGATCCCATTTACATCGCCTCGGAAGTGGTTACCGCGGCCCAGTCCATCGTCAGCCGCCGCACGGATTCCCGCGATCCTGTAGTGCTGTCGTTCGGTGAATTCAATGCCGGGCAACGCTTCAACATCATTCCCGCCGAGGCGAAACTTTCCGGCACCATCCGCACTCTGAAGCGGGAGACGGGAGACCTGATCCCGGAGTTGTTGGACAAGGTCATCGAGGGCGTCACCGCTGCCCACGGCGCCACTTATGTGTTCGAAAACGAAACCATGTGCCCGTCCACGCAAAACGATCCGGCCTGGACCGCTCGCTCCGTGGAAGCGCTTCAGGCCGGCGGGTTTACGGTTGAAGCGGTGGAGCCGGTACTGGCTGCCGAGGACTTTGCTTATTTTGCCGAGCAAATCCCCGGTGTCTATTTCTTTCTTGGGGTTTGTGGACGTGAAGACGGTAATTGTGCCAATATTCATTCTCCGGAATATTCCCCGGACGAAAAGACCATGAAAGTGGGCGCGGGGTTCTTTTACCACCTCGCGAAAACATTTGACGAGGCTTCTGAGCATTTATGAGCATTAGCGCACCCGCACGCATTGACCTTGCCGGGGGAACGCTCGATATTCCTCCGCTTTGTTTTTTCATCAAAGAGACCTTGACTCTTAACCTTGCCGTGAATTTCCGCGTGAAGATCACCATGGAACCGGCGGGCAAGGGTCGGGTTCACGGTCCCGGGCTGGAACCGGCGACCATCGCCGACCTGCCGCTGTTCGACCATGCATTCGAATATTTCGGCCTGGTGCCGCATTGGGATATTCTGGTCGAGAACGACATTCCCCCGGCATCCGGGCTTGGGGGCAGTTCGGCCATGTTGGTGGCCCTGGTCGAAAACCTCATGCTGTTATCGGGACGCCGGCCCGCGCGCAAGGATATCCTCAGCGCGGTGACCGTGCTGGAGAACAGGCTGTTGGGCAAGCCGGCCGGGACCCAGGACGGCATCGCCGCGTTATTCGGCGGACTGAACGAAATCAGGTTCGAGTCGGGTCACCCGGAACGGATACCGATGAACCTGCCGGAATACCTCAGCGGCCCCATCTACATGGTTTACAGCAAAGTGCAGCACCATTCCGGCATGAACAACTGGTCGCTGGTGAAGGCGGCCTGTGAGGGTGATGCGCGTATTTTGAAATTATTTCAAGCGCTTAATGAAAACAGTCATGTCATGAGGACCGCTCTGGTCGAGGGTGGGGCAGGGGAGTTCCTGGCTTGTCTACGCCGCGAGGCCGAATTGCGCGATGACCTCTGGCCCGGGCTGAAAACCGAGAGCATGGCCGGGTTCACCGCAGGGCTGCCGGCCGAGTATGTGGCCAAGGTCTGCGGCGCCGGCGGCGGCGGTTGCATGTTCGTCTACACGCCCGACCCGGATAAGGAAATGCTTTCCCGCCTGGCCGGAAAGCACGGCTTGGAACTGCTGCAGGTTCAAGCCGAACTGGAAGGTAGTTGTCAATCGTGAGTCTTTTCAGTGAAAACAAACCGCCCAAACCGCTGGCCGAAAAGCTGCGACCCACCGCCATGGATGAGGTTCTCGGCCAGGATGAAGCGAAAAGGATGCTTTCGGGGTTTGTGGATCAGGGGGAGATGCCTTCCATTGTTTTATGGGGCCCCCCGGGCTCCGGGAAAACCACGCTCAGCCGCTTGATGGCCAACCTGCTGGGCTGGGAAGGGCGAAGCCTCAACGCCACTTCCGCCTCGGTCAAGGACATACGAGACCTGGCCGCCGAGGCCAGGCAGACCTGGGTTCAAATGGAGCGTCGGACCCTGCTGTTTATCGACGAGATTCACCGACTCAACAAGGCTCAACAAGACGTATTGTTACCCATTGTGGAGGCGGGCACGGTTATCCTGGCGGGTTCAACCACGGAAAACCCGTTTTTTTCCCTTAACCAGGCGCTTCGGTCGCGCGTTCAGTTAATTCGCTTGTCGCCCTTGGAACCGGAGATCATCAAAGCCGGCCTGGAACGGGCCGGAAAGTCCATGGAGGTTACGCTCGACAATGAGGCCGTGGATTGGGTTGCCGAGCGCGTCTCCGGCGATTTACGACTCGCATATACGGTTCTGGAGAGCGCTACCTACATGGCGAGAGGGCAGGGGAGGGGCGTAACGCTCGCGGATGTCAGCCTGTGCCTCACCCAGACCCAGTTGGCAGGTGATCGCAAAGGTGATAACCATTACGACCTGGCAAGCGCGTACCAGAAGAGCCTGCGGGGGTCGGATGCAAATGCGGCCGTCTACTACCTGGCCCGCTTTCTGGAAATGGGCGAAGATCCCCGTTTTATTGCCCGTCGATTGCTGGTAACCGCCGCGGAAGACGTGGGCAATGCAGACCCCAACGCATTCCTGATTGCGTCCAACGCGTTTCGCGCCGTAGAGGTTCTGGGTATGCCCGAGTGCAGGATACCGCTGAGCCAGGCGACAATCTACGTGGCCGAAGCGCCTAAATCCAATGAATCGGTAACGGCGATCGGCAAGGCAACGGCGTATATTCAGAACCATGCCTTGGAACCGATCCCCACGCATCTACGTGACGCGCATTACAAGGGCGCCGCATCTTTGGGACACGGGGTTGACTATATCTATACACATAACAACCCAAAACAAAGTCAAAAATTCTTGCCGGCTAAAGCGGAGATGGAGCATTTTGTCAAGCCGGCCGGCGGACGCCCGGAACCGGCGAAAGTAGAAAACGAGGCCCTGGATTGGCTGACGGACACGTTGCGGGAGCGATTCGGCGATCAGTCTTTTGAGTTGGACGCCGAAGCGCTGGCGGCAGAAATCAAATGGCCGGAAGCGCGCCTGCGAAAAGCCCTGAACCAGTTGGTGCAACGCAAGAAACTGGCCTTCAAACGCGTCTTCCACCTGACCTGAAATGCAAAAAAGCCGGAAGTTTCAACCTCCCGGCTCTTTCGTATCTTTTCATCAGGGACTGACGTCGATCAGCTACAGCGGAAAAAACAAACGCTTGCCCGGCCTATGGATCATGAATCGATGGAGCAAGCATCTCTTTTTTGAGCAACATTAGTCCATAATTGCTTGAGACCAGACATTCTGGATCCAGTCCGAGAACGTCTCCATCTCAACGATATAGGTTTTGTACCCTTCATCTTTCCAAACGCCGAAATCGGAACGAGAGTTCTTGTTCTGGCGCACCTGGTAACGAATCTGATGGGCACTGAAAGGGATCTTTTCGCAAACGTCGGTCAGATAATACTGACCTTTTTGAGACAGCAACTGATTGGCGTCCCAGGTGGGATCGACCTCACGGATGCTGGGCATGGCGTTGGAACTGATGAATTCGCCAAATTTCTTCATGCGCACGATCCAGTGGGTCCAAGCCTTGCGGAGCCCCATGGTTTCCCAGGGAGATTCGCCGGCTTCCTCCAGATCGGCGGCTTTTTTCTTGAAGTCAGCGGTAGACAATTGCAACATGCCGACCACATCCTTCAGGTAGAAAATACCTTCTTGGCGGAGCAACTCTTCCGCAGTCCATTCGGGACTGATCGATCGAAGTTGCATTTCATCCGCTTCGAAGATTCGTTCCACCTTCTTAGAGCCTTTTATGGCTCTCTTGCTCTTTAGCTTGGTCATGACTTTACCTCTTGTCGGAAATATACCCGGAACGAACACGAATCTTATTTGACAGAGTATACAATATATCGGAGCCTTTTAAGAAATAAAACCGTCCGATTGGAGCGAGAATCGGCGGGTATCGGGCAACGATGAAAAAAGTTTCATGGGGGCAAGAATTTCGGGGATTTGCAACAACACAGGAAGGAGTGGTTCCAATTGCATTGTTTCGAATAAGTTACATGTCGTCACATTAACGCTGAGAAATAACAGAATTCTCACTCGTCCCCAATCATGAATAGGGGTTCAAAAAATGTAAATAAATTGTAAACCAGGCGGTTTTTCTCATCCCGGACAGAATGGGAGCCGATTCGGTACGTTTTCCCTGAGCACAAGTTCTCAGGCTCTATCGCATTAATTCCACTTCAAACAGGTCCGTTTCGAGCTATGATAGGGCTATCGAATTGAACGGGAGGGACGGATTTGACGGGAAAATGCGGATTCATTGCGTTGGCGGGAAGGCCGAATGCCGGTAAGTCTACTTTTATCAACCATGTTTTGGGTGAGAAGGTCAGTATTGTTTCCGATAAACCGCAGACAACGCGGAATCGCATTTTGGGTATTTATCACGGTGAAAACCTCCAGGTAGGCTTTTTGGACTTGCCCGGTATTCATAAACCCAAGTACAAAATGAATCGTGTGATGATGCGCTCGGTCAGCCAGGGTCTGGAAGATGCTGATCTGGTCTATCATTTTGTCGACATTTCGGTTCCGGTCGGTTCGGGAGACCGGTTCGTCCGCGACTTCCTGGCGAAGCGAGAGTTACCGGTCATTCTGGTGCTCAATAAAATGGACCTTGTCAACAAGAATAAGGTGATCGCCGTTTTAGATCAGGTTTACAAGGAGTTTCAACCGTCGGATATGGTGCCCATCTCGGCCCTCGAGGGCACCAATATCAAACGTTTGCTGGAAGTGACCGCGGGGTACCTGCCGGAAGGCGAGAAGCTGTTCCGCGACGATGAACTTACAGATCAACCCTTGCGTTTCATGGCCGCGGAATTGATTCGAGAAAAGATCCTGCATTTCACTCGCGAAGAAATCCCTCACGCCTGTGCGGTTTCCATGACCGAATTCACCTTGGATGAGGATGAAGATCGCTATTACCTTGCCGCCACCATTTGGGCGGAAAGAGCCGCCCACCGGCGTATCTTGTTGGGGGCGGGCGGTAGCATGATCTCCAAGATCAGAACGGGCGCCCGCCGTTCCCTGAAGGACCTGTTGCAAAAACCCGTCGACTTGGAACTGTTCGTTAAAGTAGCCGAGAAATGGCGCGACCGGGAAGATATGATGGATGTCATCGATTTCCGGGATCTCACCGGAAATTAAATCGATCACTTTTGCTGAGGCTTTTCGATGAAACCATTCGTACACCTCCATGTCCATACTGAATATTCCCTCCTTGACGGCTACAGCCGCATCAAGGACCTTGTCAACAAAGCCAAAGAAAACAACATGCCCGCCCTGGCCATTACGGACCACGGCAACATGTTTGCCGCGGTGATGCAGTACAACGCCTGCCGAAGCGCCGGCATTAAGGCCGTTTTGGGCTGTGAGCTTTATGTCGCCAAGGGAAAAATCGGCGAGTACAACCCCGATTACAAGGGGCAGAAGCAACGCCTCAAGGAAAATTACCACCTGGTGCTGCTGGTCAAGAACCAGACGGGGTATCGCAACCTCAGCAAACTGGTTTCCGCCGGTTATCTGGAGGGGTTTCATCACAAGCCCAGAGTCGACCGTGAATTGCTGCAAAAGCACAGTGAGGGTTTGATTTGCCTTAGCGGCGATATGGCCGGCGAAGTCAACCAACACCTGCTTCAGGATAATCGGGAAAAGGCAGTGGAAGCGGCGACTTTCCTGCGCGATACCTTCGGTTCCGAGAACTTTTTCATTGAATTACACAACCATGGAACCGAGGAGGAGCGTAAACACCTGCCGCAACTGGTGTCCATCGCTCGTGAAATCGGCGTGGAATACGTTGCCACCAACGACACGCACTACACGGAACCCGAGGACGAACCGTATCACGACATTCTGCTGTGTATCCAGACCAACAGCCTGAGAACGGACGAGAACCGTTGGCGTTTCCCACCGGGCGGTCAGTTCTACTTCAAAACCGGCGACGAAATGTATCAGACCTTTTCGGAGTATCCGGAAGCCTGTGACAACACGCTCAAAATCGCAGAAATGATTGACTTTAAACTCAAGGAAGAGTACCAGTTACCGATCTTCAACATCCCGGAAGACCATACCCTGGAATCCTATTTTGAATACGAGGTGCGTCGGGGTTTCGAGCATCGTAGGCAAACGGTTTTGAACAAATTGGCAGAGCAGGGCAAGTTGCGGCACGAATGGCCGGAATACGAAGCGCGCCTGGACATGGAGATCGGCGTAATCAACTCCATGGGCTTTCCGGGATACTTCTTGATCACCTGGGATTTCATCCGCAAGGGGAAGGAGATGGGTGTGCCGGTCGGGCCGGGCAGGGGTTCCGCGGCAGGTTCGCTGGTGGCCTATAGTTTGGAAATCACCGACATCGACCCCTTGCAATACGATCTTCTGTTCGAGCGATTCCTCAACAAGGAACGCGTCACCATGCCCGATGTTGACATTGACTTCTGCCAGTACCGCAGAGGCGAGGTCATTGATTATGTAACGGAGAAATATGGACGAAAAAACGTCTGTCAAATCATTACTTATGGTGCGATGAAGGCACGGTTGGTTGTAAAAGACGTGGGGCGAACGCTCAACTTCAGCCCCTCGGAAACCAACCGCATCACCAAGCTGATCCCGGATGACCTGGGCATAACCATCCCCAAGGCATTGGACCAAGGCCAGGAGTTTAAAGAACTTTACGATACCGATGAACGGGTTCGGGAACTTATCGATATCAGTATGAAGCTGGAGGGGATTGCTCGGAATACCGGTGTGCATGCCGCCGGTGTCATCATTGCGCCCGGAGATGTTACCGATTGGGCGCCGGTGTACAAAGACCCTAAAAAAGGCACTATTGCGGTCATGTACGCCAAGGATGAGGCCGAGCAGATCGGCCTGCTGAAGATGGACTTTTTGGGTCTGAAAACACTGACCGTGATTTCCACTACCCTGGAAATCATCAAGGAAACCACCGGTATCGATGTGGATATGGACGCGATTACGTCTTTTGACGACGATAATACCTATAAGCTCTTCCAAAGAGGAGAGACGGACGGGGTCTTCCAGTTTGAATCCGACGGCATGAAGAACATCCTCATACGACTGGGCCCCACTCGTTTTGAGGATTTCATTGCACTGAACGCCCTGTACCGACCGGGTCCGCTGGGCTCAGGCATGGTCGACGTCTTTATCGACGGCGCTCACGGGGGCAGGGTCAACTATGCTCTTGACGAGGTAAAGCCCATCCTTTCAGAAACCTACGGTGTTATTCTGTACCAGGAGCAGGTGATGAAGGTGGCTCAGGTCGTCGGCGGTTTCTCATTGGCAGAAGCAGACCTGCTACGCCGCGCCATGGGCAAAAAGAAAGAAGCCATTATGGTCCAAAAGAAGGTCGAATTCTTGGAAGGAGCCAGGGGAAAGAGTTTCCCTGAAGAAACCTGCGGCATGCTGTTCGACCAGATGGCCGAGTTTGCCAAATACGGTTTCAACAAATCGCACTCCGCGGCCTACTCGTTGATCTCCTATCAAACGGCCTACCTGAAAGCAAACTACCAGGTTCAGTTCATGGCCGCATTGCTGACCTTGGATAAGGACAACACCGAAAAGGTGGTCAACTACGTCGATAAGTGCAAGCAAAACGGCATCGAAATGTTGCCCCCTTGCTTGAAGCAATCTCGCGCCAAGTTTTCCGTTGAAAAAGGGCATATCCGGTTTGCCTTGTCCGCGATCAAGGGAGTCGGCGATTCGGCTTTGGAATCGATCATGGCCAGTGAGGAACGTACGAAGCTGAAGACCTACTATGACTTCTTTGAAAAAATCGATTTGAAAAAGGTCAACAAGAAGGTGGTGGAACAACTGGTCAAATCCGGCGCCTTCGATTTTACCGGCCGGCCCCGGAGGGGGATGTACGAGGCCATTGAAGACCTCCTGGCTTGGGGGCAACGGGTTCAGAAGGAAGCAGCAGGCGGACAACAGGGCCTGTTCGGCAACAGCGCGGCCGACGAATGCCATATCCAAATCGGTGCGGAAGAGTGGCCGGATAAAGAGAAACTGGAGTATGAGAAGGAATGCCTGGGCTTTTTCCTGTCGGGGCATCCCCTCGAAGCCTACCGTGACCTGCTGCGGAAACACGCAACATGTACAACCACGGAGGCGGAACGTCTGCCGGACGGCTCTGAGGCCATTATCGGGGGCATGGTTCAGGCAACCCGTAAAATCACCACCCAAAAAGGGGATATGATGGCCTTCGTGACCATTGAAGACTTCAATGGCGTCGGTGAATGTGTCGTTTTCCCAAGAGCTTACGAGAAATGCAGGGAGTTCCTCGAGGAAGGCCGGATGCTGGTGGTCAAGGGTAAAGTGCAGTTCCGAAACGAGAAGGTGAATCTGCTGGTTCAGGAGCTCTTCGACCTGAGTGAATGGGAAGCTAAACGCGTTCGCTCCTGCGTTTTCCAATTCGACGCGGAGGATGTCAACGAACATCAGTTGAAGGCCCTGCAATCCCACTTGAGCGCCAATCGGGGGGAGTGCCAGGTCTATTTCGAAATCAGGGTTGACGGCAAATACCGTACGGTCATCAAACCGGAAAACGTAACAGTAGAACCCGGCAGGTCCCTGGCCGCCTTTACCCAAGAAAATCCGGCTTTCAAAACCCTGCTGCGCTATTAATCATCCGTAAGGATTTGGTTTCCACTTCAAAAAAAGGCGTCGTTCGGTCGATCAGTCGACCGATCACGGTAATCTGAACCTTACGCCCTCCCGGACCATGTCAAAATCGTGAGGAGATCCGGGTTCCATTCCCGGTAACGGAACCGGGTTGCAAACGAGACGGGGCGCCGTTCTCGGGCAGTGGTATTGTCAAAATGAAAAATACAACGCGACGGTCGGGAATCGGATTTTCTATATACAAAATAGGAGATTAAAGCCCGAGAAACGGACGCCGAGAACTGACGAAGCAGTATCATTCCCCGATATCGGCGCCATGAGCCGTCAGTTTCACAACTTCGTGCCCGGTTCGGAGCCTCATCGGCCCAGAACCTTAAGGGTATTTCCGCGAAAAACAACCCGGGTTGATGGTTCGGTTGGGCACTTTTCCGGGATTGGGACCGACTCCGGGTTGTCCAGGTATAACCAATCTCGGGAACGGAACCGGTCTTTGACCCCGAAGACGGTCCTGTTCCCAAGAACGGAACCGCTCCGACGTGTGTCAACCGGTTCCATTCTCGGGCAAAAGACTCCTTGAAGTCGATTCAAGGGACCTTTTGGCCAAAAAAGTGGTGGTATTTGGCCCAAACCTGGATAATACAACCAAATAGGCAACTTCTCAATAAGTTCGGGCAGGGAAATTAAAAAATGCCGATCATTGAATCGACTTAGAAATAAGATAGCCTCCTATGAGTGTAATCCTGAACTTCCTCAAGCAGACCCGCCACAAACCTTTGAACGAGGCGCTTAGGCGGGTTTATCAAAACCGGGATGAACTCTTACTCGTTTTGAAACGGCCGGAGACCCCTCTGCACAATAATTGTGCCTCAGGAATACTTGCGCCGTGGGCTCGAATTGCAGATAATATAAAGCCTTGGGCCGGAGAACGGCCCCAATTTTGCTGGATAGGAACCGATGATGACCAAGCGCTACTTTATTGAAACCTGGGGCTGCCAGATGAACGAGCACGATACCGAAAAGATGGCGGGCCTGCTGGAGAATATGGGCTACACCCCCACCGGTAAGGTAGAGGCGGCGGACGTTTACTTGTTGAACACATGCACCATTCGTGAAAAGGCCGAAGAAAAGGTATTCTCTCGATTGGGCGTGCTGAAAAAGGTCAAGAATCAGCGCGAAGGGGACATGATCATCGGCGTGACGGGTTGCGTGGCGCAACAGAACGGGCCCAAGATTTTCGATCGGGCTCCTCATGTGGACATGGTCATGGGGACCCAAGCCTTGATGAACCTCCCCAAAATGATTGACGGAATCTCTGAAAAAACAGGCCGCCAATGTGACACCAGCAAAGACCCGGACAATCATCTATTCCCGGTACAGGTCCCGGTACGCGGCTCCACGTTGAAAGCTCGAATCACCATCATGGAGGGATGTGACAATTACTGTACCTACTGTATTGTTCCCTTCACCAGGGGCCGTGAGCGCAGCCGTCCCTGGGAAGATATTCTTGAAGAAGCCAAGCTGCTGGTAGACAAAGGGTTCCGAGAAATTGAGCTCCTCGGCCAAAACGTTAACTCCTACTATTCCACGGTTAACTTCGCGGAACTGCTGCGCAAATTGGGCCGATTGGAGGGCCTGGACGTGGTGCGTTACGTGTCGCCGCATCCCAAGGATTTCGACAGGGAAGTTATGGAAGTGCTTCGTGACTTCCCGAGTATTGCAACCAATATCCACCTCCCCGCTCAAGCAGGCAACAGCCGGGTGCTGAAGCGAATGGGGCGTGAGTACACCCGCGAGCTCTACCTGAACAAGGTGGCCATGATCCGAGAAGTGCTTGCGGATGTACCCTTCAGCCTCACCTCGGACTTTATTGTCGGTTTCCCCGGCGAAAAGGAAGCTGAATTCGAAGAAACCATGACGCTGCTGGAGGCGGTTCGCTACGATCGTATTTTCAGTTTCATGTACTCGCCCCGTCCTGGAACCGGCGCCATTAAGCACGGGGATCCGGTCCCTCATGAAGAGAAGCAACGCCGCCTGCAAATCCTGCAAAAACGCCAGCTGGAGATCCAAAAAGAACTGATGGACGAACGCGTCGATCGAGAAATGGAAATTCTGGTGGATACCATCAAGCCGAGCGACCCCCATCCAATCGCGGGAAGAACGCGCGACAACATCCTTGTCCACGTTGCCACTGATGTCGGCAACCCGGAACGTTTTTATGGACAAAAATTAGCGGTGACCATTAGCGAAGCCGGCTTGCACACTCTCCGCGGCAAGATACTACAAGTCAATAGCTCAGAAATATTGCTTTCGGTCTAAGCCACTGAGAAACATAAAGCTATCCACAATGTCGGCATGCCGACATTGTGGGTCTACTCATCGTCAAGCCCACGAAAAGATAAAAAGTAACACGACCCGTGTAGCCCGTTTATCGGGTGTATGTACAGAAGCAAATCAACCCGAACGCATTTTCCTAATTTTTTTTAGACTGCAAGGCCGCTCCAAATAAGCATTTAGCGCTGACAATGTCCAATATGGAAATTTGGTGCTACATTTTAACGTCGAAACAAGATAGAATGTGAGGAACCAATTTTGGGTTGCTTTACGAAACCAGTGATAGGGAACAGGTCCTAAAATCGAAATGGCGACATGTTTCAGGAACTGATTGAAAGAGTAAGGCAGACTTGGGGTCAACCCAACTAGTTGGTGTTGGCAACATCGCATCCCCAAGATATGGTATATCTTTTCTTTGAGGTCGTGATTACATGATCCTTACCATTGCCAATCAAAAAGGCGGTGTCGGCAAAACCACCACGGCAATCAATTTGGCCGCGGCTCTGGCCCTTTCCAAGAAGAAAGTGCTCCTGATTGACTTGGACCCACAAGGGAATACCTCCATGTCTTTCCTCGAATTTGAAGAACTACCCGAATATTCCACCTATGAGTGGTTGACTCAGGAGATGGAAACACCGGAAGAAATCATTTGCGATACCGGAGTAAAAAACCTGTGGATTGCGCCTGCCCGCATCAGCCTGGCCAAGGTAGAGGCCGGTCTCCAAGGAGAGATCGATGCACACTACCGTTTGAAAGATATCCTGGACGGTATGGGGGATCGTTTCGACATGATTGTGATTGACACACCGCCTACGCTGGGGTTACTTACCGTCAATGCACTGGTCGCCAGTACCGATGTCATCATCCCCATTCAATCCTCTTATTTTGCGATGGAAGGCACCGACGACCTGCTCGATACTATCGAAAAAATTAAACGTCGCGCCAATACCAATCTCAATATCATGGGCGTTCTTGTGACCATGTATGACAAACGCACCGTTTTGGGGCGTGATATTCTTGGTCAGATCAACGATGTTTTCAGCTCCAAGGTTTTCAAAACCATTATCACGCGCAATGTCCGATTGGAGGAATCTCCGGCCTACAAGGAATCCATTTTCACATTTGCTCCCAAGAGTCCTGCCGCCGAGCAGTACAAGAAATTGGGTAAGGAGGTTTTGAAGCGTGCCAGTTAAGAAACGAGGGCTCCCCGAGAAAAAACGAATGCGTCACGACTCCCATTATGTGGATGAGCTTTTATCGCGAGATAATCAACTCGTTGTGCAAGATATCCCGTTGATCCGGATTCATCCCAATCCGGATCAGCCACGAAAAGACATGGGCGATCTCGGTGGCCTGGCCAATTCCATTAAAGAGCAAGGGATTTTGGAACCGATTCTCGTGAATAAGGTTGGGGACGGCTTTATTATTGTTTCGGGAGAACGGCGCTTCCAGGCGAGTCGACTCATAGAACAAGACACCATACCCTGTATTGTAAAAAACCTAAAAGAAAACGAGATTATCGAAGTCGCTTTGGTTGAAAACCTTCAGAGAAAGGACCTGCACCCCTTTGAAGAGGCCGACGGCTTGCGTTCACTTCTCAAGAACTTCAGTTATACACATGACGATATCGCTCAAAAAATCGGCAAAAGCCGATCATCGGTAACGGAAACGCTTACGCTTTCCAACCTGGCTTCTGAGGTTCGCCAGGCAGCTGTTGAAGCCAATATCACCGCTAAAAGTATGTTGCTGAGCGTCGCCAGATTGCCGACGGTTGATGAACAAATGGAAATGATATCGAAAATTGCCATGGGGGCGGGTAGGGAAGAGGTTCGCCGGCAAACCCGCAAACAAACCAAGGCCAAACCGTTTGTGTTTAAGTACCGCGATCCTTCTAAAACGTTCTCTTTCAATCTGCGCTTCAAAAAAAGCGATGTGGAACGGGATGAGTTGATTCAAGCACTCGAAAACATCCTCGATGATTTACGCACCGCTCAGGTTTCGACCTGAAAGCGGTCCACTCATGTTAACAAGCCGGGGTTTGGAAGAACTCCGGCTTTTTTGTTTTTCAGGTATCGTTGCCTTTGGCGTCATCTCCCGGCGACGAAAACAATAAGAGATTGTCTTGGCCGAAGTCTTAGTTGATGTGGTTCCCTAATTTTATAGGGTAGGGGAGTGGTTTAAAAAGCGGATTGGGCATCGCGAATTAATCAAATATTCAAGAAATCCCAGTGTGGTCCGATTCTCATCTCCAAATTCGCATTTATTCGCGTAATTTGCGGTCGACATTTCCTTGATATGTATCGTGATCCAAACCGCGTGAGACGGGGTCCCAAAGTAAAAAAGACTATTTCTACATAGTTGATGAAAAGTGGGTTTCCTAAACAACCGAGAAACAAGTACTTTAAAACCGATGATACCAAGTGGGATCAAGAACCCTCTGTGCCCTCCGTAGCCTCTCTTCCTAATTCTTCAAGCGCCGATAAACTTTGATTGCCAACCTTTTTTCTGCCACGGGAAAGTTGTGCACACCATAGGAATAGAGAGCACAATGGAAACAGGGCCGAGGAAAAGCCTGTCCCTTAAGTGAGCATGAGTTATATTTTGGGATGATGCAAGGGCGGTGTAAGGCTGCATTAGACCTGGCGATTTGCCAATACTCATCTACAAAAATGGCGACTACAGCATTCTCGACGAAACCGCCAATGCATAATAGGCTGATTGCCATTGGCAGTGTCCAGAGATCATTTTCGGCATCATATCAAGACGCGGAACAGATTCGCGAATTGAACGCAAGTTAGCAATCTGACCGCGAAATCAGCTACTGCAGCCAAAGAGCATAAACAAAACTTCGTGAGAGAAAGCCGGTGTACAAAATGAGGCAGAAACCGTTCCTACGGCGCCGCCCGCCCCACCGCGACCAATTCCGATAAGCGGAATTATGTAAAGTTTTAGGCAGCTTCCTGCGAACCCCTGCCCTTGATTATGGCGCTGCTTGGGTATTTCGAGCACCGTGCGGCCATCGGATTAACTCTACAGCTTGGTCGTGGTCAGAGCTTGATCCAACCTTGCGGTTGGAGCGGCAGCTCGGTCTCAAGGCACATCCCCTCTTCGCTTGCGCGAATCTAAGTATATATTTAAGTAATGGAAGTAAAGATGAAAAACTAATCTATCTAAACTGGTTTCTTGTCACGCTTCTGCCGTATGTCGGCACGCCGACATGGGACAGAAGTGTTTTACTCCTTGGCTTTTGGAAGAGCTGACAGGATCATGGGAAGGCTGTCGGCGTCGCGTGATATACTTGGTTCTGGAGGTGTGACCCGTGAACAATCCCTTTTTTCGAGATGCCGGCCAACCGATTCCCTTTGACCAGATATCCGTCGACCATGTGCGTGAGGCGACAGACCGGATTATTGAGCATGTTAAAGAAGTCAAGCGAGCCATTATTGACTCGCCTGTTGATGACAGTCAGGCACGGTTGATCGGTCGTGACATCATGTTCGATCGTCTCGATGTTATCCTTTCGCCTATCTATTTGATGAAGGAAACCCACCCTGACGGTGAGGTTCGGAATGCATGTCAAGAATCTGTTGAAAAACTTTTCAACTTCTACAATGAGCTACGCCTGGATGAGGCTCTGTACCGTTCTCTGAAGGATTTTGCGGATACTGCTCCCGACCTGGCTCCTGTCGAGCGGCGTTATATGGAAAAGGCATTGGACGCCTATCACCGGAACGGTTTTCAACTGGATGCTGAGCGTCGCGGAAAATTGAAAGAGTTAGATGATCTACTGAGCCAAAAGGAGCTGATCTTCCAGAAAAACATTTCCGAAAGTGACGTCACTCTGACACTTCGTGAAGAGGAAATGAAAGGCCTGCCCGCGGACTTTATCAATAGTCACCGGCGCGAGGACGGCAGTTATGCCGTAACGACACGATATCCTGACTACTTCCCTGTTCTGAAAATGGCTGAAGATGAATCGGTTCGTCGGCGTCTATATTTTTCCTACCTGAACCGGGCTCGCGAGCAAAACCTGCCGCTGTTGGATGAAATCATCAAGCTACGTATCGAACGAATCGAGCTACTGGGGTTCAAGACTTATGCCGACTATAATCTTGTCGATGTCATGGCCAAGAACCCTGAGACGGTCTGGTCTTTTCTCGATGAATTAACGGAAAAGGTATCGGAAAAAGCCAGGAAAGATTATGAGCTACTCCGGGATTACGCTGATACCGATGTGGTCCAACCATGGGATCGGTTTTTCTACACCAATGGTTATAAGGAGGGCCATTTCCAATTAGATGAGGAGGAAGTGAAGCAGTACTTTTCATTGGACTCCGTTTTGGAAGGGGTTTTCGATCTGGTGCAGCAATTATATGGTGTGGACGTCGTCAGTGAACCGACTCTTCCCATTTGGCATCCGGAAGTTCGCGCCTTCGAAGTTAAGGATCAGGGAGAACTTGTGGGACGGTTTTATTTGGACTTGTTTCCACGACCCAACAAATATAGTCATGCGGCTTGTTTCGGTTTGCAAAGCGGTCGCCGAGACGGCTCCGGGTATCAACCGCCTTATTCCGCGTTGGTTTGTAATTTCAACCCTCCCGTTGAAGGCAAGCCCAGCTTGCTGACTCATGAGGAAGTTGAAACCTTGTTTCATGAGTTCGGCCATTTGCTTCATCAGTTACTGACCACATCTCCATTGGCATCCTTTGCCGGTACCAGTGTTTCTAGAGACTTTGTCGAGATGCCGTCACAAATTATGGAGAACTGGGTATGGGAAAAAGCGGCTCTTAAACGATTTGCACGACATTATGCGACCGGAGATCCTATTCCCGATGAATTGGTAGACCGTATGTTGGCCGTCAAACATCTGAACTCAGCCGTGGATATTCAGCAACAATTGTTCTATGCGGTGTTGGATATGACCTACCATCATGGCTTTACCCCGGAAACACCGGAGGATACCACGCGGCTGGTTTACAAAATCCAAAAGGAGCGGACGCTTTTCCCCGTCCCACAAGGCACCGCCATGCAGGCATCATTCGGGCATCTCATCGGTTACGCGGCCGCCTATTACGGTTACCTTTGGAGTCGGGTGTATGCCGATGATATGTTCTCACTCTTCAAAGAAAACGGCATTTACAGCCAGGAGACCGGCAAACGTTTTCGGGAACTGGTTCTGGCCAGGGGGGATTGTGCGGAACCGATGACGCTGATTCAGGAGTTTTTGGGACGGGAGCCGAAGATGGACGCCTTCCTGGAAACCATAGGCGTATGATTGAAACTAGGATTGGAGATTGGAATGCCGGAAACATTAGCCCCTGACCAGGTACATATCTGGGTAACGATACCTGAATCGATTACGGACCCTAATTTAATCAATGCATACCATCGGCTGATGAATGAAAAAGAAGCTGCGAAGCAACGGCGTTTTCATTTCGAACGCCACCGGCACCAATACCTGGTTACCCGGGCCTTGATTCGAACCACCCTTTCTCGCTACGCGGCGGTTCCGCCGGAGGGTTGGCAGTTTGTCGATAACCAGTACGGTCGACCGGAGATCGACCCGATCCACAAGGAGGATATTCATTTCAATTTGTCCCATACAGACGGTTTAATCGTGTGCGCCGTGGTACGAGGCCGTGAGATTGGTGTCGATGTAGAGGACATAACGCGGGGCGGAGACCTTGTCGCCATCGCGGATCGTTTCTTTTCCAAGCAAGAGGTGAAGGATCTGCACACGGTGGCGTCGGAAAAACAGGAAGATCGTTTCTTCGATTATTGGACCTTGAAAGAGTCATACATCAAAGCGAGGGGGATGGGGCTGTCTATTCCGCTCGGGGAGTTCAGCTTTCATCTAAGCGATAGTCATGACGATATTTCAATCAGTATCGATCCCAAGCAGCAAGACAATCCCAACCGCTGGTTGTTTCGACAATGGCGCTTCCCAGACAAACACAAAATTGCACTTTGCGTTGAAAGGGAGCCGAAGCCCAAGATAGACATTTCGTTGAAGCAAGTTATCCCCATGAATGCAATCAAGCCTTTCCCTGCAATACAATTCAGGCAGACGACAGATCAAGACTAGCTTCCCGCAATGGTATTGATGCAAGAAAGTCTTGGTCGCTGTTTCCCATGTGCGCCTGCTATAATGTTTGGGTGCGTGATCGTACAATCCTATTCAGAGGGAATATATGAACCACTTCATTTTTTTTTCTTTGGTCTGGTCCGGCGCACCTCTCCCCTTCCCTGCCCAACCGGATATCAAGCTCTATATTTATGCCTCTGCCGACTACCGCGGAAAGGTTTTCTTTTTTTCACCGCACGAAAATGAATCCGTGGCCAATGATTACCTGATGCAACAAGTCAGAAAAAGGGGGGGGCGGTATGCGGTTCTCCGCCAGGCAGGCCGACGACATGTTACCCTGAGAATCGACGACCATGAGATCGAGGTCGACCCGAACCGCATCTTTACACCGGTCGGGGCCGCAGCTTCCGTCCGGAAGCTGAACCCCGCTCTTTCAAACAATCAGCTCATCATGAAAAAAGCGAAACGCCGTGCCTTTGCGCTGGGGACCTTCATCCTGAAGCACATCGCGCCGGTCCAAAAGGGCACGGTTCTCGTTGCGGTCCACAACAATACGGACGGTTATGATGACGACGGAAAAGGCGGTGTCGGTACCGTTTCAATGCAACGTTACCAGAAGAAACTGGACGCCGGGGCAAAGTATATTTTGAAGATACACCATGGCAAGGGCGACGAGGACGATTTGTTTTTTATCAATCGTCAAGAAGACTTCGATGCCTTGAAGGCACAGAATTGGAATGTGGTGTTGCAGCACCCGCGGGTGGCAACCTTACCGGATGAAGATGACGGCAGCCTCTCCGTTCTGGCCGAGATGAAAGGTTACCGCTACTTCAATATAGAAGCACAACGAAAGAACGATCAGGGAATCGGCGAAAACCACCTGGCTGTACAAAAACAAATGATCGATGTGGTTTTTGACCTGGTGTCCCTATAAAAAAGCGGGGCAAACAAGCCCCGCTTCGCTTAGATTTTTCAGCTGCCGTCAGCGATCGCGATATTGGTATTTGAAGGTACCGACCGTAATAATGTCACCGTCGGACAGAAAGTGCTCGCGGATCCGATTGCCGTTGACAAAGGTTCCGTTTTCCGAGTTGAGGTCGTAGATGGCATACCCTCCGGGACCGAAGGTGATTTGGGAATGCTTTCGTGAAATACGATCCTCGGTGAGGTGAATATCGTTATCCGGGCTTCTGCCCAATGATGTCGTGCCCATGCCCAGAACAATCACCTGGCCTTTCGTGGCATGATTCAGAGAGATGATCTTGGGATTGGCAATGATCATGGTACCATCGCCCTCCTCCCCTTCCCCGGCCGGTTCCGGGGGCTGGTCCATCAGCAAGGTGGCGGCGGCGTCTTCATCCTCCAGGTGCGGGGTCTCGGTTCGGAGGGTCTCGTCTTCGTTATATTCCTGAATCAGAGGTTCCGAATCCAGTTGAGGCAGCGGTGGAGGCGGTGGTTCGACATCCTCGGTATCGCCGGTAAAGTCTGTCTCCAGATCGTCCAGGCTGTCCTCGGTTAGATCATCCGCCAACTCTTCGTGAAATTCCTCGGGCGGCGCGGACAGTTCTTCCAGGCTGTCCTCGAACTCGTCAACCAGATCGTCGTCATCGATCTCTTCAAGAGCATCATCGACGATGGGCGGGCTCATCAAGTCATCGTCGTCCCCTTCCGGGATTTCCAGGTTTTCATCCGCGCTCACAAGGTGTTCCATTTCCTGGGTTTCTGCAGCGGCGTCCTGTCTTTTCGAAATATCCAGACCGGGAAGCGCCATAGTCACGTCAACCGGAACCGTACTTAACTCTTCAGCGGATTCCAGGTCCTCCTCGGAATCGAAGACACTCAAAAAAAGCGAGCGCATTTCTTGTGCATCATCTAATTCTGCTTGCTTCGATGTATTCTTCATTTCCCAGTTTCGAAGCTGCTCATTGAAGGCATTCTCATCGAATTCGCCCAGGGAGAACCGGAACTCCATCTCCTCCTTCTCCAGGCCGAATGTCTTCAGAGTTTCCTCGATTTCCACCAGGATCTTTTTGAAACCGGCGTATTGTTCCCGGATTTTATCCTTTAACGGACCGGCCTTCTGGCTCAAGGCATCCAGTTTGGTAGAGTATTCATTAAATACTTTTTCGTAAACCTGAGGGGAAACTTTTTCCTTCATATCCTGCATTTTCTGCAAGCGGTCCCGAAAAACATCTTGTTCTTCTTTTATTTTCCGAAGGTCATCGATTCCAGACGTATCGATACTGGGCATCTCGCTCATGGGCCCTTTCCTCCCTTCCTATTGGGATGATGTGCAACGGCTTCACAGTTTACCAGATGAAGGACAGACTGACCAGAGATGGGTTACTGGAAATCCACCCGGCGTGTCCAAAAACACAGACAAAGGCATGCCGGACCCCACAAAGAGCCTCCGTTCAACGGCGTTCAACATCACAAAGAAGGGCTAAATGCGGATTACCTCATTTTCGACTGGTTTCCTTTGAAATCACCCTTTACCCAAATTTTCTTCATCCAGTCCGAAAAAAGCTCCATATCGACCAAATATGCCTTATATTGCTCATCTTTCCAGACTCCGTATTCGGCCTTGGGGTCTTCACAACGGCGAACCTGATAACGTATCTGGTGTGTGGAGAAAGGGATCTTTTCGCAGACTTCCGTAAGGTAAAAACGCCCCTTTTGGCTGAGCAGCGTGTTGCCGTCCCAATGTTCTTCAACCTTCTGGATCTTGGGTAAGCGGTGGGACCGGTAATAGGGCGAGAACCGTTTCATACGTACTTGCCAATGGGTCCAAGTCTTACGTATCCCCATGACTTCCCAAGGGTTTTCTCCTTTCTTTTCCAGGGCTCGGGCTTCTTTCTTGAATTCGCTGGAGTGGACTTGCAACTTCTGAGCAACGTCCTTTAGGAAAAAAATACCCTGTTGACTCAAGAGTTCATCTTCAGTCCATTCGGGTTTCACACCAAGCAGACGCATCTCATCGTCATTAAATATTTTTTCAACTTCTGAGCTTCGCTGTTCTTGCGGAGCAGGCCCTTTTTGGACGGCTGTCATAGCATTACCCCCTGGTGAAGACTCTACTTGACAGTCTACATTATTTTCTCGATTTTAACAAACAAACTTTTTTTCCATTTGTCATTGTAGTCGCCTGACAACATTCATTTAGCGGTGCTTACCTATCAATCGCTCTCATTTTTATCATGCTCGGAACAATAGAGGTTTGTCTGATCAAATAGACATATGCGCGAATTGCCGAATTGTGAAACGCACATGATTTAGGCACTACATGTATTATGAAGTTTGTGTTGGTTTCGGGTATTGCCGGTATCATTAATTTATCAGCCTCATCAGCGACACAGGCCTTGTTCTTTTTCCGACTTTGTCTATGACAAGTCAATCCCAGTCTCCATCCGGCAGAAAAAAAAAGATTTCTGCCGATCAAGGGTGTACAATACCCGCTAAACTTCCACCTTGGAGGACGCATGTTAGAAAAGCGCTGGGTCCGTAATTCTGCCATCGCCGGCCTTGCATTGCTGTGCCTTTTGCTCATCGTTTCCCTTAAACAGGTTCTGGCACCGGTCTTCGTGGCGCTGACAATTGCCTATATCGGGGACCCTGTGATCGACTGGTTCGAAGCGCGGAAAATCTCTCGAACCGCCGGGATTGTCATCTTGATCAGTCTATTCGTATTGATGTGTGTCGGTTTTTCGCTTTACCTCACTCCCCGTCTGGTCGGCGAAATAACTGATCTGGTTCAAGCCATGCCCGGCTATTGGGCCCGGTTCAACGAATGGATCAGGCCGCATATCGAGGGTCACGAAGCAGAGGTGACCGAATACACAGAGAAGGCCATAGCCTGGGCGGAAGAAAATGCGGGCGTGTTGGCACAACATACTACCGATGTTTTGATAACCTCCCTCAAGTCCATGGGTTCCTTTCTCAGCAGCCTGCTCGGTTTGATCATCATCCCCGTCCTGGCCTTTTACCTGCTGCGTGACTTCGATATTATGACCGGCCAGGCTCAAAAACTGATCCCTATTGATAAGCGTGACCTGGTCGTCGATCTCTTCAGCGAACTCCACCTGGCGTTGATCAACTTTATCAAGGGACAACTACTGGTAGCCTTGATCCTAACGGTTATCTACTCCAACGGTCTGTAGATTGCTGGTTGCCCGGCTGCCCTGTTGATCGGCCTGATCGCC
>JAAUYB010144273.1_pt1 | contig 26566 bp, 25 predicted proteins | sample 7278071 | NCBI WGS metagenome assembly JAAUYB01 (sample SAMN14350121, study PRJNA611818) | marine sediment metagenome | isolation source: surface marine sediment (1.8m) | place: French Polynesia: Moorea | collected 2018-08 | reverse complement strand
CGCGATAACGCGAACGGCTGGCCCTTGCCCGGGTCCAAGCACCTCAATGAAACACTCTCACGCCGTCGCCGCGAACAGACCGTGGTGAATAATCCGGGCTAAACCCTCGCAGGACTCACTTGAGTTTCAATCGCCTCAGCGGCTGAACTTCTTATACTTAATCCGCTTCGGCTCCACGGCCTCTGGCCCCAGCCGGCGCTTCTTGTCTTCCTCGTAGTCCTCGAAGTTGCCCTCGAACCATTCCACGTGGGCCTCGCCTTCGAAGGCGAGGATGTGGGTGCAGATGCGGTCCAAAAAGAAGCGGTCGTGGCTGATGACGACGGCGCAGCCGGCGAAGTCGACGAGGGCGTCCTCGAGCGCGCGGAGGGTTTCGACGTCGAGGTCGTTGGTGGGTTCGTCGAGCAGAAGGACGTTGCCTCCGGAGCGCAGGAGCCGGGCCATGTGGACGCGGTTGCGCTCGCCGCCTGACAGGAGCCCGACCTTCTTCTGCTGATCGCCGCCCTTGAAGTTGAAGGTGGAGCAATAGGCGCGGCCGTTCACCTCGGCGTCGCCTAATTTGATGATGTCCTGGCCGTCGGCGATCGCCTCCCACACGTTGTGGTTGGGGTCGAGGTCGTCGCGGGACTGGTCGACGTAGCTGAGTTGCACGGTGTCGCCGTAGTCGATGGTGCCGCTGTCGGGCTGTTCCTGGCCGGTGAGCATGCGGAAGAGCGTGGTCTTGCCGGCGCCGTTGGGGCCGATGACGCCGACGATGCCGCCGGGGGGGAGCGAGAAGGAGAGGTCCTCGATCAGCTGCTTGTCGCCGAGGTGCTTGGCGAGGTTTTCGACCTCGATGACCTTGGAGCCCAAGCGAGGCCCGTTGGGGATGACGATCTGGGCGCGGGTGATCTTTTCGCGCTCGGATTGCTGGGCGAGCTCGTTGTAGCGGTCGATGCGGGCCTTTTGCTTGGCCTGGCGGGCCTTCTGGCCCTGGCGCATCCATTCCAACTCGCGTTCGAGGGTCTTTTGGCGGGATTTGTCTTCGCGGGCTTCCTGGGCGAGGCGCTTGGCCTTTTGTTCGAGCCAGGCGGAGTAATTGCCCTCGTAGGGGATGCCGCGCCCGCGGTCGAGTTCCAGGATCCAGCCGGTGATGTCGTCGAGGAAATAGCGGTCGTGGGTGACGATCAGGCAGGTGCCCTTGTAGTCGATGAGGTGCTGTTGCAGCCAGGCGATGGTCTCGGCATCGAGGTGGTTGGTGGGCTCGTCGAGAAGCAGCATGTCGGGGGCTTCGAGCAGGAGCTTGCAGAGCGCGACGCGGCGCTTTTCGCCGCCACTGAGGGTGTCGACGGAGGCGTCGTCGGGGGGGCAGCGCAGGGCCTCCATGGAGACGTCGATCTGGGCATCGAGGTCCCAGAGGTTTTCGGCGTCGATCTGGTCCTGGAGCTGGGCCATCTCGTCGGCGGTTTCGTCGGAGTAGTTCATCGCGAGCTCGTTGAAGCGGTCGAGCTTGGCCTTCTTGGCGGCGACCCCGAGCATGACATTGTCGCGGACGTTGAGGTTCGGATCCAGTTCGGGTTCCTGCGGGAGATAGCCGACCTTGGCGCCCTCGGCGGCCCAAGCCTCGCCGGTGAAATCCTTGTCTTGCCCGACCATGATCTTCATCAGCGTGGATTTGCCGGCACCGTTGACGCCCACGACGCCGATCTTGACGCCAGGTAGGAAGCTCAGGCGGATGTTTTCAAAGCATTTCTTGCCGCCGGGATAGGTCTTGGAGACGCCATCCATGTGGTAGACGTATTGGTACTTCGCCATGCTGAAACGCACCCCTGCATCCGATCAACCTGCGGCCTCTTAATGGAGATGTCCTGGCCTGGCAACGGCCGGTTCGGCCGCCCGCCTGCGCGTGTTGGCGCCCGAGAATTTGCTGGGTGTGAGGTCCGCAGAACACGTCCTGGAGACACCCGATTTGCTGACTGATGGCTCGGCCGTCCAGAAATTCCGCATGGTGTGGCCCGAGTGAGAAACAACCTGGGCAATGGGTTTGAACGGGTGGTTCAGTTGAGGTTGTAAGCCTGAGGGCGATTGACCTAAGTTCTACCAATTGTTGAGAGATAGAGGTGATTTATGTTGCAACGACTTGTCACCGCGGCGGCCGCATTTGCCCTTTCGAGTTTTGGCGCGGCGGCGCAGCAGAGCATGGCTGCAGACGAGCAATCCGCGCCGGGACTGTTGGTCATGAGCTACAATATCTGTTGGGATTGCCAATCGCCGCCGGGCGCCACGGCAGTGGTCGGGCGCGGGCTGAGCGGGAAATGCTACGTCACGCCCGAGCCGCGCGTCGACGGGCAGCGATCGACACTGTGTGCTGAACATATGGGCGCCGCGATCGACGGATTTCCGGCGCTCTACGGCGCGGCGAATTACGATTTCGTCGGACTGCAGGAGGCCAGCAATTGGGAGATCCTGCAGGATTGGGCGAAGGGCACGCTCGGCAAGCTCGAGGGCTTCGGCTGGAAGGACAATCGAAACGCCCAGATCGCGACATTCTACGACCCTGCGAAATACGACCTGGTTGATACGATCAACGGCGATCTCCGTTGGGGACGGCCGATGCAGATCAGCGTGTTCCGGGTGCAGGCAGACGGCAGTCACATCGTTTTTGTCAACCTGCACAACTGCCACCGCCGCGATCGCTGCTATTTCGATTACATCACCGAAAGAATCGGCCACCACGTGAACGACCACATCACCAAGACCGGCCGGACCTCGTTGCGGGGCATATTCGCCGAGGCCCGTGTGATCATGGTCGGCGACTTCAACGAGGCGGACTTTCCATACGCCGACGAGCACGGGTTCATGCCGGGGCCGATCACGTTCGACCCGCTCGCGGATGTCGATGCAGGGCAGTACGGACCGATAACGACGCAGGCGAAGCTGGCGGCGTCGCCGATCAGCTGCTGTGCGACCCACATACCCTGGAAGTGCTACGGCCACTCGTCCCAGTGTCGGCCGGGCGATTATGTCTTCGACAGTGTCAGGGCGGTCACCTCTGAGGTGCCGCGCAGCTACGACGTCAATCTGGTGCAATCGGATCATCTGCCGGTGATCGGGGTCCTGGATCCCGGCGGCACGCAATGACCCCCTGAAGGTGGCGTTTCGGGCGCGCGGGCGATTGACAGGGGTGGCCTGCCCGGCGTGAAACTCGGCCATGGTGTCTAATACCGTCATAGCGGGCCGCTGCGGGTTGCCCCAGGCGCGGGCGGGGCAGGTCGTCGGCCTGCTCGGCGGATCGTTCGATCCGCCGCATCAGGGGCATGTGCACATCACCAAGGCGGCGCTGCGCCGGTTCGCGCTGGACCGGGTCTGGTGGCTGGTGTCGCCCGGTAACCCGCTGAAACCCGAGGGTCCGGCGGCGTTGGAACGGCGGATGGCGGCAGCGCGGGCGGTGATGCGGCACCCAAAGGTCTCGGTCAGCGATATCGAGGCGAGGCTGAGCACGCGGTTCACCGCCGAAACGCTGCAGGGGCTCTTCAAGATCTACCCCGGGGTCCGGTTCGTCTGGCTAATGGGCGCCGACAACCTGGCATCGTTTCACGAGTGGCAACAATGGGAATGGATCATGCGAAATGTTTCCATCGGTGTTTTGGCACGGCCCGGCGACCGCCTCGCCGCGCGTTGCTCAAAGGCCGCAGCGCGATATCGAAATGCGATGCTAAGGGGCCGGGACTCATCACTTTTATCCTCCAGCCGCCCGCCGTCCTGGTGCTTTGTGAATGTTCCTATGGTAAACGTCTCGTCGAGTGACATTCGGGCTCGGGGCGATTGGGTGCGCTGAGGGCGGAATTGGGTAAGACGGGGCGCAATCGGGTCGATGGGTGAGCGGCAATCGGCAAAAATGGTAACCCGGCGGGCCGTGCTGGGCGGGCTGATGGGCAGCGTGGCCGGCGCAGCATTGGCGAACGCGCCCCTGACTTCGGTTCGGCCGCAGCCGCGCTCGTCCGAGGTGGTTCGGCGTTCGGCGCGCGCAGTCGACGATCTGATGGCCGAGGCGCGGCTATCCGGCAAGATCGGCTTTGCGGTGGCTGATGCACGCACCGGCGAGGTGCTGGAGGCGAAAAACCCGGTCCTGCCGCTGCCGCCGGCCAGCGTGACCAAGGCGATCACCGCGCTTTATGCGCTGGACCGGCTGGGGCCGGGCTACCGGTTCCGCACCCGGCTGGTGGCCGACGGGGTGTTGGCGAACGGGAGGCTCAAGGGCGACCTGATCCTGGTGGGCGGCGGCGACCCGACGCTCGACACCGATGCCTTGGGCGAGATGGCACGGCAGCTGAAAGCCGCCGGCCTGCGCGAGATCACCGGCCGGTTCAAGGTGCATTCGCGGGCCCTACCAACGATCCCCTCTATCGATCCCGACCAGCCGGCGCATGTGGGCTACAACCCAACGATTTCTGGGCTGAACCTGAACTACAACCGGGTGCATTTCGAATGGAAACGCCAGGCCGGCGGCTATGCACTGAAAATGGACGCCCGGGCGCGCAAGTACAGCCCGCAGGTGGCGATTGCCCGGATGACCGTGGTGAACCGCCGGCTGCCGGTCTACACCTACGCCGACAAGGGCGGCGCCGACCAGTGGACTGTGGCGAAACCGGCGCTCGGCAAGGCCGGCAGCCGCTGGCTGCCGGTACGCAAGCCCCAGATGTATGCCGCCGAGGTGTTCCAGACGCTGGCCCGCAGCCACGGCATCGTGCTGCCGCGTGCCGAGGTGGCCCGCGGCGCCGCGAACGGCACGGTGTTGGTGGCGCGGACCAGCGCGCCTTTGCGCGACATCCTGCGCGACATGCTGAAATGGTCGACCAACCTCACCGCCGAGGTGGTGGGGCTGTCGGCGTCCGCCGCTGGCGGCAAGGCACCGACTAGCCTGAAGGCCTCGGCCGCGGCAATGACCCGCTGGGCGAAGGGCGAGCTTGGGGTGAACAAAGCCAAATTCGTGGACCATTCAGGGCTGGGCGGCGCGTCGCGGATGTCGGCCGCGGACATGGTCAAGGCGCTGGTGCGCGTGCGCCGCGCCGGGCTATTGCCGCCGATCCTGAAAGACATCCCGATGCGCAACGCGAAGGGCGAGGTGCTGCCCAACCATCCGGTCAAGATCAAGGCCAAGACCGGGACGCTGAACTACGTGAGCGCGCTTGCAGGATACATGTCGGCGCAGGGCGGGCGCGAGCTGGCCTTCGCGATCTTCACCGCCGATCTCGACCGTCGGGCACAAATCGACAGGGCGGCGGACGAGGTGCCCGAGGGCACGCGGGCGTGGAAATCGGCCTCGCGCCGGTTGCAGCTGCGGTTGATCGAACGCTGGGGCGCGGCGCATACCGGGTGAAGGTCGGGTGCGTAGAGGGTTCGGACGTCATCATTGGTGGAGATCCTGCAGCTACGACGGGCGCGCGTCCTCGACGCCGTCACAGCGCCTGCACTCGCCTGCGATGGCGAGACCCGGCCGTCAGGATAAAGCTCGGCGCCTTCAATCGCGGAGTGTTAGTGGGACTTGCGGATGTTGTGCCGAAGATTCCCGGCGCAGACGTCTAGGATATGGGGCCGATGCTGGTGCGCCCTGAGCGGCACGGCGAGGAACTCGGGCGGAAGATCCTGCCGCGTATCGACGAGCGCGGGGCGGAAAAATTTCTGGGGGCAGGGTGCGCGCAGGATCTAGATCGTCAGATGCCGGGCGCGGGCGCCGCGTTCGATGGCGGCGGCGTTGAGGCGGTCAATCTGCAACTCATAGCGGATTTCGGCCAGAAACCGCAGCTCCTGTTCGCCTAAGAGCCCGTCGGCGGCCGCCACGTCGCAGGCCAGCGCATAGGCGGTCTCGTAGAGTTTCCGCGGCAGGCTGTCGCGGATCAGACCGAACAGCGCGTCGAGCCCGTCGACCTCGCTGAAGAGGTCGAAGACGATGGTCGAGACGCGCTTTAGCCGGTCCTTGTCGTAATCGGCGAAGACCGGCAGGTGGTCGACGACCGATTCGATGGTGACAAGCTCGGACGTACGGATGTTTTCGTCCGAGGCCGAGATCGCGATCATCACGGCGACCAGCGCATCCTGCGGCGAAAGAGAGGGGGTGTCGTCGGTCAAAGGGCCAGGTCCTCGGGCGGTCATGTTGCGGTGCAGCATATTGACGGGCACCGGGCGCGGCAATAGTCAGTGGCGTCTCTGAGAGGAAAGCCGACACCATGTCCGATCTGCGCGATGCCGCAATGCGTTCCAAGGCCTGGCCGTTCGAAGAGGCGCGCAAGCTGATCAAACGCACCAGCGGGACGGCGCCCGAGAAGGGCTATGTGCTGTTCGAGACCGGCTATGGGCCGAGCGGGCTGCCGCATATCGGGACCTTCGGCGAAGTGATGCGCACGACGATGGTGCGGCGCGCCTTCGAGCTGTTGTCGGACATCCCGACCAAGCTGATCTGCTTTTCCGACGACATGGACGGGCTGCGGAAGGTGCCCGGCAACGTGCCGAACCAGGCGCAGATGGCCGAGGACCTGCATCTGCCTCTGACGAAGGTGCGCGACCCGTTCGGCACGCACGAGTCGTTCGGCGCGCACAACAACGCGCGGCTGAACGCGTTTCTGGATTCGTTCGGGTTCGAGTACGAGTTCGCCTCATCGACCGAATACTACCGGGCCGGCCGGTTCGACGCGATGCTGCTGACCGCGCTGGAGCGCTTCGACAAGATCATGGAGATCATGCTGCCGACGCTGGGGCCGGACCGCCGGGCGACCTATTCGCCGTTCCTGCCCGTTAGCCCGAAGACGGGGCACGTGCTGCAGGTGCCGACTCTGGAACGGAACGTGGCGGCGGGCACCATCGTCTATGCGGAGCCCGACGGCGAGCGGGTCGAGCTGCCGGTCACCGGCGGCCACGTCAAATTGCAGTGGAAGCCCGACTGGGCGCTTCGATGGGCGGCTTTGGGCGTCGATTACGAGATGTCGGGCAAAGACCTGATCGACTCGGTCACCCAGGCCTCGAAGATCTGCCGGGCGCTCGGCAAGGCGCCGCCGGAGGCGCTGACCTATGAGCTCTTTCTCGATGATCAGGGGCAGAAGATCTCGAAGTCGAAGGGCAACGGGCTGTCGATGGAGGAATGGCTGGCCTATGCGGCGCCGGAATCGCTGGGCTATTTCATGTATCTCAAGCCGAAGACGGCGAAGCGGCTGTTCTTCGACGTGATCCCGAAGGCCGTGGACGAATATCACCAGCAGCTCCGGGCCTATCCGGATCAGGACACGGCGCAGCGGCTCAACAACCCGGTCCATCACGTGCATTCGGGCGACGTGCCGGCGTCGCACATGGTGGTGCCGTTTGCGATGCTTTTGAACCTCGCCTCGGTCTCGGCGGCCGAGGACAAGTCGGCGCTGTGGGGCTTCATCCGCCGCTACGCGCCGGATGCCTCGCCCGAGACCCATCCCGATCTCGACGCCGCGGCCGGATTCGCGGTGCGCTACTACAACGACGTGGTGAAGCCGGCGAAGGTCTACCGCTTGGCCGACGACAAAGAGCGTGCGGCGCTGGAGGATCTGCGGGACCGGCTGCGGGCCTGGGATGGCGGGCTCGACCCCGAAGAGCTGCAGTCGATGGTGTTCGCGGTCGGCAAGGCGCATGGCTTCGAACCGCTCCGGGACTGGTTCAAGGCGCTCTACGAGGTGCTGCTGGGCGCCTCGCACGGGCCGCGGTTCGGCGGGTTCGTGGCGCTCTACGGGGTCGAGGAGACCGTGGCGCTGATCGAGGCGGCGTTGGCGGGCGAGCTGGTTTCGGATTGCTGACGCGATCCGACCGGCTGGGGGGCTCTGCCCCCCAGATCCCCCCGAGGTATTTTCGGCCAGATGAAGGAGCCTTGGTAGCTCAGCTTGTGCTGGATGCCAGGCGCCACCAGCGGCCGAGGCGGGCGACGAAGGCGGCGGGGCTTTCGGCGAAGAGATAGCCGGCGTCGGCGAAGGCGCGCTGTTCCAGCTCGTCGAGGCGGTGTTCGATCAGACGGGTGAGCGCGGTCTTGGTGTCGGCTTCGAGCGGTGCGACCGGCAAGGTGGCGTGCAGGATCCAGAGGTCGTGGTGGTCGCCCAATTGGTCGCCGAGCACGTCCGCGCGACGCTCCCACGGTTTGATCAGGTCGGGCGCGGCGTGGTGCGCAAGGTGGCTGTGGAACCAAACGTATTTCACCTGCTTGCGCCAGTCGTGCAGCGCCACGGCGGTGCCAGCGGATTTCGCGGTTGCCATCGCGGTGCGGGCGGTGCTGTAGGTGGCGCGCAGACCCGGCGCGAGCGCCTCGAAACCTGGGCGGTCGAGGCGCCAGGCGGGGACGCGGGCGCGCGCCGACGCCATCGCCTCGGCGAAGCGGGCCAGGCGGTCGTGGGTGTCAGGCGCGCGCCAGGCGCGGTCGCGGCGGTGGGCGAGTTGGACCAAAAGCGGCTCTATCCGGTCGGCGCCGAGTTGGGTTCCAAGGCGGGCGGCGATGTCGATTCGGACGGTGTGGTCGCGCAGGCCCGAGAGCAGCCGCGCGGCATCGCGCAGGGCGCGGTTCTCTGCGCGGAAGTCGGGGAAGGCGCCACGTACCAGGCGCAACAGCCCGCGCAGCCGTTTGATTCGCTTGCGGGCCTGGTGGATGCGGTCGTCGAGGCTGGCCTTGCGGTCGGTGACGGCGCGGTGGGCAGTGCGCAGCTGAACGATGGCGACGCGGCGCAGCTCCGCCTCGACCGGGCGGCCGGGGATCAAGCGGAAGGCGGCGGCGGGATGTGCTATGCTGCGCGACGCGGTCACGGGCGCCAGGATGGCAAAGATCAAACCGATTGTCATCGGGGCGCGTATTCCGGACAGGCGATACGGGAGAGGCGCGATGTTGCGGATGGTCTTGGCACTGATGTTGGCGGTGGGAATGAGTGGTCCGGTGCGGGCCCAGGAGGGACCGGTCCAGGGCGTGATCGCTTCGCAGATCGAGGCGTTCGGGCGGGACGACTTCGCCACCGCCTTCACCTTCGCCTCGCCGATGATCAAGGGCATCTTCGGCACGCCCGAGCGGTTCGGGATGATGGTGCGGCAAGGCTATCCGATGGTCTGGCGCCCGGCCGACGTGCAGTATCTCGAGCAGCGGCAGGCGGGGCCCTTCACCTATCAGAAGGTGCTGATCGAGGACCGGCAGGGCGCCTTTTTCACCTTGGAATACGAGATGATACAGACGCCCGACGGCTGGCAGATCAACGGCGTGCAGTTCCTGCGCGATCCGCCCGTCGCAGCCTGACCCGACCCCCACCGTACGCATAGTTAACCAACCCTTTAGGCGAGCAGTGTACCCCTTGGCGGGTTCGGGCGGAGTGCCTGGGCCTTCCCACGAGAGCGGACCGAAATCGAGCGGCGCAGCGGCGGCATGGGGCTGCCGGCGTCCCGGGCGCGCGAATGGATCTGAAAGGGGTTTCGATGAACAAGGCAATTACCGACGGATTGCTGCTGATGCCGCCGCCGTTCAGCGGCGGGCTGGACGTCTGGTCGAGCGAGGACGGCACGCCGGGCTCGGCGACCTATGACGGCGCCACCAACGCCGCCTTTGTGCCGGCGGACCAGGATTTCGGCGGCTGTCTGGAGATGGTCAAAACCGAGAACACGCAAAAGCTGCGGCACATGGGCGAAACGCCGATCCTGCCCGGCTGCTATCTGCGGGTGACCGCGCGGGTAAAGGCGGTCAGCGGCAACCTGCCCGCGGTCCGGATCGCCGCCTGGGCCGGCAAGAGCGGCGGTGCCCATGTCAGCGGCGTGCTGCAGATCGGGCCGACCACATCGCTGACGACCTACGGCGAAATCGTCGAGGTCAGCGCGATCATCGGCAGCGGCAACCGCGGCGGCGTCGACATGGTCTGGGGCACCGAGCCGATCTACGGCCATTTCGGGCTGGACCTGACCGGGCTGAACGGCGGCGTGGTGCGTATCGACGACATCCAGATCGAGGACATCACCCGGGTCTTCCACCGCGACATGATGGGCCTGGTCGACGTACGCGACTACGGCGCCATCGGCGACGGCGTGGCTGACGACACCGCGGCCTTCAACGCCGCCGACACCGCCGCCTTCAACGCCGGGCAGACCGTGCTGGTCTCGGAAGGCACCTACAAGATCACCTCGAGCTTCACCTTCGACGCCCGGGTCCGGTTCGAAGGCACCGTGTCGATGGCCGACAACGTGCGTCTGGTGCTGCGCCGGAACTTCAGCCTGAACCCCTATATCGACGCCTTCGGCGGCGACGAGGTGCTGGCGTTCAAGAAAGCGGTGCAGGCGCTTCTGAACTTCTCGGACCACGAATCGCTCGATCTCGACGGGCGCCGGATCGAGGTCGACGGGCCGATCGACATGCAGGCCGCGGTCGACAACCAGACCAATTTCGAGATCCGCCGGGTGATCCGCAACGGCCAGTTCAACTGCGTCGGCAGCAGCAACTGGGACACCGATACCTGGTCCTCGTCGGCGACCTACAACCCCAACAACCCCAAGAAGCTGACCAACGTCACCAATGTGGCCAACATCGCGGTCGGCTCGCTGGTGACCGGCAACGGGGTGGGCCGCGAGGTCTATGTCAACTCCAAGAACGTCGGCGCCGGCGAGATCACGCTGAGCCAGCCGCTTTGGGGCGCCAACACGAACCAGACCTACACCTTCGAGCGGTTCAAATACGTGCTCGATTTCAGCGGCTTCAACAAGATCTCGAAGCTGACCCTGACCGATATCGAGTTCCAGTGCGCCGGGCATGCGAGCGCGATCATGCTGGCGCCCCTGGGCGAGACCTTCCACGTCAGGGACTGCTTCTTCACCAAGCCCAGCCACCGTGGCATCACCTCGATCGGCTCGGGCTGCCAGGACCTGCAGATCGACCGCTGTCATTTCGCCTCGGACGAACAGTCGCTGCCGGTGACCGATCGCGTCTCGATCTGTTTCAACGTCAACGCCAACGACGCCAAGATCCGCGACAGCCGGTTCCAGCGCTTCCGCCACACCGGGATCCTGTTCGGCAACGGCCACATGATCGTCGGCAACCACTGGTTCCAGGGCGACGGGGTCAACAACGGCCCGCGCCTTGGCGGGATGATCTTCACCGAGACCAATGTGAAGTCGGTGGTCACCGGCAACTACATCGACAACTGCTCGATCGAGCTGACCAACGAGCACGATGCGAAGCCCGACTTCTCGAGCGAGTTCTCGTTCGGCGGGCTGGCCATCACCGGCAACATCTTCACCACCAACGACGTGGCGAGCTGGTTCAAGTGGATCACGATCCGGCCGCACGGGCCGGGGCATTTCATCCAGGGCCTCAGCGTGACGGGTAACACGTTCAAGGCGCTCAACGGCAATATCGACCGGATCGAAGAGGTCGACGACAGCATCGCCACGCTGGATTTCACCCGGACCCGCAACGTGGTCTTCGAGGGCAACACCTTCAACGGGGTGAGCCAGCCGACGATCAATCCGGTGACGCTGGACTTCAACCAGTCCACGGCGACGAATGCCTGGATTCTGAATGTCGGCGACTACCTGCCGTTCGGCGGGCATGCCCGGACGGTGCAGGCGGTGACGCCGAAAGGGCCGATCAGCAACAGCGGCGGGACCTACGTCTATCACTTCCCGCGGTTCACGGCCAATGCCGGGTCGAACAAGAACCAGGTTCAGGTCAACTGGCCCGAGAACTGCAAGGGCTCGCTGATGGTGACCGCGCGGGTCGACAAGCCAGTCTGAGACCGAAGTTGCGGACCGGAGCGTTTCGGCGCTCCGGTCAGTCTGCGGCGAGGTCCGCGGGGATCAGGCGGTAGGCCTGGCCGAAACCGCCGTTCAGGTGCGCCTCGACCACGCTCAGGCGCACCAGCGCGAAATCCCCGAAATCGATATAGAGCTTGGCCTTGGGCTGTTGCGCCAGATAGCGCGCGCGCAAGGCGTCGTGGTTGGCGCCGGGGCGCGGCACGAAGGCGGCGCGGCATTGCAGGGTCAGGCGCGGATAGGTCAGCGGGTCGCCCTTGGCCCCGGGTTCGCCCACCAGCAGCGAACAGGCGGGGTTCACCTTCAGCGCGGCGGTGTGGGCCGAGAGCGACGAGATCAGGGTCAGCGGCCCACCGGTTTCGTCGCGGGCAACGGCAATGCGGGTGACCATCGGCGCGCCGGTGCCGGGATCGATGACGCCGAGCGCGCCGTGCCGGGCGCCGTCGATCAGCGACCGGGCAAGCGCGCGGGCCGCGTCGTCGGTGGGCCGGATCGGCGATGCGGGAGGTTCGGGCATGGGGCTGGGCTGAGGTTGCGGGTGTTGGCCGGAGAAAGCCAGACTTGACGCGCCCGATCAAGGGGCCGGGTTGCGGCGTGGCCGCGCGGGCCTATCTCTCGCCCCATGAGCGGGCTACCGGCAGAAAACGTGCAGGACTACCCGCGCCCGCCGGCGCTGCAGCCGGCCGGGGCGCGTCTGCGGGTGGTGCTGGGCGGGGTGACCATCGCCGACAGCCGGGACGGGCTGCGGGTGCTCGAGACCCACCACGCGCCGACCTACTACCTGCCCATGGCCGACATCCTGCCCGGCGCGCTGCAGCCCGCCCCGGGCGGCAGTTTCTGCGAATGGAAGGGCCGGGCGCGGTATTTCGACGTTTTGGGCGGCGGGCAGCGGGCCAGCCGGGCGGCGTGGAGCTATCCCGACCCCACCGCCGAATTCACCGCGCTGGCCGGGTACGTGGCGTTCTATGCCGGCCGGATGCAGGCCTGTTTCGTGGGCGACGCACCGGTCATCGCGCAGCCCGGCGACTTCTACGGCGGCTGGGTCACGGCGAACCTCACCGGCATCGTCAAGGGCGCGCCGGGCACCGAGGGCTGGTGAAACGGTGCTGATTTAGGTCAAAGTGTCCCCAGGGCGGCGCCGCTAGGCTGGGCGCCAGGCTAGGGAGGACACCGCATGTACAAAAACATCCTCGTTCCCATTGCGTTGGAGCATGAACGCGACACCGGCTCGGCGATGGACATCGCGCACCGGCTGCTGGCCGAGGGCGGGCGGATCACCGCGCTGCACGTGATGGAGGCGATCCCGGGCTATGCCTCGCAATACCTGCCCGAGGGCCATCTGGAAAACCGCCGCAAAGAGATGGAGGCAGCGCTGAAGGCCGAGTTGGGCGGCGTCAAGGACGTCCGCCCAGCGGTGATCACCGGCCATGCCGGGCGCTCGATCGTGGACTATGCCGAGGATCACGATGTCGACTGCATTGTGGTGGCCTCGCACGAGCCCGGGCTGACCGACTACCTGCTGGGGTCGACCGCGGCGCGGGTGGTGCGCCATGCCGGCTGTTCGGTGCACGTTGTGCGCTAGCGCGCGGGGAGGATATCGCCATGCCGACGATCGCGCCGGGCCGCGACCTGCAGACCGTGATCACCACCTTCGAGGTCAATCCCGGCACCTGCCAGGACCTGCTGGACGAGCTTCGCGACGCCTATGACCGGTTCATCTCGACCCAGCCGGGGTTCATCGCCGCGGGACTGCATGTCAACGACGCCCAGACCCGGATTGCGAATTACAGCCAATGGCAGCGGCGCGAGGATTTCCTGGCGATGCTGCGCACCGACGAGATGCGCGCGCGCAACCGCAAGATCAGCGCGCTCTGCAAAAGCTTCGAGCCGGTGATGTACGACGTGGTGGCAGGCTTCGGCTAGGACGAAAGGCGGGGCCCTGTGGCGCGCGGTTGGAGTTGGCTTGGAGGGGCCGTTCGCGAGTTGCCCCGGGCACGGAATCAAGGGGCGCAGCCCCGCCGTGCCCATCGCCGCCCCGCCCCGAAGGGGTGGCGATTGATCGACACCAGCGCACCGCGTGAGGTCCTTCGGACTCGACTGCCATAAAGTGCTGCCGAACAGGCGTTGGATCGCCACCCCGCGGGTCGGTGACGGGCACGGCTCCATACCAAATGGCCAACGCCCTTAGGCGCCCCGATCAAAACTCCAGCCACGCACCGACCTTGACCCCGATCCGGTCGTCGCCGATCAGCCCAGCTTCGAGGCCGACTTCGACATGCTGCCCGGCGGAGACCTCGCGCGCGATGGACGGCACCAGGCGCAGATAAGGGTCGCCGCCGGGATACTTCCCGGACTGCAGTTGCAGCATGAACTTCATGTCGCCCGCCTTGACCCCGGCGGTCAGGTCCGCCTTGGCCGCGACCTCGCCCCGTTCCGTGAAATAGTGCAGCCCGGTTTCAAGCGACAGCCAACCGTCGCCAAAGATCGTATCGAAACCCCGGCCCCAATCGGCCCCCGCCATGACCAGCGTCTGCGACTGCCCCCCGGTCCGCGTCGTCCCTGCCCCGGCCTTCAACGCAAAAACGTTCGCTCCGGCGCGGCCCTGCAGGACCGGGTGGCGCGCGAAGGCCAACACCGTATGGTCCCCGTTCGTCCCGTAGCCTGCATCGACCCCTACGGTCAGCGCCGGCGTCAGCCCGTATTCGAGGTAGGCCGCGTAGTAGTAGTCCTGCGGAAACCTGGCTTGCCGCACCGTCGTCCGGTCGGCCTTCGCAGTGGCGGAGAACGACAAAAACACTTTGCCCTGCTCCCGCGGCCAAGCCCCAGCCTCGGCAAAGGACGGCCACAGGACCAACAGGACAAAAGCAAGGCACCGCATCGCGTTAACGTTAATCAACCTTGGTTAACGAGGTGTTTATGCCGTCACCGGCTTGCCGCGCCGGCCCCGCGGCCCCATCTCTCTCGCAACCGCAGCAAAAGGAGACCCAGCGAAGATGCTTTGCCCGATCGACGGAACCCAATTGGTGATGGCCGACCGCAACGGCGTCGAGATCGACTATTGCCCATCCTGCCGGGGCGTCTGGCTCGACCGGGGCGAGCTCGACAAGATCATCGAGCGCAGCATCGCCCAGATGGCTCCGGCGCCCGAGCCGCGCTATGAGCCCGAGCGCAAGCCGCACAAACGCAAGCGGCGCGACAGCTTCCTCAGCGACATCTTCGACTTCTGACCCGGCGCGCCCTTGCCGGCGCCGCGCGAATGCCCAAGATGGGGGCGCTGACCAAAGGAGCCGCCCCCATGCCCGATTTGCCGGTGATCGGCGCACAGCTCACCGTCCTCGACCTCGACCGCCACCGCGACTGGCTGTTCGAGAAGGACCGCGACCTGGAACTGCCCGAGTTCTCGATGGCCGATATCCTGGCCGCGCCCGACCCCTTCGTCGCCATGGCCAGGGACAAACTCGACGGCTGGAACGGACGGCTCGGCATCCATGGGCCCTATTCGGGGTTCGAGTTGACGGTGGGCGACCGCGACCTGCGCGCGGTGGCGCAGACCCGGCTGACCCAGGCGCTCGATGTCTGCGAGGCGCTTGGCGCGGTGCAGATGGTGATCCACTCGCCGTTCGACCGCTGGGATGCCGACAATCTCAGCCACGGCGCCAAGGACCGCGACAAGCGCGCGGCGGCGATGCTCGAGACCCTTGGCCCGGCGCTGAAACGGGCCGAGGACCAGGGCGTCGTGATGGTGCTGGAGAACATCAAAGACGTCGACCCCGCCGACCGCGCCTGGGTGATCGAGGCAGCGGACAGCCCTGCCCTGCGGCTCTCGGTCGATACGGGCCACGCCAACTGGGCCCACCACCGCGCCGACGCGCCCCCACCCGACCGGTTTATCTCTGCCGCCGGCGACGCGCTGGGGCATGTGCACCTGCAGGACACCGACGGCTATGCCGACCGCCACTGGGTCCTGGGCGAGGGCAACATCCCCTGGCCGGCGATCTTCTCGGCGCTGTCGGGGATCAAATCAGACCCGCATCTGATCGTGGAGATCAACGAGTTTCACCGGGTGCCCGAGGCGGTGGCGCATCTCGAGGCGCTGGGACTGGCGCAGTAGGCCGATGGCGCGGGTCCTGGTCGTGCTGGCCCATCCCGAGCCAACCTCGTTCAACGCTGCCTGGGCGGATGCGTCGGTGGCCGGGGCCGAGGCGGCCGGCAGCGCGGTGCGATTTTGCGACCTTCATCGCCTAGGCTTCGACCCCGTTGAGCGTGGCGCACATTATCGCATCGACGGACCGTTCGATCCGCTCAAGGCGCAGGAGTCGCGGCCGGTGCCGCCGGATACGGCGCCGCTGGCGGCCGATCTGGAATGGGCCGACCAGGTGGTTCTGCATTATCCGATGTGGTGGTTCGGGCCACCGGCGGTCTTGAAGGGCTGGCTCGACCGGGTTCTCGTACATGGCCGCCTGCACGATGTCGACCATCGGTTCGATACCGGGCGCTGCCGGGGCAAGCGGGCGTTGCTGTGCGTCTCGACCGGGGCGACGGCGGCCGAGAGCGGGCCGGGCGGCAAAGAGGGCGATGCGCGGCTGCTAGTCTGGCCGGTGGCCTATGCGCTGCGCTATTGCGGCTTCGACATCTGCGCGCCGGTCTTCGTGCATGGCGTGCACGGCTATCTCGAGGGCGCCGAGAAGGCAGCTTTGGAGGCGCGGTTGAGACAGGTGCTGGCGGCGCAGGCGGGCGTGATGGCCGGGCTGGCGGCGCGTGAGCTGTGGCCGTTCAACGCGGATACCGAGTTCGACGCTGACGGGCGAATGCGGCCGGGCGCGCCGGTTCACTGGCCGTTCATCACGACGGGATAATCCAGGGGGTCCGGCACGAAAGCGCCCTTCTCAGGTCACAATCCGCTGTTAGGGCCGCGCCATGACGCAGACCGACGACCTTCGCGCGGCGTTCCAGGACCCGCCGCATCCCACCCGCCGCGAAAAGCGGGCGAAGCGGGCCGAACGGGCGATGATCCGGGCCTATTCGCTGCCGCGGATCCTTTCGCGGCTGATGCTGATCCCGATCGCGGCGGTGGGGCTGACGATCACGATCTTCATCCGGACCAGCGAATTCGGGCCGGAGGACGGGCTGAAGCATCTGCTGTCGATGACCGGATGCCCGGTGACCGAGGCGATGGGACTGGCGCCGGCCTTCGCGGGCGAGCCGGGCTATCACAAGCGCAACGACTGGGATGGCGACGGCGTGGCCTGCGGGACGGCGCCGGCGGCCTCGGGCGGCGCGCGGCGTGTGGCTGCGCCGGAACCTGGCGCGCTGGACCCGCGGATGGGTGGCGGCGCGAAATTCGTCACGCCATGAGGTCGCGGGCCTTGGCGCTTTCTGGCTCAGGCATCCGGCACCGCGCTGAATTTCAGAGATAAACGGGGCGTCTTATGCGACACCTTTAGTCGCGGGTGGAGGCGATGGCGGTGATGTCGGTGGTCTGGGGCGGGCCCGTGAAGGTCGGTCCCACGGCGGCGCGATAAGCGGCGAAGGCGGCGCTGTCGAGGAAGGCCTGCTTGCCCGCATCGTCGGCGAATTCCAGCAGACCGACGAATTCGGTGGCTGAGTCCGTCGAGTAGCAGGAATAGTGGCAGCCCGTGACGCCCTCGGCCGCAAGGCCGGCGACAAGGGTCTGCATGGCCTGGGTCTGATGGGCGTGGTCGTCAGCGGATTTGAGCGTGTAGCGGACGAGGAGGGACATATGGGGTTCTTTCGGGTGGCCTGCCGCGATGCTATTTAATATTTATGTTAAATGCAAGCGCTCTGCCCTGCGGCTCAAACCAGCCCGCCCTCGGAGCAGGCGCGAAACTCCCGGACGGCGGGCGCGGCGCCTTCCAGAGAAACCGGCACTTCGGTGTCGCCTAGCACCGCGGTGGCGGTGGCGTTGAACTCCAGTCCGTTCAGCACGTTGCCGAAGCCGGTGTCGGACACGGTCAGCGTGGCGTTGTCGTTCGAGAGCCGGTGACGCGCGGTCGATATCGTCAGCCCGCGCGGGCCGTCGAAGTGGATCGAGAAGACGGGCGCCGCGGGCCAGGGGGCGGGTTGGGTCACGGCGATGGCATAGGCCTCGGCCTGCCGCGGGTCGTAGGTGACTGTGACCTCGATGCTTTTGGCTGTGTGTGTCAGCGTGCAGACCGGGTTGGCGGTGAACTCCCAGGCGTGGAGCGGGGTGGCGAGAAGAGCGAGGAATAGGGCGAGGCGCATTATTAAGAGGTAGGCCGAATCCGGGCGGCGTCGAAACCGCAGGTTCATGGCTACCCGGCTATACCGATCAAGGCGAGGACTGGCGGCGTCAGTGCAAGGCCCAGCGCCCAGTTCAGCGCCTTGTTGTTCAGCGCCAGGATCAGCGCAGGGATCAGAAACAGCGCCGTGATCGCCCAGAAGATCATCAGAAACCCCATCACCATCCCGCGCCCGGCGGCGTCCATGCCCGGCGGGTCCGGCCAGAGCGTCATCAGCGTCAGAAACGCCGCCTGGGCGGCGATGATGATGAGGATGGCTTTGCGCATGGGGCTTCCTGAGGCGGATCGATTGTTGGCATTGTAGGGTGGGCAGTTCTGCCCACCAATCCTTCTGTGCATTCACCCGCCGTTAACCCTGCCCGCGCAAGCCTAATCTATGCCGAACTATCGCCGGGCATACGTTGCAGGAGCCAGCTACTTCTTCACGGTCACTCTGGCGGACCGGACGTCGGGGCTGCTCGTTGACCGGATTTCGGAGTTGCGGCGCGCCTATGCGGACACCGTTCGAACCATGCCGATGCGGTGTGACGCGATGGTGGTTCTTCCCGATCACATGCACGCCGTGTGGACGTTGCCGGCAGGCGATGACGCGTTTTCTGAACGGTGGCGCAAAATCAAGCATCGGTTTTCGAGGGCTATCGGAGGGGCGGTGGGCAGGACTGCCCACCCTACGCTTCGGTCCGCGAGCAAGGTGGCAAAGCGGGAATGCGGGATCTGGCAGCGGCGGTTTTGGGAGCACGTGATCCGCGACGAAGCGGACTTTCGGATGCATGTTGCGTATTGTTGGGGCAATCCGGTGAAACATGGGTACGTCGCCCGGGCGGTGGATTGGCCGTATTCGTCGATCCATCGCGATATCCGATTGGGACGTGTTGGCCCGGAATGGGCGGGCGAAGTACCGGACGGTGATTTCGGGGAGTAGGCCCGTAGGGTGGGCAGTTTGCCCACCATGGCGTGCGGATGGTGGCGGTGGTGGGCGAATTTCGATTGTGGGTAACGGTTTTCGGGGGTGGTGGGCAGAACTGCCCACCCTACGCTTGCTGCGTTAAGTGGAGTACGCTGGGCAGTTTGCCTACCATGTTGGGCGAATGGCGGCGGCGGCGCGCAGATTGCGGTTGCGGGCAACGGTTATCGGGGTTGGTGTTCAGAACTGCCCACCTTAGTTTGAATCGGGGCGGGAAATATCCCGCTCCGCGTTTGTTAGTGGATAACATGGTAAATCATCAAGAGAACATAGCCGCCTAGGATCAACGCATATGCCGTGGTTTCCATCTCGAATCCTCCATGTCCGCAATGTGTACACAACGTACTTAAATTATCAAGAGACTTTTTTTTACATTGACGACAAAAATTAGATATCGTACAAAGCGGCGACAGGGAGATGTTCATGACAGGCAAGAAACTTGATATCGAAACGCGTCGGAACGACGACGTTTTGGAGAAGCACCCCTATGTAAATGCCAGGGCTGCGCGTAGTAATTTTTCCAGACTCGTCGATAGCGCTCGAGTAGACAAAGAACGTGTGATTATCACGGCGCATGGAGAGCCGGCAGCGGCAATTGTCCCGATTCGTGATATTAGAATCCTTGAGCAGATTGCTGATCTTGAATGGGTAAATAAAATTTCAGATGCTGATTTTCGCGAATTAGACCTAGAAACAATGAAAAGACTGTTACGCGGAGGGCGGCGAAATGAGGGAAATGAACCATAGTCGAGTTGGTATAGTAATTCCCGACAGTCTCAAGCGCGATGTATATATCAGAGATAACGTCGAAGAGAATATAAAATCCTTGTCTCTTACGGAGCAGAGGGACTTTTGGAGATGTATCTCTGAGATTGTGCAAACCTCCATTTTCAATGTGGAGGATAAACTCGACTCCAAAATTCGAATCACAACTCGAGATGGAGTTGCAATATTTGGAACAGTAATCAAAAGTGCGTTCATTACAATAGTCAGGATAATTGATCGCCGTCTGACAATAATGTCAGTAATTGGCATGCGACGACTGAGGAGATCGACAAAATCAGTTGCGTGTGCCCTCATTGATGAGTGGTTGCGCGGAGTTGACACTTTGGAGCATGTGTTCGCGGCAATTGATGAGAACAAACGGATTGTCTGGACACATGAATCCAGGAGTCGGGCAGGTAATCTCCGCGTTACATTTGTTGGGGAGATTATTGAGCCGGTCCTTTGAACTTCAATAAACTCTCACTGATTTCACCTTCTCCGCTTCACATTCCCCCCACGCTGTCCGGCCCTCCCGGCCGTTGACCTCCCCTTGCTCTGCACCGCGGCTTCGGAGGCGGCCTCGACGGCGCTCTGACGCGCCAGGGGATCGTCGTGGACGGCGAGGTCGACCGCTTCGAGGCGTTTGATTTCGTCGCGGAGCCGCGCGGCCTCTTCGAATTCGAGGTTTTCGGCGGCCTTGCGCATGTCCACGCGCAGGGCGTCGAGATGGGCGGCGAGGTTGGCGCCGACCATGGGTTTTTCGACCTGAGCGGTGACCCGGGCCATGTCGGTGTCGCCCTTGTAGAGACCGGCCAGCACGTCCTCGACGTTCTTTTTCACCGTCTCAGGCGTAATGCCGTGGGCCTCGTTATAGGCGACCTGTTTGGCGCGGCGGCGTTCGGTTTCCTTCAGGGCACGCTCCATCGAGCCGGTGATGCGGTCGGCATACATGATGACGCGGCCGTCGGCGTTGCGGGCGGCGCGGCCGATGGTCTGGATCAGGGAGGTTTCCGAGCGCAGGAAACCCTCCTTGTCGGCATCGAGGATGGCGACGAGGCCGCATTCGGGGATGTCGAGCCCCTCGCGCAGGAGGTTGATGCCGACGAGCACGTCGAAGGCGCCGAGGCGCAGATCGCGCAGGATCTCGATGCGCTCCAGCGTATCGATGTCGGAATGCATGTAGCGGACGCGGATGCCCTGTTCGTGCAGGTATTCGGTCAGGTCCTCGGCCATGCGCTTGGTGAGCGTGGTGACCAGGGTGCGGTAGCCGGCGTCGGCGACCTTGCGGACCTCGTCGAGGAGATCGTCGACCTGCATTTCGACGGGGCGGATCTCGACGGCGGGGTCCAGAAGGCCCGTGGGGCGGATCACCTGTTCGGTGAAAACGCCGCCGGTCTGGTCGAGTTCCCAGCCGGCGGGGGTGGCGCTGACGAAGACGGATTGCGGGCGCATGGCGTCCCACTCCTCGAACTTGAGCGGGCGGTTGTCCATGCAGCTGGGCAGGCGGAAGCCGTGTTCGGCGAGCGTGAACTTGCGCCGGTAATCGCCGCGGTACATGCCGCCGATTTGCGGCACGCTGACATGGCTTTCGTCGGCGAAGACGATGGCGTGGTCGGGGATGAATTCGAAGAGCGTGGGCGGCGGCTCACCGGGGGCACGGCCGGTGAGGTAGCGGGAATAGTTCTCGATGCCGTTGCAGGAGCCGGTGGCCTCGAGCATCTCCAGGTCGAAATTGGTGCGCTGCTCCAGCCGCTGCGCTTCGAGCAGTTTGCCTTCGCCGACCAGCTGATCGAGGCGGGTGCGCAGTTCCTTTTTGATGTTGATGATCGCCTGGTTCAGCGTTGGGCGCGGGGTCACGTAGTGCGAATTGGCGTAGACGCGGATGCGGTCGAAGGTGTCGGTTTTTTCACCTGTCAGCGGGTCGAATTCGGTGATGGACTCCAGTTCCTCGCCGAAGAACGACAGCTTCCAGGCGCGGTCTTCCAGGTGGGCCGGCCAGATTTCCAAGCTATCGCCGCGGACGCGGAACGAGCCACGCGAAAACCCCTGGTCGTTGCGGCGGTATTGCTGGGCGACGAGGTCCTTCATCACCTGGCGCTGGTCGTAGTCGTGGCCGGATTTCAGGTCTTGCGTCATGGCGCCGTAGGTTTCGACGCTGCCGATGCCGTAGATGCAGCTGACCGAGGCCACGATGATCACGTCGTCACGCTCCAGAAGCGCCCGGGTGGCCGAGTGGCGCATCCGGTCGATCTGTTCGTTGATCTGGGATTCTTTCTCGATATAGGTGTCGGACCGCGGCACGTAGGCCTCGGGCTGGTAGTAGTCGTAGTAGCTGACGAAGTACTCGACAGCATTCTCGGGGAAGAACCCCTTGAATTCGCCGTAGAGTTGTGCGGCCAGCGTCTTATTCGGGGCGAGGATGATGGCGGGGCGCTGGGTTTCCTCGATCACCTTGGCCATGGTGTAGGTCTTGCCGGTGCCGGTGGCGCCCAGAAGCACCTGTTCCCGTTCGCCGTCGCTGACGCCCTGGGCGAGTTCGGCGATGGCGGTGGGCTGGTCGCCGGCGGGTTGGAATTCGGTATGCATGACGAAGCGATGCCCGCCCTCGAGCTTGTCGCGGTCAGCCACGGGGGGCGGGGCGGCGTGCAACTCCGGCATCTGGTCAGGGCGGTTGTTGTGCATGGGGGCGATTCCTTCGGGTCGCATAGATTTGATCACTTTTTGTTCTTGTGCAAGTGGGGGCACCGCCTTGCCTGAGGCGGATCACATTTGCGTGCAATGACCGCGAAGTCGGCGAATTTCTACAACCTTAGGTAAAGTTAGCGCTTGCCCTTAGGTCATTTCCCGCATACCGTGTATGGGCAAGCAGCAGAACTGACTGCCGGCTGAGTGCGATACACCCACCCCACCCCTCGCTCCCTCGCATTCGGCCGGCAGTCGACCTTTTCGGCGCGGTGATTTGGCGGCTTGCGCAATCGCGCTTGAGCTTTCATATCTTGGGCGAGTGAACGGGAGCCGGCCCATGCCAGCACGCATCTATCAGCCTGCCCGGACGGCGATGTCGTCGGGGACCGCTAAAACCAAGTATTGGGTGCTGGAATTCGCCGCCGCCAGCGAGCGGGAGGTGGACCCGCTGATGGGCTGGACCTCGTCGTCGGATACACAGGCGCAGGTGCGGCTGCGGTTCGACAGCAAGCAGGCCGCGCTGGACTATGCCGAAGAGAACGGCATCGAGGCGCTGGTCTTCGAGCCCAAGGCGCGCAAGCCGAACATCCGCCCGCGCGGTTACGGTGAGAACTTCGCGACCGACCGCCGGGGCGCCTGGACGCACTGAGGCGCGCCTTTTTCGGGAGTGCGCCGGGGAGTGGTCGCTCCTTGAATAGCCAAGAGCCGTGCCCATCACCGACCCGCGGTGTGGCGATCCGACCTCTGAACGGCGGTGCTTTATGGCTGTCGAATCCGTAGATCCTCAAGCGGTGCGCAGGTGTCGACCAATCGCCACCCCTCCGGGGCGGGTTGGCGATGGGCGCGGCGGCGCTGCGCGCCTTGATCCCGTGCCCGGCGGGTTGCGGGGTCTTCGCCAAACAAATCCGAGCAGTCGCGGCATGACCCCGCCCCGCCGCACAGACCTAAACTCGGGTTTCGTTCGTTCTCAGGCACTTGCCGCGTCGCGGCTTAACTTTCTGCACCGTAGAATGTTTCGCGCGCGAAACATTTTCCGCTTCCCGCCGCGCCACGCGCCCGCAAACGGAAACGCCGGAGCCCGAAGGCTCCGGCGTCGTCCCATGCCCCCAATGCGGGTGGCTCAGACCATCAGGCCCTCGCGCAGCATCTTGGCCTCGTAGGCCTTCAGCGAATGCCGCGCCGCGCCGTAGTTCTTCAGGCCCTCGGCTTCCATCAGCTCGGGGAACAGCTTGAAGATCTCGTCGCGCTGCTCCCGGTCGATGCCCTTCAGCGAATAGTCGCCCGGGTGGAAGCTTTCGGTCCAGGCGCCGTCGCCCAGGATCACCTCGTGCCGGTCGAACAGCAGGTGGATGTACTCGGTGCCCGGCACATCCGCCCGCTCGATCCCCGGCTGGCCGACCAGGTGCTTCGCGGCCACGAGTACCTCACGCTCGTCGAACAGCATGTGGGTATGCTCGTTGGCCATCAGCATCCGGTGGTTCGGCGACACCAGCATGTCGCGCTCGGGCAGACCGTTGCCCAGCGCGCCACGGCGGATCAGCACCGGCCGCAGGCTGGGATCGGCATGCAGGGTCATCGCGGTGACCGGCTTGCGACCGATCCAGCGGATTTCCTGCACCCCGTCGTCGCGGGTGATCACCCGGTCGCCCGGCTTGAGATCCTCGACCGCCATCTCGCCCCGCGGGGTGGCGATGGCCACGCCGGGCGTGAAGCAGATCAGCAGGTTCTCGATCTGGCTGAACTCCAGGATGCCTTCGACATTGCCGTCAGCGTCGAGGAATTCGGCCGTACCGCGCACGGCATCGAGGTCGGTCGGGTCGATCAAGTCCGGATCATCCACCCCGTCCGCGATATTGCCGTCGGCGTCGCGCAGCTGCAGCCGCCCAAGGTTGCGCAGATCGAGCGTGTCGTTGTCGTTGCCGGTGTTGCCGCCGACCACGACATCGCCGAACGCATCTTCACGCTCGTTGATGATGAACCGATCCGCGCCACCGTCGCCGAACATCGTGTCGGCACCCTGGCCACCCGTGATCGAGTCCCTGAGGTTGCCGCCGTAGATCAGGTCGTCGTCGATGCCACCGTCGATGGTGTCTTCGCCGCCGCCACCAAAGATGGTGTCGTCATCGTCCTGACCGAAGATCAGGTCGGCGCCGGCGCCACCGTCGATGAAGTCCTTGCCGTTGTTCGGCACCAGATCGGGGCTGACGCCGCCGGTGTCTTCATCGGTGATGTTGAGCTCATCCGGGAACATCGGATCGAGACCACCGTAGATCGTGTCATCACCAGCACCCGCTGAGATCGTGTCGGACCCCTCGCCGCCAATGATCAGGTCATCGCCGAACTTGGTGATGATCGTGTCGTCGTCGAAGCCGGCGTCGATGACGTTGTCGCCGGTGCCCGCGTCGATGTAGTCGTCATCGTCGCCGGTCGTGATCGTGTCGTCACCGGACCCCGAGAACACGGTGTCGAGGTCGTTCATGTCGGCGCCGGGACCGTTGAAGTCCACATCGCCCGGGAACAGACCCGGATAGCCGAGATCCGGTAGCGGCACCGCGCCGCCGCCCGAGGTATCGATCGTGTTGTCGCCGTCGAAGTCTTCGACATAGTCGCTGCCGTCGCCGCCGATGATGGTGTCATCGCCGAAGCCGCCGAGCAGGCTGTCGTCGCCGTCGCCGCCGTCGATGGTGTCTTCGCCCACGCTGCCGTCCAGCGTGTCGTCGCCGTCATTGCCGACCAGGCTGTCGTCGCCGCCGCCGGCAAGGACGTTCTCGTCGCCTTCGGCGCCAATCACCGTGTCGTCACCCGGACCAAGCTGAAGAACCTCGATCTCTTCGAATGACGTGGTATCGTCGCCATCCGTAATGGTGCCTTCTTCGGGTCCCGAGAATTCCACCAGCAGATCATCGAGGATGTCGCTGGTGTCGACCACGTCGCCGCGGCCGTCTTCGTCGGTCTCGCCGCCGATGATGACGTCATTGTCGATGCCGTCGCCTTCGTCGTTGATGTCGAAGAAGTCGTCGCCGCCGCCGCCGTCCACGGTGTCGTCGCCTTCACCGCTGTCGATGGTGTCGTCGCCGCCGTTGCCGAAGATGGTGTCATCGTCGCCGTCGAACCCGTCGATCTGGTCGCCCTGCAGGTCGGTATAGCCCGGCCCCATGTTTTCGCCGCTGTCGAGCCCGTCGACCGGGCCGATCACGTCGTCGACCCGCACGTCCACGGTCGCGGTGTCGAAGCCGCCATTGCCGTCCGAGACGGTGTACTCGAAGGTGTCGGTGCCGACGAAGGCCGGATCCGGCGTGTAGGTCAGCGTGCCGTCGCCGTTGTCGGTGACGGTGCCGTTCGGCGGCTGGGTGAAGCTGTCGATCATCAGCGGGTCGCCGTCGACATCGCTGTCGTTCGCCAGCACCGCCACGACAACAGGCGTCCCCTGAAGGGTCGATTGGTTGTCGTCCTGGGCGTCCGGGTCGTCATTCACCGGCGCCACGTTGAAGGTGATCGTCGCGGTGTCGGTGCCGCCATTGCCGTCGTCGACGGTATAGGTGACTTCGTCGGTGCCGTTGAAGTCCGGGTCCGGCGTGTAGGTGAAGGTGCCGTCGCCGTTGTCGGTGATGGTCCCGTTCGCCGGATCGGTGATGTCGGTGACCTCGAGCGGATCGCCGTCGGGGTCGCTGTCATTCGACGTCGGGTCGAAGGTGACGGTGTCGTCCTCGTCGAGGTCGTACTCGTCATCCTCAGCCATCGGCGCGTCGTTCTCGGGCTCCACCTCAACGGTGATCGTCGCGGTGTCGCTGCCACCGTTGCCGTCTGAAACGGTGTACTCGAACGTGTCGGTGCCGTTGAAGTCCGGATCCGGCGTGTAGGTCAGCGTGCCGTCGCCGTTATCGGTCACTGTGCCGTTGTCGGGCTGGGTGAAGCTGTCGATCTCCAGCGGATCGCCATCGACATCCGAGTCGTTGGCCAAGGGCGCGATCACGACCGGCGTGTCTTCGTCGGTCGAGGCGTCGTCATCCTCGGCCACCGGGTCGTCATTCACCGGCGCCACGTTGAAGGTGATCGTCGCGGTGTCGGTGCCGCCATTGCCGTCGTCGACGGTATAGGTGACCTCGTCGGTGCCGTT
>JAAUYB010010615.1_pt1 | contig 26570 bp, 16 predicted proteins | sample 7278071 | NCBI WGS metagenome assembly JAAUYB01 (sample SAMN14350121, study PRJNA611818) | marine sediment metagenome | isolation source: surface marine sediment (1.8m) | place: French Polynesia: Moorea | collected 2018-08 | reverse complement strand
GTGGGCACCCTGCCCGACGATGCCTCGATCGGCATCGGGAATATTCGCACCCGCGGCCCCATTCCTGCAGGACACAAGGTGGCCCTCGCGCCGCTATACAGCGGGGCAGCGGTCATCAAATACGGTCAGGTCATCGGTCAGGCTTCGGGCGCGATTCAGCCCGGCGAGCATGTGCATGTCGACAATCTTAAAATGGGCACGGTGATCGCCCATGCAGACCCAGGCCAGGATGCGGGCCCAAGACAATCCCAGGCGGTTGGCGACCAATCATTCTTCGACGGTTTTGTCCGCTCGGAATCCCGGGTCGGCACCCGCAACTACATCGGCGTTTTGGCCACCGTCAGCTGTTCCAGCAGTGTCGCGCGGTTCATCGCCGATGCCGTCGGCGACCACGTCCTGGCCGACTACCCCCGCGTGGACGGGGTCGTGGCCCTGGGACACGGCGGCGGCTGCTGCATGGCGCCTGGTAGCGAAGGTCTCGAACTGCTCCAGCGCACCATCGCCGGATATGCCCGCAACCCCAACTTCGGCGGCATCCTCCTGGTGGGCCTGGGTTGCGAGGTCAACCGGGTCGATGACCTGATGACGGCCAGGGATCTGGCAAGTGGTGCCACCTTGAAAACCCTCGTGATTCAGGAAGCCGGCGGCACACGCCGCACCGTGGATCGCGGGGTTGCCGCCATCCGGGAGATGCTGCCACAGATCAATGCGGCTCGACGCACCAGGGTCGCCGCCCAGCATCTGGTGGTCGGGCTGGAATGCGGAGGCTCGGATGCCTACTCGGGCATCACCGCCAACCCGGCCCTGGGCGCGGCCGTGGATATGCTGGTGCAACAAGGCGCGACGGCCATCCTGAGCGAAACGCCGGAAATCTACGGGGCCGAGCACCTGCTGGTGCGCCGCGCCGCCAGCGCCGAGGTCGGCCAGCAGCTTATGGCGCGCATCCGCTGGTGGGAAACCTACACCAAGCGTCACGGGGCACAGTTGAACAACAACCCGACGCCCGGCAACAAGGCCGGCGGCATCACGACGATTCTCGAAAAGTCCATGGGCGCGGTGGCCAAGGCCGGAACCACCCGCCTCAACGCAGTCTACGGGTATGCCCAGAACGTCCGCGCGCGGGGCCTGGTGTTCATGGACACCCCGGGCTACGATGTGGTGTCGATCACCGGGATGATTGCCGGAGGCGCCAACCTGGTGTGTTTTACGACGGGCCGCGGCACGGTCTGCGGCTTCCGCCCGGTGCCCACGCTGAAGCTGGCCAGCAACTCGACCGTGTATGCGCACCTCTCGGAAGACATGGACATCAACTGCGGCCGCATCCTGGACGGCGAGTTTTCGGTGGCGGAAATGGGTGCGGAGATTTTCAAAGCGATCCTGGATACCGCCTCGGGCCGGCCGACGCGCAGTGAGGCCCTGGGCTTCGGCAGCGACGAATTCGTCCCCTGGCATATTGGGGCCGTGCTGTGATCGGCCCCATCCCCGGCGGTAGTTCGGCCCATGGGTAGCCATCAAAATGACCACGGGATCTGGCCCAAGCTGCTATCCGACCCTGATCTCGCCTGACAGAAGGCGGGGTGGAAGAATCATTCGTGTGAATAATCAACAGATAGGTCAAATGCCAAAATTCAGACGGGTTCGTAAACGGTTCGAAATCAAGGCTTGCGAAGCCTGATTAATCAGGCGTACTCAGTGTACGCCGCAATCACGAAGGCTGAAGCGTAAAGCCGATATTTATCCGCCTCGGGTGGATCGAACTTATTCGAAGGCGTCTCAAAAATAGGATTTTGGTTCCAGATCAAGGCGGCCACGAATTTTAAGCCGGAGGAATACAACCGTATTTCGAGGACTTAAAATGAGCGCCCAACACCGAGATGGGATCAAAAGACATTTTTGAGATGCCTTCGACGAACCCGTCAGCAAAGGAGGCCACCATGCAACCCATCGGTCCCGTCAATGCCCTCTATCCCATGCCAACCACCCTGGTGGGCACCATGGTCAAGGGCAAGCCCAATTTTCTGGCCGTGGCCCATGTGGGCATCTTGAACCACGGTCACCCGCAGTATCTGTCCATCGGCCTGCACAAGTCCCATTACTCCAACGCCGGCATCCATGCCAACCGGACCTTCAGCATCTGCCTGCCGTCCGCCAATCTCATGGTGGAGACCGACTTCTGCGGCATCATGACCGGCAAGAAAACCGACAAGGCCGCCCTTTTCGATGTCTTCTACGGTGAACTTGAGACGGCGCCCATGATCCGCGAATGCCCCCTGAACATGGAAATGAAGCTGCACGACGTCCTGGCATTCGAAGCCCACGAAATCTTTGTGGGGGAACTGGTCCAGACCTACGCGGCCGACGATGTGCATCGCAACGGCGTGGTCGACATCCAGCGTCTGCAACCCCTGCTGTTTGACATGGCCAGCAAGAAGTACTGGGCCCTGGGGGAGACCCTGGGTGCCTGCTGGGGTGCGGGTAAGGCGCTCAAGCGCAAGGGCGCGAACATTGAATCCGGAACTTGACATGAGGAAGCGCAGTGGCCTTCCCCTGTGGTTGGATGTCGGCCCCGGCATACTTATGTTGGCTTTAGCGTAGCCTGCAGCCGCCGCCTTGTGATATGAAGGGGCTTGACGTCCATTACCAGTATGGCATCCCACTGAAGGTAACCCGCCATGGCTCAGAAAACAAACTGGCAAGTCAGCAACGATTTTGAAGCATTCTGCATGGAAATCCTCAACGCCTATCCCGAGGCCATCGGGGTGGCCTACAAGGGCCTCGACTGCGGCTGTGCCCTGTTGTGTGGGGTCTCGGCCGGCTCCCAGCCGCTGGGACCGTTGCGCTATCTCTCCGGGCAGCCGCGACAGCCCGGTCGGCGACAGCCCATCTGCCTGAAGTGCAAGTTCGACGACGGCCTTCGCGGCCGTGTCGTGCGCGAGGGGATCTTCTGGCCGGGAACGCGGGACGAACGCCCGGATATCGAACTGCGCAACCTGATCGGGCGGAGTGTTTTCGGTACCCACTACGAGGAAGAGACCTGATCGCACCCGCGGTCCGCCAATGCTTTCTCCCACCGTGGGGATAACGCTATGGATCATCCCCAGACGACGGCCGCCGTTCCCGACTATGCCATCCGTTACCTCACCCGTGACCCGCGCCCGGACGCCAGCCTTCCGGCCGCTTTTGCGGTGGCCGTGGCGCGCCGGGTGCAGCGCTTCCACCGCCGGTTGCCGGAATATGGCCCCACGGGTCTCGTGCGCCTGAACCGGCTGGCCCGCGCGTGGGGCCTCGCCGATATCCTGGTCAAGGACGAATCCCAACGCTTCGGCCTCAAGGCCTTTAAGGTGCTTGGCGGCAGCTATGCCGTCGCCCGCCTGGTGTGCATCAAACTGGGGGTGGCGCTCGCGGATATCGACTTCCACGAACTGACCGGCGAAGCGGTGCGCCGACGTCTGGGCCGCATCACCCTGACGACGGCCACCGACGGTAACCACGGCAGGGGGGTGGCCTGGACGGCGCAGCAGTTGAAGCAGCCGGCCGTCATTTATATGCCCAAGGGGACGGCGCGCGCGCGGGTGGAGGCGATCCGGGCCCACGGCGCCGCCGTGGAAGTCACCGACCTGAACTATGACGATACGGTGCGTCTGGCCTGGCAGCAGGCCCAGGCCAACGGCTGGGAGGTCATCCAGGATACCGCCCGGGAGGGCTACACCGAAATTCCACGCTGGATCATGCAGGGCTACCTGACCCTGGGGCTTGAGGCGGTGGAACAGATGGCGGCGACCGGACGGCGGCCGACCCACGTCCTGCTCCAGGCCGGCGTGGGCGCCTTTGCCGGGGCCCTGATGGGTTTTCTGGTCAACCATTACCGCGACGACCCGCCCCGGTTCATTGTCGTGGAGCCGGAACGCGCCGCCTGCATCCTGGCGTCGGCGGCCGCCGGCGACGGCCACCCCCATGCCGTCGGCGGCGATCTGGACACCATCATGGCCGGCCTGGCCTGCGGCGAGCCCAATCCGGCGACCTGGAATATCCTGCGGGATTTCGCCAGCGGCTATGTCAGCTGCGGCGATTTCGTGGCGGCCAACGGCATGCGCATTCTGGCCCATCCCCTGCCCGGCGATACGGCGGTGGAGGCCGGCGAGTCGGGTGCGGTGGGCGTTGGCCTGCTGGATCTATTGGCCAACGCGCCCGCGCTGGCCAACCTGAAACAAGCACTGGCGATCGGCCCCCAGTCCACCCTGCTATGCTTCAATACGGAGGGGGCCACCGATCCTGCCAACTATCGCCAGATCCTCTGGTACGGCCGCTATCCCCTGCCCCCCAAGCCGGGGGTAGCGCCGGCGCATGCGACCTAACGCCAGGAATCCGGTTTTGCGGGACGTCCGGCCCATTTCGGGGAGTGAGCGGGGGTATAGGGTTCTTGGCGTCTTGGTGGTCAAGTTTCCAGGTTTCAGTGTTCAGGTATCAGGGTTCGGAGGTTCTGGGTTTTAGGTTCTGGGTTCTTGGTTCTGGGTTCTGGGTTCTTGGTTCTAATCGATGCAATCCGGTCATCCCTGAACGAGGAACCTGTAGATGGTTTCTGGTTTCAGTGTTCGGGTGTCAGACGGCGGCGATCAGTATGGGTGGGTTTTCCCTGACACCCGACACCCGACACCTGAAACCTGAAACCTTATCCCTGAAAACTTGTATGCAAGTGACGGAGAGGCCTTGCAGAGGTGTCAGTGTTCAGGTGTCAGCGAAGGGCTCGACTTCGGCTCAATGAACGCCTGACACCTGATACCCGAAACCTTGTAGACCCGAAACCCGACAGCACCTGAAACCATATCCAATGCGCCCGCAATGGGTCTGGCGCCAATCTGGAAAGGCAGGCAATACCCACCATGCAGCGTTACACGGGCAACGGAAGTTTCGACGTCGTCGTGATCGGCGGGGGTATCACCGGTGCGGCGGTGGCCTATGAAGCCGCCTCCCGGGGGCTGCGTGTGGCCCTGTTCGAAAAGGGCGATTTTGCCGAAGCCACCTCGGCGGCCTCTTCCAAACTGATTCATGGCGGGCTGCGCTACCTGGCCCACCACGAATACCGGCTGGTGCGCGAATCGCTGCGTGAACGGCGCACCCTGGAGAATATCGCCCCCAACTTCGTCTACCCCCTGGCCTTTCTGCTGCCCCACTACCGGGGATCGATCACCACCAGCCGCGGTTTCGTCAAACTCGGCCTGACCCTCTATGATCTGCTGGCCTTCGACAAGGGGCGCACCTGGGAGGCCGCCAAGCGGATCCCGGGCCACCAAAGCCTCTCCGCCCGGGAAGCGCTGGCCCGACAGCCGCGCCTTAACCCCGCTGGGCTTACGGGCGCATCGCTTTTCTATGATTGCCTGAGTATCGCGCCCGAGCGCCTGGCCCTGGCCTTTGTCAAGTCGGCGGTCCATCACGGGGCCCGGGTGGCCAACTATGCGCGTGTTGCCGGTTTCTTGTGCGCGCACGGCCGGTCGGTCGTCCAGGGGGTGAAGGTCCGCGACCGCATCGACCGGCAAACCTACACGGTTCGGGCCGCGGTGACGATCAATTGCACCGGCCCCTGGGCCGACAGCGTCTTGGCCCTGGCACCGGGGCAAACCGGCGGAGATCATCTGCGCCGATCCGAAGGCATCCACATCATCACCCGGCCGATCATCAGCCCGGACAGCGCCGTGAGTGCCATGACCGCCGGGGGCCGGCATTGCTTCCTGATTCCCTGGCGCGCTCACACCCTGATCGGCACCACGGACAAGGCCTATCAAGGGCACCCGGACGACTACCGCGTTAGCCGCACCAGTATTCAGGAGTTGCTCGATACGGTCAACGCCACCTTCGCTAGCCTCAATTTGACCTGGAACGACGTTCGGCACACCTACGGCGGACTGCGCCCGCTGGTGGAGCGTCAAACCGCCGAAACCTACAAGGCCTCACGTCAATACGAAATCCGCGATCATCGCCAGGACGGCCACCCGGGCCTGCTGACGGTGGAGGGCGGGAAGTGGACCACCAGCCGGCACCTGGCCGAAAAGCTCGTCGATCGCCTGGCGCGAACGTCAGCGCTGGCGCCGGGCCGCTCGATATCGGCACACCGGTACCTGCGGGGTTGCGCCATCCGCGACATGCAGATCCACATCCGCCGTATCACGGAACGGCACCCGGATTTCGACGCCCAAACGATCGACACCCTGGGACGGCTGTACGGTACCGATTGTGAGGCGGTGCTCGACCTGGCCCGCCGGGACCACACCCTGGCCGCCCGTCTCAATCACGAGGGGGAACTGCCGGCCCAGGCCGTCTATGCCGTGCGCCACGAGATGGCCCGCAACCTGCTGGATATTGTCCTGCGGCGCTCGGGCATTGCCACCATAGGAAATCCCGGCGCAGCCATCCTCAATCAGGTGGCCGCCGCTGTAGCCCCTGAACTGGGCTGGGACAGCGGACAGATTGCCGCTGAAGTGCAGACGGCAATGGACTTTCTGAGCCTACCCGCGCTATGATCCTTTCCCGCCGCCCGTGCTGGCCCAACCATTGAATACCGCCAACCCATGAGGAGATCGATCGATGCGCCGCGCCCCTGCCTTCCGGCCCGACTGGAGCGAGGAACCGCCTCCGGCGGGAAGTTTCCGCGCCATCTTTAAATACGGCCATCCGGCCGGGTTCAAACACCCTAGTGATGCCTGGTACGCCATGCTCAAGGCGGATTTCGGACTGACGGACGAAGACTTCCGCGCCCGTCGCAACGAAGGGCGCGAAGCGGTGGTCCTGACCCGTCCGCCGGCACTCGACGCCCGTCAGGTGGCGGATTTGACGGCCATCGTCGGGCCACACAACGTCGCCCGCGATGAATTCACCCGGGCGCGCTATGCCCACGGCAAGACCACCGAAGAGATGATGGAATTGAGCTGCGGGGTCGTGCGGGAAATCGCGGATCTGGTGATCCACCCCCGCCACAAGGAAGACGTGCGCCGGATCGTGGCCTTTTGCCATGCCGAAAAGATTCCCGTCTATGTCTTCGCGGGGGGCTCATCGGTGACCCTGGGCCTGCGCCCGGTGCGCGGCGGTATTACCCTGGTGATGGGCACCCACATGAACCGGTTTCTGGAACTCAACGAGGACAACCAGACCGCACGGGTCCAACCCGGCATCCTCGGGCCGGCCTACGAGGAGGCCCTCAACCAGGCTCCGGAACGGTTTCGGGCCCGGCGCCGCTACACCGGCGGACACTTTCCGCAATCGTTCGAATACTCCACCGTGGGAGGCTGGGTGGTCACCCTGGGCTCCGGGCAGGCCTCTACCTACTACGGCGATGCCGGCGATCTGGTGGTGAGCCAGGAGTACGTCACCCCGGCCGGCGATTTCAAAACCCTGGAATTTCCGGCGACGGCCACGGGCCCCAAGATCAATGACCTGATGAAAGGCAGCGAGGGCTGCTTCGGTGTCCTGGTGGAAGTCACCATGCGGGTCTACCGCCATATGCCCGCCAATCGCCGCCATTTCAGCTTCATGTTCCCCACCTGGCTGGCGGCGGTCGAGGCCAGCCGTGAAATCGCCCAGGGGGAATTCGGACGACCGGCAGTCTACCGCATCTCCGATCCCGAGGAGACCGATCGGGGCCTCAAGCTCTATGGCATGCCCAACCTGGTTGACCGGTTTTTGCGCAAGCGGGGGTTCGAGCCCTGGCAACGCTGCCTGTGCCTGGGCAGCGTGGAAGGCGACCGGGATTATACCCGCCTGGTCAAACGCAAGATCCGCCGGATCGCCCGACGATACGGGGCCGTCTATCTGGGAGGCTACGGCAGCCGCAAATGGGCCCGGACCCGCTTTCGCGAGCCCTACATGCGTGAGGACCTGAACGACTTCGGCATCACGATCGACACCCTGGAAACGGCCGTGACCTGGGATCGGCTGATGGACCTGCATCGCGGCGTGCGCAACTACATCAAAAACCGGCCACAGACCATCTGCATGGCCCATGCCTCGCATTTCTACCCCCAGGGAACGAACCTCTATTTCATCTTCGTGGGCCGCTTTGCCAACGTCGACGACTACCGTGTCTTTCAGGCCGGCATCATCGACCGTATTCAACGCCGGGGGGGATCGCTGAGCCACCACCACGGCGTCGGCCGTCTGATGGCGCCCTGGATGGAAGCCCACCTCGGCAGCTTTCAGATGGCGGTTCTGCGGGCCGTCAAGAACCACTTCGATCCGCATCATATTATGAATCCGGGCGGCCAGCTGGGACTGGACCTCGATCCGCAGCAGAGGCGCACGCCATGACCCACGCCACCTACCGGGACGAGACGATTCTGGTCTTCGACGCCGGCACCCAGTCCATCCGCGCGGCACTGATCGATCTACAGGGCACGATCCGCCGGATGGTGAAAACCCCCATCACGCCCTATTTTTCGCACCGGCCGGGATGGGCGGAACAGACACCGGATTATTTCTGGGAGCAGTTGTGCGCCACCTCCCGCAAACTGCTGGCCGCCGACGGTATCGCGCCCGAGGGCATCGCCGGCGTGACCCTGACCTGCCAGCGCAACACCCTAATCAATCTGGACCGGGCGGGCCGGCCGCTGCGGCCGGCCATCATCTGGCTCGATCAGCGCAAGGCCGAACCGACCGGCGATCTGTCGCCCCTGTTTCGGGGCGTACTCAAGGCGATCAACAAGCACACTCTGCTCGAACAGGCCGAGCGCGAATGCAAATCCAACTGGATCCGCCAGCACCAGCCCGCAATCTGGGAGAAGACCGCCAAGCTGCTGCTGCTCTCCGGCTTTCTGACCTACAAACTGACCGGGACCTACCGGGATTCGGCCGGCAACATGGTGGGCTACCTGCCCTTCGACTACAAACGCCAGCGGTGGGCCCGGGCCGGGGATTTCAAGTGGAAGATCTTCCCCATGGACCCGGCCGCGCTGCCCACCCTGGTGAAACCCGCGGCGCATCTGGGCCGGCTCACCCGCCGGGCCGCCGAACAAACGGGCATTCCCGAGGGACTTCCGCTGATCGCCGCCGCCACCGACAAGGCCTGCGAAGTGCTGGGCGCCGGGTGCCTGTCGCCCGAAGTCGCCTGTCTGAGCTACGGGACCACGGCCACGGCAAACACGGCCAATTCCCGCTACGTCAAGGTGCAGGCCTTTATGCCCCCCTACCCCAGCGCCCTGCCGGGATATTACAATACCGAACTGATGGTCTACCGGGGATTCTGGATGGTGAGCTGGTTCCGGAAGCAATTCGGCCTGCGCGAGGAGCGAATCGCCCGCCAGCGCGGGATCGCACCCGAGAGCCTCTTCGACGAGTTGATCGCCGACATCCCGCCCGGGGCCATGGGACTGACCCTGCAGCCCTACTGGTCGCCGGGCCTCAAGACCGGCCCGGCCGCCAAGGGCGCCATCATCGGCTTTGGCGACGTACACACCCGGGCCCACATCTACCGCGCGATCCTCGAGGGGCTGGGCTATGCCCTCAAGGATGGCACCCTGACCCTCCAGAAACGCAACCGGGTTCGCATCGAAAGCCTGCGGGTTTCCGGCGGCGGCTCCCAGAGCGATGCCGCCATGCAAATCACCGCGGACATCTTCGATCTGCCCGCCCAGCGCCCACACACCTACGAAACCTCGGCCCTGGGGGCGGCCATTGATGCGGCCGTCGGCCTGGGGTTCTATCCCGACTTTGCCAGCGCCGTGGCGGCCATGACGCGGATCACCGATGTCTTCGAGCCGATCCCAACGCACCGCGACCTTTACCAGGCGCTTTTCGAAAAGGTCTACCGCCGGATGTATGGCCGTCTGAAACCGATCTATGACGATATCCGCGCGATTACCGGGTATCCCGAGCAGTCCTGAACTAGAGCCTATCTCAAAATTGAGATTAGGGTTCTTGGCAAGGCGTGAGACGGCGAGAAAGCGGAGCATACACGCAGTATGTGAGCATTTTGAGCCGGGGCACAACGCTGCCAGGGGCACTTAGATTATTTTTGAGATAGGCTCTAGTGCCCATCCAGAAATGGCACCTTTCGACCCAGTCCGGCGTTCTCGCTCTTTTGAAATCCTCGACGTAGCGCACTACGCCTGCGGTTTCAAAATCGCTGCGGCCTTGGCCTAAACCGAAACCTACCATTTCTGGATGGACACGAATTAGGTTGCTGGACCGGGCCTTCGAGACGGGAACGATTCTGATATACGCCGATGCTTATGCCAATAATAAGAATTGAAAGGCCTTGAGACGATCCGATGGCAAAGCCCTCGGATTGGAAGCGCACTTCGTGATGATATTTGAAACAGGGACCTGCATCTCACATCTGTGGGGTGAGTTTTTCGTGGGAGGGCGAAGATAGGCTTTGGCGTGTCGTGGGTGGATAAGGACCCGGATTCCTCAGGCCCCTCGTTTTTCTTGTCTGTCGACGATGAGGCCGGACGGCTTGTGACCGACGATCTGTCGGCGGCTCAAGGGGGGACCTTCCCAGCATGTTGCCGGGAGAGGGTCAGTAGTTTTGCCAGCTTTCCAGCGCCCATTTCTTGAAGGCCATCCCGTCTTCATCTTCCAGATGGTTGGAGATCGCCCCGATCAGGTCAGGGAATTCACTTTTAAAAATCAACCGCGGATCGGATTCAAGGTATTCGAAGGCCTTGTTGACAATAATTTCGGCAGCCGGTCCCACCTGTTCGGCCAGGAAGGCCGTCAGCGAAGACAGAAAGGATGCAGTCGTCTTCTGGTCCAGGGGAGAATAGGCATCGATCTTCTTGACCAGACCGATGCGGCAGAAGCGATATGTGAAACTCAAGGCCCGGAATTCCGGGATCCGCAACCTGCGGGCCAGTTGTTTGACGGTCGACTGGCCGTCGATGGCCAGCAGCAATCGAAGCTCTTCGGGTTTGAACTCCTTAGTTCCCGGCATCTCGAAGGAGGTCACTTTCAGGATCACGCAATCGATGGCCACCTCGGACTTCATCTTGGCGGTCTGCTCGTCGATCTTGGACAGCAGGGCCATGTAGTGCCGCGTGTCCAGCCCCGCGACGTCATCGGCCATGGGCTGGGGTTGCTCGCAGCACGTCACGGTGAAACTGAGCCACATGGAGAGTTCCTTGCCCGCCAGCATGCCGGTCAAATCGCCAAGCCGGATACCGCCGATACGCCCTTCCTCGAGCCACACGGCAGCCTGATCCCCGCTGGCATGCTCGATCAGCACGGTGCCGTTGTGGCCCTCATCCACCAGAGGTTTGAAGATCGCATACAATGAGTCGCTCATGGTTCTTCCCCCGTCGGGCTGCCCGGCATCCCGGTCAGTCCCCCTTCTGCTTGACGATTTTTATCAAGTTCACGACACTCTTGCGCATCCGGTTGAAGGAATCGCACAAAGCGCCGATTTCATCATTGCGTGCTCCCGAAATTTCCTGGTCGAGGCCCCTGCCGCGGCTCATATCACCGGCCAACTCGGTTAGATGGACGAGGGGTTTGACCACCAGTTTGCTCATGACATACCAGGTGACCAGCATCAACAGCGCCACCGATGCCAATCCGGCCGATATGGTTTTCATGGCGGTGGTATTCATGCGCGCGAGGGTTGCATCGAGCGGGACATAGGTAATCATCGTCGCCACCACATCACCCACACGCCAGTTGTAACCCCCCGAATTCGGATACTTGGCCAGCTGCTCCTTGGGCGCATCCTCGCGGCGGCCGTGGCAGCGGTTACAGCCGACCTTGTTGACCACCGGGCGCGCAACATAGAAGAATTCCTGGCCATTCTTGTTCATGATGCCCTTTTGGATCTTGGTCTTGCGATTCGCATTGAAGTAATTGATGATTTCCGTCTCCTGGGCATCGGACTTGTTCTGCGGCAGGATCGGATCGAGGGTCGCCTGTTTGAAAGTATAGCCCTTCTGGCTTTCGGCGAAGATGTCAGCAATCGACCGGACCACGTAGAACCCCGCCATCAGCTCCGGATGGAAACTCTCCTTACCGGCCAGCTGCGTGGCCAGCGGCCGCATGGTCTGCTTGGTGTATTCGCGCGAGGCCATGGCAAAGGAAGAGATCAGTTCGGCCTTGACGTAAGCGTCTTCGAAAACGCGGTTTTGGGCCTCCATGTAGTTGTAGCCGGTGATCGAAGCTGATGTGATCACTCCGATGACGAGCAGGATGATCATGATTTTGACCCGAATCGACATGGTTTCCTCCTGAATCCGGTTTCAAGTCGCCGCTCACCGCGGTGGTCTTCCTCGTACGTCTGGGCCTGCAGGTACCGAGGAGCTTATCTCGATGTCCGGCTTCTTATGCATCGATCGGGCCAAAATTCACACCCGGCCGCCTTTGCTTAATTAATACAATATATTCAATATGTTGTGATAGACACCCAATGAGATTGAGACCAAGGCGATCACCCTTGGCAAGGTGATAAATGAGAATATTGTCAAATGCGAACACCTCCGTCGGGATAGAAAAACAATTACAGGAAGATACACTGCCGATAATTTTGACAAAGCTTCACAATAGCCTCATGCGCAGGTGCATACTGCCATCCAGGAATCGCCGCACAAGGTATGCTTCAACCAGTGGCCGGAGCTGCCCGAGGCAACATTGTCTTAGACTCGCGCATTACCGACCGTCCTGCGGTATACCAAGAAGGATAAATTGGTCACGGAATCGAAATGGATGGACTAAGGAATCGGTAAACACCAGGGGTGCTACTGTAAAAGCCGATATTGGAATCGGCTATCTCGGTGTTGCGAGGTGGCATATATCATCGGTTGTGTGAAAAATGACAAAGATATTATGCTTTTTTTGTGATACACAACCTCTGGCCGGCAGGCTGGATTTCAAATCCTCTCGATCATTTGTCCAGGGTAATGATAGAACTCAGCTTAAAACAATTTGTTTGGCCAATCCAGGCGATGGTGTCTCGTTTCAATTCCTCGACTTACTTATGTATGATTACGGGTTTGAACCCAGCCTCGCCTTGGTATTGAACCCTAATCTTTATTTTGAGATCAGGTTTAATAACCGTCAATGCACTTCAACCTTAGACGGCATGTTGGGCTAAATTGAAAGGACGTACCGTTATGAATCGCGATCAAATCATGAAAACCATCGAAGAACAGAATGTGAAATTTTTCCGGCTTCAGTTCGTAGATATTTTTGGTTTTATGAAAAATGTTGCGATACCGCGCAGTCAAATTAAAAAAGCGTTAGACGGCAAGATGATGTTCGACGGTTCATCCATCGAAGGCTTCGTGCGTATCAACGAATCGGACATGTATCTCAAACCGGACTATGGCACATTCGCCGTTTTGCCATGGCGAGAAAAAGACAGGGTGAACGCTGCCCGTATAATCTGCGATGTTCATACAGCGGACGAGAAGCCGTTTCCAGGATGCCCGCGCGTCAACTTAAAAAGAGTCCTGGCCGAAGCAAAGAAACTCGGCTATTCCATGAATGTCGGAACCGAATGCGAGTTTTTTCTTTTTCGGAAGGACAGCAACGGAAAGCTCGTGACGGAAACCAATGACGTGGCCGGGTACTTCGATGTCGACCCGGACGATACCGGCATCAACTGTAGGCGAGAGATCATCGAGACCCTCGAATCCATGAACTTCGAGATCGAGGCTTCGCACCACGAAGTGGCGCAGGGACAGCACGAAATCAACTTTAAATATGCCGACGCTCTGGTCGCGGCAGACAACACCGTCACCTTCAAATGGGTCGTCCGCTCCATCGCTGCCAAACATGGTCTCCACGCTACTTTTATGCCCAAACCGGTTTTCGGCATTAATGGTTCCGGCATGCATACCAACCAGTCGCTGTTTAATCTGGACGGAACCAACGCGTTCTTTGACGAACAAGGCCCACTACAGCTCAGCGAAACCGCTTATCAATACATCGGCGGTATCCTCAAAAACGCCCGCGGATTTGCGGCCATCACCAACCCTTTGGTCAATTCCTACAAACGACTGGTCCCCGGCTACGAGGCGCCGACTTACATTGCCTGGTCCGCCTCAAACCGCTCAGCACTGGTGCGCATACCCGCCTCCCGTGGCATCAGCACCCGGACAGAGGTACGCTGCCCGGACCCTGCTTGCAACCCCTACCTGGCGCTGGCAATGATGCTCAATGCAGGCCTCGACGGTGTGCGAAACAAACTGACGGCACCCCCTTCGGTCGATGTGGACATCTTCGAAATGACATCGGCTGAGAAAGAACAGGCTTGTATCGCCAGTCTGCCCGGCAGCCTGGAGGAGGCCATTATGGCCCTAAAGGAAAGCGGATTGGCCAGAGAAACTTTAGGGGACCATATTCTCGAGAAATATATTGAAGGCAAAACCAAGGAGTGGGATTCATACCGCACGGCCGTTACCGAGTGGGAAATAATTCGCTACATAAAAAACTACTAGAACCTATCTCAAAATAAAGATTAGGGTTCCTGGCAAGGCGTGAATCGGCGAGAAAGCGGAGCATACACTTAGTATGTGAGCATTTTGAGCCGGTTCACAACACCGCCAGGGGCACTTAGATTTTTTTTGAGATAGGTTCTAATGCGTTACATGCGTCTTATTGCTAAGGTGTCGTTAACCTGTGGTATATTTTTGGCGTATCACAGGAAGAGGGAGCGCTGTGATCGGCGCCAAATATCGAAAAGTCAGGATTCTAAATGATTCAAGGTTTGCAATTAAAGTTTTTCTAAAAAAGGCCGATAGTTAATCAGATTTTAGCAACCACGATCCATTTATAGCTTCATTCTCAAAAGATGACGGCCTTAATTTCAACTGATCTAAAGTTAAATTATCTTACCCTTTCATTTCCGGAGGAAATTGAAAGGGCCTATCAGAATGAATATTATAAAAAATCGTTAAAGCATATTCGGATTGCTATGCTGGCGGCAATCATGTCTTTTGGAATTTTTGGGATTCTGGATTCGTGGCTAATTCCTGAAGCCAAGACACGCATATGGTTTATTCGCTATGCAATATATTGCCCCTCCGTTTTTGTGATCTTCCTCTTTTCATTTTCAAAGCATTTTAGGTCATACATGCAATTATGCATCGCCTTGGCGGTTTTGCTTGCGGGGATATCGATTATTGCGATGACCTTGATCGCGCCCTACCCCGGTAATTTCTCATACTATGCGGGCTTAATTCTTGTTTTCATTTTTGGGTATACGCTTTTTAAGCTTGAATTCCTATGGGCGACGGCAGTTGGATGGTTGATCGTCATTGCCTACGAAATAGCAGCAATTGGATTATCGAACACACCGGTGTCCATTCTGGTTAACAACAATTTCTTTTTCCTGACGGGGAATATGTTCGGCATGTTTGCCAGTTATTCTATAAATTTTTACTCGCGCAGGGATTTTATACAAACGCGTATCATTGAGGCTGAAAAGAGAAAAGTCCACGCGGCCAATGAAGAGCTTGGGGATAAAGTTGCAGAGCGAACAGCCCTGTTGTCGAAAATGAACATAGACCTCAAACAGGAAGTCGCTGAACGAAGGTCAGCCGAGAATAAATTGCGCGAAAGTGAGGAAAAGTACAGGAACATTCTGGAAAATATGGAAGAGGGCTATTATGAGGTTGATATAGCAGGCAAGCTAACATTCTTCAATGAAGCATTGCAAAAAATAACTGGCTATAACCATAGACAATTATTGGAAACGAATTATCGGATGTTCACCGATCCGGGCGATATCAATAAGGTTTTTGCTGCATTTAATAACGTCTATATTTCCCAAAAGCCTTCAAGAGAATTTGAATGGAAGATAATCACGGCAGATGGCGCGTCCAAGCATTTGGAGGCTTCCGTTTCGTTGATGAAAAATGCAGAAGGCCTTTCTAAAGGGTTTCGAGGTATTGTTCGCGATATTACCGACCGCAAGCTCACTGAAGCGAAAATTTGTAAACTTAATGAAGACCTTGAACAAAGAGTCACTGAGAGAACTGCTCAACTGGAAGCCGCTAAACGCAACTTGGAAGACGCAATTGAGCGTGAAAAAAAGCTGGCTTGCGAAGCAGAAGCAGCCAATCGAGCCAAGAGTGAATTCTTAGCAAACATGAGCCATGAGATCAGAACGCCTTTAAATGGGATTATCGGGATGGCGGAACTATCACTAGGAACTGCCACAAATAGAAACCAGAGAGAACTTTTCAAGGCGCTTGATATTGAAGCGACTTCCCTTCTTAGTGTCATCAATGATCTTCTAGATTTTTCCAAGATTGAAGCGGGAAGGTTGGATTTAGAGGAAACCCCTTTTGATTTGACGGCGCTCGTTGATGACGTGATCGATAGCATTGGCATCCGAGCCAATCAAAAAGGCCTCTGTATGCAAGCATCCATATCGTCGAATGTTCCGACCTTTTTGATTGGTGATCAATACCGGCTTAGACAGATAATGATAAATCTCATAGATAATGCCGTTAAGTTTACCCAAGCAGGCAAGGTTTCCATTGAGATAGAGCTGCAAGAAGAGTTGGGTGAAAAAGTTAAAATCTATTTTTCGATAGTTGATACAGGTATTGGCATAGCTGATGACAAATTATCTGAAATCTTCAAAGGCTTTACGCAAGCAGACGGTTCGACAACTAGAAAATATGGAGGAACCGGTCTGGGCACGACGATTTCTAAACAATTGGTTGAGCTCATGGATGGAGATATAGGTGTCGAAAGCACCTATGGAAAAGGGAGCCAATTTTGGTTCACGGCGCTCTTTAAAAAAAGGGTCGAAAAAAAAGGAAATCAAGAAAAACCAAAAACCGACTCGCATCTTGTTATTAAAGACAACTGTATAAATCGTAATGAGAAGACTTTGTTTGAAAGGGCAACTCGGATACTATTGGTCGAAGATTATCCAACCAATCAGCAAGTTGCCATTCGTCATTTGCAAGAGGCCGGATATATCGTCGATCTCGTAGAAAACGGCCAAATGGCAGTCAATGCCTATAAACAGAAATATTATGATCTTATCTTAATGGACATCCAGATGCCGATTGTAGATGGATATGAGGCCACGAAAATGATTCGCGCAATCGGACTCATGGACCAAAACCACAGATCAGAGAATCCCGTATACCAGAATACAAGGGTACCGATCATCGCGATGACCGCGCATGCCGCCAAAGATGACAGACTCAAATGTCTGAATGCCGGAATGGATGACTATATCGCTAAGCCGTTAAGACGGAACGATCTTCTTCAAATCGTAAGTAAATGGCTAGCAGCGGAGTTGAGTTTCGTTCGGCAGACTCCGAATACGGATTTAAAACCTGATTGTGATGAAAGTGATATCCCCATTAATTTCGATAAAGCCCAAAATGAGTTCGACGGAGACGAAGCGTTCTTAGTTGAGGTCATGACGGGATTTTTTGATCATGTTAGCCATCAAATTGAAACGATTCGTCAAGCGATTTCGGATGATGACAACGATATTGTCTGGCAAGAGGCACACGCCATCAAGGGTGGCGCCGCAAATCTAACAGCCGCAAAGCTTGCGCAGCATGCCTTGGAGCTTGAAAATCTAGCCAAATCAAAAAACCTCAAGGCAAGTATGGAGGTCCTCGCTAAATTGGAATGTGAATATGTACGCTTAAAGACCTTTGTTGCAAAAAACATCTTAGCCGATAAAGAGATAAACCAAGATGAAAATTCTTATAGCCGATGACGAACTGGTAAGCCGCAAAAAATTGGAAAAGCTAATCCAAAGCTTGGGCTATGAGACGATCGCCGTCGAAGATGGAAATGACGCTTGGGAAATTTGGAATACTGAGCGGACCAAAATGGTCATTACCGATTGGGTTATGCCGGGCATAAACGGATTGGACCTTTGTAAGAAAATTAGAAAATTTGAAGGCAGCCAATACACCTACATTATAATGGTGACCGCCAAAACAAATGTCCATGACATTGTCACTGGTATAGAGGCGGGTGCTGACGATTTTATTCCCAAACCATTCGTAAAAGAAGAACTGCTGGTCCGGATCATGGCAGGCGAAAGGATATTAGGATTTCAAACCAGGGATATCGTTATTTTTTCCATGGCCAAATTAGCTGAATCACGGGATCCTGAAACGGGCAATCATCTGGAACGTATTCGCTATTATTCAAAGGCACTGGCAGAGGCCCTGGCCCAGACCGGAGAGCATCGCGAAGTAATTGATAGTCTTTTTATTGATAATATTTTTCGCACAAGCCCTTTGCATGATGTTGGCAAAATCGGTACACCCGATTACATCCTACTCAAACCTGGGCGTCTCAATGATCGCGAATTTGAAATCATGAAGAATCACTGTCGAATTGGTTTCGAGACGCTCAATGAGGCATTGAAGAGATATCCTAAAGCTGACTATTTAAAAATGAGCGCTGAGATAGCACTCTCCCATCACGAAAAATTTGATGGCACCGGATATCCAAATGGACTGGAAGGGGATCAAATACCGATTGCCGCACGAATCGTTGCATTAGCGGATGTTTATGATGCTCTCGTCAGTAAAAGAGTGTACAAGGAGGCCTTCATGCATGATTTGGCCAAAACACTCATTTTGGAGGAGAGTGGTACCCATTTTGACCCGATGGTCGTGGATGCTTTTTTAGCCTCAGAGAAATCATTTATTAAAATTTTTAAACGATTTAAAGATAGCTGATATGGTTGGTTGAAGATTTAAGCAATCGCCAATATCGAAAGCCACATCTTTCTGGAGAAACCTACGATAAAGCTGGATGTTCTTTCGAATCTATCGATGTGGCTAGATTTTATGGGGAACCGCGGTCCGCCAATTCAATGAGATGATCGAAATCAAAGTTGTCGGCCAGTTCGACAATCCGCCGGCTGAGCCCCTGCTTGTCACCGAATTCGCTTTCCAGCTCATCCGCAATCGTCTGTAAGGCGATAACGTCGCCAATTTCGGCGGCTGATTTCATGCGTGATGCCAGCGCGGCATGCTTTTCTTCGGGAATCCCGGCAAAAGCATCGCCCGCTGTCGGAACAACGGTTTTTGCAGACCCGCCCAAACCAGCGACGGCAGAAAGAATGATATTCACCTCGCGATCCAAGTGCCCTAAACAACGGGTCCTTGCCGCTTCCGATGGCGCCCTGTCAGAATTGTTCTTCACCAGTTTTTCCAATGCCTGTGCGGCGGCATGGACGTCATCCGCCGCGAGGTTGCCGGAACTGCCCTTGAGGCTGTGGGCCTGGTGGTGAACCGCCTCCCAATCCTGCCGGCTGATCGCTGTCCTGATTTGATCAAGGGCATCGCGGCAGCTCTCGGCAAAACTGATGATCAACTTCCGGTAAAGCATTTGATTGCCCTGGAGGCGTTTGAGCCCCTCCGTTAGATCAAATCCGTTCAGGATTTCCGGTAAAGTCTTATCGTCAAGCACGGTCGCTTGCTTGTTGACGCCCTTCGCAGGGGGCGCATCGTCCGTTCGAGTCCGGGACCCAACCCATTTGGCAAGCTCGGCAAACATCCGGTCCGGTTCGATGGGTTTGGTGATGTGCCCATTCATGCCGCACGCCAGGCTCTTGTCCGCATCGCCGGCCATGGCGTGGGCGGTCATGGCGATAATCGGCAGGGTTTCGAAACGCTCATCCTTGCGGATCTCCCGTGTGGCACTGTAGCCGTCCATGATTGGCATCTGGACGTCCATGAGGACGGCATCGAAAGCCTCGGCGCGCACTCTCTCGACGGCCGCCTGCCCGTCGCCGGCCACGCTGACGATCAATCCGGCGCTCTCCAGAATCTCCCGGGCCACCTGCTGATTGATCTCGTTGTCCTCCACAAGCAATATCCGGGCTTCGGTCAGAACATCGATGCGTTCGCCGGTGTCACCCGGGCGGTGGTCCGAAACCGCTTCACCGGTGGATCGCGGTTCAAAAACATGCATGATCGCGTCAAAGAGCACGGATGAATTGACCGGTTTGATCAGGAAACCATCCAGGCCGATGGCCTCCGAGCGCCGCATGATTTCTTCGCGGGGATAGGCGGTGACAAGAATGATCGGCGGAATGCGGTTCAGGCCGCCATGCCCCTTTATACGTTGCGCGGCCTCGAGGCCGTCCATCTCCGGCATTTTCCAATCCATGACGACGAGGTCAAAGGGGGTCTTCTGATCCGCCGCGATCAGGGCGGCAATGCCTTCACGGGCGGATTCGGCCAGGTCGACATCAAAAGAGAAGGCTCCCAGCATTTCCTTGAAGATACGCCGGGAGGTTTCGTTGTCGTCGATGACGAGAACTTTCATCCCCCTGAGGTCCGGCGAAAGCGCCAAGCGCTGCCGGACCTTCTCCCGGCCCAGACCGAAGCGGGCCGAAAATTTAAATGTGGTGCCGCGACCGTACTCGCTTTCCACCCCGATCTCGCCCCCATCATTTCCACCAGCCGTTTGCTGATGGTCAGTCCCAGGCCGGTCCCGCCATACTTGCGGGTGGTGGACGTGTCCGCCTGGGAAAAGGACTGAAACAGCCGGCCCACCTGTGCTTCGGAAAGTCCGATGCCGGTGTCGCGGACTGAAAACTGCAGGGTCACGGAAGTCGGGCGCTCCTTGATCAGCTCCGTTTTGACGACGATTTCACCCGTATCGGTAAATTTCACGGCATTGTTCGTCAGGTTGATCAGGATCTGCCCCAGGCGCAGGGGATCGCCGACCAGATAAATGGGCACTTCCGGCGAGGTCGCGAACAAGACTTCGAGGCCCTCTTTTTCCTGGGATTTAACCGTGACCAGATTGGCCAGGTTTTCCATGACGTCGTCCAGGTTGAAATCAATGCTCTCGATATCGAGCTTGCCCGCCTCGATCTTGGAAAAATCGAGGATGTCGTTGATGATCCCCAGCAGCGAATTGGCCGAGGTCTGGATCTTTTTCAGATAGTCCTGCTGCTTGGGGTCGAGGTCCGTTTTCAAGGCCAGGTGGGCCATGCCGATGACGGCATTCATGGGGGTGCGAATCTCGTGGCTCATGTTGGCCAGGAAATCGCTTTTGGCCTGCGTGGCCGCCTCCGCTTCACTGCGGGCTTCATCGAGATCCTCCATCATGTTTAGCATGGCCAGACGCGCGTCATCGAGTTCATTGATTCGTTTCTGCAGGATATCGCTGGTTTTCTTACGCTCCGTGAAAGCATCTCTTAACTGCTGCGTCATGCTGTTGAAGGCAGCTGAAAAGTCGCCCATGAAATCGACTTCATGGCTGAAATCACCCTTGGCGATCTGCTGGGTCGTCCAAGTCAGATGCCTCAAGTGGGCGTGTTGGTGTTTCAGGGTCTGCAGAACTTCCATCCGGCCTTTGGGGGGGCTATATTGAGTTCACCTCTGGCGATGGCATGGATGACGTCGGTGGCCAGGTTGTATTCGTTGATTTCCGCCTTGAGTTGGATCATCTTTTTTTCGCGCCCATACGCCACCTTGCTAAACCGCTCCAGTTCATCCACCTTTTGTTTTAACGCCTCTTCCATCTGCTTACGTTCAGTTATGTTGGTTGTCATGCCAAATGAGCCGACCACATGCCCATCCTTGTCAAGGAGGGGCGAGGCATTCATCAAGCAAGGGACAAGCTGCCCATCGGGTCGCGTCAACGAAATCTCATACAGGCTGTGGATTCCTTGTTTGCGGATTCGATTCTGTTCACGAACGATCGCTCTATTTTCCTCGCTGAGGAAGTCAAAAAAACTACGGCCAACGATTTCTTCTTTCGGCCGACCCAGAATTTCGCACATGGCATCATTGACTTCCATCATATTATCGCCCTGGTCATTGAGCCAGAATCCCTGGGCGGTCGTTTTCAGGATCGTATTGAGCTTCTCTCTGCTTTCGCGAATGGTTTCTTCAGCCCGTTTGCGTTCGGTGATATCCTCGAGCGTCGCAATGACTTCCGTTGGTGATGCGCCTGGCGCTGTTGGATTGAATACAATTCGCAAAGAGGTGGTTTTGCCACCCGTAACCGAAGTGTAATCACCTTCATATTCGGCCGTCTCCCCGGCTAGGGCTTTCATGACAGCGGTGCGCAATTTCTCATCGTTCGTTTTTTGGGGTGTGTTAAAGCCAATAAGCTTTTGCCTAGTTGATCCCATCAGTTCGACAAACATATCGTTGCAATCAAGGATTGTACCGTTATTGCTGAAATGAATCATGCCTAATGGAGAACTTTCAAAAATCGTACGCATGTTATTTTCACTTTCCCGAAGCGCTTCCTCGGATTGTTTGCGCTCGGTAATATCCTGGGCAAAGATGGCCACGCCGATGGTTGCGCCGGTTTTATCCTGCACCGGATGATAAACATTATGAAAGACCATGCCTTCGCGGACATCCTCAAAATCGATCGGATGGCCGGTCTGCAGTACATCGTCAAAATGGGCCTTTCGTGATTCCTGCAGGCCTGGCGGCAAGATCGAGAAAAGATTAACGCCGCTGAGATTCTCCGGTGTCTGCTGATGTCGGCGCGCGGCGGTTTGATTGACGGCGAGGATCTTGCCCGCCTTGTCCAGGAGGAGAAGAGACTCCTGGGTTGCATCCAGCAAACCGCGCGCCGTCGCTCTGCTATTGCGCAAAGCTTGCTCGGCCTCTTTCCGTTCGCTGATATCGCGAAAAACCACTACCGTGCCGGCAATTCCCCCATCTTTCCGAATCGGGACGCTGTTGTAGGCGACGGGGAAAAAGGTGCCATCCTTGCGCCACAAGACCTCGTCGTTACGGTTGCTGCGCACACCCCGGATCAGGCTTTGGTGCATCGGACAGTCCTCAATCGGGTAGGGGGTGCCATCGTGTCGCGTATGGTGGACCAAAGGGTGAATCTTTTGGCCGACGAGTTCATGGGGCTCAAAACCCAGCATGGCCACACCGGCTGGATTGATGAAATTTACGAGGCCATCCACGCCGACGCCGAAAATACCCTCTTCAGCGGATTCGAGCAGTAAACGGCTGCGTTCCTCGGCTTGTTCCAAACGGATCTGATTGGCCTCTAGTTCGGCCGTCCTCTCATGGACCCGGTCCTCGAGTTGGTCATGGGATTTTTTTAGGAGGCGATTGGCCTTTTCGCTGATGAAAACGGCGATGCCCATGGAGACCAAGGCCAGCACAACCGTGACGCCCAGGACGATGACAATGATCTTGCGGGTCTGGTAATAGGGACGCAGCGCTTCTGCTTCATCGATTTCGGTGGTCAGGCCGAGGCCCAGGGTATCGCTCCACAGCCAGGCGCCATAGACCCGCACGCCGCGGTAATCGCGATAGCCGTTTGTGTCCAAGCCAGGCTTTCTGTCGCGGGTCGCCGCCTGCGCCATCACGGTCAGCGGCTGCTGATAGCGGGGCAGCGGGGCCGAAAATCCCTGGGTCAAATCTCCGCCGGGGTTGCGGATGCTTACCGACAGGATACTGGTATGATTTTCACCCAGAAGACCGATTGCTTGCAATTGCTCATCGAAACGGCTTTCGGAGAGCATTTTGCCGTATTTGCTGAAGGCGTAAGTCTCTCCCGACTGACCAATGCGCCCCAGCTTGATCACCCGGGTGAAATCTTGAGCGGGATCGACGCGTTGGGTCAGCAAGGCAATGACATCGCCTTTCGGATTGCGCACGGGCGCGGCAAAAAACATGGTGGGAATCGCCCCGCGCCGTTTTTCCTGCGATGACAGGACGACATCGGAATTGATCGGCGGCACCATCACGGTTTCGCCTTGAAAAGCCCGGGCGATGAGATCACGGCGCTGCACGGCGATCAAATTCCAGTCGCCGATATTATCGTCGCGCATGGAGGCGATACTGGTAAAATCCGGGGCGATGATGAAAAAACCGGCCTGCCCAAACCGGTTTTTACGGTCGTTGAAAAAGATGCGCATCGCTTCAAGCGCGTAGCTGTCAAGTAGCTCTTCGGCCTCGCGGCCAACGGCGAGTTGGCGTTCGACCAGCGAAATGAGGACGGGGTCACGGGCGATGCGGTCGATGTTGAAGCGATGGTATTCCGCCCACAGCCGCACCGATTCTTCGGTGGTGGACACCACCGTCTGCAGCGCCTCACCGGTGTCTTTCTGGATTTGCATACGTATCTGTTGAAGGGTCACTAAAGCCAGTCCGATTACCAGCACGATCATCGCTGCGGCCAACATGATAAAAAGTCCGGGGCGTTGCACGGCGCCTAGCGATGAATATTTGTTGGGCTTGGCGTCTTCCATTTGGCGTTACCTGATGTGATGCCTGGTGGCAAATGAAACACCGGCCGATGGACACGATGCACGACCGAACTCGGAATCAGCACTCTGCAAAATAGGGAATATTGGGCAGGACATCAATGTCAGGACGGCTAAAAACGTCAATGCATCATTTTCTAATGTTCCAGCAATATTTCTGCTTTGCGAATCAGATGCCGCGTCAGCTTTTCCAATAAATTCGATTTTAGATTCCAGCAATGCCAATAGAGCTCCACGGGTACGTGGCAGTCAGGCAATAGGTCAACCAATTGACCGGCGTCCACCAAAGGCGTGCTCTGCTGATCCGGCAGAATGCCATAGGCAAGGCCTAGGACGATGAAATTGGCAAATTTCTCAACGGAAGGCACATAGTGGGTTGGGAAGGAAGCCGGAACATCCTCAGCCAAAAGGTAAGTTTTCCAATAGGACTATGGATCGCCAATCGTAGGTTTTTAGCATCGTAGATTCCGGCAGGTGATAGCAGAACGCACCAACGTGGTTTTTTTGCGACAGGCAGGCCCAATCACCAACCACGGTGCAGTTGAGGCCGTGCTAATGTCAACTGCAGTTTCAGCCGATTCGGGTTATGCCATACAACGCACTAAACCCTGCAATCAAAAGCGTGGGCGTATCCCATGTGTGGGGCGAAAATGCCTCAACGACTGTCATGAGTACAGGAATAAACCCTAGCGCAACAATAAATTGTAGTTGTGTAAATGAAGAATGAAAAGCAACAATCACCAAAAGGCTCGATAGCAAGACGCATGCACTCCCTTCCAGAGAACGAACATACGGCTTCTTTGAAAAGAGGGCATACGTCTTGTATTTGTGCCTGCCGAACCGAACGCCAACAGGTTCCGCCAAACCGTCGCCAAATGCGATAATTAATAGCGGAATCCAAATTAACTCCACTAAACCATTGCGGACAAAGAAGATAACTGCGGGAATCAAGACAAGATAAGCGGCAAGGACCTGGGTAAATAGCCAAAAGAGCGTATATGGGCGATCCTCCGGGCGATCAATCGCAAGAAACATTGTGGCGACAACGGATACTTTCTCCCGAATTGGTTTCAAATAAATAAAAAGGGAAAGAAACGTAATGGCACACCCGGTAATGAAATTCTCAAGGGTTCGTTGATAAGGGAAAACCGTTTTCAAAAAGACAGGGACAAAAAAGAGCGAAAAGTGAACAATTTTGCGTGTGTAATTTACCTTGATTCCCTTTTGGCTGACCAAAAGGCCTGAGCAATATTGGATTACCAAATTGCTTATCAAAACCGCCAAGCGGAAAAGCAAAAAGTCAGCCATGGATTTTTCGACGCCGGTGGGAAATCTTTTTATGTTGGGTGTCTTCCATTTGGCGTTACCTGATGTGATGCCTGGTGGCAAATGAAACACCGGCCGATGGACACGATGCACGACCGAACTCGGAATCGGCATTGTGCAAAATAGGGAATATTGGGCAGGACATCAAGACCAGGATGGCTAAAAACGTCAATTTGACTGGCGATTGCCGCCACGGTATCATGTCGTTCCCAGACGATGACGACAACCCTGCTGGGGTTGGAGCCTAGCGTCTGTATTTTTTCGCCTTCAATACGGACTTCACCATTTTACCGAACTTTTTATCTTTTCTCTTTTTCTCTAGGTAGGACATCTCATAAAAGGCGGCTTCCCTATTGAGCTTCATATAATTGCTATAACGTTCCCGTGAAATAATTTCGTCTTCCAATGCTGCCAATATGGCGCAGCCTTGCTCTTGTGTATGGGAGCAATCATTATAGCGACATTGGTTGGCAAGCGCGCTGATCTCGTCAAATGTACCATGAATGCCCTTACCAACCACAAAATTTCCGAGCTCACGCATACCTGGCGTATCGATGATCATGGCCCCGTTGTCTAGCTTGATCAATTGCCGGCGCGTCGTTGTATGCCTTCCTTTTCCGTCTTTGGCTCTAACTTCTTGCGTTCTCAGCTGCACCCCATCCAAAAGATTATTGATTAAAGTCGATTTGCCGACCCCTGATGACCCCAGCAGACAATAAGTCCTCCCAGGCGCCAGCAACGCCTTGACTTGCTGCCGTGCTGTATGGTCTTGATTGCTGAATGGCAATACCCGCAGATCTGGAATCAGCGCGTGGATTGCATCAACCTTTTCTTCTATCTCCGCAACGGGTAGTAGATCGCTTTTACTCAACAGGACAACCGGTTCGATATGGCTCTGATTGACCATGACCATATAACGTTCTAATCGTCTCAGATTATAATCGTGGTCAAGGGATTGAACGATTAGGCCAATTTCGATGTTGGCGGCAATCAATTGAAAATCGATCTTTTGGCCCGAGGCTTTCCGCGTCAGTACTGATTTTCGGGGAACAACCTCGCTAATGATGGC
>JAAUYB010181865.1_pt1 | contig 26695 bp, 33 predicted proteins | sample 7278071 | NCBI WGS metagenome assembly JAAUYB01 (sample SAMN14350121, study PRJNA611818) | marine sediment metagenome | isolation source: surface marine sediment (1.8m) | place: French Polynesia: Moorea | collected 2018-08 | reverse complement strand
TCATTGGCAAAAGACACCGTTGATGAGGATTTTTTTGTATTAGTGAGCTTGTTTGTGCGTTTGCGTTTGATATTCACCAGGAATTGGAGCTTCACCCCCTTGCAGTCCTAAAGATTCTAGCATAGCCTGATCTTGTTCTGGGGGTTGTCCTAAAGTGGTGAGGTAATGTCCGATCAGCATAGCATTTATTCCTGATTTTAACCCTAAACTTTGTAATTCTCCCATGACGGCTTCTCGTCCCCCCGCATATCTTAAAATTTGTTCGGGTAACAGAAAACGGAAAATGGCGATCGCTTTTAGGGCTTCAAACACATCTAATTTCGGTAAATCGCCCAGGGGGGTTCCTTCTCTGGGGTTGAGGAGGTTAATGGGGACCGAGTCCACTTCTAATTCTCGTAGGGAAATAGCAAGATCCACCCTATCCTCCCATGTCTCTCCCATGCCCATTATACCGCCCGTACAGGCTTGTATTCCTGCTTTTTTGAGGTTTTTGACGGTTTCTACGCGATCGCTCCAGGAATGGGTAGAAACGATGGATTCATAAAAGTTTTCGGAGGCTTCTAAATTGTGATTGTAGCGAGTTACTCCTGCTTCTCTGAGGGCTTCTGCTTGTTCTAGGGTAACTTCTCCTAGGGCGCAACAGGGCTTAATCTTGGTTTCGGTGGTAATCTGTCTAACTGTTTCTAAGATTTTCTCAAATTCTGCTGATTGGGGACTATTATATTTGGGTCCTCTACCTTGGCTAACTAAACAGAAACGTTTCGCCCCGGCTGCTTCTGCTGCTTTTGCCTGGGCGAGAATTTCTTCAGAAGATTTTAAGCCGTAGATAGGACTATTTTCCCCTTGGTGATGGACAGACTGGGAACAAAACTGGCAATTTTCCGAACAGTTGCCAGATTTTACGTTGATAATGCTACAGAGGTCTACCACGTTACCACAACAGGCTTGACGAATGCCATCGGCTGCTTCACAGAGTAACAGGATGTTGTCTTGGCCTTCTATTTGGGTGAGGGTTAAGGCTTCCGTTTTGTTGAGGCGATCGCCGTTTATAATACGTTGGGATAAAGTATCTAACCAGTCTTTTAAGGCGGTGGTGTCTTGGGGGGGGACTTGAGTTTGAGGCGGTGAGGGGGATAATTGAACCACGATAGTTTTACCTGATGCTCTTTTAGGTCTTATGAATTGTACCATTTGAGGGTTTTTCCCTAGGCTTAATAGTAAGAAATCTTTAACTATTTCGACAATTGCCTTTAATCTTGAAGAGGTTATTGAATTTGTCGGTATTTTTCAACCGCTAAAAGACTTGGATTTTTTTAAAGAGGTAAAAATGATTGACTTTTGACTTCTAACTTTTGACTTGTGAACGCTCCTAGTACAAATTTAAGATATAGATGAAAATAGTAGGAAGGTTACAGGTGGAAAATCGACCCAAAACAACAGTTATTTTAGCCATGACTGCGGATGGAAAAATTGCTGATTTTCAACGCAATGCAGCCAGGTTTGGCTCAGATATTGATAAAAATCATTTAGAAAAACAGATTTCAATGGTGGATGCTGTTATATTTGGGGCAGAAACTTTAAGAGCTTATGGTACTACTTTAACAGTTAAAAATCCTGAATGGTTAGCCCATCGACAACAGCAGAATAAACCCCATCAACCTATTAATATTATGGTGTCTGCTTTTGGGGAAATTGACGATAATTTACGCTTTTTTTCTCAACCTGTTCCTCATTGGTTAATAACGACAGAAGAAGGGGCAAAAAATAGTCATCCAAGATTTGAAAAAATATTAACTTTTCCTACTATAAAAGAAGAAAAAATAAACTTATCCGAAGCCTTTAAACATTTAAAAGAAATCGGAATCAATCATCTAGCTATTTTAGGCGGTGGCGAACTGGTAGCCAGTTGTTTAGAACAAAATTTAATCGATGACTTATGGTTAACAATATGTCCTTATATTTTAGGAGGAAAAACGGCACCTACTCCAGTGCAAGGATTAGGTTTGCTTGCTTCTGAAGCTAAAAAATTACAATTAGTAAGCTTAGAACAAATAGAAGAAGAAATTTTCTTACACTATCAGGTATTATCCCCATCACCCAATGATACGTAAGCAGTCAAAACATCAGGACATAATAGTATTATGTCCTGAATAATCTTAAATCCTCCTACTATTATCATCACTGAAACCTGATTCCTATATGTAAGTAATCATCAAGAGATGCTGTCATTCTCCTCAAAATTGATTATCCTAGATAGAACGTTCCCCAGACAAGGTTAATCTATGTTTAAACGAGCAAAATCTCAATACTCCGTCAGTTGGATCGAAAAAATTTCCGAAATACCTAAACAGGTTTGGAATGAACTGGCAACCCCCCTAAAAACCCCTTTTTTAGAGTGGGAATGGCTCAATAATATCGAAACCTCTAAAAGTGCTACCCCGCGCACAGGATGGCAACCTTGTCATTTAACAATATGGCGAGAGAAACAGTTAATTGGTGCTGCACCTTTGTATATTAAAGGTCATAGTTACGGGGAATTTGTTTTTGATCATCAATGGGCCGACTTATCCCATCGTTTGGGTATTCCCTATTATCCTAAACTCTTAGGCATGACCCCCTTTACCCCTGCGGTGGGTTATCGTTTTTTGATTGCACCGAATGAAGATGAAGCAGAAATTACACAAATAATGGTGGCAGCAATTGATCATTTTTGTGATCAAAATAAACTATCGGGTTGTCATTTTTTATTTGTTGATCCCGACTGGAAACCGATGATTGAAAATTGCGGGTTTAGTAGTTGGTTACACCATAGTTATATTTGGTCAAATCCCAATTTCAGCCATTTTGATGACTATTTAAAACAGTTTAATGCGAACCAAAGACGAAATATTAAGCGAGAAAGAAAGGCAGTAAATAAAGCAAATTTAACCATGAAAGTGTTAACAGGGGAAGAAATTCCTCATCATTTATATCCTATGATTTACCGATTTTATAATAATACTTGTGAAAAGTTTTATTGGGGGAGTAAATATTTAACCCGTAAATTTTTTGAACAACTTTATCCTCATTATTCCCATCGGGTTGTGTTAGCTGCTGCTTATACAGATTATGATGATCATAAACCGGTGGGAATGTCTTTTTGTATTAGAAAAGATGATAACTTATATGGTCGTTATTGGGGATCTTTTGAAGAATACGATTGCTTACATTTTGAAGCTTGTTATTATCAACCCATAGAATGGGCAATCAAAGAAGGGATAAAAATGTTTGATCCAGGTGCCGGCGGAAGACACAAAAGAAGACGGGGTTTTCCCGCTACCCCTAACTACAGTTTACACCGATTTTATGACCAGAAAATGGTGCAAATTCTTCAGCATTATATTCCCGAAATTAATAAAATGGAACAAGAAGAAATGACCGCCATTAATGAAGATTTACCCTTCAGTAAAAAAGAAATACAGCTTAAAGAAATGTAAAAATAATTTTTGTATCAAGCGTAATTTTCAAGTTTGTGGTATAATTCCCTGTGATTTCTATAAAATCTTAATAAAATGACAATCATGAACTGTGTTTTAAGTAAAAAGGTAACTCATTTATTGGGAATTAGTTTACTAACAGGAGTAAATTTGTTAGCCTCAAGTATTGAACCAAGTTATGCTCAAACTTGTACCGTTTTTCCGGTTGTAGGTGGACAACAAGACAATGAAACCGAGGTAACCAAAACCGTTTCTCAACCCAGTTTCCCTATTCCTTTACCGGGTCCTGCTAGTGTGGGTGTAAATAATAACTGGAACACAGACTTTTCTATTATTCCTCTGAAACAATATAAGCAATATATTGTTACTTTTACCCCTAAAAGTGAAGGAGACTATAAGGTCAGAGCTTATCTGAAGTATAATGATGATACTGCGGATGAAATTTACAATGAAGAGAAAAGTTATACTGTAGGTCAACCAATAGAAATTAAAGGGGTCCCTAAAGCGGATAATATACCCGTTCAAGTTAATTTATTTGTTGGTGATCCTGTTTCTATGACAAAAACTTATACCGTATCAGTGAGAGGTTGTCTCTAAGAGACTGTTTATTAAAGGAACATTGAAAATAAGTTTTGTAAGGTGGGCAAAGTTTTCTACTTTACAGGTAGTCCAGACAAATGTCTAATTTGCCCACCCTAGTATCTTGAAATTTTGTTGATTAACCGTCTCTCAATGTTTTAGATATTTACTATAAAAAGACACGCAATACCATGTCTCTAAACTGACTGATAATCACGCCAAACTAATACAGGACATTGAGCTAAACGGACGACTTTTTCTGTTACTGAACCCAACAAAAAATAGTTTAACCCGGTACGTCCATGAGAAGCAATAACAATGAAATCAATGTTATTTTTGTTAGCATAATCAACAATTGCTAGACTAGGATTGCCGATTTTAATCACTAACTTTAAATTATCAACTAATGATTTAGGATAGCGTTCATAAAAAGAAGTTTTAACATTATGCTCACGAGTTTCATTATTTAACGTTGACCAAATAACCCCAGGATCAACGGATTCTAAGGGTAATAAAACATGGATAACTGTTATTTTATTGGGGTCTTGCACAAAGTTTAAGGTTTCATCAAGGGCCTTAAAGGAATCTTGAGAAAAATCAATGGGAACTAAAACGCGATCGCCAACAAATAAACTCATATTAATTAACTCCAATCTCCAACAACAATATTAAAATACAGAAGATTAGTTAACCCAAAAACCAATCATGAAAACAACAAAAAACTTCTCTATTGTAGCCATAATGTTGAGTTTAAGCTTACTTTCCCTAGGATGTAGTCCGAAAACCATAAATTTACAGGAAGATACCTATCAACCGATCAATTTAACAGATATTGAGGGAGAATTAATAGGAGATGACCCAGAAGTAATGACCTTGGCTTTATTTGGTAATCAAGACCCAGCAGAAGGTAATTTCTCCCAAACCACCGAAGTTGTCCAACAAAATGGATTTAACCGAACCCTTCTGTTCACCCAAATGAACTTACCCGATGACTCAGTAAAAGGAATGCGTTATCGACTCAAGTTTGAATTTGATCAATCCATCGGTCAATGGCGTTTACAAGAAGTCGGTCGTCAACAGTCTTGTTATCGAAGTGACTCCCCCAATGATTGGACAACCGAACCCTGTCCTTGAACAATAAAAAAGACCGCCTATTGTGATTAACAGGCGGTTATTGAGCCAATCATCTCTAAGTTTTCAACTTAAGATAATTGAGTGCTACAGAGAAGAGCCTAGACCAGCATAAGCTCCGTAGAAGAAAAGACCAAGAACGGAAATCGCTCCAATACCAGCAATTAAACCAACAAGCCAAAGGGGAATTCTACCTTCTGCAAACATGATTGTACCTCCTAAATAATGTCTAGAAAAAATGAATTAGTTAAAGAAATAGCTAGAAAAGAGAATGCCAAGAACCGCAATTAACAGTAATCCTAAGTAAAGGGAAGTACGGTTCAATTCTACCGGTTGACGGTTGGGGTTTTGATTTCTATCCATAAATGAACTCCTAGCGTTGAATAAACTGCATAGCGGCGATCGCACCGACAAAGAAAACGCTGGGAACCGCCAGGGTATGAACGGCCAGCCATCTTACGGTGAAAATGGGATAAGATGTGGGTTGATTAGGGGTGTTGTTTACCATTGTCTTAAACCTCTTCTAAACGAAACTACTTATTAAACTCTTTGATTTGGTTGCTGGCTTCAAAACGGTCTTGAATAATGGGTAATTCTTGACGCTCTTGAGTAAAATACTCATCGGGACGGGGAGTCCCAAAGGCATCGTAAGCCAACCCAGTGCTAACAAACAACCAACCCGCGATGAATAACATGGGGATGGTGATGCTATGAATCACCCAGTAACGAATACTGGTGACAATATCTGAAAACGGACGTTCTCCGGTAACACCTGACATTTTAAGTTTCTCCTCTGAAATTAATTACGAATGGCAAAATCTAGTCTACTACGATTGTGAAACAGTCTTACAGACTTCTTTGAATGAGAAACTGTTACGCTGCTTCTGATGTGGGTTCATATTTAAGTAAGATACCATCTTGTCCCAAAATAAAACCTTTTTCATCATTAACAAAAACGATTTTATAGAGGTTAGACGGTACATTCTCAATCGCCCGATCTTTCTTCCAGGTTTCCCCATTATCCGAGCTTACCAACAAGTTGCCACTACCACCAGCCACCCAAAGTTCTTTGGGGGTGCGATAGGCTAAGTCCAGTAAACCCCAACTGGTAGACGGTTCGGGATAAACGACTTCTTGCCAGTCTTCTAAGTTTTCTGGGGGAGTAAATTGCAGTTGCCCCCCTCTGGCGATTAACCAGAGACCTCCTTGTTCACTGTAACCCATTGCTTGCAATCTGCGGGATGAGTTACGGTTGTGGGGAGTCCATTCGCTTTGCCCGGGTTCCCAGGTGGAATAGAAGTTACCCCGTGCAGAAACAGCCACGTAACGACCATCCGGCGATCGCTCAATGTTCCGAGCCACCCCAACCGCTCCTTCTACTAACGCAGACCAAGTTTTGCCAGCGTTATCGGTTTTGTAAATAGCCCCTAGGTTGGTGACCATTTCGGCGGTTGCCGGACCCAGGGCAACTACCCCATCCGGTGCGCCAGGAAGCTTTTCGCTGAGGGGAATGCGAGACCAGTTTTCCCCACCGTCCTCCGTGTGTAAGAGGATTGTCGGTTTTCCTGTGATCCAGCCTTCCTCCCCGTTGAAACTAACCCCAGTGAAGCTTACTTTTTCGTCACCAAGCTCGAGTTTCCGATCTTCCCAGGTGTCTCCTCCATCGGTGGTTTCAAATAGGGCCGCTTTGGTTCCCACTAACCAACCGTGATCGGGATCGTCGGTGAAGGCAATGTCTGCAAAGGTGACATCGGTTTCTAAGGAAAGGGTCTTCCAGGGGTTATTGAGGGTGGAAGGGACTTGACTGCAACTAATGCAAAATAAGGAAAGGGCTATTAATATTACAAATTGTTTCAGTTTTCTCATAAACACAAGGTAAATAGGCTGATAAAAGTTTGATTGGGTTGTGCAAGACGTTAATTAACCTTGTTTCCAGATGTATCAAGGCCAAAAGGATTAATTTAACCCGTATAAACTGAGGAAAAATAGGAACCCTAAAGCCAGTCCTCCAAAAATGAGGAGGTTTTTTTGATTGGGGGTCAGGTTATTGACACCAAAGCCGTAGTTGAGGTTCTCTTGGAACCCGGAGGGGGCGTTGGTTGCGCCAATGCTGACGAATTGGTTGGTTTTTGCGCCACAGACGGGGCATTTCCAGCCATCAGGGAGTTCGGAAAAGGGGGTTCCAGGGGGAACGTTTCCTTTAGCATCGCCTTTGTTTGGCTCATAAACATAGCCACAGAGGCGACATTCGTGGTTCGCTGGTGCGAGTTCAGCTAGGGTCTTCTCTTCGGGTCTTTCAGTCATTGCTTTACTTTAAGCAAATCTTAATATCTATGTTACAAATTATCGCATAAACTTAACATTCTGAACAAATATTGCTATGGCTAGGGACACTGTGAGAAACTTCTGACTTGGTTAAACTTCTGGCTCTATTCCCAATGCTTTTAATTGAGCAGCTAATTGCTCAGCCCGTTGTTGTGCTTGTTGAGCATCTTCTTCGGGGGTGGGGATCAGTTGACCTTCTAGGGTAAAATAGCGCATTAAATTTTCTAAATCTAATTCATCCAAACGATTTTCTCTATGCTGTTTATTAATATTATTCTTGATGCGATGCCTTTAGGCAGGGGCGAACGTCAAATGAATACGAGTAGGTACTTATCTCAAGTAGCGATTTTTGCAATAGTTAATGTGTCCATAGTCGTTGTAATTTTAGTCCATTTTAGAAATAGTTTTTAAGGTGGGCAATGCCCACCCTACTATTTTAACGGGTGACAGGGGTAGGGGTTTCTGTTGATTCTTGAGGCATTTCTTGCAGTTGGTCTTTACGTTTTCCTTCCCCAACCCCAGTAATTAAACGGGCCCCACGACCCCGAGTAAAGTAATTCCAACCCCATTGAACCATGACCACCAATTTGTTATCAAATTCGATTAGATAATAAATGTGGGCCCAAACCCAAATAAACCAAGCGAGGAACCCGGACAGTTTGGCAAACCCTAAATTAACCACCGCCTTGTTTTGACCAATCACCGCCATGTTGCCATAGTCATCATAGACAAATGGGGGTAAAGCTTCTCCTTGCAGACGTTTCTTGATTAATTGAGCAACATAAGCCCCTTGCTGCATCGCTACCGGTGCCACACCGGGTAATGGCCGTTCTCCTTGATGGGGAAAATTAGCCAAATCACCGATGACAAAGATATCAGAATAGCCGGGAACACTGAGGTCAGGTTCGACCACTACCCGTCCGGCCCGATCTAATTCTACCCCAGTGCGTTCCGCTAATACCTTGCCCATTTTCGACGCTTTCACGCCAGCCGCCCATAAAATAGTACGGGAGGTAATTTGTTTAATTTTTTCCCCTTGACGCACCGTTACCACGTGGTCATTGATATCCGTGACCATGGACTGGGTTTGGACTGTTACCCCTAAATGACGTAAATCTTCCGCTGCTTTGGCTGATAACTCGGGGGGATAAGGGGGAAGCACTCGGTCTAACCCTTCAATGAGCAGAATTTTGGCTTCTTTGGGGTCAATGTTGCGAAAATCACCAGCTAAAGCACCGTGAGCAATTTCTGCGATCGCCCCGGCCATTTCTACCCCAGTGGGTCCCCCGCCCACAATGACAAAGGTTAACCAAGCTTGACGTTTAACCGGATCGGTTTCCTTTTCGGCGGCTTCAAAGGCCATAAAAATACGGCGACGAATTTCCACGGCATCCTCAATGGTCTTTAAACCAGGGGCCAGAGGTTCCCATTGATCGTTACCAAAATAGTGATGGCTGACCCCTGTCGCTAATATTAGGATGTCATAGGGAATGGGTTCATGATCCTTGAGGATCACCTCTTTTTTCTCAGGATCGAGATCGATCGCATGGTCTAAAAGAACCTTAGTATTTTTATGGTGGCGTAAAACTAAGCGTAACGGGGAAGAAATATCCGCCGGAGAGAGTACACCCGTAGCTACTTGATAAAGTAACGGTTGAAAAAGATGAAAATTGCGCTTATCAACGAGAGTGACTTCTACAGAGGCATTTTTGAGGTCTTGAGCCGTATATAAACCTCCAAAGCCCCCACCAATAATAACAACGTTTGCTTGATTTTTTAAAAGGTTACCATCCATAACGGTTTTAAACTCCTGTGGCGTGGGTTCCACGCAGCTAACTTGCCTCACCCACATTGTCAAGGGAATTGTAACAAAATAACTATGATGTTTTAGCATAGTATGTACTGTAGAACCACAATATGGATAAGGAATTTAATGTGTGGGTAACATCATCAACTAGCAACGTCAAAACGCCAACGGCCATCGCTTTGGGTAATTTTGACGGTATTCATCTAGGCCATCGACAAGTTCTGAAACCGATTATAGAACTTAGGGAGGAGTATATTCCCACCATTGTCACCTTTACTCCTCATCCTCAAGAATTTTTTAGCGGGAAAACACGACAGTTACTAACTCCGTTGACAGAAAAGGTCAAACGTTTAGAGTCCCTCACCATTAAACAATTGGTTCTTTTACCCTTTGATCGTAGTTTAGCGTCACTTAGCCCTCGAGAGTTTGTAGAAAATATTTTACTTAGGCAACTGAACGTTAAATACATCAGTGTGGGACAAGACTTCCGCTTTGGAAAAGGAAGAACGGGAAACGCCCAAATGTTGCAGGAATTGGCTCGTTCTTTTGGGGTTTTTGTTCATATTACTAAGTTAGAAACTGCGGTGACTCAAGGGAGTTGTTTACGCATTAGTAGTTCGAGAATTCGTCAATGTTTGGCCACGGGTAATGTCAGACAAGCAAAAGAGATGTTAGGTTATCCCTATTCCCTAGAAGGGATGGTCGTTAAGGGTCAACAGGTGGGAAGAACCATCGGTTTTCCGACAGCCAATTTACAGGTTCCCTCGGATAAGTTATTACCCCGTCGCGGGGTTTATTGTGTGCGGGTTATTTTGTCCACAGAAGAGGTTATTAATGGGGTGATTAATATTGGGAGTCGTCCCACCGTTAATGGTCAAGTCCCTACGGTAGAAGTCCATTTGTTAGATTGGTCAGGGAACTTATACGGGACTTTTTTAAGGGTTCATTTGGAAAAATTTTTACGCGCTGAACAAAAATTTCCTTCTTTGGACGCGCTTAAACAGCAAATTATGCAAGACTGTATGATAGCCCGTCAAATCTTAGAATGTTAAGCTAGAAAATTGATAAAAAATAAAACAGGAATAGGAAACAATATCCCTATTCCTGTCGACAATTAAAAGGATAATTAAACCTTAGTCAAAGAGTTTAATTTTTAGTGATGCTGTAAATTAGGGTTTGATCATTAAAGGTAATGGTATAACTACCAGCCCCTTCAGTGACAGGAATATCTGCACCAGTGGGATCAGCAACTCCATCCATAGGTGCGTTATCACCAAAATTATTAGACCAGTCACCATTGACATCAAACTTAAAGCGTTGATTGCTACCGCGAGCAAAATTAACGCTAATTTCCCAAGTATAGTCAGAAACTAACGTCATTGGTGTCGTTCCCCAATCATTAGGCGTTCCTCGGAAAAAGACATGAGGATAACTCGATGGAAACTGCGAACCTTGTTTAACCACTGTATAGGTTTTAGCTTGGTCATTAAAGGTAATGGTATAGTCTCCAGGACCTTGAGTAATAGGAATATCGCTACCAGATTGATCGGCGATACCGTCGCCGTTATTATCCCCGAAATTCAAAGACCAATCACCGTTAATGTCAAATTTAAACCGTTCATCGTCACCACTACCAAAGGTTTGAGTGGTTCTCCAGGTATAATCATCCACCAACGTCATTGCAGTTGTCTCAAACTGGTTGGGAGTTCCTCGGAAAAAGACTTGAGAATATTGAGAGGGAATTTCCGTTCCAGGATAACGTTCTTTGACGATCGCATAAGAATCCCAAATCTTTTTATCGGTAAGAGATTTAACCAATTTAACGTATTCTGCATGAGTCCAAGCTAAAGGAGTGGCACTATTAGTTCCTTCACCGAAAGGAAAGTTATAGGCTGCATTACTACCCACATTGTCCCATACCTGTTCAGGAAGCATTAACCCTTCATTGCCAAATAGTTCCATCCCACGCACATAGAGATCGCTCAAACTCGCCACTTGTTCATCGCTGATAGTGCCGTCATTATTGGCTTTGGCTAACTCCAACTCATAGTGGCCCCGTTCACCGGTAAAGAAGGGCCAGACGCGCCCCCTTTGGTCTTCAGCACCCCCGATATAGCTAGAACCGTCCTCAGTGCGTTCCCCGTAGCCATCGTTTCCGTAGCGTCGCCAACCCACATAGGTTTGACTCTCTCCTGGAAAGGTAAACTCGTATTTAACCCGTAAGTTTTCAGGGAGACTCGTATCATCGAATTCAACTAAGGAGTCGAGAATTTGGGAATTGTCTGCAGCACGGACACCGTAGCGAACCAATTCTAAAAAGCCTCCATCTAAGACTTCTTTTTCATTGATCGCCGGACGGCCATTGCTGGGATTAATATTAGCCCCGTCATTGGGATCTGTATTTTGTGTGATTCTCAGATAATATCGTCCGTTATTCTCTCCTTGGGTATGGGTTCCTGAGGTGGTGAACATATAAGACTCAAGGGTGGACTCGTATTCGTCCGCTTTTTGACGATAAAATTGAGCCGCTAAAGGGTCATTGGCCACTGTTTCAGCAATATCAGCCGCTGCCACTAAGCCAGTAATAGTGGCAGCAGTGGTAGAAGGAGAATAGCCAAATTGTTCTTCCCATCGTTCTTGTTGAGTGCTGGGGGGGGTAATAAAATCATTATTTTCCCGTATAACAATAGCCCCACCGTTGGACAAAAATTCCGCCGCCGGTTTGAGCATATTGTTGTACCAAGTGGTGATCTCAGCATCGGAAATAACCCCAGCTTGCCATAATTTCCAACCCAACATGATCGGCATGGCAGTTTGGTCTAACTGAACTCGATACCATTCTAAGGTGCCGTCCACAGGGGTTTTTTGCAAAAACCAACCAGTTGCCCCACTATTGCCAGGGGTACTAGAGGTGACTTGGACTTTTTCGAGGTATTCAAAGGCCACTAAGGGGGTTTCGAGATCCCCTTCTGCTAATAAAGCCATGGCCACTTGGTAAAAATCCCTTGGCCAAACCGCACGATAACCGGTGGCATCCACATCCGCTTCAATGGTATCTCCCCAGGGAATGGACAGAGAAGCAATTAAAGCCCCGGCGTTTTCCTTGTCTTCCATCGCTTTTAAAACAAGGGCGCTGGCATAGAGTTGTTTTCCACCATCTCGGGTTTGGGCCACCATGGCCGGTAAATTGGTCAGTGTGGCCAGATAATCTTCCCAACCGATGGCTTCACCAACCCCATTGTATTTGGCTAAAACGCTATTATAACCATCTCTGAGGGTTCCGTCAGCTTGGGCGGTGGCGGCTGCCAAAGAATCACCAAACCCTACCACAATGTCAAAGGTTGAAGTTTGGGAGTTGAGGGTGGGTAATTGGGCCATCAGTGCGACGTTACCGCCACCATTATCGGCATAATCAAAATTCCAATCCATCACCCCGTTATCGTTCAAGTCGCTGTAACCGTCGGACTGGCCGACGAAACCGGCGGAGGTTTTGACGAAATTGGCACTACTTTTCAGGGTTAAGTAAACTTTTTCCCCTTCTCTAGCATGAAGGGCATTTCTGTCCACAAAAGCAACATCCTTACTGCCGGTATTGTCCATGTGAGGATTGAGCAAAATATAGGGGGTAATATTATCCTCGTTGGCTGTGAATTTTACCCGCATAAACAGACTTTGGCGATCGGGATCGCTAAAAATATCTTTTTCGATTTTATATTTGCCCTCTTTGTCTGTATTAGTGATGCGATAGGCTAAGGATAAGGGTTTGCCGTCGTCATCGGTGTGGATATATTGAACGGTGGTATTGGTGTCGACTCTTTCTTCGTCGAAGAAACCATTACCCGTGATTAAAAACTGTAAATCTTTAATTTGGGCTTTGTGAATTTCTCCAAAGGCGGTTTCAGTGACAATGCCTTGAGCTAGGGAAAACCAAACTTTAGAAATGGTTCCGGTGTCTCCAGTGTCACTATATCGTTTATTGGAATAGGTTTCGTAGGAAGTGCCTATCCCCGTTTTTCCAGCATAAGTCCACACCGAAGGTGCGCCTGGAACCCCAAAGGCTGCACCGCCTCCCACTGCTAATGCAGGGCTGATCCCGAAGAAGCAAACCGCACATAAGGCAATCAATGGTATCCATAACCAACGTTTCATGTTCATAGGGATATTAATTAGATGCTACAGAGTTGTCAATTTGTCTTTATTGCTCACGATTGAGCGTTTAGCTTAAGGTAACTCACAGTGGTGAGTTCCTAGTTCTGACAAGATATGATGTTTAGCCAGTCAAAGTTCATCCTGAGTTTATCTTCTTTCAAAAATGAATCCCACCTAAGTTTAGGGTTTTAACAATCTTTTTTTTTCTTCAGGATCTTAATTTTAGGTTTTTCCGTATGTTATGTTATCCTTTAGGGTATTTATTTATGGCTAAGGTTTGTCTTTGGTCATAGCTAATTCTGTATGACAGGGTGGAGGAGTGAATTGCAATGAATATTTTGGGCATTTCGGCCTATTATCATGATAGTGCAGCCGCTTTAGTTCAATCAGGTAAAATTGTGGCAGCGTCACAAGAAGAACGGTTTACACGGAAGAAACACGATGCTAGATTTCCTAAAAATGCGATTAGTTATGCGCTGACAGAAGCTAATATTTCTTTAAGAAATGTAGACTATATTGTTTTTTATGAAAAGCCTTTAATTACGTTTGAAAGACTGTTAGAAACTTATATTACTTATGCTCCGAAGGGGTTTCGTTCTTTTGTAACAGCCATGACAGCTTGGCTACAAGAAAAGTTATATTTAAAGACAGTTTTAAAGAAAGAATTAGCCAAATTAGCTAACTGTAAAACTTCTCAACTTCCTCCTTTATTATTTACGGAACACCATCAATCTCATGCAGCTTCTGCTTTCTTTCCTAGTCCCTTTGAAACAGCAGCAATTTTATGTTTAGATGCGGTGGGAGAATGGGCAACCACTTCCTTATGGTTAGGGGAAGATAATAAGATGATTCCTCAGTGGGAAATCAACTTTCCTCACTCGTTGGGTTTACTATATTCTGCTTTTACTTATTATACAGGATTTAAAGTCAATTCTGGGGAATATAAATTGATGGGGTTAGCCCCTTATGGAGAACCAAAATATACTAATTTAATCCTCGAAAATTTAATTGACATCAAAGAGGATGGAACATTCCGTCTCAATATGGATTATTTTAACTATGCCACTGGGTTAACCATGACCAATCGTAAGTTTGCTCAATTGTTTGGTCAACCGCCTCGAAAACCAGAAAGTGAAATTACCCAACGGGAGATGAATATTGCTGCTTCTATTCAAAAAGTTACAGAAGAAATTGTTTTAAAATTAGCTAATACGGCCTACCAAGAATTAGGAACAGATAATCTATGTTTAGCGGGAGGAGTGGCGTTAAATTGTGTCTCTAATGGACGACTTTTAAGAGAGGGTAAATTTAAGGATATTTGGATTCAACCCGCAGCAGGAGACGCTGGAGGAGCCATTGGAGCAGCGTTAGCTATCTGGCATCAATACTTAGAAAAACCTCGTTATGTTAATGATACTGATGCTATGCAAGGGTCTTATTTAGGACCTAAATTTAGTAACAAAGAAGCACAACAATATTTTGATGATATTAGAGCAAATTATGTTTATTTAGACAATCATAAACTGACTATAAAAGTAGCGGAAATACTGGCAAAAGGTAATGTGGTCGGTTGGTTTCAAGGACGGATGGAATTTGGACCGAGAGCATTAGGAAATCGTTCCATTATTGGTGATCCTCGTAATGAAAAAATGCAGTCAGTGATGAACCTTAAAATTAAATATAGGGAGTCTTTTCGTCCCTTTGCACCTTCAGTTTTAGGGGAAAAAGTTAACGAGTATTTCGAGTTAGATAAACCCAGTCCCTATATGTTATTAGTAGCCGAAGTTAAAAAAGACTTACATATCCCTATGACTGAAAAACAAAAACAATTATTTGGCATCGATAAATTACACATTCCTCGCTCAAAAATTCCTGCTGTCACCCATGTTGACTATTCAGCAAGGGTGCAAACTGTTCACGCTGAAACTAACCCCCGTTACTATCAACTGATTAAACAATTTGAAGCCTTGACAGGATGTGGTGTTTTGGTTAATACTTCCTTTAATGTTAGGGGAGAACCTATCGTTTGTACCCCTGAGGATGCCTATCGTTGTTTTATGCGAACAGAGATGGATTATTTAGTAATTAATAACTATCTATTAGCTAAATATAAACAACCCCAATGGCGAAAAGATGAAGCTTGGAAAGAAGAATTTGAACTAGATTAATTAACATACGAGGTACACAATGTTTCACGAAATACCCAAATTAGATAAAAAAGGATTAGGGGATTTTGGCTTAATGATGGCAGCTTTTATTGCCATAGTCTTTGGCTTGATATTTCCCCTATTATGGAGTCATGATTTACCCTTAGTTCCTTGGATTATTGCTAGTATTTTAGCTATTTTATCCTTATTAATTCCTCGCTCGCTTGCTCCCATTTATCGAGGATGGATGCGAGTTGCACAAGTGCTTGCATGGGTCAATAATCGTCTTATTTTAGGTCTTATTTTCTTTCTGATTGTGACACCGATGGCACTAATCATGAAAATAATTAAACGAGATCCACTTCATAGAAAGTTTGAATTTAAGTTGGAAACTTATCGCGTTTCCAGTCAAATTAAAAATAAAGTTAGTATGGAGAAGCCTTATTAATGGACGGATTTATTGAACTTTTACAAGATTTATGGGGCTTTTTAAACGAACGTAAAAAGTATTGGTTAGCCCCCTTGATTATTACTTTAGTGTTATTAGGCGCGTTAATTATTTTCACCCAGGGATCTGCGATCGCACCCTTTATTTATACGTTATTTTAAACATTAAGTTGCCCAAAAGACATGACTAACAAAAATTATCAACCCAATAGGGAAACTGTCCAATATTTTCTTAAAAAAGATATCCGAAAAGTTTCCTTTCGTTATTTTCATTATATTTTGAACGAAATATTATCGTAAAAACAGACACCATTTTTTATCGTCTTTTTCAATCATTTCCTAGCTTCTTCTTTGAGTTAATTAATCATCCTCCAGAAGAAGCGTTTAACTATAACTTTTCATCCGTAGAATCGAACTAATAGTATCCAAAAAAACGGAAGCTGTTGACGTTGCTAAACCAATCATTGAAAAAGTTCGACAAGCAATAATTAATCAACAGCAACAGCAGGAACTATTGGAACTATTGGAGACTATTCTAATTTATAAACTACCAAAAATTAATCGTCAGGAACTAGAAGCCATGTTTAGTTTAAGTGATTTAAAACAAACCAAAATCTATCAAGAAGCTTTAGAAGAAGGAAGACAGGAAGGAAGACAAGAAGGAAGACAAGAAGGAAGACAGGAAGGAAGACAAGAAGGAAAAATATTAAGTAAAATAGAGTCTATACCCAGAATGATAAAATTAGGTCTGAGTCTAGAAATTATAGCAGCATCTTTAGATTTACCTCTGGAAATAGTCCAAGCAGAAGCTAAGAGAAATCAAGACTAAACCTTCAATATTTTTATTACTGTCAATTAACAGACAGTAGGCTGGACAAATCATAAACTTTTGTAAACTATATTATTATGCAGAAAAGTTTGCTCACCTGCTCAACCTAGTGTTTAACGTTGCTTGGACAAATACTAACACTTCATACTTCTTAACCCATATAAAAATATTATAAAGGGTAATCTGGCATACCTTTATCTAGCCTTATCATGGTAGAATACTATTGAGAGAAGATTGCATTAGACTCAGATGAAATAGATGAGTAGATGCAAAACTTGCTTAAATGCCAATGGTATGATAATCCACCATTGAAAGGGAGGAACTCCCATGACTTGTAATCAATGTCCACAGTCTTGTCATGGCAAAAAGGAAAGCCAACTCAGTCGCTTTTTAAATAAATTTCTCAATAAGAAGGAAGGAAGGCCACCCAGACTGACCCCCATGCCACGCATTGCTTTAGTGGGGATGCCCAATGTGGGTAAAAGCGTCTTATTTAATGTCTTAACGGGGACTTATATGACGGTTTCCAACTATCCAGGGACTACCGTAGAAGTTGCTTGGGGAGAAACGCTGATCGGCGATCGCCCGATGGCCGTTGTCGATACCCCAGGAATGTATTCCCTATCCCCCATTACAGAAGAAGAAAGAGTGGCTAGAGACTTATTAATTAAAGAATCTGTCGACGTAGTCATTCATGTTATGGATGCCAAAAATTTAGGGAGAATGTTACCCTTAACCCTGCAATTAATAGAAGCAAACTTACCTGTTATCTTAGTCTTAAACATGATAGACGAAGTACAACAGCTAGGCATAGAAATTGCTAGGGAAGAGCTAGAAAAGACCCTAAATATTCCTGTGGTTATGACAGCAACTGCAAAAGGATATGGTGTGAAAAAATTAAAAAATCAGGTAGAGAATTATGTTAACACAGCTAACCTATCCCCAACCTATTGAAGTAGCAATTCAGGAAATTGAGAGGTTCTTATTACCCGAAGATGAAGAAAAATTTCACCTATCTAAACGTAGTCTCGCCTTACTATTGCTGCAACGAGATCCCAGTTTATGGGGAACCTTAGAAAAACAGCCCCAGCAATATGAAGCAATCACAAGGATAATTAAAAATACGCAACAAAAATTAGGAGAATCTCCCACGGCTGTTATTGTTTCAACTCGTCAAAAATTAGCTTGGTCATTGGAAGAGCAATTTTTGAAAGAACCTGCAAAACAGGGCTTTTGTTGGTCAAATACTATACACAAATTCACAGTTAACCCCATTACCGGCTTTCCCTTGTTAGTCTTAATTCTCTATTATGGGGTGTATAAATTTGTTGGTGAATTTGGGGCAGGAACCCTCGTTGATAGTATCGAAACTTTCTTTGAAACCCATATTAACCCAACGGTTAATCAAGTGGTTGCTTTTATATTTCCCTGGCAACCTATCCAAGATTTATTAGGGAATGACTATGGTATTATTACCCTAGGTATTCGTTATGCCACTGCTATTGTATTGCCTGTGGTTGCTACTTTCTTTTTAATGTTTTCTCTCTTAGAAGATAGTGGTTACTTACCCCGACTTTCCTTAATGTTAGATCGACTGTTTAAGTCGATTGGCCTTTCAGGAAAATCGGTGATTCCTATTGTCTTAGGGTTTGGTTGTGATACCATGGCAACCTTAGTGACTCGAACCTTAGAAACGAAAAGAGAACGGTTAATTGCTACTTTCTTATTATCCCTGACTATCCCTTGTGCAGCGCAATGGGGTGTAATTGTTGGCCTCTTATCTCAAAACCCGAAAGCTTTATTATTCTGGGGAGGGTTTATGGTGGCAATTTTTCTTCTTTCAGGTTACTTATTATCCCAATTATTACCGGGAAAAAAAGCAGAGTTTTATCTAGAAATCCCCCCGTTGCGCTTACCTCACTTCAAAAATATTCTCATCAAAACCTATCTGCGGTTAAAGTGGTATTTCTTAGAGATTTTACCCTTATTTATTTGGGCATCGGTGTTGATTTGGTTTGGACGACTAACGGGTTTATTTGAGTTAATTATTAGCTGGTTAGAACCCTTGACCGTAGCATTAGGACTTCCTGAAACAGCAGCCCCAATCTTCTTATATGGGTTCTTCCGACGGGACTATGGCGCAGCCGGATTGTTCGATTTACAGCAAGATTCTGTCTTAAACGGAAATCAGTTGGTTATTGCTGCCATTGTTTTAACCCTGTTTTTACCCTGTATTGCCCAGTTACAAATTATGATCAAAGAAAGGGGAACGAAAACAACCACAGCCATTGTTTTATTTATCTTTCCTTTTGCCTTTTTAGTTGGTTATCTTGTCAATTTTTCTTTAACAACTTTAGGAGTACAATTCTAATGATGGCCTTATCAACTTTAAAAACCGGAAACACTGGTCAAGTGACTTCTTTACGCACAACAGATGAAGCAATTATTCGCCGTTTAATGATTATGGGTGTTGTCCCCGGCATCTCTGTTACCCTAGAACAAAAGTTCCCATCCTATATTATTAAATTGGGAAGAAGTCGTGCGACTTTAGATCACGAAACCGCTCAACTCATCTATCTAGACTGATACCATCCTATCCCCATAATTCCTAACAGTACTATCATTATTCTTAGGTTACTAGGTTCGGGAACACTCACCAGAGAATTTGGTTCATTAGCTGTGAATACTGATGGTTCTTGACTCCCTACTAAGTCTATCACTTGTTCATTTTCTTGGAGGTTTTGATTACTGTTACCAATAACTTCAAGAAATTGACGATTGATTTGCTGACCTTCTATGATAGTATTGTTCAAAATTTCATCAATAAAAGCATCGATGGAAAACCCAACTAAATTATCTGATTTAATCTTGTCCATTTTAAATTCTGATAAAAGATAATTATCTTCTGAATAAATACCATACTCTATCAAGGATAGTTGCTGAATAGACTGATTAATGCTTTGAGTAATAATATTGTTATCACTAGCATTAATAAATGTTTCTTGAATGGTAAACTGACTTGGCTTTACAAAATTGTTTGCTTTCTCAACAGTTTTATCTAATAATAGCTGAAAATCGGAAGCAAAAAAGATAAAAGTATCAACAGTCTGGCTAATATTTTGATTGACAATATTACGATCACCAAAAACTAAACTATCTTGTGAACTAAATTGAAAGGAATCTAATAATTTAATTTCTAGCAATTGACTGATAAATTTGTAAAACTCTTCTGTTTCTGTAATTTTATTTGATTGTTCTAAGAAAAGAAAATTAGATAAGTTTTGACTATTTACTTGATTACTAAAGTTATTATTTCCTTGAATCAATACTTGTTGTTCACTAAATTGAACCCCATTTAAAACTTTATCATTACCAATAAAATCATTAATCATGAAATTTTTTGAATTTAGAGGGATTAAGCCTAAATCGACAACATTTTGATTGATTGCTTGATTAACTTTATTATTCGGATTATCTAAAAATGTTCCTTGAATATTTATATTAGGAATAACAGAACCCTTAATCTCAGGAAGATTAATAAAATGAAGATTTAGGGTTTGATTTAACTGTTGAGTAACCTGATTTGAATAACCTTCAATATAGATTTCTTGAAAAATACTTTGAGGAACTTGTGCTGTAGTAGAACTATCATTGATTCCATAAAAAACGCTTGGAACCAAAACAAATAAAGTCAATATTTTGTTCATTACCTCTCCCTAAAACTATCTTTTATTAATTTAATAAAAATAGTTTTAGATGTCAGTAGAAAAAAAAGTGTATTTTTCGATTAATTTTAGGTATGTATCAGGAAAATTTCTTACTAATACATGGAAAAAATGGTCAGAAAGTAGAAAAAAGTAGGAGTCAACGGCCGTTGACTCCTACGGAAACCGGTATTATAGCGTTTCTCGGACTCATGAGGTACACCTAACTCCTGCCTCCAAGCGATAACCTCTGTACCTCACAAGTATGAGAACTGCTATAATTATCCGTGTCCCATTAACAAGTCTCTCGTACCTCAAACCCTTGATATAACTGGCTTTCCACCGTTTCTACAGTGACATCTGTTACCTTTGCACTCTTTGGTCCATGATGACACCATTGCACCATCTTCTCAATTATGGGTTCTGTCCCTTCAAAAATGGCCTCTACACGCCCATCTATGCGGTTTCTAACCCACCCCCTAATCCCTAGTCGTTGCGCCTCTTGTACCGTAGAATAGCGGTATCCTACCCCTTGTACTGTTCCCGCGATAAAAACATGAATAGCGATAATGTTAGAATTGGTCACGATCTTAAATATTTCCTAGTGCATCTAAAACTCTTTTTAAACGACGATGACGATCAGAATAACTTCTCATAATTTCTAATGCAAACATCGGGGTTTGTTGCACAGCAAATAAAAAATGTTCTCTGTCTAAAACAGCCAGGTTACAGTCAGTTTTTGCCACAGCAGTAGACGCTCTTAAATAATCTTCATGGACTAAAGCACCTTGTCCAAATACATCTCCTTTCCCGATAATTTCGATCACTTTCCCATCAATATACATTTCTACTTCACCTTCAATGATGCCATACATCACCGTTCCTTTTTCTCCATTTTTGAAAATAACATCTCCTGTAGTGAAGGTTTGTTCGGGTTGAGATTGAAAGAGTTTGATGGTGTCAATAGGACTTAACATAGGTCAAATTTGTAAAAAATTACGGTTGAAAGACTGTGTAATCAAAACATTGAATCGTTTTCTTAATGGAGCAGAAAAGGGGCAAAACTTTCTCGCAACTAATTAATAAATCATGAGAATTTTACCCACTTTTTTTGAGGATTAAATAAACATAAGTTTACTTTTTATGGTTAAACTCTGCGATCATTTTTTCAGTATGCAGAACCGTGTCAACGGTGGATATGGCGTTATTTAAAACATGAAAAAAGGTGATTTTTTCTTCAATCTCACGCAATTTATCTTGTATTTCTGTCATTTGAGCTTCATCATTCATTGACTCAAGTTGACTCATTAAATTACCTTTTGCGATTTTGTAATAAGATTGTAAATCTCGGAAGTGATTGTGCATTTCTGTAGCAATAGACAGTACAGAATGTTCTTGAATCGCAAATTCTGGTCGTTTATTCTCCATGTTGATTCGTTTAGTAATACAATAAATGATCTGTTGATGATTTTAACCCTATTTAGGTACTAGGTAAGGCCCGTAAGTAATTATTTAAGTGAGAACGATCGCCGATAAAATGAATTAACGGGCCTGTATCGGTTAATTCCATCAAACTCAAGGCCGCCACCGGCATCAAAAAGCGATCGCGGTAATACTTAATATCAATGCCCAGAAGGCCGCATAACATAATGCGAATGGTGGCTTTATGGGACCCAATTAAAATATTACCACTGTCATGAGTTGCTTGGATCTCTTCTAGAACTTGGGAACTGCGACGGGCAATATCGATCCCCCTTTCCCCCTCTGGGGGAGCATTCCAGGCCGGATCGGTTAACCATCTGACATAGAGATCATGATAGTTGCGATCGATGTCTTTGGGGTGCATTCCCTCCCATTTACCATAACCGATCTCTTGTAGTCCCTCCCGTAACTGCATGGGAACCCCTACTTTTTCAGACAGGGGTCTAATGGTTTCCCTGGCCCGATACAAAGGACTCACATAGATACCCTTCCAGGGGAGATGGGAGTAGGCCTCGGCAAACCCTTCGGCCATTTGGTAGCCTTCAGGGGTTAATCCGGGATCATTCTCTAATTTACCGCAGTATCCTCCTGTTTTACTGTAGGCGGTTTGTCCATGACGGAGGAAGTAAAGCATTAAACCCATTTTTTGCCCTTTACTTGTTAACTTATGTTCCGTAGCGTTGTCTTAACTCTGTTCTGAGATGGGAACGATCGCCCATAATATGAACTAAGGGGCCGTGTTCAGCCATTTCTACAATACTCAGGGCGGCCACAGACATTCCGATGCGATCGCGGTAACGACCGACATCAATACCCAATAGAGAACATAACATAATGCGGGTCGTCGCCTTATGGGAAACTACTAAAACATTGCCTGTTTTATGGGTGTTTTCGATTTCTTCGAGGACTTCCGAACTGCGACGGGCAATATCGATACCTTTTTCTCCTCCATTGGGACTATTCCAACCCGGATCGGCTAACCAGCGTACATAGTCATCATGAAATTCTTGATTAACCTGAGCGGGGGTTTTCCCTTCCCAATCTCCATAATAAATCTCTTTGAGGCCGTTACGCAGTTCCATGTTTATTCCCAAGCGATCGCATAAAGGTTTGGCAGTAGAGACGGCCCGTTTTAAGGGACTCGCATAAACTGCTTTCCAAGGAATATGTTCATAGGTTTGAGCAAAATCTTTGGCCATTTCTATCCCACAAGGGGTTAATTCAATATCTAATCTTCCGCAATAGGTTCCTGTTTGGGAAGAGGTGGTTTCTCCGTGTCTGAGAAAATAAAGTTTAAGACTCATTATGTTAATTTTAGGTTAATAAATCAGGATAACTTGTTTAAATATGGCTTGAATTTAAGCTTTGTCTATTGTAAACTGTTTTTATCTTATGATAATTTTGTTCACAAGTCAAAAGTTGAAGTCAAGAGCTAACGCTCTTCACGCTGTGCTGAAAAAAAACAAAATTAAATTGACAAAATTAAACCTTTATTTTTATCTGGATAAAAATAATAGATGATCTGTTATCCTCAAATACTATGTGTTGGTGAAATCCTTTTTGACTGCCTCGCTGATCAATTAGGAACAAAATTAAATGAAGTTAAATCATGGACAACTTACCCAGGTGGTGCGCCAGCGAATGTCGCTTGTGGTTTGATTAAATTAGGAGTTTCTACTGCTTTTATCGGTTGTATTGGAGAGGATAAGCCAGGAGATGAGTTAGTTGCTCTCTTAAAAAAAATAGGCGTTAATCTCATTGGTATACAACGTCATTCTACAGCTAAAACTCGACAAATTTATGTCATTCGTTCTCAAGAAGGAGAACGTCATTTTGCGGGTTTTGGTAACTTCAAAACGGAAGAGTTTGCTGATACTCAATTAGAAGCTGAGCAGTTAAAAGAATTCCTGTTTACCCAAGCGAAATATTTAGTAATAGGAACTTTATTATTAGCGTATCCTCAGAGTAAAAAAGCGATTTTTCGAGCTATCGAATTAGCAAAAAAACATCAGACAAGTATTTTAGTAGATGTTAATTGGCGACCCGTATTTTGGCAAAATATAGAACAAGCGAAACCATTAATCATGGAACTGTTAAAACACGCTGATTTTATTAAATGTTCTCAAGAAGAAGCAGCTTGGTTATTTAACACAGAAGATCCTCAAAAAATAGCTCAACAATTTCCGAAAAGCAAAGGAATTTTAATTACATTAGGAGAAAAAGGTTGTCATTATTATTTAGGAAACCATCAAGGAGTTGTAGAAGGATTTTCTGTTACTGTTAGAGATACAACCGGTGCCGGTGATAGTTTTGTTGCGGGATTCTTGTCTCAATGTAGTGACCACGAAGCTGAAATATTAAATAACCCAGAAGTCGCTAAAAAAGCCATTATTCATAGTAACGCAGTGGGGGCGTTAACCACCACAAAACCAGGAGCGATCGCAGCACAACCCACCAAAAAAGAAGTTGAAATCTGGCTAAAAAATAGATCAATAACTAATAACTAATAATTAATAATTATGAATAGTTTGTTTAAAAATGGTTCCTTTTAGCTTAAAATAGTAAGTAATAAGTAATCAAATAATTCCTAGGTGAAACATGGCCAAAACGGTTGCCCAAGTAATGACCCAAAACCCCATCACCGTTACCCCGCAAACCCCATTATCAGAGGCGGTGAAGATTTTAGCAGAAAAAAAAATTAGTGGTTTACCCGTTGTCGATGAGAAAGGGAAACTCTTGGGGGTCATTTCCGAAACCGACCTCATGTGGCAAGAAACCGGCGTAGAACCCCCCCCTTACATTATGATTCTAGATAGCGTTATTTATCTACAAAATCCTGCCCGTTACGACAAAGAAATTCATAAAGCCCTAGGCCAAACCGTTGGGGAAGTGATGACGGACAAACCTGTTAGTATAAAAGCCGAACAGTCGTTAAAAGAAGCGGCACATATCATGCACGAAAAGAAAATTCGTCGCCTCCCAGTTGTTGATGAAAATAATACTAAAGTGATTGGTATTTTGACACAAGGGGATATTATTCGCACCATGGCCCAAGAATAATTGTTACAATTTTGATCGATTATGAGCCTCTTTTTGTCTAATAGATGAAAACAGCAAAAAACCAGAACAGGGATGGGGAAAAATGACACAAATGACCACCAGTGTCTCCAATAATGTCATCGATAACTATATTGAACGAGTGACAGAATGGAGTCAGTCCAGTCAACGAATTCCAACAACCGAAGAATTAGAAAATATTGCGGCTGAACTAGGGATAGAACCCGAAGAAATACAAGCAGCCCAAAAACAATCCCACGATCACTATGTCAGGGCCCAGGGGTATATGCGGTTAAAACATTGGGATGATGCGATCGCCGAACTACAAGAAGCAGTAGCTTTTAACCCCTCTGACTTAGATATGTTAGTGAGTTTAGCCTCGGCCCACATGGGAAGATGGCAGGCCCATCATCGACGAGAAGATGAAGAAAACATCCGCTTGAGAATTCGTCAATGTTTAGTCATCAAACCCGACTGCGAAGATGCCCTAAATTTGCTGGCCAGACTGTCCAATACCCTGAAATGGCGTAATCGTATCTTAACTGCGATCGCAGTGGGTTTAGGGGGCGTTTGTGTGGGTATTGGTGGGGTTTTATTACTAGGGGATGGCTTACCTGTCTGGTGGCAACGAGAATCAAAACTTGAACAGTTAGAACAAACCTTTACCAAAGAACTCCATAGCTTACAAAGACAACAAGAAGCCTTAAAAACCGAAATAATGTCGGACCAAGAACAAAAAAATCAACAAGGTCAAAAAAGCCTATCCCTATTACAAAATCGTATCGCTCAATTAGAAAGAGAAGTTAATCAATTAGAACGCAAAATAACAGAGATGGAAAAAGAAAAACCCAATAAATTAACCCCTCGTTCTTCTACTAATCGAAGCATTTTGAGGGGAGTAGATTGATTATACCAGTTCTCAAAAATAGCAGGAGAGATGTGGGGGTCGTAGTAGGGTTCACAAGTCAAAAGTTAGAAGTCAAAAGTCAAAAGTATTACCTCTTCCTAAAGATAAGAGGATTCAATAAATGATAGTTTTCTGTCTTTTTTCTTCATAAATGAAGAGGCTTTAAACCTAACTTTCGGGCTAAAATTTTAATGAAAGCCTTTTGCCTTTTGCTTTTTTACTTTGCCCGAAAGGGCGCGGTAAACCCTGAGAGAAGTTGATACCGAATCCGATTTAGCTACCCCCTTTTGACAACCCCAAGGGCAGAACCGAAAATTGATAATCATTAACGATTTCAGCAGGAAGATTCAACAAATCAAAAAAACAACGAGGAAAGGTTTGAAAGAGTTGAGCAAAAATACTGTCCGTTCTCACTTACTTTTTTACTTGTATTCCCAATTTTTCTCTATAAACTATCTAGGGGCAAGATATAACTTAACCCCTAGAAATTTCTTATAATCTACGCTTGTGCGAGTAATTTCTCCTCGATAAAATCATAGCCTGATTCTTCTAATTCTAGGGCTAATTCTTTGCCACCACTGGTAACAATTTGACCATCGTACATAACATGAATATGATGGGGTTCAATATAGTTTAATAACCGTTGATAATGAGT
>JAAUYB010201683.1_pt1 | contig 26709 bp, 24 predicted proteins | sample 7278071 | NCBI WGS metagenome assembly JAAUYB01 (sample SAMN14350121, study PRJNA611818) | marine sediment metagenome | isolation source: surface marine sediment (1.8m) | place: French Polynesia: Moorea | collected 2018-08 | reverse complement strand
GGGATTTTTTGTAGCCTAACCCTAGGCGTTGCCCAGGGCTATTTTGTTCAGCACCTTCGGCGTAGGGAAAAGGGCGTTGCCCGGGGCTATTTTGTTCAGCACCTTCGGCGTAGGGAAAAGGGCGTTGCCCGGGGCTATTTTGTTCAGCACCTCCGGCGCGGGGAAAAGGGTCGACGATCCGGCGCCAAAATCCGGCGACGGAAAGCAATCCGGACAGGTGAGGGGGAGAATTTCGCGCTTTCTCGAAGCAGTGTAGTAATGTTTCTCTAATTTTCATCCTTTTCGATAGGATATTGAGGTACAATCTATAAACTTAATTACATCTAGAAACAAATCAGATGCTTTTGCAGCCGTTCACGAATAAGAAATAATCTGCTTGATTTCATAGGAGGAGCCATGAGCTCATTGACTACAAGTGAAATGCGAATTTTCATGATTCTCTTTGCCTTGGCCAATTGCTTGACCTTTGCACAACAACCGGGCGGGACCGGAACGACCGCACCGCCGATCGTCGGCGGGGCGCCCTATATCGAGGCCTGGGTCGATCCCTGTACCGGAAGCAATATCACCGGCACGGTCGGCTGTCCCGACCAGCCGTTCCTAACCCTCAACGCGGCCATCAACGCGGTCAGCCTGGCGGGCGCTTCGGCAGCCACCCCGGGCATTGTCCATGCCAATCCCGGTATCTACCAGGGCGTACCGGTCATCATGACCGACTTCGTCAACGTCCAGGGGGCCGGCGCCAAGCGCACCATCATTCGGGGCATCGGTCAACCCAACTATCCGTTCCTGTTCTGGCCGGAGGGCGGGGAAAGCTGTACCTGCGGGGTGCGTCGGCCCGGTGAGGTGCTGGTGGATTGCACCTTCCTAACGGACAACACTTATGAAGAAATGATCGACGGTTTCACTTTCCAGCGTGGCGACATGCAGGTCTACGCCGAAACCGAGTTCGGCCCGATCAGGGCGCGGGTGTCCAACTGCGTGTTCGACATGCTGGACGCAGAGGATGGGCCCGGCCCCTATTTCGGCCTGATCATGGTCCACGTCTACAACTTGACCGCCGGTGGCATCTACTACGATATTCCCATGAACGTGCTCAACAACACCTTCATTCAAGGTTGGCTGTTCAGCGAGGACAATGTCATCACGTCCCGTCCCGATGCGGTGGCCATTACCGATGTCAGTGATCCGGCCTGCTGGGCGACGCCCGATCCGGACATATCCCTGCGCGGCCTGGGCAATCCCAGCATTCAGAACAACCTGATTCGCTATGCCTGTGAGCAGAGGCGAACCTCGTTGTTGGGGATCGATAATTCGGACGTTACCGTGGCCGTGGGTACCAGCCCGGGCCCCACCAACGGCTTCGATCCGGGCACCGTGGGCGGCTTCGACCTCACGGGCCGTTTCTGCTCCCGCATCCTGGGCGCCCCGCCGACCCCCCGGCTGAACCCGCAGCCCGCGACCGGCGGTGTCGACCCCGCTTTTGTGGGTGAGTTTCTCAGCAATTCACTGGGCTATGCCTTCAACTTCTCGCGGGACTGGCGTCTGTTGCCCAGTTCGGCTTTTGTTGACGTCGGCTCGGCCCCGGTGGGCGGGACGCTCGTCGCCGCGAACGGGACCACCTACACCGACGCGGGATTCCCCGAGCAGAGCTTCGATTTCGACGGCGAGCACTACGGCAATCTGCGCATTCAGGGCGCCTTCCCGGACATCGGCTTCGACGAAACGGATGTTTTGGTGAGCGCGGGGGGCTATTTCAACGACACTCGCAGTCAGATCCCCGGTTGCAGTTGTTACCACCCCTTCGGAACTTCCTCGAAACTGTTTATCTTTCCCGGTCCGGGCAATTACGATCTCTTCAACACGATTGCCTGTAAACCCTTCATCCCTCCGGCCGGCACGCCGGGCATCTGTGTGGCGGGCTCGCCCTGGGCCTTCAGCACGCAATTCGGAACCCTGGTACCGCCGGTCGTCGTGGGTGGTTTCCCGCCCACCAACGCGTTCCAATATATTCAATTCCCTCCGATCTTTCCCTTCTGTATCGTCTCCAGCGTGGTCTTCACCGGCAGATCCATACCCAACCAGGTCAACTACACGCCGCCCTGCGCCAACACCCTGCACCGGGTCGCCTTCGACAGGCCGCCGCCCTCCGCGACACCGGCCTGCGTTTACCTCAACGAGCAGGTTGTCTACCGAAACGCCAACGGGACCACGCCGCTGTTGAGCAACCTTCAATCCGGCTACGGCGATCGTTAGAAGCCGCACCAATCTCTACACCTTCCTCATGCACGCCCATGACCCGGCGGTGGCGACCACCGCCGGTGTTCATGGGCGTGCTATGGGCAACCGCAATGAGCTCCTCTACAGCCACATTCGCCGCGGTGAAAGCAGGAGTTTCGTCGGACAAACTCGATGTTGCGGGCCGGCTCCATGATCCGGGTTAAAGGAAGAGAGCCCACGGAGGATACCGAGAAAAGAAAGCAGCCGGAAGCATCGAGAACCCTCTGAGACCTCTGTGTCCTCTCCCCCTATTTCTTCCCGGATCAAAACGGGCGTGTCGAACGGTATTTTTACCCAACATGTGGTTGAATCCACAGTAGCTTCCCCGTATGACACCGCTAAAGGCTTTGTTTCAAGACCATCCTGTCAGGGCGTGAAAATTGCAGGAATCGCCGGCAGGAGGCATTGTGCGCCGAGAGGCGTCTTGACCTCGGCCCCCAATGCCCCGGGGAGCCTACCATGCCCTTTACGTTACCGCTTGCAGGTCGCCTCCTTGTTTTTCTTCCGTTGATCGCCTTCCTACAAGACCTGCCCCAAGTTACGGTCGTGGGGCCCGTCTATAAGTTGGCCGAAAGCACAGAGGACATCGACCGGTTTACACTGACCCGTACCGGCGGCGAGCTTGAAGAAGAACTGACCGTGATGATCAATTTGAGCGGCGATGCCCTCGTCGGCGTGGATTATCTCACAGACCAGGAGGGATTCATCACGTTCATGCCGGATCAAACTACGGCCGAACTGGTGATACAGGTTCTGGTCGATGAGGAATCGGAGGGAGATGAACAGGTAGAATTGCAGATCGTGCCTATAGATGATCTCTACATTATCGGGGAGCCGGGTTTTGCCACGGCAACCATTACCGACCTGCCCTATTTGCAGTTCTTCCGCGCTGAACCCAAATGGGTGCGTCTTGGAGAGCAAATCCTGATTTCCTGGTGGTTGTCCAACTATGACGAGGCCACCCTGGAGCCCGGCTTGAACGGTGAGGATATCTCCGTGATACCCCTGCGCGGCATGACCACGGCGACGCCCGAAATCACCACCACCTACAAACTGCATGCGAAAAGGGCCGGCTTCTCCAGTATGGTGGTGTTGCGTACGGTACATGTCCTACAACAGGCTGAACTGCTGACCAATGGAGACTTCGAGCAACCGAACGCGGGTTGGTCCTTCGATTCGAGCCGATTCGATACGCCTATCTGCGACGAGTCCTGCGGTATCGTCGAGGGCTGGGGGCCCCACGGCGGCAGCTTCTGGTGTTGGTTCGGCGGTACCAACCTGTTCCCGGAAACCGCCTTTATCGAACAGGAGTTCCAGGCCCTGACCGGTGAAGAAGCCGACCTTTCATTTTTCCTGGCTATCGATCCCGGCGGCGGTGACGGTTCCCTGACCCTGTTCCTGAACGACGAGACCGTGGAGGTTTTCACCGGGCAGGATGCGGGTTCTTATCGTCAAATAGTTCAGCCGGTCGGTGACCTGTTTGTGGACGGGACCAACAGGATTCGTTTCGAGGCGCAAACCCAACCGGGCGGTGCCGCAACCGACCTGGCTTTCAACATCATGCTGGACGATATCAGCCTGCGCGCTTGGCGTGAGCCGGTTGCCGGACGGCGCGGGGAGGTGAGGCATCGTCAAGCTCGACGGCCCCATACCCTGCGTGGCGGAGGCAGACCATGAAAGTCCTGATTCTCCTGTCCATGGTAACCACACCGCTTTTCGGCCAACTGGTGCTGTGTGAGAACTGCCGCCTGATCAAGGATTACCCGCCGCCCGTCTCCATTCCCAACACGTGGTCTAAGGACCTCATCACCGACTCCTTCGGCGAACAGGGCGACTACCCCTTTGAAGTAGGGGCCCTGTTGGAGATGGACAGCTTTCGTTTCGGTGACAGCAAGGGCGACAACCTGTCCCTGGGCGCAAGCTATCGCTACCGTACCGACAAAGACCGGGTGTATGGCCTTCGCGTCTACCAGAACCAACTGTCCCTCACCAGTCCGGAGCTTACGCTCCATTACCAGGTCGTTCAACTGAACGCCCAACAGCAACGCAAAAGAGGGGTTTGGTCTTATGTCTACGGCGCTACCCTTGGCAATATGTTCATGGAAAAGAGTTATGCCGAGAACAGTCCCGGTTTCGGCATATACAACGCCTGGCAGCGACCGCTTCGGGGCGGCGGCCTGTTGGGGTTGGGTACCCTGCTTTATGCCGTGGAATCCAAGCAAGTTGACAGCCGCCATGCAAATGGAGCCGTGTATTACCGTCAACCTCTCAAGGGCGCCTGGTACCTGGATCTGGACCTGTTCTATGTTTACAGCGATTTCAAGGTACGCGGCCGTCCGCCCGACTGGGACAAGAGTTTCCTTGACCTGGGCGCTAATTTGAAATGGAATGTCAGCCCCGCGGTTGCCCTGGTCCTGGGCGCGAAGACCGTCCTAACCTTTGATCACTACACCAGCCTGGAAACCACGCTTGGCAGCGGCATCCGGTTTTAGAGGAGGTGCGTCATGTTGTTCTGGTTGTTCCTTTCCTGCCTGATTGCTTCCGAACCCACGGCGAATGACGAACTGACAAAGATTTTCGTCATCGAGTTGCAGGTGACCCGTGACTTGCGCAACCTGTACCCGGAATTCGAGACCAACAAGGTAGGTTTCGGCCTGTGTTCTCGGGTGGTCGAAAGTATCTATGAAACCGGTCGTTTCCAGTTCCTGGAGGAAAAGGACGAGGTCTTCAAGCGCATCCTGGCCATTTACGTACGCCGCATGACCCTGGAACAAAGTAAACAGATCATGGCCAACTACGAAACGCCGGATTACCTCTTCTATGCCGAGGTCTTCGATTTTTGGGTGACGGAGAAATCGCAGGTGCAGGCCTCCGGCGTCAAGAAAACGGTCACTGTTGAAATAGGCATCCAATTGCGCATGACGGAGGTGGCCACCGGTGCTTATATTCCGGCTTCGGCTACAGGCACGGTTCAAGCCCAAAACACGACCGCCTGGGGTGATACGGAAAGTCCCTTCTCGCAAACCCTGGTGGGCAGGGCAAGCCGGCAGGCGATCGAGAAGGCGGTGGAGCAACTGATCCAACGTTGGGACAAAAAGGAGGCGAAGCCATGAAACGCGTTCCACGTTTGCTGCCGTGCCTTCTTTTTGCTCTTGTTGCGCTGCCCGTTCCGGGTGGGGAGAAGCCCACTCTACTGGTGGTTGGTGTGGCCGGCCAGGTGGATGCACGCTGGAACGATCACCGCATCGGTTTCGGTATCCGAAACCTGATCGCGGAGGGATTGTACGGCCGGTTCACCCTGCTGGAGGAAAAACAGGAAATTACGGCTCTCACCGACGCCATTGCCGAACGGGCATGGCGGCTGAAGGGTAAACCCTATGATTTCGAGAAAGATATAGCCGCCCTTGCCGAGAGAAGGCAAGCCGACTACCTGGTCTACGGACATGTAACTCTATTCGCGACCCCCGCCCAATCGATCGAAATCCCGCTTGTCAGTTACCGGCAGGTGAAGACCAACATCAGGGTAGAGGTGACCTTGATCCACCTGGCCACGGGTCGCCGTTGGACAGGTGAAGCCGGGGGATCGGCTCGGGCCAAAGCAGCATCCATGCTGTTTGTGATCCGCGACGACGCGGTGATTTTCAAACGAAGTACGGTGGGCCGGGCTACCCGCAAGGCCGTGAACAAGGCGCTGGCAGACTTGTTCGCGGTATGGGACCCGATTTAAAAGAGAGGAATACCATGGGCAATATAGAACTTTGGAAAATCGGCGCGGCCCTGGGTGTACCGGGTCTGGCTCTGGTCATGTTCGCGGTGCTGGCCTACAAATTCAATTTCAAATTTCCGGCTGTCCCGAAGGCTTGGGCCGGTCCCATCGTGGTGTTATTTCTCGTTTTGACGGGGGCGGTGACCCTGACCGCGCTCATTCTCTTCGGACCGGCCAATGAACAGCCGGCGGAACCCCGAGACCCGCCTCAGGAGCAGCACCAGTTCGAAGAGGACGACCCTGAGGAACGCGCGCGGTTGAATGCCGAACTGCAACTGGCGCGGGAGGCGCGGGACAAAAACGTACCTATCTGGGAGTCCGAGTTGGAAGAGTTGCGCAAGGCCCACGCCCTGGGCTCCGATGAAAGCCTGCGCCGAATCCAACAACTGGAACACGCGATCGCCGGTGCCAACAATGCGGTAACCGAACTGGAAAATAGAATCAGGAGCTTAGACCGGCGCCCACACTGAACCCCGACCCATCCCGGAAGCCGGTAGGGCTTTGTCGACGAATTAGAGTTTCTGAATCATCGACTTGGACCTGGAGACAGTTCCCAAGTGTTCTACTATTATTCCATGGGTATATGGGCGGTGCGGGTTGCCGCGTCCGTTACCAGTTCGTCGTAGGCTGCTTGGGTCATTTTTCCCTCGTGCAGCCAGAGGACTTCTCCCATGGGCGAAGTCAGGACCGTCAGGGGGAACACTACAAGGCGGAAGGCTCTGAGGACCGATGGGTTGCCGATCACCGCGACATTGCCGTTCAGCAACTCGTCGCCGTATTGGGTCCGCGTTCCGGTTACATCGCCGATGGAGATCAGGGTCGGGTTGAGCGCCGACAGCCTGGGGTCCGAACTGAATTGGGGCCACCATTCGTCCACTTCAGTGTCACATGCCTTGCAAGACGGCGTTACGAAGGTGATCAGGCGGAATCCCTCATCAGGACCAAATGTCAAGTTAAAGGGCTGTTCCTCAATGGTTTTGCCGGGATGGGCGGGCAGGTAGTCGCCTCTCTTGAGGGCGTGGTCATCTTGGTGCGTCTCGACATGCTTGCGGAAATCTTCCTTCAGTTTTTGGTTGCGATAAGATTGGTATCCCAGAAAAGAAAGCGCAATAAGGGTAGACAGGATCAACATGACGTGTGAATAAGTCAGTTTGTTCGGCTGATTCATAAAGACCTCGGGTTGTATCATTCGGGGCCGGTTTGCTCATAACGGGGTAGGGGAGAGCCCGGCGACGCCGTACGTCGCCGGGATCCGGTGTGCATTATTGGGCTTCAAGTTGGAGCTTGACGTAGCACAACTTGACGTAGCATCTACCCTGCTCATTGAAGACACCGTAGTTGCTGGGTCCGCCGGGGACGTGGATACGGCATTCACATTGAACACCTACGCCTATGGGCTCGTCATCGACAGCTACTACATCTATTTCAGTAGGGTTCTGGTATACAGCGGGAGCGGCCATCAGAAATCCGGCAGCCAGGGTCAAAATCAAAAACATAGTTGTCAAGAACTTCATAAATTCCTCCATGGAATTGAGTTGATGGTTGTGGTCGCAAATGACCGGTTGGGGGGCGGCTTGGAGTAATACCTCGTCCTTGTTGGATTCCTGTCCGTGGAAAGAAATCCGTCATTCTGAGAACAAGAGCGAAAACATTACGGAGTCCATTAATATTTGAGGGGGATAACGATTCGGGGTTCCTCCTCGAAAGTAATCGGAAAGGCGCCGGCGATACGATCGATTTCCGTCGCGGCGCATCGAATGACCATGCCCTGTTCGATTTCGCCGTCATAACCGGTGAGATAAGCGTGCGCATCTTGAACGGCGATCAATCTATAGGCATTGGTTTTTTGGTAGGTCAATTCGGCAGGCCGGCCGAAGAAGTCAAAGACAAACAGGTTTTTCCCGTTTCGGTCGTTAATCCCGTAGCGCTCCAGTACCAACCGGTCATCCGGGGTCACCGTCATGGCTTTAAGAAACGGGTAATATTCAGGCGCCTCCAGACGGACGCGATTACCTCTTTTGCGTTCCTTGTTGAAGCGGTCCAGTTTCTCCTGTTCACGGTCCACATCAAAGGGGACGGGCGACCAGCCGGGATTGATGGTGCGGATCAGTTTATGGGTCCGCGTATCGATGACCGAGACCTTGAACGGCCTGCCGACATGAGCCAGGAAGAAGAGGGAGCCGTCGACGCTGACACTCCAACGCAAGTGCTCCATGGCGGTATTCGCCTTGACCGCCCTGATCCCGGCGGGTTGAGGCTTGGCGGCGCTCATCCATTGGGGAATCTCGCGGAAGATTTCTTGGGTGTCGGTCAGTTCGGTGTCGACGGCGGTAATGGTCAGGGGTTCCGGCAAGCCGTAGCGGTAACGGGGAAAATACCAGCCCCGCGCCGTGCCAAAAAGCAGTTTGCCCAAACCGGGCCGGTACAGCACCCTTAGAAGAGTGCCTTGATCATCGTACAGGGTGATGCGTTTACTCATGAAATCGTAAACCCAGAGCGTGTCTTCCCGTGTACCCATGCTGGAAGGGGAGATGAACTCGCCCGGCGCCCTGCCGCGACCGCCCAGGGTTTTGATGATTTGCCCGGACGGTGAGAAAAGGTAAAGGCGTTGATCATTGTCCGACATGAAGACATTCCCATTCGGCATGACGGCGCAATCCAGGGAAGTCAAGGGTCGGTAGATCGTGGGATTCCGATAAAAAACCGGTTCATCGAAAACGGTGATCAGGCAAAACAGGAGAATCATCATGGTGCATGCTCCTCTGCTCGATCGGGAATAATGCATTCCTTGATCCGGCAAAAGGAGTCGTTTTCCATGACGCCGTATAGGTTCTTGCCCGGGATCAGGCAATCACATGTCGGGGTTTCTTCATGGTTGATAAGTACAGAGAAGGCAAGCAGTACTGCCAGAAACAGCAACACTGTTGACCAGGTTCTGATTCGCATTGGGATTCCTAGGGGGGATGATAGCCGTTCATGATCCGGATCTCCGGGTCATGATGTTCTTCAAAAATTTTCGCGATCGGCTATAAGAATCGATGTAATGAAAAAGAAAAGCGAGCGTCCCGGAAAAGATATCCTGCTTGTTGGTTATTGTCAATTGATAATTGTTAAATTAGGAGCCGGATCACATTTGCTTACTTCACGGCAATAGCGAAAACCGCGAATTCGAATCTGCCGGGTCATTCTCATGGGATTGGTGTTTAGAGAGTTAGCGAGGCGCTGAAGAGTTGGCTGTCATCCCAGGCGGTGGCCAGGATGATGCGGTCGTTCTCCAAAATGCGGAACATGTGGAAGGCTACCGGTGCTCCTTGTGATTCAGGAAGATCCTTTGATTTGAAACGGAAGATCGTGTCTACCTGTGCCGTTTCCAAATCAAATCCATGGAGACCGCCTTGGGTCAAGGCATACCCTTTACCCTTGTAGATTTGGAAGCTCCAGAACAGGGCGACGCTTCTTTGGTTTTCCGTGGTCGATTCGTCGAAATAGTTTTGCCGGTATTGCTCGATGATCGGGCTGGATAGCGCCAAATCACCGATTGGTCGTAGGTCTCGATCGTAAAGCGCCAAACGCGGCGTGTAGTTGTAGAGACAATACCAAGTCCCTTCGTGCCACTGCCATTGGGCATTTTTGGCGCGTTTGTTCATAGTCATGAGGTATTCATCGAAGCCGGGGTCCGTTGCGCCGGCCACGATTTCTCCGTCAGTGTTGACCAATACGCCGATTCGACCGTCGGCATTCTTGGTGGGTAATAGAAGGTTGCCGGCGGCCATGGCCGTATCGTTGGCAATACCGCTCAGCATCAGTGCCCTGTCCGGGGAAACAGGTAGCCTGGTTTCGTTGAGAAAACCGTCATTTCGGAAGTGCACGACGCTGTCTATGTCGATCACCCAAACATCACTTCCTTTTGCCAATAGTCCGGTTCTCGCCTGGGAATATTCACCAGGACCCGGGCCGAGGCGACCCAATTCGCCTAGGAAACGGCCCCCGGTATCGAAAATAAAAATGGGGTCGCCGATGCTGTCCAAATAGATTTTTTGGTCGCCGACGGCTAAACGTCGTGCCAATCGCCATGAGGGGCCGCTTTCGGCGGTGTCTACATCGTAGAGCAGTCTGACTTCGATATCTTTGAAATGAATTCCGTCGATCACCTTGGTTTCGGGAGTCGGCTCCGATCGACAACTCGACAGAAACAATATCATGGAGATCGGGAGCATCATTCGGACATACAAAGTCTTTGGGAGGGATTTATTCATTAATTCGAACCGGTTACCTTGGAGGCTCCGGTGCGTCTCCGCAACAGATCGGATCCCAATAGCAATCGCAGGCAACATTGGTAGGGCATGTCACTTCATCGGTGGCCAGGATTTGCTTCGTCTTGAAGTTACTGACTCTGGCGTAGGCATAATTACCGAGTTCAAAGGTAATGCCTCTGTCCGCATCATTGTGGCAGGCAATAGCCATGTAGCCGCACTCACTTGCTATCTCCCAAACGCAAAACGCCATGGCACCGGGTACGGCAAAGCTGAAACACAGTAAGACCCCTAACAAGAGTTTCTTATTCATTGCTTCATCCAGAAATGCTTTTTTTGAGGCTGTTCTGATTTTATCAAGCCACCTCTTTCTTGTCAACTCCTAAATTGGCACCGAGTGCCGTTAAAACTGGATGGGAATTGGTTGGAGTCTTATCTTTGAACCGGACCGCGGATACCTTTCGATACAATGTGAAACCAAAAAGCAACGGTGGTCGGGTTCAACTCGTGGCATAGTATGGGAGACGACATAGAAAGCGGGTTGCACCATGAGCGAATCGAACCGGACACGCATCTTGATTGTGGAGGACGACGACAAACTGGCCGCCCTAGTCAGCGAGTACCTCACCACCATGGGATTTCAAACCGAAATCGAACCCAGGGGCGACACCGCGCCCGGCCGCATCCTGGCCGATCCGCCCGACCTGGTGGTGTTGGACATCATGCTGCCCGGTTTGGACGGCCTGAAGGTTTGTCAGCAGATCCGGCCGGCCTACAAGGGCCCCGTGCTCATGTTGACCGCGCTCGACGACGAGATCGACGAGGTCGTGGGCCTGGAGATCGGCGCCGACGATTACATGGCCAAACCGGTGCGACCGCGTCTGTTGGTGGCGCATATCAACGCCCTGCTGCGTCGCTCCGCCGGCGAACCCGAAAACACCGAAGTCTCCGGAACCCCGCTCTCCGTGGGCGACCTGGTGTTGGACAGCGGCAGTCGCGAGGTCAGGCGGAACGGCGAGGCCCTGGACCTGACTACCGCCGAATTCGACCTTCTGGAATTGTTGATGCAAAAGGCCGGCAACATCGTCAGCCGCGAACAGATCTATGAGGAGCTGCGCGGCATGGAATACGACGGTATCGACCGCAGCATCGACCTGCGCGTGGCTCGCCTGCGCAAGAAGATCGGCGATGACGGCAAACACCCCTCCGTTATCAAATCCGTGCGCGGCGTGGGGTACCTGATGGTGGCCGGTCATGCATAAACTTTTCTTCCGGTTCTTTTTCACGGTGCTCAGCATCATCCTGACTCTAGTCTTTACCATCCACTTCTTCTCGTCCGTATTCATGGGACCGCCGCCCCTCTTGGAGAAAGAAGCCCACGCGGTGATTGCCGCGCTGTTGACCGAACAATTGAAAGACGCCTCGCCCGATCAGGTTAGGGATCTTCTGGCGGAACCCCTTGCCGAGCTTGACCTGACCTTCGAGATCTATCCCCGGGGCGCGCCGGAGGTTCCCCCGGAAGCGGATACCCGTTTCATAGACCGAAGCGAACTGGTGGGTATCCCCAACAGGTTCGATACGACGATTTACATGCCCATTGACCAGGGTCGGCACGTGTTGGCTCTTGGTCCCATGTTCACCTACGGCGGCCCGCCCGCGAGCCGTTTACCCTACGTCTTCACTTTTGTCGTGATTTTAGTGGCCATTGCGGGTTTGATCTTTACGCGACCCGCCTGGCGAAACCTGCGCCAATTCGAGGAAGCCACCCGGCGCCTCTCCGAGGGCGATATGACCGCGCGCGCCGTGGATGTGGTCGGGCCGGTCAGCGACCTGGCCAAACGCTTCAACCGCATGGCCGATGCCCTGCAACACACCTTCGAAAGCCAGAAACACCTGTTGCAGGCGGTGTCCCACGAACTGCGCACGCCCGTGGCCCGCATTCACTTCGAACTGGAAATGCTGGAAATAGAGGCCGAACCCCAAAAGCGCAAACAGCGTAGCGACGCCATCGTAGGCCATCTCAACGAATTGAATGAAATGCTCAACGAGCTGTTGGTTTTTGTACGCCTGGACGCCGACAGCCCCACCGATCGCGTCACCGTCTTCCCTCTGAAATCCGCCCTGGACAAGTTGGCAGGCGACTTCGGCGCGACCACGGATAAAACACTGGTCTTGGAAAACACCCTGGCCGATGACTTTCAGTTTGCCGCCCAGCAGCGCATGTTCAATCGCGCCGTGGGGAACCTGTTGCAAAACGGCCTGCGTTACGCCGCCTCTGAAGTGGTTCTGACATGCGGCGTCGAGGGCAACGAGTTGTTGGTCAGCGTCGCCGACGACGGTCCCGGCATTGCCGAGGAACATTGGGAAAAGATCTTCGAGCCCTTCTCGCGCCTGGATGAAAGCCGCAACAAGAAGTCGGGCGGCGTGGGTTTAGGTCTGGCCATCGTGCAGAGGATTCTCAGCCGTCACGGCGGCAGCGTAACCGTGGAACGAAACGAATCGGGCGGTGCGCGCTTTACCACCCGTTGGCCGTTAACCGCCTTGGATAACTGAACCTTTCGCCCCTGATACGAACCGATACAAAAGGAAACCCAAACGCAACGGTCATCCCTCCGGGCTCCGCCTACATTGACTATAGCGCCGAGATTTTAGGCGAACTACCTGAGAGGGAGGACTGCTATGAAACGGCTCGTGCCCATAAGTCTACTGGGTCTGGTATTCAGTTGGACCGCTTGCGTGCCGCATCAGCCGGTCAAGGCGGATATCACCGAGGTTGCCATGGCCGAAAGTTTCAGCCGGGGGGGAGAAATCCAGGCCCCTGAACGGTGGTGGGAAGCGTTCGGCGATGAGGAACTGAGCGAGTTGATCGACCGGGGTCTTCAGGAGAACCTGAGCCTGGGTCAAGCCTGGGCCCGACTGGAACAGGCCCGCGCAACCTACGCCCGCACTCGCTCGGCCGAGAGCGTCAGCCTGAATGCCGGCGTAACCGGCAGCGGCGCCGAGGATCTCTCCAACAACCGGCCCACGGCTGAGTCCGGCGGGTTGAGCCTGAACCTGGCTTATGAGGTTGACCTGTGGGGCAAGATCGCCGCCGATACCGAGGCCGGCCTCTTGGATTATCGCGCTACCCGCAAGGATATGGAAGCCGTTGCGCTCACGCTCAGCGGGCAGATCGCTCTCAACTGGCTGGACCTGACCGAAAGCAATATGCGCCTGGCCGTTCTCCAGGAACAGGTCAAGGTAAACAGCGATTACCTGAAGCTGGTGGAGTTGCGTTTCTCCCAAGGTCTGGCAACCGGAACCGAGGTCTACCAGCAGCGTTTGCAACTGGCCTCCATCCGCAACCGCATCCCCGATGCCGAGAGCGATATCGACCTCGCCAAAAACCGACTCGCCCTCTTGCTTGGTGAAAATCCCCTGGCCTTTGACCTGAAAGCCAGGGTCATTTTGCCGGATCTGCCGGGGATGCCGGAGACGGGCATTCCGGCCGAGGTCTTGGGAGCGCGGCCCGATGTGAAAAGCGCTGAACTCCGCCTGCTGGCCGCCGATCAACGCCTGTTCGCCGCCCGCACCGAATTGTATCCCCGTCTGGACCTGACCGCTTCCGTGGGCAGCAGCGGCAACAGCTTCAGCAACATCCTGGACAACTGGATGCTCAACCTGGCCGGTAACCTGCTCGCCCCCATCCTGGACGGCGGCCTTCGCGAGGCAGAGGTGGACCGCAACCGGGCCGTGGTGCAGGAACGCTTCCTGGGCTGGAAGGACACCGTCTACACCGCCGTCGCCGAGGTGGAGGACAGCCTCTCCCTGGAACGGACCCGGCTGACCACGCTGCAAGGAACCCGGGAACAGGTGGAACTGGCCGCCGACACCCTGGAAAGCGCCCGCAAGAACTATGTGAACGGCGTCACCGATTACCTGACCGTACTCAACAGCCTCCAGTCCCTGCAAAACCTGCAACTGGAGGAAGTTGCCGGCCAACGCGCCCTGCTGGTCAATCGCCTCCAACTATACCTGGCCTTGGGTGGACGTTGGACGGAATCACTGGAACCCGGAACCCATTTTCAAGCCGGAAAGTAATCAAAGGGGAAGACCATGAAAAAGATCATCACTGTTTTGCTGTCACTATCGATTTTAGCCGCCGGTGGGTTGGTCATGCCGGCTCTGATCAAGCGGGCGCCCAAGCCGCCCAAGGCCGAGCCGGAACCGGTCATCCCGGGTGTCGAGGTCATCCATGCCGTATCCGCCGATCACCCCCTGGCTTTGGAAACCCACGGCATCGTGATTCCCGCGCGCCAGGTCACTTTGAAAAGCCAGGTCTCCGGTGAGATCATCGGTTTGCATGAGGACCTGGTGCAGGGCGGCGTGGTGAAACAGGGGCAAACCCTGTTGCAGATTGACACCGCCGATTACTTATTGAACGTCACCCAGAGCAAGGAAGCGGTGGCCGGCGCCCAATACCAACTGGATCTGGAGATGGGTCGCCAGACCATCGCCGCCGAGGAATGGCAGATCTTCGGCGACAGTGTCCCCAACTCTCAGGAAGGCAAGGACCTGGCTTTGCGCAAACCGCACCTGGCGAGTGCCGAGGCAAGTCTGGAGGCCGCCCGCAGCCGCCTTGACAAAGCCAAACTGGACCTGGAACGCACCAAGGTCGCCGCACCCTTCAACGCCGTGGTGCTGAACGAACAGGTGGAAACCGGCCAGGTGATCAGCGCCGGCGCGGGCCTGGCCACGCTGGTGGACAGCGATACCTTTTGGGTCAAGGCCTCCGTTCCCTATAAGCACCTGTCAAGGCTAAGCTTCCCGGATGAGGCGGGCGGCGGGGGCTCGCCGGCGGAAGTGCGCGTGCAGGGCAGCGAAAGCGGCCGACCGGGGCGGGTGGTGCGCATGCTTCCCGATTTGGAAGAGAGCGGACGCATGGCCCGCGTGCTTGTGCGCGTGGACCGGCCCCTTGAGCAAAACGCGGGTCAACTGCCGCTGCTGTTGGACGCTTATGTCGAGGTCATCATTCAAGGCGGCCTGTTACACGATGTGGTTTCGGTGCCCCATGAAGCGCTGCACACCGGTGAAGCGGGTGACCAGATCCGGGTGATGACCGATCAGGACACTCTGGGAATCCGCCCGGTGACCGTGACCTGGAAGAACGACAGCCATGCCTTTGTCTCCCAAGGCCTGAAGTCGGGGGACCGCATTATCACCAGTCGCATCTCGGTGCCGCTGGAAGGTATGAAACTAAAAGCCGTCAACGAGCAGTTGGCTCGCGACGTTCGCGGCGAATAGGGGAGGAACTCATGAAAAAGACCATTGCAAAAGGCGCCATTGCCTGGATGGCTACCCACAAAGTCGCTGCCAACCTGGTCATGTTCATCTTGCTGGCCGGGGGATTCGCCAGCGGTCTGCTGATCAAACAGGAAGTCTTCCCGGATTTCACGCTGGATGTGGTCACCGTCTCCGTCACCTACCCGGGCGCGGGGCCCTCCGAGGTAGAAAAGGGCGTGGTGCTTGCCGTTGAAGAAGCGATACGCGGTCTGGACGGCATCAAGGAAATCAACGCCACCGCTTCCGAGGGCGTTGCCGCCGTCGCGGCCGAACTATTATCCGGCTTCGACCCCAACCAGGTGCTCAACGATGTGAAATCGGCTGTCGATCGCATCACCACCTTCCCGGTCGAGGTAGAGAAGGTCACCACCAGCCTGGCCAGTCGGCAGCGTTCAGTGCTGCAACTGGTCGTCTACGGCGATCAAAGCGAGCATGCCTTAAGGGCCCTGGCCGAGTCGATCCGTTCGGGTCTGTTGCTCTCGCCCGATATCACCGTGGTCAACATGACCGGCGTGCGCGCCCCGGAAATCAGCATCGAAGTGCCGGAAGAGAACCTGCGCGCCTATGGTCTGACACTTGGAGGTATAGCAGATATCATCAGTCGTTCCTCGCTGGAATTGCCCGCCGGCAAGATCGAGACATCCGGCGGTGAAATCCTGCTGAGAACCTCCGAGAGACGCTATTACGGCAACGAGTTCGTGGACCTGCCCATCGTCAGTACCCCCGACGGTTCCATCATCCGACTGTCGGATATCGCCGACGTGAAGGAAACCTTCGCCGAAACCAATATCAGTTCCAGCTATAACGGCCTGCCCGCCGTCAAGCTGCAAGTCTTCCGGGTGGGCGACCAGAAGCCGTCCGAGGTCTCCGACGCGGTCAAAGAGTACATCGCCTCGGTGGAAGGCCAAATGCCGCCGGATGTCAATATGGCCGTGCTGAACGATATGTCGGTGGCATTGACCGATCGTATCGATCTCCTGTTCCGCAACACCTTCATGGGCCTGGTCCTGGTGTTGATGTTGTTGGCCCTGTTCCTCGATATCCGCCTGGCCTTTTGGGTGACCATGGGCATTCCCATTTCCATCATGGGCGCGTTGCTGTTCCTACCCCTGGCCGATGCATCCATCAACATGATCACGCTGTTTGCCTTCATCATCACCATCGGCGTGGTGGTGGACGATGCAGTGGTGATCGGTGAACACATCTTCTCCATGCGCGAGAAGGGCATGTCTTTCGTTGAAGCCTCTATCGCGGGCGCTCGGGAAATGGCAGCCCCGGTGACCTTTTCCATCCTGACCAACGTGGTCGCTTTCATGCCGCTGTTCTGGGTGCCCGGCATGATGGGCAAGATGTTCTTCTTCATCCCGCTCATCGTCATCACCATCTTCCTGATCTCCCTGGTGGAAGCCCTGTTCATCCTCCCCGCGCACCTGGCCCATGGCAAGCACGCCCACGGCGATCCCGGCTTCTTGGAGCGCATTCGCCGTAAATTCGGACAGGGCCTGCATCGCTTCATCAAGGGTCCGTATCGCCGCTTCTTGGAATGGTGCCTGCGTTGGCGCTATGTGACCGTGGCGGTCGGGACGGCGCTGTTGATGGTGATCGCCGGCCTGGTAATTTCCGGCCGTATCCCCTTCAGCTTCTTCCCCAAGGTGGAGGGCGACGTGGTCACCGCCAACCTGGCTTTGCCTATCGGCACGCCGGTTGAAGAAACGCGCGAGTTGCAGAAACGGTTGGTTCAATCGGCCCGTGAGGCCTTGAGCGAACATGGCGGCGACGATATCCTGGAAGGCATCATGGCCCAAATCGGCGTGACCGGCGGGGGCGGACACTTGGGACCCGCCGAGGGCGCCGCTTCGGTTCAGGGCGGTCACATCGCCACGGTGGCGCTGTACCTGGTTCCCATCGACCAACGCGATATCACCACCCAGGAACTGGCCGATATCTGGCGCGACCGGTTCGGCACACCGCCGGGCATGGAATCGCTCACCTTCCGATTCACCGAAGGACCCAGCAGCGGCTCGCCCATCCACGTGGCCCTGAGTCATGAGGATACGCCTACCCTGGAAGCCGCCGCCGTCGAACTGGCCGGCATGATTGCCCAATTCCAAGGCGTCAAAGACATCAACGACGGCTTCTCGGACGGCAAGGTCCAGTGGGACTTCAAGATCAAGCCGGCAGGCCGTGCGGCGGGCTTTACCGCGTCGGATATCGCGGGCCAGGTACGCAATGCCTTCTTCGGCGCCGAGGCCCTGCGCAACCAGCGTAACCGTGACGAGGTCAAGGTTTACGTACGCTACCCCAAGGAGCAGCGCAAGAGCCGGCAAGACGTCAAAGAACTGGTGCTACGCACGCCCCGAGGCGGCGAAATGCCGATCACGGAAGCGGTAGACATCGTGGAAAGCCGCGCTTATACCAGCATTCGCCGTACCGATGCCCGCCGGGTGATCAATGTGACCGCCGATATCAAAGCGGGCGAGGCCAACGCCAACAAAATCGTCCGCGATCTGGAAAGCGATCAACTTCAAACCCTCCTGGCCAAATACCCCGGTCTCAGCTATACACTGCGAGGCGAACAGAAAGAACAGGCCGAGTCCATGAACAGCCTGGGCATCGGGTTTGCCCTGGCCATGCTCTGCGTCTTCGCCCTGCTGGCGATTCCCTTCAACAGCTACTTCCAACCCTTGATCATCATGACCAGCGTCCCCTTCGGCGTCGTGGGCGCGGTGCTGGGCCACGTGCTGATGGGTTACGAACTGTCGCTGATGAGCATGATGGGCATCGTCGCCTTGTCCGGCGTAGTGGTTAACGATTCCCTGATCCTGATCGTCGCCGCTAATCGTCGTCAAGAAGAAGGTCAGGAATTGTTTTCCGCGGTAGTGGACGCGGCAAAAAGCCGGTTTCGGCCGATCATCATCACCTCGCTGAGTACCTTCCTCGGCCTGGCGCCCATGATTATGGAAACCTCGATCCAGGCCCGCTTCCTGATTCCGATGGCCATTTCACTGGGCTTCGGTATCCTCTTCGCCACGGTGATCGCCCTGCTGTTCGTACCGGCTTTCTACCTGATCCTGGAAGACCTGGGCGCCGCCCTCAAAAGCATCTTCAAAAGTGAAGAAGAATCCGAGCCGGCCGCCGAGTATGCCTCGGTGTTCTAAGTTCTCACACTCCGAGGTTTTCTCGAATAAACTTGCGGCCCAAGGCTCGCAGCTTGTAAACTTGAACCGCTCCTTCCCGCGAGACGTTGCCGCACCTATCGGATGGTTCCAGGGAGAACCGTCTCAAGTTAGAACGTGTCTTTCGCGGGGGGGAGCGAACAAGCGTCAAGCTTCATGCCTCAAGCTTCAAGAGACCTCATTCGGGTTAACTGACAATCGTGGGGACGACCGCCGCGGAGATGATGGCAGCGGTCATGGCCGCCTGGGCCGCTTCGATGGCCTCGTTGGTGGCGCGGCAGGTGACGTTGCCGTTGGCGATGCTTTTGATTCGGGCGGTTCGTTTTCTCAGCTCTTTAGAGTTGAAGACATCCTTCAGCATGCCCGCGCTGTTGGCCAGGGAGACTAAAACTGCTGTCCTGGCTTCTACCGAGTCGACGTCGGTAAAGATGGCCTCTTCCAGGCGGGCAATCAGTTCCCGTTCAGGCTCGGGATCGAGCTCCGGGTAGATCCGACGGGTGAAGATCAAAAGGAATTTGTCTTTTTCCGCCCGTAGGATACCGCGTCGGCAAAGACCCTCGGCAATGCGGTGCTTCATTTCGGTATCCGCCCCGAAACGGCCGACCCAGGTTGCCGCATCGGCCTGTTTTTTTGCGTCGAAGATCTTGGCCAGGCACAGGTCCATCTGTTCGTCGCCGGTGGATGTGTTGTCAACCGGCACCACATAGGCCTTGTGTCTGCGTTGTTCGAAGGAAATTTTTCCGGCCAGGGCAAGTTCGGTCAAAATACCGCCGGCGGCCGCGTAAGGGAACATGCTGCCCATGATGGTAGTGCCCTCTTCGTCGCGCAAAGCCAGGAGCATGATTTCTTCTTGAAGGAAAAGCGTGCGTTGTCCCATGGTACTCACCTCTTGATATTCCCCCCGTAGATACAGCGCTATTCTAGCAGTTTTCGGCTCAGGAAAGTTCCGGGTAGTTTCACCTGCCGACCCAAGAAGAAAATCAAACCACCGATGACCAAGGGCGAGAGGCCCCGAGTTTTCTCGTGACCTTTCTCATCCGGGCTAACCGACAAGAATCAGGACAACTGCGACGATAGACGTGATGTACCCTATTCGGACCAAATTGACTGCCTCTTTGGTGGCGTAGCAGATAACGTTGTCGTCGGCGATGTTTTTGATTCGGTGGGCGCGTTTCTTCAATTCCTTCGCCTGGAAGACATTCTTCAATATACCCACGCTGTCGGCCAGAGAGACTAAAACAGCCGATCCGGCTTCTACCGGGCCGGTGTTGGTGAAGATGGCTTTTTCAAGACGGGCAATCAATTCCCGTTTCGGTTTGGGATTGACTTCGGGGTAGACGCGATCGGTCAAGAAAAGAAACTTGATTTTATCGGCCCGCAAGATGCCGCGTCGGCAAAGTCCCTCGGCGATACGGTGCTTCATTTCGGTATCCCCCCCGAGACGAAAGACCCAGGTTGCCGCATCTTCCTGCTTTTGGGCGTTGAAGATCTTGGCCAGACAAAGGTCCATCTGTTCGTCCCCGGTGGATGTGTCGTCAACCGGCACCACATAGGTCTTTTTATCGCGCTCTTCAAAGGTAATTTTCCCGGCCAGAGCAAGTTCGGCCAAAATCCCGCCGGCGACAGCGTAATGGAATATGCTGAACATGTTGTTGGCGCCCTTTCCATCGCGTAAAGCCAGGAGCATGATCTCTTCTTGTAGAAAAAGCGTGCGTTGCCCCATGGTAGCAACCTCCTGTTCCCCCCTGGATTCAGGGCAATCCCAAATCAGTGAATCGTACGCGAACCACGGGTCCCGATTGGGTTTTCTCTCGATTACCGACGGAAGCCTTGCCGGCGTAGAAATAGGGGAGGACATGCGCGGGTTTCACCTCTTTAGGGAACGCGAAATACAGAGTCAACGGTTGCGAGCGAAAGGCCTGGCCACAGATCATGGCGATGAGCGCGTGTTCCGCCTCGTGATAGCCGTTTTTCCAGAGGTTGCTCTTGATCCGCCAGGGTGAATAATCCCAGCCGACACCCATCCAGACACTGCCGTGCTCCTTGTCGACAAAGTGTTCGAACCAAAATTTGTAGGTCTGTTCGAGGGTTCCGACGATACCGCGATCCAGCATGCTCAGGGTGGCCGCCGCCTGGTCCAACTCAGCGTGGGCCCACCAGGCCAGACCGAAGCTCGGGTTTCCGTTTTGATCCAAGCCGTTGGCCCAGCGGCCGAGTTTCCCGACCTTTCCCGGCGGGAAATAGGCCCGCTCAAGAACCGAGCGCATGCCTTTCTCTCCGAGCGCCGTCAGTTCCTTGTCTTTCAGTACCTTGCCCGACAGGAACAACATCCAGTAGGCCTTGATCGTATGCCCGAAATCACCGTGGCGGGCCCAGGGCGCCTTGCCGCTCTCTTCTTGGATGGTTCCATAGAAACGCTGTTCCTTCGCGTCGTGAAAATGGTCCACAAGCACGCGGCACAGTTTGGCCAGATCGACGTGCAGCCGTTTTCTATGGGGTTCGGGCGTGATTCGGGACAACAAAAGCAGATAGCCGTTGATTTGATCCAATTGGGCTACGAGTTCCTTTGCGCTCGCCAGATTGGGACCCGCGTCTTCCTTCACCCACATCAACATGCCCCAGTCCCGGTTCCAGTAGAAATCCATGATGTGCCGCTGAACCTTGAGGATGTCGGCAAGGACCGCTTCGTCTCTGGTCAGATAGTAATAAAAAGAGAGGCCCACCAGCGCATACGCCAGGTCTTGAGTGGTCCGTTGAGACGGCTTGTGGACCGCTTTCCCCTTGTCCCGGATCCCGATCACACTACCCGTTTCGCGATCGATCAGGTTTTGACGCAGGAAATCGACCCCAGTCTTCATCAGCGCCAGCATTTCCGGATCGCCCGTCATGTGAAAACCCACCCCGTAGGTATAAGTCTGGCGCGCCTGCATCCGCGTGAAAGTGAGATGAGTCGTCTCCGCGATCCAGCCCGGGAGTGTCGCCATATCCGGGCAGGGATTGCCGGGATCATAGGCAGAGCCGTCCCGACAGCGAATGGAAGGAAAGTCCCCCGGCGGCTTGCCGCGTGCGTCCACGTGCATCCAATACGGCATGATGTCGTTCGAGATATGCTCCCGCCACCGCGTTTCAGAGGGTAAATCCGCCGAAAACGCCAGGGGCAGGCAGAAGAGGGTGATGAGAAAGCTAAGGGCGCGCATGGATAGAACTCCATTCAGTGAGATTGTTCCAAGGATAACACCGGCTTGCTTCGAATTGTCCGAAAAGCCTCTCAAAGAAGCGAAATCCAACCACGGATTAAAACTGATCGGCATTTATGGGGAAAATTGCTAAATCTCAGGTTCGTCATTTTATGAAGGGAAGGGCCATTGGATAATTGTAGAGATAACCGTCTCCCGCCATCCGCGCGCCCTTGATGCCTACGACGATCGCAAAGACCAGCAATGCAATGAACATGGGAAAGCCGATAAGGACGAGTACCAGGAGCGCCGATATAATCATGTAGATGGTAAGAGTAATGTGAAAATTGATGACCTCGACCGCGTGCTTATCCAGGCTCGGGTACTCTTCCTTTTTCCAAAGCCAGATGACCAAAGGCACAATCACATTGCCTGGAAAGAAGAGCAGGCCCATCAAGCCGCCGATATGGCAAAGCACGGCCAGGTTCGTTTCCGTCCGATCCACGTCGTTTTTCATCTTAAAACCTCCTCTTATCCCCCATAGATATAGCGATATTCCGGCGGTTTTCGGCTCAGGCAATACCGGTGGAGTTCAATCGGCCCGGAAATTGAAATCCAACCACTGAAAAACACTGACCGTTATTCATGTTAATCAGTGGTAGAAAAGGATATTCGGGACTTACTTCCGGGGTTCTTTACTCGTCTTGCAGCTTTCTCAGTGCTTTGATCACCGCGCTTTCGCCCGGGTTGATTTCCAGCGCCTTACGATAGCTTTGGATGGCGTCGGCGCGACGGCCGTTTTCCAGTTGGACCCGGGCCAGGTCCACATGGGCTTGCCATGAATTCGGGTAGAGTCGGGTGATCAGCTTGAATACCGCCAGGGCCTCTTCTGGTTTTTGTTTCGAAAGATAATTCAATCCCATGCTGCGCATGCTCCATTCCGGGAAGTCATATTTTCGGAAGGTTTGTTGCCGCTCTTTCATTTTCCATACTTGGGCGATGCCCTCGCCGATACCCTTTTCCTCGATAGCATGCATCAAATCACGAGCGCCGAGTTGGGTGCCGCCGTGGTTGAACCAGAATTCGTTATGGGTTTTTATGGAAAACAGGGAGGGGATGGCATAGGAAGATCCGCCCTTCTCCAGTTCCCGGCTTAAGTCGAAGGTTTTCACCTCCTCGAAATAGTGGAAATGATAGAGATAGATTTTCTTGTTCTTCAAATCACAGATCGTGGAGTACAAAGTCTGACCAATATGCACATCATAAGAGGTAGCGGCCAATACCTTGCGCATCAGGCCGACCGTCGGCCGGGCCTGGCTTTGGAGTATTTTTTCCGCGATTTGGTAGCGCGGCTCCGTCGGGTCCTTGGGGGACAGGTAGTTGGTGGAGATTTGATAGTCGCCGACCCGTTCCACCACATTCAACTTGTCGTTCAACCACTCGAAGACGGCCGATCGCCCGCCGGCATCGGCAAACACATACTTCACGTAATCCAAGGCAATATTGTGCTGCCGGAAAAACTGAATCACTTCGTCCACGGTGCCGAAGCGGGTCAGGATATAACTCACCGGATCTTCATCGAAGTCGGCTTTGGCGGGGTCTTTCTTCCAGCCGGTAAAACCAATCGCGTTGATATCGATAAACAATCCCCGGTCGTTCATGCCGCCCTGGTTTGGTGACAGGTAGCGGTCGTAACCCCAGATAACATGCCCGTAAAGTTGGTCTTCCGGCGGGTGAAACCAGATTTTGGTTCGGGGATCGTAATAGTCCTCATTGTTGCCCACCAGGATCGTCTCGCCGTCGGCCTTGACAAAGATGGTGCAGGCGAAGCTATATTCACTCCCATGGAAACAAAGCAATGCCAGGATCATCATCCGAAAACATAATCCGGTCACACTTCCTGTTGGAAAATAATGATTCATTGTCAATCTCCTTGTCATTTCTTCAAAACGGCGCTGATTCCCATTATCTTATAAAGGGCATCGTCAGTGGGTAGTTGTAGCAGTTACCGTCACCCGCCATCAACGCGCCCTTGATGGATACGACGATCCCAAAGACCAGAAATGCAATGACCATGGGTAAGCCGATGATGACGAGCACCAGAAGCGCCGATATAACTATGTAGATGGTAAGGGTAAGGTGAAAATTGATAACCTCGATACCGTGCTTGTCCAGACCCGGGTACTTTTCCTTTTTCCAAAGCCAGATGACCAAAGGCACGATCACATTGCCGGGAAAGAAGAGCAGGCCCATCAAACCGCCGAGATGGCAAAGCACGGCCAGGTTCGTTTCCATTCGATCCGCGTCGTTTTTCATCTGAACACCTCCTCTTCTCCTACATCTCAATCTGGATGCGGGCAACGGACCTGACAAGACAACTTAAGTCGTTTTTAGCCAAAATCCTACTAAAGTCGGGTGCCCGAAACGCGCCGGAGGACAGAGGCAGCGCGTATCCTTCCTGTCGATTGTTCCCGGGACAATCGAGTGTTATGATTCGGTTCATGGAACACGCGGCTATTTTAGTTCTCATCCTTACGCTCGGTGTCGGTTTGGCCTCGGTGGCCCTGTGCGCCGTTTTGGAGAACCGCTACCGCCTGCCCTTCTTGAAGCACTATCTCTTTCTACTGATCTGGTTCAATACCATCTTGCTCTTCAATATCTTCTTCAACTACGCCCAGCAGTTTTTCTTTCCCATTCTCGAAAGCCCGCTCGCCATGGTGATCGATATCTCCTATAGGCTTGCGGCCAATATTTTGTTGCTTATGATCGCAATCAGTGCCGTCACCTTTTTACGAAAACTGCTGGGAGAAAATTTTAGAGGGACTTACAAGAACGTTGTGGTTTCCGTTTGGGCAGTTTTGATGGTCGCTTTTTTTGCAAGTCTGGTCACCATGTTCCAATCCCGCGCCATCCCCTTGCCCACCGTGGTCAACGCTTTGATCGATTTGCTGGTCATCCTGCTCGTGCTCGGTGAAATGATACGCGCCGCCTGGAAAGCAAAAGCGATTACCGAGCCGGGAAAAAGAACGGAGGTAGGTTCATTTTGCAGGGCCCTGGCCATGGTGTGGGCGGGCGTGGTTCTCGCCACCTTTGCCCTGGTTTTCGGCTGGGTTTCCAACGAACAGAATCTTTTGATGGGTTCGCTTTTCGGTCTGCTTTTCAATGCATTGCCCCTATTGTTCTTGAAGCCGCTGCTGGGCAACTGGGATACGGCAGACCGCCGCTCGCCGGCGCCGCTTGAAGAATTACTGGATCGACACAAGATCTCGAAAAGGGAACGGGAAGTGGTTGCCCTGATCTGCCGGGGCTTGACCAATAAGGAGATCGCCGATCATTTATGCGTTTCCGAGCAGACCATCAAGGATCACAATTATCGAATCTACCGCAAGCTGGGCGTGTCGAACCGGGTGCAACTGACCACCCTTGTCTCCGGGGCCTCCGCGCGCCGGCCGTCGGCGTAAAAAGAAACGGGCCCGACATGGTCGGGCCCGGAAGCATCACGTATCGAAATGAAGCAGCCTCGATACTTGTTTGATTAGATCGTTTACTCGTAGGAAACGTTTAGGGTGATACCCGAAGAAGTTGCGTAACCGTAGATACCGATGTGGTAGGTACCGCCGCTCGTTACCGTCTCCGTGCAGGTTTCGTTGTTGCCGTTCAGCCAGGGACGGCAATCGTAGGTAGAAGTGGTGGGTTCCGCGCCCAGGCGAATGTACAGGTCCGCGTCACCGCTGCCGCCCGAAATACTGAAGGTGGCGGTGGTGGCGCAGGCGGGAATCTCGATGGTATAGCGAGCCCAGGCGCCCTGACTCACACTGATATTGGATTCGGTAGCCGAACCCGGCGCGCAGGAAGAGGGCTCGTCCCAACTGACCGTCAGCGAGACGCCGGAGTAGGCGCTGTAGGCGCGCACGCCGATGTGCCAGGTGCCGGCCGAGGGGCTTGCCTCGGTGCAGGTTTCGTTGTTCCCGCTTTCATAGGGTCGGCAGTCATAGGCCGAGGTGGTGGGTTGGCTGCCCAGACGGGTGTGCAAATCGGCATCGCCCGTGCCGCCCGAAATGCTTACCGAAAGGTTGGTGGCGCCGCTGGGAACGTCCACATAGAAGTAGTTCCAATTACCCTGACCTGCCGACAAGCCGGTCACCGTCTGCCCGTTGGACAGTTGGTTGTTGCTCGGCGCCGTAACGGTCACGGTTTGAGAACTGCTGTCGGTAGCGCCGTCGTTGTCGGTAACGGTCAGGGTCACCGTGTAGGAACCGGCTGAAGCGTAGGTGTGCGAGGCGTTCTGGTTGGAGGAACTGCCGCCGTCGCCGAAGTTCCATGACCAGCCCACTACCGAGCCGTCCGCGTCGGAACTGCCGTCGGTGAAGTTGGCGGTCAGGTCATTGGTGCTGACGCTGAAGCCGGCGGTAGGCGCCTGGTTGGCGGGCGCCGTTACGCTGACGCTTTGGGAGGTGCTGTCGGTGTCGCCGTCATTGTCGGTAACGGTCAGCGTGACCGTGTAGGTGCCGGCGGCGGCGTAGGTGTGGCTGGGGTTGGTTGCCGTGGACGAGTTGCCGTCGCCGAAGTTCCAGGAGCGGCTTGCAATGGTGCCGTCGCTGTCGGAACTGCTGTCGGTGAAGTTGGCGGTCAGGTTGCTTGTAGATACCGAGAAACCGGCCGTGGGCGCCTGGTTGGCTCCGCCGCCCGTGTAGCTTACGTTCAGGGTCAGGTTACTGTAACCGCTGTAGGCATAG
>JAAUYB010033683.1_pt1 | contig 26797 bp, 13 predicted proteins | sample 7278071 | NCBI WGS metagenome assembly JAAUYB01 (sample SAMN14350121, study PRJNA611818) | marine sediment metagenome | isolation source: surface marine sediment (1.8m) | place: French Polynesia: Moorea | collected 2018-08 | reverse complement strand
GGTAACCAGGGTTTCGGGTAATTCGATACGGCCCAGCGCCTCGCCGTCCTTGCGGTGGATATCCGCTACTCCCTGAAAGTCGGGACCGTAGTGGAAACCGGCCGCCTGCAACATACTGTAGAAATCGCCGGCGGGCATGGTCTCTTCCAGTTGCTTTTGGATGAGTTTGGGGGCGGACCAGAAATGCGGCATCATGCCGGACATCGGGTCACGCTCCAGTTTCAGTGTCGCCAGGGAAGTCCAATCGCCGCCGGAGGCGGGTCTGCCGTAGATGGTCAGGTGATGAGTGCTGCCCTCGCCCGGCGCCAGGGAGACCTGAAGGGTCATCGGCCGGTTCAACTCCAGCATGTCATGCAGTTCAACGCCGGTGATATCATGAGAGCCCGCCAGGCCGGCCTGACCCAGGGCCGAGACAGCCATTTCAAGGTAAGCCGCGCCGGGGAAGACGGCCCGGCCGCCCACCACGTGATCGCGCAACCAGACCTGGTCGTTGACATCGACTCTCGCTTGCCAGACATGTGCGTCCCTGGGTGCGGCCAGTTCCGTATGGAAGCCCAGAAGGGGATGTTCCGGGCCGCCGGATTGAACGGGACCACGGCGTCCTGCATAGGCGGGCACACCTTCCGGCCCGAGCCAGAGCGCCTTGTGGTTCCAGGGATAACGCGGCAGGGACTGCATGGGGGCTGGGGTATGGTACAGCTTTTCCCAGGCAATGGAGAAACCCGTGCAGAAAAGCTTGCCCAGAGCGTGGTAAAGGCCCGGCTCCGCATGATTCAATTCAATGACGGTCGCCGCGCTTTGCCCGCTGCTGCCGATGGAAATCAGGAAGGCGCCGGGCTTTTCCCACTCGGTTTTATGCGATGTCTTCAACCAATAAGCTCGATCGGGAGTGGTTGCTTCCTCTCCGTCCAGTACCAACTTGCCGTCGGCCTCACGGGGGCGAATGGTTTCCGGGACATCGTCGCCGAGTACCAGGGACAGGGCGATGGTGATCGCGTCGCCCAGGGTAAGACAGCCGGCGGCACGGGCCGCCGCGATGCGTCCCAAACCCTCACCGACGAAGGTTTGTGCTTCTACGCCCCAGCTTTCCAACTGGGCGATCGCGGCCAATTGCACCGCGAAGCCGCGCAGGCGTCGGGTATCGGCGTCTTGGGCATCGCCGTCCAGGAACGATTTGCCCAGGCGGCGGGTCAATTGGCGGTTGCACTCGCGCAGGACACGGGCGCCGACCTGCTCTTCACCGATAAAAGGTATGTGGAAGGTCTCGGTTTCAGGGTCGGGGTTACCGAAGGAGAAGACCAGTTCGGGCTTGACCTGCCGGGCGCTGCCCGCGGTCCAATCATTGCCCGCCCTGTCTTCCAGGAAGTGGATCAATGCCTCGCGCAGGGAAGCGGCGTCGGGGCCGCTGACGACAAGCCGCTGATCCAGGTGGGACCCGCGCAGGGCCGCCGAACGGCAGAGGGCATAACAGGCATTTCTGTCTTGAAACCGCGCTTCGGCTAAGAGATCGCGGAACTGCTCGGCGCGGTTGCGTAGCGCGGTTTTGCCGCCGGCCGACAAGGGCAGCACCAGTGTGGAAGGAATCGGTTCTTCATCCGTCTCAGGGGATTCGGGGCCTGTTTCCAGGATGGCATGGGCCAGCGTGCCGCCGAAGCCGAAGGAACTGATGCCGGCAATCACGGGGCCGTCACCCAGACCGGCGCGCTCCGTATTGACCCTTAGCTTTAAGTCTTCGAAATCGATATGCGGGTTGGGGGTCTCGTAGTGTAGGCTGGGCGGCAGTTCGCCATGGGTCAGGGAAAGGGCCGTTTTGATCAGCGCCGCGACACCCGCACCCGATTCCAGGTGGCCGATATTGGTTTTGACGGAGCCCACCAGAAGCGGTTCTTCCCTTTCCGCCCCGTAGACCGCACCGAGTCCCTTTGCCTCGATGGGATCGCCCAGCAGGGTGCCGGTGCCGTGAGCTTCGACAAAACGGACCTCTTTCGGGCTCACGCCCGCCTTATCGCAGGCGCGCCGGATCACGGCCTCCTGCGAGCGGGGACTGGGCGCCATCAGGCCGTTGGTGCGACCGTCCTGGCCGACCGCGGTGCCGCGAATCACCGCATAGATGCGGTCGCCGTCCGCTTGGGCCTGTTTCAGAGGTTTCAGGGCCACCATGCCCACACCCTCGCCGCGCACATAGCCGTTGGCGCGAGCGTCGAAGGTTTTACAGCGGCCGTCGTCGGCCATGGCGCCCGCTTTGCTGAACCCGATCGCGCCCGCGGGGCTGAGGATGAGGTTGACCCCACCCGCCAGCGCCAGTTCGCAACTGCCGTCACGTAGCGCCCGGCAGGCCATGTCCACCGACACCAGGGACGACGAGCAGGCCGTATCGACCGCGATGCTGGGACCGTGGAAGTCGAAGAAATAGGACAGGCGGTTGGCGGCGATGCTGTAGGCGCTGCCGGAAGCCGTGTAGCCGTCCACCTTATTGGCGTCGCTTAACTGGAAGTCACTGTATTCGTTGGTAGAAATACCCACGTAGACACCGGTGCGGCTGCCGGCCAGGTTTTCAGCAGGCAGGCCCGCGTCAGCCAGGCATTCCCAGGAGGTCTCCAACAGGAGGCGTTGCTGCGGGTCCATGCGTTCCGCCTCGGCGGGAGAAATGCCGAAGAAGTGGTTGTCGAAACCCTTCACATCATCCAGAAAACCGGCCCAACGAGTGATCGCCTTTCCGGGAGATATACCCCTGGGGTCATAGTAGTCCGCGGCCTTCCATCGATCCGCGGGCACCTCGCTGACGGCATCCGTACCCCGGCACAGCATGTCCCAGAATACCTCGGGGCCGTGAGCGCCGGGGAAACGGCAGCCGATGCCCACAATTGCGACCGCATCGGTCCGACCGGCGCTCTCGGAAGCCGGGGCGCCGGTCGCCCTACCCTCGGCCAGATCTGCCAGATAGGCGCTCAGCGCGGCTACCGTGGGGTATTCGTAAAGCACGGTCGGGGAGAGGCGACAGTTGAGCATGCTTTCCAGTTCGCCGGAAATCGAGACCACGTCGACCGAATCCAACCCGTACTCGTTGAAGGGCACACGGATATCGAAGTGATCGGGCTCCAGGCCCAGTTCGGTGCAGATGCGCTGTTGAAGCCATGATTGCAATTCGTCAAGCTTGGACATATTCTCTCTCCCTGGAATCGGCAATAACTCTCAGCGTTCCCTCTGTGAAGGCTTGGCGGGTAGCGCCGCGCTGTACCTTGCCGCTGGTTGTTTTAGGCAGTGTAAAGCCCCTGATCAGCACAATGGCCGCGGGTTGAATCTGGTGTTCATCGGCAACGGCGGTGCGAACGGCGCTTAAAACGGCATCGGGGTCTTCCAGGCGAGGCCGGGTTACCTCGGCGACCAGTACCACCTCCTCACCGTCGTTTCCCTGGATGGAGAAGGCGGCCGTGCCGTTGGGGTTCAAGTCGTCGTGACTCTCGATGCAGGAGCGTTCCAGGTCCTGCGGGTAGATCTGGCGGCCGCGAATGGTGATCACGTCTTTCAGGCGACCGCCGATAAACAGTTCGCCGTCCCGTATGAAACCCAGGTCACCGGTGCGCAGATAGCGCACGCCGTCTCTGACGGGAAAGGCGCGAGCCGTTGCTTCCGGTCGTTGCCAGTACCCTTGAGTGATGCCGGGGCCCGAGACCCAAATTTCACCCGGTACGTCCGGCGGGCAGGGCTCCGTGGTCACCGGGTCGACGATCAGGATGGTCTGATCGCGCAGGCTGCAACCGTTGCCCGTGATGCGGTAGTTTTGCTCGGGATCGTCGCAAAGCTCGATGCGACCCTTTTCCAGGGCGCCGCGATCCACGCCCAGGAAGACAGGCGGCTTGTCGGCTTGGCCTCCGGTAACCATCAGCGTGGTTTCGGCCATGCCGAAGCAGGGGTAGGCGTCGAAGGTGGGCACTTCTTCCATTTCCTCCAGGGGCGGAATTCTGGAAAGGGCCTGTTCGATATAGGGCGCCAGTTCCTCATCCTTCTTGCGTTGACGTTCCTTCTCGCGCACTATGAATTCAGGCAGTACATCCCTGCCGAACAGATCGAGGGACTCACAGATGTGGCTGTGCTTGTAGTTGCCGCTCTGGTGCAGCAAAATCAACTGGTCGACACCGGACTTCTCCAGTTCCGCGAAATTCTCTACAATCTCGGCCGGCGACCCGATCCCGCCGGTGCCCGCCTTGGCCCTGGCCGCGTTGTCCGCGAAGTCCATGGCGCGAATATGACCGGCGTCGAAGTTCTCCCAAAGGCTGCTGACACCGGGCTGGTGTTGACCGTCGCGCCAGTAGTGGCCCAGGCCGTAGGTGAAGAACTGAGCGCCCTTGAAACCGCGCTCCAGGGCGGTCATGGAATCCTCGTGGCACATGAAGCCGCTCAGCATGGCGATGTTGGGGTTGACCGTACGACCGATGGGGGTACATTCGTTCTTGAAGGTCTCGTAGTATTCATCCACCCAGAATTTGGCTTCCTCGGAGTTCAGGAAGGCAAAGGTCAGAGCGCCCAGGCCCAGACGGGCGGCCAACTTCAAGCTGTCGCGGTTGGAGCAGGCCATCCACATGGGCGGGTGCGGCTTCTGCAAAGACTTGGGCACCAGGTTGCGAGTGGGCATGCTGAAGTAGCGGCCCTGATAGGCGGGGTAGGGCGACATGGTCAGCATGCGAGCCGCCTCGCGAACGCCCTCGGCCCACATGGGGCGTTTGTCGGCGAAGTTGACGCCGAATCCTTCCAACTCCATGCGGGTGCCGGATTCGCCGGTGCCCCACTCGCACCGGCCGTTGCTGACCAGGTCAAGCGTGGCAATGCGCTCGGCGACGCGGGCGGGATGATTGAAGTTGGGGTTCATCACCATAATCCCATGGCCCAGACGAATTTGCGTGGTGCGTTGACTGCAAGCGGCCAGGAAGACCTCCGGGGCGGCAGAGTGGCAGTATTCTTCGAGGAAGTGGTGTTCCTGGGCCCAGACATAATCGATGCCGATACGGTCACCCAGTTCTACCTGTTCCAAGGACTCTTGAAAAAGACGGTGCTCGTCACCCTCTTTCCAGGGTCGGGGTAACTGCAAGTCAATAAACATCCCAAACTTCATGGTGTTCTCCTCAAGGGGACAGCGGCGCGCATCTTCAGGCACACGGATTCCGTTACCATCCCGTCTTGCCTTTGGCGAGGCGGGACCGTTGTCGGCATACGTCTGTCCTATACACGATGTGCTGCTGTAATAATCGAATCAATGTGTCCCTCTAATGCCATGAATAAACTTGGGAATAACCCAAATAAATAGTATGAGGAACACGGTATCGTTGTTGGCTATACAATATCGATTTGCTTATCGAAAATCAAGTAGTTTTTGCATTTATTTTTGTCATGGATTACTAACATTCACTCCTCTTTGATAGTTATAAAGCTGTCGAGTTTTTGTCCAATTTCAGGTACAAGAATATCTTCTATACCTAACTTTAGTCACAAAAAGTGACTACGAGTATACTTAGAAATCAGCAAATCAAGACACACTAATCCCAAACATGAATCGATTAAATTCAAGCAAAAAAAGTCCAACAGTCTTGTTGCATGTATTGAGTGAGTTAAAGGTTTAGGGGGTTGATTATCGTGGGTACAGCAACTCCTTCAGAGGGCCCTTGTCGCTGAATCGGGGGTCAGAAGATCCCATGCAAGGGGCACGATGAACAATGTGAGAAATGTTGCAGAGCAAAGGCCGGCAACGAACACCGTGGCCATGGCGCCCCAAACAAGCGAGGGTTCGGGAATGCCCAGGGCCATGGGAAGAAAGGCCAGCGTCGTGGTCAGGGTCGTTAACAAAATCGGTCTTAAGCGAGTACGGCACGCATCCAGGCATGCCTCAGTTCGCGGGAGGCCCGCGCGGTAGCGTTCGTTGATGAACGTGACCAGGATCAAAGCATCATTGACCACGATCCCCGTGACACCAACCATCGCAATAAAGCTGTTGATGGTGAACACGGATCTTGTCACAAAAATACCCAAAACAATTCCAATAAAAGAAAACAACACAGAGGAAAGAATGATCATGGGTTGTAGGTAACTTTGGAATTGTGTGGCCAGGATGAGATAGATAAGCAATAGAGCCAGAATAAAGGCATATGCAAGCGATGTAAACGAACGGCGGGTATCGGCATATTCACCCGAGAAATCCAGGGTCGCGCCCGGGAAGTCGGCGCGAATGTCTTCATAATATTGTTGGACGTGGTGCACCACTGCCGCCGGAGAAAGATGACTGCCGGCGCGCAAGTTGGCGCCGAAGGTGACGGCCCGGTATCCGTTGAAACGGTTTAAGCTGCCGTGCTCCTGAAAGGTCAGGGTGTCGTTGAGTTCGTCCAGAGTCAATGGACCCACGGGATGATCGATTAGGGGGATTCTGCCGGCATCGGCGGGCTCTTTAACCCCGGCCACCTTGAGGCGCAGGTCAATCTGTTCATCCTGGTTGCGGAACTCACCGACCAGTCGGCCGTGAATGACGCCCGCGGTCAAGCGGCCCACTTCAACCGGTGAAATACCATGTTCTCGGGCCAGGTTCTGTTTGACCCGATAACGATAGACCCGATTGCGGTAACCGCGGTCGTCTCTCAGGTCGACCAGGTGTTCTTTCAAGCGCGCGTTCTTGGAAAGGAAAGTTTCCATGCGTTTGGCCAGACCTTCCACGGCTTGGGTGTCGGCGCCCACGATGCGCACGCTGACATCCCGACCGGTGGAGGGCCCCTCCTGTTGTGGACGCACGCGCAATCGCCAACCCTCGGGCGGCTGAAGTTGGCTGCGCACGCTGTCCAGCCAGACCATCGGATCATTGGCGGGGTAGTCGTCAAAGCGGCGCTCATTCAAAGGCGGCAGGTCCACGGCAAGGTACCCGATGTTATGGCTGAAGTGCTGTGCATGATCCTCGTCGGTCATCAACCCCGCGAAACCTTCAACCGAGGTGGTCTTGCCGGGGCCCCAGGCCAGAATGCGCCCGGCCATTGCTTTCAGGGTCTCCGAGGTCTCGAAGATGGTGACGCCGGCGGGCGCTTCCAGTTCGACCAGGTAGCGGTTGTAATTATCGGGGAAAAAGCGCACGTTAATCAGTGCGGCGCGCCCGCTGAAAGACAGGCCCGCAATCAAGACGGCGGCTACGGTTGAGGCAGCCATAAGCGCCAGGCAGGTCTTGGGTCACAGGGCCTGGGAAACCGTACGTCGCTCCAGCAAATCCTCGAAGCGCTTCATGTCTCCAGCCAGAAAATCGATCCTGCTCTGAAGGCGCTCCTGCTCCGCGTGATTCCGCGCCAGATCCAGTTGGATGAAGGTGTCATCCAACCTGGCGAACTGCCCTTCGTCATCCAGGACAGCGCCCACGTCACCGACTACCCAGGTACACTTCCCCGCAACCTCGGCGGCCAGGTCCAGCGCGGCATAGGCTCGAGTAAATCCTGTCAAGACAACTGATTGTAGAGACGGAACAGCAATGATTGGCTTTCCGTTCTCCGCGGGGGAATACGGAGCGAGGGCAAGCCAAAGCAACACCCAATTCACGGTCTTTTCCTTCTATCTATATCTAGAGTAATGTCATTGAAGAATGCATGGGATGAATTCATAGTCCCATAAAATCTAAACCGCGTATCGAATTTCCCGAAATAAAATTAGGATAAACACCAAAGTAGGTGCACCTAAATAAATTGATTTTTAGCAGCCCTCTTGAGAAGGCTCGGAAAATAACAGGCCCATTGTAGGAGTAAACCACCGGGCGTGTAAAGATGTTTTGAAAAAAAATAATGCCGACCACACACAAATGCGCTGAAATTCCAAGACAGGAGCTCCACGAGAAAGGAAAGATATCTACATGCAAGTAAAGAAAGCAGAATTAGTCGGCACCTCAAAAGTACGATAGTGTTTCACATTCTGTAAGCTCATAAGCCCCTGCAATTTCTTCGGAAAGGCTTTGTTTCTTCTCAGGCGTCAAACCAGAGAGTATGGTATTTCGCCTCCGCGGTATCCACTCGAAATTCGACTTTGTTTCCCTGAACACCAGAGCCGGGATAGACAAAAGGGCTGCCGGATTGGGCAAGGCAGCGATGATCGAGGCCCGGTTCTCCAGGTTCCGGGATAACTCATAGTGGAGCTGACGGCGCCTTGGCAGTTGCGGCCGCTATGGCTTCAAACCAAAAATCAATCCAAATCCGTAAAAACAATCATAAAACAATGTAGATGCCTGTTCCAGGCGTAAAAAAGCCGAACAACATATCCAAAAGGTTGTGCCGATTTGTTCTGGGCGCATTGTTGCGGATCTCAAGACGGTGCTCGGCAGGTTTGGGCGCGTCGCGAGACGCACTGTCGTGTCCAAAGCGATCAATGGGCGCATCGTGAGCCTCACGATACGCCCATTTCGGCGGATCAGGTTCATGGTTCTCTGCCCAACAGGTTCCTACGACAACTTGCTCACAGCCTGGGAACATGCGACATTACACCCGGCGTTCCTCGATCCGGGCTTTCACGTCGGCGATTTCGCGTTACGCCGGACGGGTCGATCTGTCGCCTAAATTCTTTGGGTTGGATACGCTGGTTTTGCCTACATCAACATATATCGGTTTTTGGAGCATTCGATTTATTTCCGAACATTTTTTGCGGGGCTTTGGCAAGTTCCCGGTCAGGCATCGGTGAATACTTGACTTAAAGGACTGTCTGGGGAAGAATGCAATTGCCTTCGACCAATCGTCTAGAATCCCCATATAATGACTTAAACCGCTACTACCCCTCCCGAGACTTCTCTAAACAGGATGTACCGATGAAACGTTTTCTCTTGCTGTTGCTGATCGGCAACGGTTTTTTGATCGGACAGGAGCGCGAAGTGACATTCGGCATGGTTATTGACGGACCATCCGAATATTTAAGCCAAAGCGTTATCGAAGCCATGAAAGCCGAGATCTTTGCTCTTCTGAAGCGCGACTACAAGGTCAACTTCCCGGAGACCTACGCCCTGAATTCCGAATACGATCTGGACAAGATCAAAGCCAATTTGAATCGCCTGCTTGCCGATGAAGAGGTGGACATGGTGATCTGTGTCGGGGTTCTGTCCTGCGTGGTGGCCGCCCAATACGGGGACTTTTCCAAACCCGTGTTCTCGCCTTTTGCCATCGGCGCCGAATTGGGGATCTATCCCATCGACGACGCGGGCACCAGCGCCAAGGCCAATTTCAATTTCGTCATGACCCCGGCCAATGTAGTCCGCGATCTGGCCGTCATGCAGCGCATCAAACCCATCAAATCGGTGCACATCGTGGTTTCCGACCTGTTCCTGGAGTCGATTCCCGGCATGAGGACCTTTGTCGAGGCAAGCTTCCAAACGACCGATGTTCAAGTGATCATCGTCCCCGCCACCGCTCAGCCCAAGGAAACCCTGGCCAGGATTCCGGATGATGCCGAGATGGTGTATGTAACGCCGCAGGTCCGCCTTTCGAGCATCCAAAGAAAAGAGTTTTTTGACGGTCTCGCGGCGCGGAAACTGTTGAACTTCTCCATGTCGGGCCGAGACGAGGTTGCCCTGGGCGCCCTTTCCGGTTTGTCGCCCGAGAGTGACCGCGTGCGCTGGTTCCGCCGTCAGGCCATCAATATCCAGCGGGTTCTGTTGGGTGAAAAACCCGAGGATTTGCCCGTACTCTTCAAGGAAAACGCCAAGCTGAGCATCAACATGAAGACCGCGCGCGCCATCGGCTGGTTCCCCTCCTGGGATCTTCAGATCGATGCGGAATTGTTGAACGAGGAGCCGGAGGATATCGGCCGAAAGCTGACCCTGGAGGAAACCGTTCAGAAAGCCGTGGCCGTCAATCCTTCGCTACGCGCCCAGGAACGCGAACTGGAGTTGGGCAGGCAGGAGATCGAACTGGCCAAGGCTCGCAAGCGGCCCTCGTTGGACGCCGATGTTACCTATCTTCAGGTGGACAGCGACACCGCCGCCAACTCCTTGGGTAACCAGCCGGAGAGCAGCACCACCGCACAACTGACGGCCACCCAACTCATCTATTCCGACGCGGTCAACGCGGCGATTACCATTCAGGAAGACGCCCAGGTTGCCCGCGAAAAAGCCTTCGAGATAGAAAAGCTGGATGTGGCCCTGGATGCCTCCAACCGCTTTCTAATCTACCTTCAGGCGCGCACCCTCTACCGCATCCAGCGGGAAAACCTGGATTTGACCCGCTCCAACCTGGAGACCGCCGTGGTGCGGCGCGATGTGGGCATCGGTAATCCGGCGGAGGTCTTCCGTTGGGAATCCCAGCTCGCTATCGACCGCTTGAATGCGATTACCGCGAAGAACGAGGCGCACTCCGCGCTCTATTTCCTCAATGAAATCCTTGATTTCGAACAGGAGGCCTGGGTCGAAGCCGTTCCGCCTAATCGATTCGACCCGCGTTTGCGCACCGGGTTAGGCAAGTTGGGACCCTATGTGGACAATGCGCAGGATTTCGAACGCGTCCGGGGTTTCATGGTCAAAGAGGCCATTGCCATGGCGCCCGAGTTGGCTCAGATAGACGCCTTGATTCGTGTTCGCGAGCGGGAAGAAACGGCCAACCGCCGCAGTTTCTACCTGCCCACGGTCAGCCTTCAGGCCCAGTTGAACCAGATCGTGCAACGCAAGGAAGATCCCGGCACGATCGCCATACCCGGCATCCCGCCCATCGAACTGGGTCTGCCCGAGGAAACTTCCTGGAACGCCGCGTTGAACTTCAACCTGCCCCTCTTCGACGGGGGCAGGCGCAAGGCCAACCTGGCGATCAGCCGCATTCAACTGGAGCAAATCCAATTACAGCGCCGCGCCGCGGTCAACGGATTGGAGTTGCGCGTACGCGCCGGGATGCAGGAGGTCGCGACCTCCGCGGTCGCCATCGAGCTTCGCAACGAGGCGGCCGAGGCGGCAGAGAAGAACTTCAAACTGGTGGAAGACTCTTACGCCAAGGGTGTGGCCACCAGCATCGACCTGCTGGATGCGCAGAACTCGGTTTTGGTCGCCCGCCAGGCCGCGGCCAATGCCGAATACGTTTTCTTCCAGGCGCTCATGGAGTTCCAACGCGCCACGGGTCAATTCGACTATTTCATTTCCACCGAAGACCGGGAAGCGTTCTTCCGAAGACTCGACGAATATTTCAGCCGGTTCCGCTAAGGGAGGCAGCATGCGTTTATCGATCTGTGTGATGTTAGTGCTACTTACCATATCCTGTGGTAAGGAAGAGGAACAATTCGAGGAAATTATTCGCCCCGTGCGCACCGAAGAAGTGGCTGCCGGCGGTGGGCGCCGAGTACGCACCTTTAGCGGCAGCGCTCGCGCCGGTTTGGAGTCCAGACTCAGTTTCCGGGTATCGGGCACCATCAAATCGCTGAAGGTCAAGTTGGGCGATCGCGTCAAAAAAGGCGACATCATCGCCGAGTTGGATCCTACCGATTACAGTCTGCAAGTGGACGATGCGGAAGCTTCCTTGCGCCAGGCCCAGGCCCAGAGCCGCAACGCCGCCGCCACCTACGAGCGCCTGCGCGGGTTGTACGAAAACAACAATGTCAGCATCAATGACCTGGACGCCGCGCGCGCCTCCATGGAATCGGCCGGAGCCCAGGTCCAGTCCATCACGAAGAAGTTGGAACTGGCGCGGTCCCAATTAAGCTACACCCGGCTGCCGGTGCCTCTGGACGGCGTTATTGCCCAGGTGAACGCCGAGGTAAACGAAAACGTGCAGGCCGGCCAGGCCATCGTCACCCTCAACGCGGGTTCGCGGCCGGAAACCATTTTCGTGGTGCCCGAGCAGTTGGTCAGCGAAATCAAGCCCGGGGACAGCGTCACGGTTCAATTCGACGCCATTCCCGGCAAGGAGTTCGGGGCCACCATTATCGAGGTGGGCGTCGCCTCCGGCAGCTTTGCCACCACCTACCCGGTGACCGCGCTCCTGGACGACCCCAACGCGGATGTGCGCCAGGGCATGGCAACCGAGGTTTCCATGATCTTCGGCAGCAGCGAGGACGATTCCAAGATCTACGTAAGACCCAAGGCGGTGATCGACGGCAGCTTCGTCTATGTGGTCCAACCCGAGGCCGAGGGCCTGGCCAAGGTGGTCAAGAAGCCGGTGACCGTCGGTGAGTTGACTGCCCAAGGCATGGAAATCATCTCCGGCCTGACCGAGGGTGAACAACTGATTGTGGCCGGAACGCGGTTCATTACCGAGGGCATGACCGTCAAGCTGCCGAAAGCAAAGGAGTAACTCGTGGATATTACCCGGACCGCCATATCCAAATCACGCGTTACCTACACCATCCTGGCCATTGTCCTGGCCAGCGGCTTTATGTCGTACCAGAGCATGCCGCGCAGCCAGGACCCGGGGTTCATTATTCGAACGGCCATGATCCAAACCTTCTTTCCCGGGGCCAGCCCTGAAAGGGTGGAGAAACTGGTTACCGATCCCTTGGAAAAGGCCATCCAGGAAATCCCCGAACTGGATACGGTAAGCTCCACGTCCAAGACCGGCGTGTCGATCATTTTCGTGGACATCAAGGAAAGCGAAACCGAGATGCGGCCCATCTGGGACAACCTGCGGCGTAAAGTCGAGCGCGAAACGCCCAACCTGCCCGAGGGTATCCGCGGCCCCTATGTGAATGACGAGTTCGGCGATGTCTTCGGCATCATCGTGTCCATCATGGGCGACGGATTCTCCTATGCAGAGTTGAAGGATGTTGCCGATCAAGCGCGCGACGAACTGCTGCTGTTGGACAACGTGGCCAAGGTCGATGTCGTCGGCGATCAGGAAGAGCGTATCTTCCTGGAATACGATAATGCCCGTCTGGCCAGATTGAATCTCACCCCTTACGAGTTCCAACAGATCCTGTCCTCGCAAAACATCCTGACGCCGGGCGGTTCCATTCGCGTGGACGAGGAACGCATCTTCCTTGAACCCACGGGTAACTTCGAATCGGTAGACGAAATCTCCAGTTCCATCATCACCCTGCCGGGCCGCTCCGAGGTGATCTACCTGCGCGATATGGTCAAGGTTACGCGTGGTTATATCGACCCGCCCAACCGCGAGATGTACAGTTCCGGCGAGATTGCCCTGGGTCTGGCCGTTTCCATGCGCGACGGCGGTAATATCATCGACTTGGGCAACGAGGTCAAGGCCGCGGTGCGTCGTTTGGAAGGCGCCTATCCCATCGGTATCCAGTTCGACGTGGTGGCCTTCGAACCCGCGGAAGTGGACAAGACCATTCGCAACTTCTCCAACAGTTTGCTACAGAGCGTCGGTGTTGTCATTATCACCATGGTCCTGTTCTTGGGAGTTCGCACCGGTCTTGTTGTGGCTACCTTGATTCCCGCCACCATCCTGGCTTCATTCCTCTTGATGGCTTTCTTCGATATCGGTTTGGACCAGATCTCCCTTGCCGCTTTGATCATTTCACTGGGGCTGCTGGTGGACAACGCCATTGTGATGAGCGAATCGTGTATGGTGCAGATGGCCGGCGGCGTCAAGCCGATCGAGGCCGCGGTACGCTCGGCTTCCGAGCTCAAGATTCCGCTGCTTACCTCCTCGCTTACCACCAGTGCCGCTTTTCTGCCCATCTTCCTGGCCGAGTCTGCCACGGGTGAGTACACCGCCTCGCTGTTCAAGGTGGTTACCATTGCCCTGCTCTGCTCCTGGCTGATGGCGCTGACCCTCATCCCCATGCTCTGCGCCGTCTACCTGAAAGTAAAACAGCGGGAGGGCGAAGCCTATAATTCGGCTTTCTACCACTTCTACCGCAAGATCCTGATGCTGGGCCTGCGTTTTCCCCTGCTCGCACTGGTCCTGGCATACGGCACCTTCTTCGTATCCTTGCAAGGATTCAATTACATTCCCAAATCATTCTTCCCAGACAGCGACCAGCCCATGCTGACCGCCAAGATGGAACTGCCCACCGGGACGGCCATCGAGGAAACCAGCCGGGTGGTGCGGCGCATCGATAATTTCATCAAGGAAAAACTGAAGGCCGGTGACGGCAAGGACGGGGTAACCAACTGGGCCACCTTCGTGGGCGAGGGCGCTCCCCGTTTCATCCTCACCTATGCGCCCGATCCGCCCACGCCCGGCCTGGCCTATTGGATTATCAACGTCAACGATTACCGCGTCTCACGGCAGATGATCGACGACCTGGCCGCGTTCGTGCGCGAGAACTTCCCCGACGCCCTGTTCAACGCCCAGCCGCTGGCCAAGGGTCCCCCGGTCACCAACCCCATCGAGGTGCGCATCTCCGGTAGGGAAACCGAGCAGTTGTTCGAACTGGTCGCCAACGTCAAGGAAGAGTTGAAGCGAATTCCCGGTACGATCAATATCGACGATAACTGGGGCCCGCGGGCCAAGAAGATGATGGTCAGGGTCAACCAGGCGCGCGCCAGACGGGCCGGGCTAAGCAGCCAGGATATTGCGATCAGCCTGCAAACCATTCTGAGCGGATTGGAGACCACCCAGTTCCGTGAGGACGATAAAACCATTCCCATTGTCCTGCGCTCTTCCCTCAGCGACCGTCAGGACTTCAGCAAACTGGAACAATTGACGGTCTATGCCCAAGCGACCGGGACTGCCGTACCCCTGCGCCAGATCGCCGATATCGAGGTGGTTTGGGAAGCTCCGCTGATCAAGCGCCGCAACCGCCTGCGTACCGTGATGGTTTTGTGTAAGCTGGTTCCCGGCGTTACGGCGACCGAGGTGGAGAATCAATTGAAGCCGAGCCTGGAAGCCATGGCCGCGGAGTTGCCGCCCGGCTATCGCTTCGAACTGGGCGGCGAAAACGAAAGCTCCTCCGAATCGCAGGAATCGATCGGGGTGAAACTGCCCATCGCGGGTATGATCATTATTCTGCTGTTGGTGGGTCAGTTCAACTCGTTCCGTCGACCCATCATCATTATGGCGACCCTGCCGCTGGGTATCATCGGCGTGGTGATCGGCATGCTGATCACGCAGGCGCAACTGGGCTTTATGGCCTTCCTGGGGATCATCTCACTGATGGGGATCGTCATCAATAACGCCATCGTGTTGATCGACCGCATCAAATTGGAGATCGCTGAAAACGGTCATGCCCCGCCACGAGCGATCATCGAGGCCTCGCAACGACGCCTCCGACCCATCCTGTTGACCACCGTCACCACCCTGGCCGGATTGGTCCCCCTATGGACGGGCGGCGGTCCCATGTTCGAACCGATGGCCATCACCATCATCTTCGGCCTGGCTTTTGCCACCTTCTTGACCCTGGGCGTGGTGCCGGTGCTCTACTCCATCTTCTTCCGCGTCCAATTCAAAGGTTACGACTACGACAAGGAGGTTACTGAAGCAAAGCAGTAGGGTGAGCAAGCCCCTACGTAAAAAGACCTGAAGCCGGAACAGTGACGGCACTTTCTGGATAAAAGGTGCTTATGAGCATGGTGGGGGTTTGTTCGCCTCGGATAATCCAAAACCCGACGCGGTCAAAAGGGTGCGGTACCGAAGGCGAAAGCCTGCGAAGGGTATCGCCTTCGGTAGACTCTCAATGCACAGCTTGGGCTTTGGGTTCCTCCGGCGCGAACAAAGGCGCCCCATGCCGGTAAGCACGGCTTTGATTATTCCGCCGGCTTGTCCCGGCTGAGGTCGTTTAATGGGCGCCCTTGTTCACGTTACTTTTTGGTTTGTTCGCCTCGGATAAACCTGAATCAAAAAAGTAGGGTGAACAAGTCCCCACGTAAAAAGACCTGAAGCCGGAACAGTGACGGTACTTTCTGGATAAAAGGTGCTTATGAGCATGGTGGGGGTTTGTTCGCCTCGGATAATCCAAAATCCAACGCGGTCAAAAGGGTGCGGTACCGAAGGCGAAAGCCTGCGAAGGGTATCGCCTTCGGTAGACTCTCAATGCACAGCTTGGGCTTTGGGTTCCTTCGGCGCGAACAAAAGCACCCCATGCCGGTAAGCACGGCTTTGATGATATTTCCGCCGGCTTGTCCCGGCTGAGGTCGTTTATCGGGCGCCTTTGTTCACGCTACTTTTTGTTTTCCAGGTCGCCGTGTTCGATTATGGCCGCCCAAACGGAAGTTTTCGCATCGTCCACCCTGGTCCAAACGGGCACGATTCTACCGTCGCGCGCCGCGATATTACTGTAATCACCGAAAAAGGTTTTGGCCTTGGGATAGAAGGACTGCCGGCTAATGCGTTGATTCGTAAAGGTTTTGCCCCCGTCGACGGACCAGGCCAGGAAGACGTCGGTGCGTTGGTTGGTGTAGTTGCGGCGATCGTAGAAGACCACGTACAGATTGCCGGTTACCTGATCGACGGCCGGCCAGGAGAGGAATTGGTGCACACCGGACATGTCGTCATTGACGCGTTGGGTGGGCAGCCAGGTCTCGCCGCCGTCGCGGGAGATTTTCAAGTAAACATCCGTGTCGTGTTTACCGGCGCGTTGGTCCGACCAGCTGAGATAGAGCGAGCCGTTGAAGGCTTTACCGGACCTGTCGCAAACCAGGGTGGGCAATCCGTTACAGCGACGCAGCCCGGGTATCTTGAAATCCCAACCGCCGGGTTGTTTCGCGATCGCTTTTTCCTCGGGCAGCCAGGTCTCGCCGCTGTCGTGGGAGCGGTTGAAATAGATGACCTCGCGCAGGGACCAGGCTACGTATACGGTGCCGTCCGGGCCGACCGCGGGCACGGCGCCTTCGGCGGTGGCGTCGTCATCACGGCAGTTTCCCAATTGCTTGCTGAGGACCGTGTCCTTGCTCCAGGTTTCGCCGCCGTCACTGGTCTTGGCGAAAAGGATACGGGAATGACATTGCGGGTCCTTGCTGCCGTACTCGTCGAACTCGGTCCAGGTGACATAGATGGTGTTGGTGCGCGGGTCCACATCCGCCCATTCCTTATCCTGGTCGCGAGGCGTACGGTAACCCACGTAACCGGCGCCTTTCCAGGTTTTGCCGCCGTCGGTGGACTTCTGGCAGACGATGCGTTCCAAGCGTCCGTTCTTGCCGGCCTTGGAGCGCGGCGGATTGGCCAGGTGAAAGTAATAGACATGACCCCGGGTATCGGTTACCAAGGCCGGATCGCCCCAGACGCCGTATTTGCTCTTCAACTTGTGCCGGCTCCAGTTCTTGCCGCCGTCGCGAGTGACATAAACCTTGTCCGGAATGGCGCCGACCACGATGTGATCGCGGTTCAAGGGCGAAATGGTCACGGCGGGTTCACAGGGCGCCAGGCCGCGCCCGTTGTGATTGCTGAGTTTGATATTGGTCAGGCCGAGTTCGTCGCCGGCGGCCAATGAAAATAAAAGGCATAAAAGCATCGATTCCCCCACTGCTTCTCAGTCTAGCGGAAAAACGAGCGGCGCGGCAAATGCTAAGTTCGGCCCCGGGTTGAATCGGTAGGGGACCGGCCCTCACCCGCGCGGGTGGGGGCCGGAGTATTCGGGACCTACGATGGCATGCCTATTCAGCGATGCAGTAGAGGTAGCGGTGGCCGCGCAGGTAGATCCGGTCGCCCACGATTGCCGCCGAGGCGTCGAAGTGGTCGTCCAGTTTGTTGGTGGCCAACACCTTGTACTCGGGGCCGGCGTCCAGCACCAGGGTGGTACCGTCGCGGCCCGTGACGTACACGCGACCGGCGGCGCCTACCGGCGAGGCGTAGATACCGCGAATGCCTTCCAGGCGTTGCGGGCCGTAATGCGGCTTACCGGTTGCGGTGTCGAAGCAGGAGATAATGGCGCTGTTGCTTTTGATGAAGTACAGCTTGTCCTGGTACAGCAGCAGCGACGGCACGTAGGGCGTGTCGCGGTTGTGTTGCCACAGTACGTGCTCGGTGCCGGTGAGGTCGCCCTTGGCGCCCGACAGTTTCACGGCCATCAGCGCATTGCCGCGAAACCCGCTGGCCACGTAGATGACTCCGTCCTTTTCGACCGGGCTGGGGATGGTGTTCAGCGTCATGCCGCCCACGTGCCAGATCTTTTCGCCCGTGGCCAGGTCGTAGCCGCAGACCTGATTGGTGGCGTTGGTGATGACCTGTTCCCTGCCGTCCACCGTGCGAATGATGGGCGTGGACCAACTGGTGGGTTCGTCGCGGTCCTTCTTCCAAATGGTTTTGCCCGTCTTGCGGTCCAGGACCTCGATGAAGGACTGGTCCTCGTGGTCCCACTGGACCACCACGTAGTTGCCGTGGATCGCCGGGGTGCTGCCCTCGCCGAAACCGTTGCGCGTGCGCATGTCGCCCAGGTCGCGCTTCCACAGCTTCTTCTTGCCGTTCATGGAGTAGGCGAAAATGCCGCGTGAGCCGAAGGAGGCGATCAGCACCTTGCCGTCGGTGACCGCGGAACCGGAGGCCCAACTGGCGTCGCCGTGAAAACCCTCGTGGGGCATATCGACGATCGCCTCTTGGGACCAGACCTGTTTGCCGGTGTCCCGATCATAGGCCAGCACCTGGAAGCTTTGGTAGTATTCGGGCAGCACCGGTTTCATCCAGGCCTGACGGGGTCCGGGTTTTTTGGGGTCCGCGCCCTTCCGCTCCGTTTTGATCGCGGTCAGCAGGTAGATGCGGTTGCCCCAGATGATGGGAGTGGCCAGGCCGCGACCGGGAACCTCGGTCTTCCACTTGATATTGGTGTTGTCGTCCCATTTCAAGGGGGGATTGCTGTGATGAGCGGTACCGGACATGTCGGGCCCGCGCCATTGGGGCCAGTTCTTATCGTAATCAGCAGGGGATGCGGCCCATAATACCGACGTGGTGAGCAGGGCCGTGGCAAAGAGATAACGAGTCACAAAAAGCCTCCGTAAGGTACATTGGTCGACAGTTCGGCCACATTGTAGCACGGTAATCTTGCTTTTAAGTAAGTGCGTCGTTATCGATGAGACGTACGCCGTTCAGCCAGGCGCCCAGGAAGATGCGGGTGTCCGCGGCCAGGGTGGCGACTTCTTCCAATAGAACAGGCTCGCGGAAATCCAGGTAGTCCAGTTCGATGCCTTGGGGCCAGCCCTCTTTCAGCTTTGTCCGCAAGGCCTCCGCATCCCGTTCACCCTTTGCATAAGCCGTCCTGGCTTCAGTGATCGTTCGGTAGAGGGTCAAGGCCAGGTCGCGGTCTTCAGGGGCCAGGCGCGCGTTTCGACTGCTCATGGCCAGGCCGTCGGCCTCCCGTTGAAGGGGACAGCCGATGACGTCGACGTCCAAATAAAAGTCAGCCGCCATGCGCTTGATGATGGCCAACTGCTGGAAATCTTTCTCGCCGAAATAGGCCCGGTCCGGCTTGATGAGGTTGAAGAACCGCAGCACCACGGAGCAGATCCCGGGAAAGAATTGCGGCCGGCTGACGCCGCAGAGCCGATCGGCCAAGGCGCCGGGTTTGACCATGGTCTGGGATTCCGGCGGGTAGAGATCCGTGCGTTCCGGGTACCAGACCAGATCGGCGCCGGAGGCAACGGACAGTTCGAAGTCCCGGTCGTGATCGGCGGGATAGGTGTCCAGGTCCTCGTCGGGTCCGAATTGGGCGGGATTGACGAAGACGGAAACCACGGTAAAGCAGCCGTCGTCCCGCGAGCGCTCAATCAGCGACCGGTGGCCGTAGTGAAGGTAACCCATGGTGGGCACGAAACCGATGGTGCGACCGGCGACGCGCAGTTCGCTCAGTACCGCGCGCAGACGATCCGTTTGCGACTGAAGCCGGATAGACATGTCTTCCTCGTATGCCGTGTATGGAATCGGTTCGCCGCGCTGATCCCCGCGATCGGCGAACCGGCTTTTTTTGGGGAACTAGTTACGCGTTTCTTCCAGAGGTAGTTGACTGCCGCCGTAAAGGGGAACCGCCTTGTTCTTGCGCGCGCTGTAGGATTCATCCAGCGTAGGGAAGCTGCCTTCCTTGACTGATTGACAAAAGCCTTTAACGGCAGCGGTGCCCAATTCGCCCAGGTTGGCGAACTGTCGCACGAATTTAGGCGTATGGCCGAAGTTCAAACCCAACAGATCGTGGGTCACCAGCACCTGGCCGCCGCAATAGGGGCCGGCGCCGATGCCGATCGTGGGGATCTCCAACAAGTCGGAGACCTCACGGGCGAGATCGTAGGGGATGCACTCCAGGACCAGGGCAAATACGCCGGCTTCCTGCAACGCCAGAGCGGCTGCCTTGATGCGATCACGCGATTCCTCGTCCTTGCCCTGAACCTTGAAACCGCCGATGGCGTGAATGGACTGAGGCGTCAATCCCAAATGACCCATGACGGGAATTTCGGCATCCAGCAAGGCATTGATCATGGGAATGCGCTTGCGGCCGCCTTCCAGTTTGACGGCGTCGACATGCCCTTCCCGAATAATTTTACCCGCGTTGCGAATGGTATCCTCCGGACTGACATGATAACTGAGATAGGGCATATCGCCCACGATCAGCGCCCGTTGCCGGCCGCGACTGACAGCCTTGCAGTGATACACGATTTCGTCAACGGTTACGGAAAGCGTGTTTTGCTTTCCTTGAACCACCATGCCCAGGGAGTCCCCGACCAGAATCATGTCGGCTCCCGCGTGATCCACCAGTTGGGCGGTCCAGTAATCGTAAGCGGTCAACATGACCAGCTTTTCCTTGGACCTCACCAATTGCGGAATTGTCACCTTCTTCATTGTCTCTCCTACTACCAGCCCGAAACCCCCGGGTCTTGTGTAATTGACTCATCGGCGAGCAGAACTAACCCCCGGTGATGGCCGGCCTGAAAGCTCGTCCTCACCGATCGAAATGATCGCACTGCCCTTCCGTGAGCATAACATCATATCATATCGGACATAATCCGAACAATCTTGCGAAAAATTGCGTTTGCTCCAGACCACGCCTTGCACTCGGGCTTGTCAAGCAGTTGTCGGTGAGGTGATGAGGGCGCATCGTTCCGGTTGTCATAAGTTGTCTCGGTAAATGGGACATCAAAGAATCCGTTCCGATTCCTCGACCCGGAAAAGTCAGGAGCAAAGAATCAGTCCTCATTCCTCGACCCGGAAAAATCAGGAGCAAAGAATGAGAACCGATTCTTTGCGCACTGAAAAGTAATGTGAAAGAAATCAGTTGTGGTTCTTTGACCCGGAAAAGTCAGGAGCAAAGAATGAAAACTTATTCTTCGACCCTGAACTTTCGGTGCGCAAAGAAGGAGGACTGATTATTAGGAAAGGGACTTTTGGAATCGAGAAATCGGGAGGGGTTCCTTGACTCTCGGCGGCGAGAATCAACGAATCAGTCAATGAAACGAGGTATTCCAAATCAAACCAAGCCTGATCAGGTGTATTTGGTTGTGAAGTCCGGAAATCAGATTGATTTTTTCCAAAAGGGCGAAAATCCTCGCGAGCCGATTGACTGAAACACAACACAATCACCCGGCAGCATGGCCGACTCGTCGGCGGACTCGCCCGGTTCAAACTACCCGAGAAAATACAGACAGGGTGCATCGATCGGGTGCGCCGGGCCGTCACCTGGCAAGAGAAAAGACGAATGAGGTTCACTCCGTCGGGTGAGTGGGTACAATAGGGCTTCATCACGTTTGTGGGGGATGTATGGACAAGGGAACCTGGGCATTTTGGATCGATCGAGGCGGCACTTTTACCGATGTCGTGGGCCGCACGCCGGAGGGGGCTTTGCGTACGCTGAAGTTGCTGAGCGAGAACCCCGACCATTACGAGGACGCCGCCGTGGAAGGCATCCGTCGTCTCCTGTCGGTTCCACCCGGCGAACCCGTTCCCGCCGGTCGTATCGAGGCCGTCAAGATGGGCACGACCGTGGCCACCAATGCCCTACTGGAACGCAAGGGCGAGCCCACCGTGCTGGTAACCACTCGCGGATTCGCCGATGTGCCCTCCATCGGTTACCAGAACCGGCCGCGCATCTTCGACCTGAATATCCGCAAACCCGAGGTTTTGTTCGAGCGCGTCATTGAAATCGACGAACGCATCGGCGCCGACGGTTTTGTCTGGAAGGAACCCGACCTGGAAGCGGCCGCCGCCGACCTGCAAACCGCCTATGATGACGGGTTTCGCTCCGCTGCCGTGCTCTTCATGCACGGTTATCGCTTCGGCGAGCACGAGGACCGCGTTGCGCAACTGGCGCGCGACATCGGTTTTACCCAGGTCTCCGTCGGCAACCGCATCAGCGCCTTGATCAAGTTGGTCGGCAGGGGCGACACCACCGTGGCCGACGCCTATCTCTCGCCCATTCTGCGCCGCTACGTGGACCGGGTCGCCGGCAAGTTGCCGGGCACACGACTTTGGTTCATGCAGTCCAACGGCGGCCTGGCTGAGGCCGGTCACTTCCAGGGCAAGGACAGTATCCTGTCCGGACCCGCCGGCGGCATCGTGGGCGCGGTCGGCGTTTGTGAACAGGCCGGTTATCGCAAGATCATTACCTTCGATATGGGCGGCACTTCCACGGATGTAGCCCATTACGACGGCGTACTGGAGCGCACCTTCGACCGCGAGGTGGCCGGCACGCGCATCCGCGCTCCCATGATGCAGATCCACACGGTCGCCGCCGGCGGCGGGTCCGTGGTCAGTTTCGACGGCGGCCGCTTCCGCGTGGGGCCCGAATCAGCCGGCGCCTCTCCCGGGCCCGCCTGTTACGGCCACGGCGGACCCTTGACCGTCACCGACTGCAACCTGATCCTGGGGCGCCTGGTGCCCGCCTGCTTTCCCGCCGTCTTCGGCCCGAACGCCGACCAACCCTTGGATCGCGAAGCGTCCCTGGCCGCATTCCGCAACCTGGGTGCCGAGGGCGACATGGAAACCCTGGTCCAGGGCTGTCTGGATATCGCGGTGGAAAATATGGCCCAGGCCGTCAAGCGCATTTCGGTAGCTCGCGGTTACGATGTGACCGAATACAGCCTGTGTTGTTTCGGCGGCGCCGGCGGCCAGTTGGCCTGTCGCGTGGCCGATGCCCTGGGCATGAAGCGCATTTTGATTCACCCCCTGGCCGGAGTCTTATCCGCGTTCGGCATGGGCCTGGCCGAAATCCGCGCCTCCCGCGAGCGCAGTATCGAGCAACCGCTCGACCGGGTCACCGGCCTGGATGAGGGATTTGGGGAAATGCGCGCCGAACTGATTCGCGAAATGCGGGATCAGGGCATCGAGGAACCCCAATGGGAAGAGCGCGTCTTCCTGCGTTATGAAGGCACCGACAAACCCCTGGATGTACCTTTCGCCGATGCCGACACCATGGCGGCCTCCTTCAACGAACTGCACCTGTCCCGCTACGGGTTCATCATGACCGATCGGGCCCTGGCCGTGGCTTCCATTTCGCTGGAAGCCGTCGGGCGCACCGCGAGCCTGGACGATTTCGGCGCTCCCGGTGACGAAACGGCAACGCCGTTGACGCCCGTCCGCATGCACGCCATGTACGGGCCGGACGGATTCAAACAGGTGCCCGTCTACCGCTGGGACGGCGGTCCTGCATCGGGCCGCATCGACGGACCCGCGATCCTGGTCATCGATCTGAGCACCGTGGTGGTGGACGACGGCTGGCACGCCCTGCCCGGCGAACAACTGGTGCTGGAGCGCCACGCGGCCCGGCAACAAGTGCGCATCGCCGGTGAAACCGCCGACCCCGTGCTGCTGGAGATCTTCAACAACCTGTTCATGTCGATTGCCGAGCAAATGGGCGCCACCCTGGAAAACACCTCGGCGTCGGTCAATATCAAGGAAAGGCTGGACTTCAGCTGCGCCGTCTTCGATCCCAAGGGTAACCTGGTCGCCAACGCGCCGCACATGCCGGTGCACCTGGGCAGCATGGGCGAAAGCGTGCGCGCCCTGCTGCGCGATCACACGCCGAAACCGGGGCAGGTCTTCGCCACCAACAACCCCTACAACGGCGGGACGCACCTGCCCGACATTACCGTGATCATGCCGGTCTTCGACGAGGCGGACAAAGAGCTGCTGTTCTTCACGGCCTCGCGGGGGCACCACGCCGAAATCGGCGGCATCACCCCGGGTTCCATGCCTCCCTTCAGTCGCACCATCGACGAGGAAGGCGCCCTGCTGGACAATGTTCTCATGGTAGAAGACGGTCGCCTGTTGGAGCGGGAAATGCGCGAACGCTTCCTGGCCGGACCCTACCCAACGCGCAATGTAGACCGCAACCTGGCCGATTTGCGCGCCCAGATCGCGGCCTGTACGCGCGGGGCCATGGAGTTGCACAAGATGACGGCCCATTACGGCGTCGATGTAGTGCATAACTATATGCGCCATATCCGCACCTACGCGGCCGATTGCGTGCGCCGGGCCCTGAAACGCCTGCACGACGGCAGTTTCACCTATGCCATGGACAACGGCGCCCAAATTACCGCCTCGGTGACCATCGACCGGGAAAAGGGTAGGGCAGTGGTGGACTTCAGCGGCAGTTCGCCGCAGGCCGAGGGCAATTTCAATGCGCCGGCCGCGGTTTGCCGAGCGGCGGTGCTCTATGTCTTCCGCACCCTGGTGGAGGAGGATATACCGCTGAACGACGGTTGCCTGGAACCGCTGGAACTGGTGCTGCCCGAGGCTTCCATCCTGAACCCCGAACCCCCGGCCGCCGTGGTGGCCGGCAACGTGGAAACCTCGCAGGTCATTACCGACGCGCTCTACGGCGCCCTGGGCGAACTGGCGGGCGCGCAGGGCACCATGAACAACCTGACCTTCGGCAATGATCGGGTGCAGTACTACGAAACCATCTGCGGCGGGGCGGGCGCGGGTCCCGACTTCCACGGAGCCGACGCGGTGCACACGCATATGACCAACTCGCGCATTACCGATCCCGAGATCCTGGAATTGCGGTTTCCGGTCGTCCTGGAAGCCTTCAGCATCCGCAAGGGCAGCGGGGGTAAGGGCGCCTTCCACGGCGGCGACGGCGTGATTCGCCGTTTGCGCTTCCTGGAAGAGATGGACGCCGGTATTCTGGCCAATCGCCGCAAGGTACCGCCGTTCGGTTTGAAGGGCGGGGAAAACGGCAAACCGGGCTTGAATATGGTGAAACGGGCGGATGGTAGTGTGACCTTTCTCGACGCTCGTGATAAAGTAAAGGTATCACCGGGCGACGTGCTGATTGTGGAGACTCCCGGGGGAGGGGGGTACGGCGCTGAAGTCTTGCCCGCCAAAGGGTTCATGGAAGGCCGAGCATGAAAGCCCTTGTCCGTGTGAAAACTGTTGCAAAGCAAAAGCCGATTCCTTTATAGTTAGAGGGTTCGAACTAAAAGGTTTCGAGAAATAATGGGATTCTCAATGATGCTGCTGACAAGGTTCCCCACGAAACGCATGGCCCAAGCGGCCGGCTTGATTTCCGGTTGATTTGGTGGCGTAGGTATGGCTGGTGGTAATTTCTTTTCCCAATACACGGTTACCTATGACAAGGGCGAGGCCATCTATCGCCAGGGTGAAGCCGGTAACTGCATGTTCGTGATCAAAGAAGGCCAGGTGGGTCTTTACAAAAATGCCCGCGGCAACTCCGAACAAATGGGCGAAATGGGCAAGGGCGATTTCTTCGGTGAGCTGAGTATCCTGGAAAGCTGCCCGCGTACGGAGACGGCCAAGGCGCTGACCAAGTGTTTCGTGGTGGTCATCCACCGCGCCACGTTCGTGAAGATGCTCAAGAGCAATATGGAAATCGCCATCCGCATGTTGCAGAAGCTGTCCACCAAAATTCGCCTGGCGGAAGAACAGATCGACAACCTGCTGGTGCGCCTTTCCACGGCGGAAACCCAGGCCGGGCTGTCCACGCAACCGGGCCTGCCGCAAAAGGAAACGCGCGTGGTGGGCAAACTGGTTTCCATGGCCACCAACCGCTCGTTCATTTTGAACACCGACCGCAACCTCATCGGCCGCTTCGACCCGGTTACCGGCATCAAACCCGAGGTAGACCTGACCTATGAAGACGATACCCGATCGGTATCGCGGCGGCACGCGATCATCTTCCGTAAAGACAACGAATTCTTCATCCAGGAAGAGATCGGGGTTTTAAACGGGACCTTCGTCAACGGCACGCGGGCGGGCTCCAGCAACGAACAGATGCAGATCAAGGATCAGGACATGGTCAATATCGGCATGTTGGCCTTCAAATTCCACATCCTGCCCGAGGATCAGGCCTAGCCCCTTCACCCCGTTTAATTCTGCTTTGTGTGTTGATTAGGGACTGATTGGTGGGATCTGATCTGATCCCCCAATTCGGCCAGGGTCTCGGCGGTTCAATTAGGGCTCCCTTATGAATTTTGCCACGCCAGTTTATCGAATCAGGAAAAAGGCGGGTCTGGATTTCCGCGGATTTCTGCCGAGTGGTCAACGAAATATAATGGTAGAATGACAGGTGAGGAGGTGATCATGCAACTTACAGAGCTTCGAACCAAAGCCCTGGCTCTCCAACCCGATGAACGAGAAACACTGGCCCATGACCTCCTCGACAGTCTTTCCATGGAATCAACGGGTGCAATCGATAAAGCCTGGTTGGCCGAGATCGACCGGCGCATGGAAGATGTAGCAGAAGGCAAAGTCACCATGGTTCCCTATGACCGGTTTCGTGAAGAGATCAGGAAGAAAACCGGGTGGTAACGCTTCGCATTCACCCAAAGGTAACTCACGATCTTGATGAAGCTCTTCAATTTTACGGCGGTCGTCAACCAGGCCTGGAGAAGGCTTTCCTGGGCGCCTTTGATCAGGCCGTGGAGAGCCTGACCTTCCAACCGTTGCGTTGGCGAACATTCAGAGGAAAAGCACGCCGGGCTAGACTGAAGAAGTTTCCCTATGTCATCGTCTTCACCTTTGTGGATGATGTCATCGATATATTTGCCTTG
>JAAUYB010176720.1_pt1 | contig 26849 bp, 23 predicted proteins | sample 7278071 | NCBI WGS metagenome assembly JAAUYB01 (sample SAMN14350121, study PRJNA611818) | marine sediment metagenome | isolation source: surface marine sediment (1.8m) | place: French Polynesia: Moorea | collected 2018-08 | reverse complement strand
GGTTACCTTTCCATAAGTCAGCAGGTATTGTGCGATCAGTAGTTTGTGGTCACGTGTCAAACGCGGCCCCATGGCTTTGGCCGCCCGGAAGATTGCCCGAACCAGTTCGGAACGGTCTTTCAGGTTCCGGTCATCCGCTCGGAGCGCCAACAAACAGCAGAAGAGACTGCCCTCGGCGATCAGGTCGGCGCTCTTCGAATGACTCACCTTGATTGTATCATGGCTGAACGTGATCGGTCCGTGTTCGTGGGTGTAGCCGACGACCAGGTCCCGGGGAACATCCACACGCCAGGCAGTGGCCTTATCCGTGTAGACGGCAATGGCCCAAATGGGTTTCTTCCAAAGCAGCCAACCGTAACAAAAGTACTCGAAAAGCTGCTCCCTGGCGTCTTTTTTCTTGTCTTTATGCTCGATCACCACGACGGCCGGTCGCCGTTCACCGTCGATGGTCAGCATCATACTCAGAAACATATCCGCTTCCAGGCTGTCTTTAAGGCCCGGATACTTGGTAACCAATTCCTTGTCCAGAAAAGTCACCTCTCCCGGGTCGGTGATGTTGTAGAAGTAAGCGAAGAAGTCCTTGTAGAAGAGCCGGATCAACCATTTGGTCAGCCCGTCGTGACGGCGGCTGACCGATTCGGATTCATTTGGCATGGGTACCTCAATAATTTTTATTCGCGAACGGTATTCCTAAAACGACGAAAGCCACCTTTCTGAGGTGGCTTTCGTCATCGGAACCGGCACACGATGTGCCCAACATCGTCATCGTAGCAGGCGGGACCATACCTCGCAAGCGAGATCTTCTCGGGGCGGTAGTTTCCGGTTTAAAAACCGGCCGATGATCGGTATTTCCGCCTCCGCTGATCGACATCATCGCCCGGGCGCTCCAGGGTTCCAATGGATTCGAGTTCTAATTTGGCTTCTTATGTGGTTGGTACTCGAAAAAGAAGCCGCAATTCCCGCAATGCCAAATCGGTCTTGTGGCAATGCCTATCAGAAAGACAAAACCACCCGCTAGAAGGATAACGTTCACCTCGCTTTGGCCGGTGATTCCTTGTAAACCAACAAGCATCAGGAAAAGCCCGACCAGGACCAGGGCGCTGCCACGTAACGAAAACGGCAGCGATTTCATCCCTTTACTCATTGTGCCTCCACACATCATGCATCGTGGGTCTCTACCGGCTTCTGTCATTTTCTTCACTCCTGAATATGATGATTAAAATAGAACGATAACAGGGCCAAACTAACATATCGCTCGCCAGTTGACCAAGGGAATGCAAGGACGCACCGATTTTGTGGAAGTTAATTAAGGGCAATGTCGCCCGCCATCCGGCTCTTCCGTTGCCAAACGGGCGATGATCGGTATTTCCGCGTCCGCTGATAGATTTCCTCGCCCCGCCGCTCCGGGTTCCGGCCGGGAAACCCCTGATCAGGGCGCATCGATACCAGGGTTGGCGCCGAAAAATATATCTCCGCGCGTCGCGGGTCGTGGTTTTGACCCTAAAAAAGACCATACTCGCATCCACGGGCCGACATCCCTCGGCGAAGAACCTAAGCTATGGACTTCCGGGGGTACTTCCTTGCGCCGAGAAGTACCCACATGTCACGAGTGGGTACTTCCCTGAGCAAAGGTGGTACCCCTGGAAGACCATACCCGTACTTCCTGAGCGGGGGAACTACCCTCCGAAAACCAGACCCGTACTTCCCTGGCAAAAAGTGTAGACACCTGTCACATGCGGCTATGTTCCCGGCGCGGGGAACTTGCCATGGAGGTGCATGGATGCACTTTCTCACCCGTTTTTGAACGGAAAGCCCCAAAAGCCCGGTTTCTCTATCGGCTGTCGAGCCAGGTTCCGTCTAAGACCCAAAAGAGTTTTCGGGCCGGAGAGAGCGGGCGATTATAACGCACCTTCCTCAGACTGCTCGGAAGAGGATGACAAGAAATCACCCAATTGCCTTGTATAGGGGTGTTGCGGACCCAACTGCTTTTGAAAGGTCTGAAACGCATGGACCAACAATTTCATACCCTCTTCAATCTTGCCGGTTTGTAGAAGCAATAAGCCAGCGTTTTCATTTCCTGCAACCAATCGGCCAGGCCGTCCCTTTCGTCGATGGTCAGTTCCAGCCAGCCGACGGCATGGGCATTCATCGGCGAGGGCGTTTCAACGGACAGCGGCGGGCCCATATCGAAAACGTCCACGGCATGGTCGTATTCAACCTCCACATCTCCGGCCAGGAGACCGACATGGGTTACCGCGTGATCGGTAATAGAGCCGATGATGTCATAAGAACGGGCAGGGTGTCGACCCAGGACGATTGCCGGCATGCAATCCTCACGGTTCCCGGCGCAGCTTTTGAATACAACGATCAATGATATCCAAGGACCCGGACCGGCGTCGTTTCAATGATCGGGAAAGCCTTCGGCAGCATTGGCTCACCAGCCGTTTTTTACCCAGTGACAGCAAGCGATCGGTCAAATCATCCAACTCGGGCGCATGCATAACGGCCGCTGCACAAAAACAGTTCATGGCAAGGACATTGTTCGTTGGTGTTATCAGCCAATCGGGGTCCAGGTATTTTTTGGCGAGATCACAGACTCGGATTTGCAATGTCGGGGCTTCCAATGTAGGCGCCGAGGTTTCGAATATGTGCAGCAAGGCCTGAAGCGCAACCTGGCGCGTCGCGCCGCGATCCTCGGGCCGAATGAAAGAGAGTAGTGTGGGGGCGTCTTTTTCCTCGGCCAGACTCGCAAAGCGGCGAATCGCGGACCAGAGCGAGTGCTCGCCGGCGGCCTCTTGGGTGTCTCTCAACCTTAAAGCCTGAGCAAGAAGGCTTGCCGCGACGGCGCGTCGATGATTCTCTTCCAGAATGTCCGTTTTTTCAGCGGAGTCGATTAGCGCGAACAGCCAGGGGCCGGATTCAACTTCTTTCAATGTCCGAGATAAAAACTCCTCAAGCCTTGCATCGCCGAGCGCGGTCAACTCCCTCAAAGCGTTTATTCTTGCTTCCTCTTTCCCATGATTGAGGGTTTCAAACAAGTCATCCGGCGTTTCTTGCGTCAACCGTGCTTGCTTCGTTTTAACGGCTTCAAGCGCATTGAAAACCGCCGTGGACGACGGCACGCTGAGGTCGAATGTAGCAAGGGAGTGGTAGGAAAGGTTGAATGAACTGGTGCTATAGCTTTGATATTGGTCCGATTTTGGGAAACCGGAGGATGCGTGCAAACCAGGGGAACGTCTGAGCGGAGGGGCTCCCTCCCATCTTTTCGGACGGTTGGGAAAGGTGGCTCTATTTTCCCCGGACGAAGGCATGCGCTCCTCCAACCATGGTCGTAACTACATGAATGTTAGCATATTTCGTGGAAAGTTGCCTGTTCCTGTCGGCAATTGTGTTTGGCCGGTGTGAGCCCGGCGTTGGGTCAACACCCGGACCATAGCAGGCGGAACTCATAAAACTCCCTTTCGTTCCCCGGCGGATAAGCGGCGGCTCTGCTGCAAGCGGTTCACTTCCCGGGCGGTGGGGTTGTTGTTTGATGAAAGACAGCACCGTTCCCGGGAATCAGTCCGCCGGTGCCGGAAATGGGGGTTTCATTGCCGGGATGGAGGCTGTTCGATTCCCGAAACCCGCCTTCAATCCCGGAATTGGTGACTCTTGCCGAATAATTTAACAACTTCCGTCCGGGTTTTGAGGTACCCGACCTCCGGTGCGTCGACCCCAATTTGGAGAATACAACCGAAGGTGACGTTTGATTGACGCTTTTTTCAGGGAAAAAGACCTTGATTGACGCTTCGAAGGGCATCACGTCCGGGAACAGGACCACCTAGCGCCGCTCAAACCGGTCCCGTTCCCGGGAATCATGCTACCTTCGAGACCTCAGGGTAGTCCCGTTCCCGGACCAAGGTCCCCTTTTACGGCTTCAGAGGGGTTCCTTGTGTAAAAAACTTGCTGTTTTGTCGGCCAAGTCATCACACAACAACCAATCAAGGTGTTTTTACCTATAATCAATGTATGGCATACGGAAGCAGTCTTCGAAGCCGGCGATACAGATTGACATTTTGTAATCACCTGATACCATTTTTCCATGAAATACCTGCTTTATTTTCACCACGGGTTCGTCAAAAAATTACCCCTGGACAAGAAAATGCTTGTCATTGGTCGCGGTCCCGATTGTGACGGATGCATCGATGAAGAGTTCATCTCGCGCCGGCACGTTGCGATTACGGTATTTCGCGATCGCATCGAGGTTGAAGACCTGGGCTCGAAAAACGGCGTGTGCATTGGTTTTGAGAAGCTACAATAGGGCTTCTAGGGACTAGAGAATGAAATTTTCTTTTATTCTAATCTTTTTATTGAATCAAACCAACCAATTGTGGGAAATCCGAGATACAGACATATACAAGCCGTTGAATACCTCCCAGGTGGCATATGCCCCAACTTATGGTTGGTATTTATTAGATGTTGCAGATCAAAAAATACTATTCTTTGACTTAGATGGGAAATTCAAAAAGAAGATAGCATCATCCGGGCAAGGTCCAGGTCATTTGAATAAAGTTCAGTACATTTTTGCTGAAAACGGTAAACTTTATGCTGTTTCTTTGTATCGTATTTTGATTTTCAATTTTAAAGGAGAATTTATAAACCAGATTAAACGTACTGACTTTAGTTATTGGCTGGTCAAGATACCAAAGGGATGGGTTAGTTACCCACACCCTTTGGATATGAGAATAGATCAGGAAATACTGATCTTTGATAATGAATTAGAAAACCGTCACACACTTACCACCTGGAAGCAGAGGGTTATTAGAAAAGAAGGAAGCTTGCCATATCGAACAGATATTTTTTGTTTTGCGGTAGATTATAGAAGGAATATGTTGTATTTACGAAAGCCCGATTCCAACTCCATTGAAGTATGGAACCTAAGAACAAGGACAAATGATTCAGTAATCAGCATCGGTATAAAACTAAATCCAGATATGCACTTTAAGGAGTTAATCTCCCACGCTAGGAAGAATGGGACAGGAATAAAGTCCAACAGCTGGTACCCTGATATGAAATTGGACCCAGACGGGTTGCTATACTTTTTCCCAATTCGCAGCAAAGATAAGGCTCTAGTTTTTGATAGTTTGGGTAACCAACATCCTGTCAAATATAAAAGGAAGATATTAGATCGGATTCTATTGGTGACAAGAGATTCCCTTTTCATTTCTTGGCGAGACGATGTGAACGGTGATATTGGATTGAGGCGATGCAGTCCCGACGTAATTTTGGCGACTATTGGGGAGAACCAGATCGAAGAATAGAAGGTTGACCACTTTAATCGGCCGGGCTGAGCCTGGTCGATTCCGTTTTTTCCCCAGTTTGTACGCAATTCTTGCGGCCTGTCCCGGCTTACCTTCAGGCCGGGCGGCTTGTCAGCCGTATCTTCTGCCCAGGTGGTAGCGCGCCTTACGCTCTCAGGTTTTTTTATTGCATCCTTAGATTATTTATGGCGTAGGTTTGTTAAATGTGTTATTGACTTGTAAGCTCTTTTTTTTAAAGCCCATAAGCCAATCCCATCCCTAGGGAGAGCACGCAGGATGCGTGCGCGCCCAGGGGTTTTTCGCCTCGCCTTGCCCGGAGGGCAATTCTTGGCTTGCCTGCAGGCCGGGCGGGCTGTCAGCCGTATCTTCTGCCCAGGTGGTAGAGCGCCTGGCGGCGCCACCAGGGCCACTGGTGCGACGAGTCGCGGCCCCAGATGTCCACCTCGTTGGGGATTTCCTTTCTTTTCAGGATCTCGCCCAGCGCGATGGTTTCCTCGATGCAGCCCTCTTCCCATTGGCCCCGGCCGCAGACCAGGCTGACATGGGTTTGCTGCACTCGGTGCAGGTATTCTCCCTCCAGGTTGGGGACATAGGCCAGGGGATTATTGAAATAGATATCGCCGTTGGAGAAACCGCCCGTGAAATGGGTCATCTGGTAGCGGCCGCTCATGGCCAGGGCGTAGTTGAAGTATTCGGGGTACTTCAGCGCGAAGTTGGCGGCGTAGAAACCGCCCAGGCTGCAACCCGAGGCGCCGACCTCAATTTGATCCTGGTGACAGTCCGCGGCGATCCAGGGGATCAGTTCCTTGATGATGAAGACCTCATAAGCCAGGTGACCGCGGGCCCGGTGCGCGGGGTCGCCCTTGCCGGTCCAGGTGTGCGATACGTTGCTTTCGGGGCAGTACAACTTGAGTTTGCCGCCGTTGATCAGCGGGGCCAGGACCTCGGTCATGCCCTGGGCGTCCCATTCGTGGGCAAAACCCGCCGCCGATGGGAAAGCGATCAGGGGTGGTCCGTAGTGGCCGTAACACCACACGTGAATGTGCCGGCCCATGGCCCGGCTGGGGATCATTTCGTGCCGTTTATGCATGTTTTTCCCTCACCCTCCGTCCCAAATAGACGGGGCAGCATAACAAAGCCTTATACTTCTGTCAATTTGACCGATGAGGCTACCTGAGGGCTTGGCCGCGTAACCACATGTTTTCATGCTATGATAAGCCCCAAAAGTCTAGAGCACCCGTTTTTTGCCAGTAAGGAATTGGATTCCATGAGGAAGAAAATATCTATTGACCAGCTCATTCCCGGGATGTACGTCGTCTCCACAAACCGGAGTTGGTTGCAACTACCTTTTTTCAAGAAACGCATCAAGGATGACCGTGCGGTTGCCAAACTTCGGGAACACCACGTTACCGAATTGGTGATCGATACCGAGAAGGGTTCGGACATACCCATCGAGGCCGAGTCGTTTCCGGTGGACCCGTTTGAGTACCCGGAGGTTATCAACGAGAATCTCGCCCGGTCCAATCATGTTCACCAACAGGCGATTGCCCGAACCGGCGAGATCATGGACGCCGTCAGGAAAGGCGAAGATATTACGCCCGACGCGGTCAACCAACCGGTCAACATGATGATCGACCAGATCCTGGATGATCCTCAATCCATGCTCTGCGTCAGCGTCTTGAAAAACTCAGACGAATTTACCTTCAACCATTGTGTCAATGTAGCCATCCTGGCTTTATTCCTGGGAAAATCGCTCAATCTTTCCCGCCGCCAACTGATGGTTCTTGGAAAAGGCGCCCTGCTGCACGACATCGGTAAGTGCATGGTGCCCCAGGAGATCCTTTCCAAACCCGGCAAGCTTGACAAAAGCGAGGCCGAAATCATCCGCACCCACGTGGATCGAGGCGTCAAGTACCTCAGCAAAATGCGCGATGTGCCCAAGGAGGTCATGGATTTCGCCCGCGACCATCACGAACGCCTGGACGGCTCCGGTTACCCCCGCGGCCTGGTAGGCGAACAAATCGCCTGGCACGGGCGGGTCGGCGCGGTGCTGGATGTTTACGATTCCCTGATCCACGAAAACTATTACAAGGGCTCCATGGATCCCTCCTCCGTCTTGGAAAAAATGACGGAGATGGGCGGTAAGTTCTATGACGAGAAAGCCGTGAAAGCCCTGGTCGATTGCCTCGGCACCTACCCTCCCGGCACCATTCTCATGCTGGACTCCAGTGAAATAGCGATTGTTTTTGAACCTAATTACAATAACCCTCACCGGCCCAGGGTTCTCTTGATAACCCGTGAGGACGGCTCGTTTTTCGAACATCCGGTTCCCGCCGACCTGACCGAAACCAAAGAGGGAACCTCTGTTTACAAGCGCACCATCCTGACCGTCATGTCGCTCGAGGAGATCGCTTTCGATCCCTTCAAGATCCTGGGTAATTTCTCGTTACAAGGCACCGATATAAGTTGAGAAAGGACGCCTCCAAACAATGAATATTCCCGGGTTCGATCGAAAGATATGGATGCTTGCTTTTGCCTGGTTTGCCCTGGTTCTGCTGGTGATGACCTGGTTCTACTACCGTCAACCCGACCAGGGCGAAATGGACACTCGCGTCAACCGCTGGCGCTTGGTATTTGCCGGAGAATCCCTGGCTGCCGCTCTTTCTACCATGGACATGAATTTGGAGACCATACCGCCCGCCCGCCAAAGGGAGGTCTGGGAAGCCTTGCGCGGCTGGGAACAGTTGGCCCCCGAGGATTCCTGGAGCAGAGTGCGTATCGCGGTAGAAGACGCGTTGGAGGCCGGCCCGGAAACCCGCCGTGAACTGACCACCAAACTGGTCCGTGAACTCATGGTCGACGCTCAGTCCGCCCGCACCCAATTGGAGAAGAAAGAGGAGAAGACCCAAACCGGGGCGCCTTATTACGAATACGTGATCGGCTTCCTCATCATCGTATTGACCTCAACCGCCCTGGCCCTCTACCGCTCTCATCTCTACCTGGCCCCGCAACGCCAATCCGACACCAGTCTACGCAACGAACTGGCAAGTTTCGAACGCGGCCCCAAAATCGAAGAATCCGACGATCTGAGCACCATCCGGATGACGCTCCGGAAGTTCATGAACCGGCACGAGGAGGCCGTTCGCGCCCTCAATCTCATCAACAGCCTTAACGAGGGCTTGTTGATCGTATCCCCTGACGGCGTTATCGAATGGGTCAACAAGTCGATTTGCAAGATGATCGGCTACAGTGAAGGCGAGTTGATCGGTCGCGAGTTTACCGACATCTACGTCAAACTGAAGACCATCCATGTCCAGGGTTTCTTCAAGCAACGCGAGACCTACAAGGAAGAGGAACTGTTCAAAACCAAGGAGGGTAAGGTCATCCCCGTACGCTTCTCCAGTTCCTTCCTCTTCGACGAGGAAAGCGATGTTTCCGGTTTCGTCTGCATCGCCAAGGACATTACCCGCGAGAAACTGGCGGAGGAAGAGCTTCAGCGTCAGAACGAATGGTTCAAGGTCACACTGGCCTCTATCGGCGATGCGGTATTGACTACCGACCGTGATAACAAGGTTGCCTTCCTCAACAACATCGCGGCGGAATTGATCGGCATCAACGCTGCCGACGCGCAAGAAAAACCGCTGGAAAAGGTCTTGAAGCTTTTGGATCCCAATACCCGCGAACCCTTGGAAATGTTATGCGGCGACAGGCTGAACGAGGTAATGCCCGAGTCCAAGGACAGCCTCTTGGAGCGACAAGACGGCAAAATCTTGGAAATAGAACAGATCCAGGCCCCGATCCGCTCGACCACCGGCAAGCTGAACGGAACCGTGATCGTGTTCCGCGATAAAACCGGGACCAACCGCGACGCCGAGGAATTGCTCAGCGCCAAGGAACACGCCGAGGCCGCCGCCGAGGCAAAAGCTCACTTCCTGGCCAATATGAGCCACGAGATCCGCACGCCCATGAACGCCGTCATCGGCATGACCGGCTTGTTGTTGGATACCAACCTGACCGCCGAACAACGCGAAGCCGCCGAGATCGTCCGGGGTTCGGGCGAGGCGCTGCTCACCCTGATCAACGACATTCTCGACTTCTCCAAGGTCGAGGCGGGCAAGCTGGAACTGGAAATCATCGATTTCGACATGCGCGTCACCATCGAGGAAGTAGGCGACCTGCTGGCGCAAAAGGCACAGAACAAGGGCCTGGAGTTCATCAACCTGGTGCACCAGGACATCCCCCTTCGCGTTCAGGGCGACCCGGGCCGCCTACGCCAGGTGCTGCTGAATCTTGCCGACAACGCCGTCAAATTCACGACCGAGGGCGAAGTGCTGATCGAAGCCTCCCTGGAAGAAACCTTAGACGATTCCATCCTGATCCGGTTCGATATCAAGGACACCGGCATCGGCATCCCGGAGGACAGGCTGAGCCGCCTGTTCGTTCCCTTTTCCCAGGTCGATGCTTCCACCACACGCAAATACGGCGGTACCGGCCTGGGCCTGGCCATTTGCAAACAGCTCACCGAAGCCATGGGCGGCAGGATCTGGGTGGAAAGCAGCCGGGGTGAGGGAACGACCTTCAGTTTTACGGCCCAATTCAGCAAGGTCTCCGAAAAGGAAAAGGAAAAGGAAGAGGAACCGCTTACCCTGGACCTGGATTTCTCCAATCTGAAGGTGCTGGTGGTAGACGGCAATGCCAACAATCGGCGCGCCTTGCGGGTGCAGTTGCAACACCGCGATTGCCAGGTACTCGAGGCACCGGGCGGAGAATCGGTATTGACCCTGCTCGGCGATTACCGGGATCGGGGCAAAAGCATCGACCTGACCATCCTGGATTTCCGCCTTCCCGAATACGACGCCATGGACCTGGTGGAGGCAATCAGGGAAGTCTATCCCGAGATGCGCTTCCTGCTGCTGACCTCGATTCCCAGCCGAGGCGACGCCCGTGAGGCCGTGGCCCACGGCGTGGACGGCTACCTGACCAAACCCATCAAATTGCACCGGCTCTACGATAACATCGCCGCGGTCATGAGGCCGGAGGAATACCGTGAACGCGACAAGAACAAACTGGTCACCAGCCACTTCCTGCGCGAACACGACACGCACCGCTATAAGATCCTGGTGGTCGAGGACAACATCATCAACCAGAAGGTGGTGGTGCGCCTGCTGAGCAAAGTGGGTTATCGTTGCGATGTGGCCGCCAACGGCCTGGAGGCCGTGGAAGCCCTGGGTCGCATCCCCTACGACCTGGTGTTGATGGACTGCCAGATGCCGGAAATGGACGGGTTCCAGGCGACGAAAATGATTCGCGAGCGCGAAGAAGGCGATAACCATATTCCCATTGTGGCCATGACGGCAAACGCACTCAGCGGGGACCGCGAAGACTGTTTGGCCGCGGGGATGGACGACTATCTTTCCAAGCCGTTAGAGCAGGAGAAGCTCTACGAAACCTTGCAAAAACTGTTGCGCGCCAACTAACGGAACGTGCCGTGAATTGACGCGCCGATTTCATGGCGCCTTGGGTTTCTTGGGCGCGGGTGTTTCGGTTTCCGTGGTGCGCTTGCGGCGCCGGTGCGACTTGACTTCTTCTTCCTGCTTGTACATGTACTTGATGCAGTGTTTCATGATCATGAGGTTGGGTTCTTTATGACGGTTTACCTTTAAACAATGACGGTCGTACCATTCGATATAGCCGCGAATCTGTTCGCCGTCTTGAAGGATGAACACCATGTTGGTTTTAGTCTGCATTTGCTTCAGGTAGTAGAAACTTTCCGCGTTGGTTTGCTCCGCGGGAACTTGTTTACGACGCGAGGCCAGCATGGGCGAGGTGGCCGCTGAAGGGGTAATCGGCTGCATGGGCATCTCCGAGGGTTGTCCCTGGCTTTCCTTGACTTTCTTGATACTGGGTCGGATCAATTTCCGATGTGCTGTCATTATCAGTTCCTTTCTAGGTTATACAGTTTTGCCTTGGCCCTGTTTTCCAGGACCAGCATGCGCCTTTCACATACGAATCGGTGTTGTCGATGGACATTTTAGCAGAGTTCGTATCGGAATCAAAGAAATATCGTGAAAGGTTGCCCGTGTCACCTTGTCCCAATCCCAGGACAGATTGGATGTCCCCTTTTGGAGAACCCGAATCCGCCCTTCAACACCATCCCAAAACATCGAGATTGGGTAAAGAGTCCCATATTTTGCCTTAACCCGCGCGGTTTGTAAAATAGAACATCCCACTTTTTGTAAATCTAACACCGGCAAAACAGCGTCGGCTCCAGCCTTTCGTTTCCAATGAGCGCCCATATTCACGTCCGCAACGACAATAGAGGTACCTGTCTCTCGGACGCCCGTGCGGGTCTTGGAAATGCTCGGGGGGCAGGTTGGACGTCGGGTATAAGTCTTGCTTATCCCAACCCCTGAGCTGCCGTCCGGTTTCCGGTAGACACCGACTCCGAAAGATTGTGAAATGTGGTAACGGCTTCGGGTGTTTTCCAGTTTGTCGATGTAAAGGAGCGTCTCATGAAATGGATTTTATGTGTTTTGGTAAGTTTGCCTCTCGCGGCCACCGATAAGGTGAACTTCCTGAACCTCAGAACAACGGTCGAGGGCGATAAGGTGCTCATTGAAACCGACACCGAGCCCTTGCTGGAATACCGCATGTTGAAGAACGAAGCATTCAACCTCAGGAAAACCGCTTATGACCACACGCTGGACGCACCCTTCCGGCAAACGGCTTTTTTGATGCGCACCCTGGAGCGCAATCGCGGCAGCATATACAAAGACAAATCCCAACCGCTGATGGTGATCAAATACCCCTTCCAACTGGCTGTTCGCGAAGTTACCGGCAAAGTGGTTCAGATGAACGAATACGACGTGATCGTGGGCCTGGATACCGAGGACGATACCGGCATCATTACCCTGGACGGCGGGGGTAAGTCGCATAAATTCTCCATTTCCAAACTGCGGCAGCCCAAGGAGTACGCCGCGTTCTTGAATAACCTGGTGTTCCCCTACGGCCAAATCCGCATGCCCAAACCCGCCGGCGACGAGTTCCTGGTCGATCTCTACTACAAATGGCCGCGCACCGTGGTTCCCGAAAGCGACTTCAACGTATTCGACCTGTTCCCCTCTGCCATCCTGTGGGACAAGGGCGATATCCGCAAGCTGCGCCTGCACATGGGCACCACCTACGTCTACAAGAGCGGTGACGAATGGAAGCAGGTCAACAGCGAGCACCCCCGGGTTCACAAGCGCGCCCTCCAGCAATACGACAAGGTCTTGGAACTGATCAAGGAAGACGACCTGGACGAGATCATCCCCGCGCTGGAAGAATACGTCACCAATGTTCCCGGCGACAAAATCGCGCTCAAGAAGCTGATGGACTACTACCTGAAGGACTACCGTACGGACGAAGCCTACAACCTGATCTCGCGCTACCAGCCCTTCTTCGCTACCATCCGCGACGGCTTGGACAACCAGGACGCGCTGCGTGAAAAGGCCAGCCGTCGTCGCAACTGGCTGCTGGGACGCAAGGCGACCTTCGAGAAAGACGAAAACGTGAAGTTGAAGATCCTCACGCCCACAAAAGGCGACCTGGTCACCGGTACCACCGAGATGACCTTCTCATTGGCCGATAATCCCAGCAAGGTTTTGGAAATCGAATGCTTTCTGGAAGATCAGAAGATCGCCCGCCTGACCGAACCGCCCTACAAAACCAACTTCACCGTAAACGGCAATTACGGTTTCCTGACCCTGCGCGTGGTCGCCTACTTCGAGGACGAAACCTTCCAGGAAGACGAGATTCGGATCCGCACCTTCAAGGTGGACCAGGAGGAGCAGGTCAACCTGGTGGCCCTGCGTGCTTCCGTCTTCAACCCGGGCCGCGAGCTGACCAAGGAAGACTTCCGTGTTCGCGAAAACAAGGAAGACAAACAGATCGAAAACTTCCGCAAGGATCAGGCGCCCCTGCGACTGGCCATTCTGCTGGATACCTCCATCTCCATGTTCGGACCCAAACTCTACCGCGCCCAGTACGCGGTGAAGACATTCATCTCCAAACTGGAACCGGAGGACCGCGTCAGCATCTACACCTTCGGCAGCAACGTCATGAAGTTATCCGACTTCACCAATGATTTCGACGGCATCACCCCGCCGCTGATGACGCTGAGCCCCTACCAGTGGGGCACCAAGCTTTACGACGGCATGCTGATTGCCCATGACGCCTTGATGGGCCAAAACGGCACCAAGGTCATGATCGTCATCTCCGACGGTGACGACAGCGGCAGCTCCACCAGCGATATTCACGTGGCCTCGGCCCTGCGCGGTTCCTCGGTAATGGTCTATTCCATCATCTTGCCGGGCGGGTTTTTGGGGAGCGCCGGCCAGGGCGAGTATTTCCTGTCGGAAATGGCGCGCTTGACCGGTTCTATTTCCACGCGCGTTCGCAGCGTGGGCAAATTGGATCAGACCTTCGAGAAGGTCTACCAGGACCTGAAATCCTTCTACTACCTGGACTACTACTCCACGCGCAAGACCGGCGATCGCGATGTAGACGTCCGCCTGGTCGGCGCCAAGGGCAAACTGAGGGTACGGGCTATCAACTGAAACCCGCGCGGCGGTGTCCGCCCGGACCCCGCCGCTCCTTCGATACCCGGGGGTTATTCGCTCTCGGGATTTGCCGGGTAGCGTTCGGGCAGGAGCTTTTCCCGTAACGAGCGATCCACCTCGGCCGCAATTTCCGGGTGTTCCTTCAGGTAGTTCTTCACATTCTCCCGGCCCTGGCCCAATCTGTTCCCTTGATAGGAATACCAGGCGCCGCTCTTCTCGACCATGTCGTGGTTGACACCCAGGTCCAGGATCTCGCCGATCTTGGAGATGCCCTCGCCGAACATGATCTCGAATTCAGCCTGTTGGAACGGCGGCGCCACCTTGTTTTTGACCACCTTGACGCGAGTTCGGTTGCCGATGACGTCGTCACCCGATTTGATGGAACCGATGCGGCGAATATCCAGGCGGACGGAGGAGTAGAATTTCAGGGCGTTGCCGCCGGTCGTGGTTTCGGGATTGCCGAACATGACCCCGATCTTCATGCGGATCTGGTTGATAAAGATCAGACAGCAATTGGAGCGCGAGACCACCGCGGTCAGCTTGCGCAAGGCCTGGGACATCAAACGGGCCTGGACACCCATGTGCGAGTCGCCCATCTCGCCTTCCAATTCGGCTTTGGGCGTCAGGGCGGCTACCGAATCGATGACGATCACCGACACCGCGCCGCTACGCACCAGCACCTCGGCAATTTCAAGGGCCTGCTCGCCGGAGTCCGGCTGGGACACCAGCAGGTTGTCCACATCCACGCCCAGGCGGCGCGCGTAATCCGGGTCCAAAGCGTGTTCCGCATCGATAAACGCGGCCACGCCGCCCTGCTTTTGCGCCTCGCTGACGATGTGCAGGGTCAGCGTGGTCTTACCGGACGATTCCGGTCCGTAGACCTCGATGATTCGGCCCAGAGGCACCCCGCCGACGCCCAAGGCGGTGTCGAGGGCAATCGAACCCGTGGGAATGATGGGGATGGCTTGAATCTCCCGGTCCCCCATTTTTTGGATGGAGCCCTTACCGAACTGTTTTTCGATCTGGCTCATGGCCAGTTCCAGAGCTCGTTGCTTCTGTGCTGTCTCTCTCTGATTCATGAAAATAATCCTTTATATAAGATTCAAAAACCCGTCCCCTCGACGGGTGGGCGTCGTGAACGCTCCTATTCTAACCCCCGCGAGCCGCCAAATGGCAAGATTCAAGTGAGACGTCGCCCTAAATAAGGAAGCCGCGGCTTGGGTCCTTGCGGCGCCCGGAGGATACCCTTCATTTTGCCGATTTCAGTCCAAAGGTTAGCCATGGTTTTACATTAGTCCTAAGGTCCTGCCAAACATAGCCTTGATTGGATGAAGTCCGCCCCTGGGAATGGATGACGCTGGACCCGTTGTTAAAAACAGGGTATATTTCCCATCGCCGCCGGTTCGGGAGGGAGCCGCCGGTCATCTTCCCCTTTATCGGAGGTTGTTTTGGACGCAAAGTTAAAAGAACGCATCGATTCGATGGTTCGATCCGAACCGGTGTTCCTTTTCATGAAAGGCACGCCCAGTTTCCCGCAGTGCGGTTTTTCCAATCAGGTGACCCAAATCCTCAGGGCTTACGACGTGCCCTACGGCAGCGCCAATGTGTTGGAAGATCCTGACATCCGCCAGGGAATCAAGGAATACAGCGACTGGCCGACCATTCCCCAGCTTTACATCAAGGGCGAGTTCATCGGCGGTTGCGATATCGTACGCGAGTCCTGGGAAAGCGGCGACCTGACCGAAATGCTTCAGGATGCCTTCCCCGGCCGCACCATTGAAGCTCCCAAGCCGCCCGTCAAACCTCAAAACATCGACCCGGTCAAGGCTAAAGAAATGTTGGCAGAGGGCAAGGGGCAATTCCTGGACGTGCGCTCCCCCGAAGAAGTCTCGCTTGCATCCATCAAGGGCTTCACCCGCCTGGATCAACAACTGGCCCAGCACGTCCTTGACAACGGCGACAAGGAAGAGCCCCTGGTGTTCATCTGCCACTTCGGCGGCCGCTCGGCGCAAGCCGCGGAGTATTTTGCCAACCAGGGCTTCCAAAAGGTCTACAATGTGGTCGGCGGCATTGACTCCTGGTCCCAAACGGTGGACAGCTCCGTTCCGCGTTACTGAGCCCGTTTTCCATCACAGTTTTACCCGAGGGGGAGCCGCACGGCTCCCCCTTTTGGTTTTCCGGGTCTATATTTCTTCAAGTCATTGAAATTACGTGCTGACATTGAAACTGCCCTTTGTGTTATAAAGTCGACGGGGGTTCCGGTACCGCTCCCTAATTTTTTTATGATGCAGGACACCCATGGCAGAAGTTAATTACAATGATCTCGTGCTGAAGGAGTTGAACTATAACTCCTACCTCAAGCTCCCGGAACTATTATCGCTCCAAGAAGAAATATCCCAGCCCAAACATCATGACGAGATGTTCTTCATCATCATTCACCAGGCCGCCGAACTGTGGTTTAAATTGATGCTTCACGAGACCGAAACCCTGGTTGAGTCCTTCCGGGACGGTATGGTCTCCCGCGCCTTGAAAGCTTTGAAACGCATCACGCGCGCCATGAACCTCCAAGTCCAGCAAATCCGCATGCTGTCTACCCTGACCCCGGTCGAGTTCGCCGGTTTCCGCAACTTCCTGCGGCCCGCCAGCGGTTTCCAGTCGGCGCAGTGGCGCATTATCGAGTTTACCTTCGGGGTGCGTGAGCCCTTCTTCCTGCGCTTCTTCGAGAAGATGCCGGAGATCCGCGGCCGCTTGGAAGATATCCTCAAGCATCCCTCCGTTTACGACGAATGCCTGCGCTGCCTCCACCGGGACGATCACCCCATCCCCGAGGAAGTGCGCGAACGCGACTTCAGCAAGCCCTGGGTGATGAACGAAGAACTGGTCAGCGTGATTCAAGACGTCTACGAGTCGCCCAAGGAACACTATCACTGGGTGCTGCTGTTCGAGGCCATGATCGACCTGGACGAGGCCTTCGAACTGTGGCGCAAGACCCACGCGGTCATGGTCAACCGCACCATCGGTTTCAAGACCGGGACCGGCGGCAGCGCCGGTTACAACTTCCTTAAATCTCGCGAAAACACCAAATGCTTCCCCGAACTATGGGAAGTGCGCAATCGCATAGGAGGCACCCATTAAACTGGAACTGAACGACAAAACAGCGCTGGTCTGCGGCGCTTCTCAAGGAATCGGCGAGGCAACCGCCTGCGAGTTGGCCGCGTTGGGCTGTCGCATCATCGCCATGGCGCGTAGTCAAGACAAACTGGACAAACTGGTGGCCGACCTGCCGGGAGAGGGACACGAGGTCCTTTCAGGGGACATTGCCGACCGCGACGCGCTAGGTCTTGCCGTCGATTCATTCCTGGCCCAGGGTCCCATCCACATCGTGGTCAACAACACCGCCGGACCCAAACCCGGACCCGTCGCCGAGGCTGACGAGGAAACCTTCGTTGCCGGTTTCGCCAATCACGTGTTGGCCGCTTCCGCCCTGGCGCAACAGTTATTGCCGGGTATGAAGGAAGCCGGCTACGGCCGCATCATCAACATCATTTCCACGTCGGTCAAGGTGCCCATCCCCAACCTGGGCGTATCCAACACCATTCGCGGCGCCATGGCGAGTTGGGCCAAAACCCTGGCTTCCGAGGTTGCGCCCTTCGGCATTACGGTCAACAACGTGCTGCCGGGCTTCACCGACACGCCGCGTCTCAAGAGCCTCATCACCAACGCGGCCCAACGAACCGGAAAAAGCTACGAGGCGGCCGTGGAAGAGTGGAAGGGAAGCGTACCGGCCCGACGCTTCGCGGAACCCGCCGAGGTAGGCGCTGCCGCCGCGTTCCTGGCTTCGCCCGCCGCCGGCTATATCAACGGTATCAACCTGCCCGTGGACGGGGGGCGTACCGGCTGCCTTTAATGTTTGCCGCTTGAACAGGCGAGGTGATCATGCAATTCGATATTTTCTTTTCCATCTGTCAGACCGAAGTGGACGGCTACATACCTACGGAAACCGTGATGTTCCAAAACTTCTTCGATCAACTGGCTCTGGCCGATGAGCTTGGCTTCGGTTGCGCCTGGCTGGCGGAGACGCACCTCTCCTGTCAGATCCAAAAGCAGAACCCGGGCGCCGTGATCCCCGAGTTCAAGGGTGAGATCGGCCTGAATACGGATGTCTTTCAGATGGCGCACAAGATCTTCGCCATGACCAAAAACATGGATGTGGGCTCCGCCATCCTCAACATCCAGTGCAACGGCGGCCCCATCGCCCGCGCCGAATCGCTGCGCACCGCGCTGGCCCTGCATGGTCTGGATTCCAATGAGAAGCGTCGCCTGCAAATAGGTTTCGCGGCGGGCCGCTTCCCCTTCTCGAACCATCCCTACGGCGTCTTCCCGCAAAACGACTGGCAAAAGGCGGCCTGGCCGGTGATGAAGTCGAAGGTCTTCCAGCAAGCGACCGAGATCTTCCTGCGTCTGATACGCGGCGATATCTTCTCCTCGGACGAGATCACGGAAAAATACCTGGAGCGCAAGGATTTCCGCTCGGACGAGGACTGGGAGAAGGTTTTGAACGCCTACGGTCAACCCACGGATACCATTGTGGTGCCCAAGTTCTGGCAGTTCCGGAAGATCGGCGTGATTCCCTTCGACATCCGCCGCGAACTGCTGTGGCTGACGGTGGGCTGCCACGACGCGGAAGGCCAGGACTGGGCGAATACGTTTTTACCGGTGGGCGTGTTCAACCTGTCGATTACGCCGGGCAAACAGATCGAAGAAACGCACGAACGCATGAAGAAAAGCTTCCACCCGGACGGGGGCCCCTGGAAACGCGAGTACATGCCGCGAACGGTCCTGGTCTTCGTGGACGATTCCCCGGGCGCAAGCGAAGCGGAAAAGAACGAACGCGCCGCCAAACGCGCCAACAACGCCCTGGAAAACTATTGGAAGGCATTACAGGGAACCATCGACACGGGCCGCATCGCCCATGCGGTGGACAACGCCCTGGTAGGCAGCCCGGAAGTCGTCCGCGCGCAAATGCAGGAACGCTACAACCGGGGAGACCGCCTGATGCTGTGGTTCGACTTCTCCAACCACAACAGCGAGGAAGTCAAACAAAACATGCGCTGGTTCATGGAAAAAGTCGCCCCGTTTGTTGCCAGGTAGCGTGAGGAAGCCCGGGGACGGAACGATCACGGTCGGAACCGGGACGGCGGCGGTTATGAACGGGTGCTTACGGGCATGTCCCGGGTTTGCTCGCGTCGGATGGGAAATAAGTAAACGCGAGCATCATCCCGGCTTCCGAAGGCAAGCGTGTAAGAACTTTCGAACAACCCGCCTTCGGGCGAAATCTCTTGAAACTCCAGGCACTTCGTCCCTCCGGCGCGAATAAACCCGGGCCGTGCCGGTAAGCACTTGTTGAGAACCTCGATCATCCTGGTCCCAGCTTTGGACCGTTCCATGCCCGGGCTTTTTCACGCTACTCTTGCGACGATTCCGACATATCACAACTCTTCTACATCCCGGCGAAATCGCACTAAGGATCGGTTGACCCGTTTCTTTTCAGGGTGGATCAGTAATCCAAATGACTGTCGCCGATGAATTCTCTCAGCACACTATTGCCCGGCACCGCGTTGGGCAGGATGGGGACGAATAGATCCAGGAAGCCCGACAGACGATAAGCCTCCGCTCGTGAGGGATGGTCTCGGGGAACCTCCAGCAGGTAACGCGTGGCATAGGTTTTCAGGACCGCATGTTCGTAGACCAGCGTGCTGTTGAACATGATCTCCGCCTCTTCCTGGTTGGGGAAGATGTGGCGGCGCTCTCCCCGGCGCACCGACGGCCAACGGGCAATGGTATCGGCCGTTTTGGTGTGGCGGTATTGGCGGTCGCGGATGATACGGCGGATCAGGCGCGTGTCCGCCGTGAAGATGCGGTTGTGGCCGTCGATCACCAACTGGGTCAGGGCGTTGATGAAAACCTTGTAGACCGTGTCCCGCGGAATCGAGCGGGTGAGTTCAGGGTGCAGGCCGTGGATGCCCTCCAGCAGCAGGATCTGGTTGGCGCCCAGGCGAATGGACGGGCGGTTGGTGGGAATGCTCGATTTGCCGGTGGCGAAATTGAAACGGGGCAGGTAAACCTCATCGCCGCGCAGTAAAGCGGCCAGGTGATCGTTGATCATCTGCAGGTCAAGGGCTTCCAGGGCTTCGAAATCGAGCTCGCCCTCTTCATCTCGCGGACATTTATCGCGGTCCAGGTAATAGTCATCCAGACCCAGGATCACCGGTTCGATGCCGCGTACGCGCAGCTGTACCGACAGTCTGCGCACGAAAGTCGATTTTCCCGCGGAGGACGGACCCGCCACGCATACCGCGCGGACGCCTTGCCTGCGCTCAGTGATATCGTCGACGATATCCACGATCTTTTTCTCATGAAGGGCCTCCGCCACGCGGATCACGTCGTCGATGCGGTCCTGAAGGATGGCCTCGTTCAGATGGCCCACCGAGGGGATGTTCACCAACTGGTTCCAATCGCGGGTCTCGCGGTAGCAGGCCCACAGCTTGGAGACCTTGCGTTGCGCGGCTTCCTCTGAGGTGTGGAACTGCAGGACCAGGCCCGGCGGATAGGGAATCACGCGCGCGGTTTTACCGATGGAGGTGTCCGGTCCATAGGGTCCATGCGGAATATCGGTGAATTTGCCCAGGGTAACCAGGGGTACCAGCAAGGCCGGCCAGGTGTCCAATAACTTGCGCTTGGCGCCGTCCAGGTCGGTGACCATCTCCAGGGCGTCGCCCACGTGAACATTGTGATAGGTAAACGGAACGCTTTTAGACGACAACTCGCTCAGGGCCCTGGTCAGGAATTCGGCCAGATCCTCCAGATCGTCGGCGGGCCGGCCGTCCTTGTAGATCTCGTAATAGTATCCGCCCAGCAGGGATTGACCCACCACAAAGGTCATTTGTGGAAAGTGTTCGGTGAGCAAACTGTGCATCATATGGGCCACGGTCCGTTTCACCACCGCCTGGCCGTCGGGATCATAGGCGGTGACCGGGGATATTTTGGACTGGCGCATCAGCGGGGTGTGCAGCGAAACCAGGTGATGGTTCATCATGGCCGCGACGATATCTTCCCGCCGGATCCGATCGGGGCTTATCAGATCCATGATGGTGGCGCCGCTGCCCACATCGACCCGGCGATCCTCGAAAAGAATGGAGGCTTCGCTGAGGTTACGACCGCCATTCGGCATATGACGAACAGGCATGATACAAGCTCCCGTGGGAAAGATCCAGCAGCATTATACAACCAAATCGCCGGACATGCCGCGTTCGATTCGCAAGACCTTTGGGTGATGCGAGAATCCTGGGCGCGCACGCATCCTGCGTGCCTGTAAGCCGAGAATCGCCCTCCAGGCTAGGCGAGGCGGCTTGCTCCCACGATGTAATAAAGCGCTCAGGACCATTCATACTTTAAAATCGGGCATTGATTTTTTTGCGTTCATCGGTCGATCAAGCGGGCGTGGACCAGGATTTGTGGACGTAGTCGATGGTCGTGGCGGTGCCGATTTTGTCTTTGCAGGCGTCCAGCGCATCCTCCCGGAAACCGCCGGTGGCCAGGATGCAGGGCTGCACGATGCGATCCGGGTTTTCCTTTGCGAAACCGGCCGCGCGTTCGGCCAGGGTGGTGATGATGTCGCTGCCGACGGGCTCCCGGTGTTTTTTGACCTCGATGATCAGGGTGCGGCCGTCTGTGCTGTCCACGCGTAGATCCACCTCGCCTGATTTGCCGTCCGGGGCTTGCACTACGTAACGCGGGTAGATGTGGGCGATCTCGAACTCCCGATCGTCTTGAATGCCCTCGAAATAGACCGAGGGCTTGAAGCGCTTGCGGGTGCGCATATCGTTTTCCAGTTGCATTTCGGCAAAGCGGCCTATCAGGTTGTTGAGCTTGCCTTGCAGGGAGTTCTTCTCCGAGGTCAGCCGGGCAATCTCTTCATGGATGCCCAGTTCCGCTTCCGGGTCCAACTCGGCCAGTTGCGTTTTGAAACGCTGCTTCAACAGCAGGTAGAAGGTGCCGTCCTTCAGGGCGAAATAGTAGTATTCCTCGGGCGCTTCGCGAATCAACTCGCCCTCGCGCAGCATCTCCAGTTTGGCGTGAATTTCCTGTTCGGAGATCTCCAGGCCCAGTTTTTCTTTGAGGATCGCGGGCGAAAACTCCTGTTCCGGAAATCGGTTCATATAGAGCAGGATCTTCTTGGCGTGGCGCTGGTTGATACGCGTCAGGGCTTTATTCAGCCAGGTCATGAAATCGTAGGACAGATCGGAGCCGCGATTGCCGGTTTCGTAATCGATCACGGCGGCAACCCCTTTCAGGGTGGTGAGATCTCGGATAGGACATTGGCTGCGGACGGCGCAGGCAATGAAATGAGGGTCGGAAAAGCAAAGCCGGTTGAGGACGAGCGCCGTTTCGTTGGTGATGGGTTCGTCATAGACCTCGGCATAACGGTAGACGGCTTCCAGACCTTCCTCATCGGTCAGGTAGGGCGACATCCACCGCTTGCTCAAGCGACCGGCTTCCAGATAGGTATCGATCGCTTCGATCAACCAACCCACGGCAGAACCGGCGGCCAGCATGGGCGCGATTTTGGACTCGGAGAGTTCATGGTAACTACCGGGGATGGATTCGTCCAGGGCTTCTTTGCAGGCCTGATCCCGGTAGACATAGTGGCTCAGGTTTTGGAACTCATCGATCATGACCACGAAGCGAATGTCAAAAAGACCGGCCAGGCGATGAGGGGCATGTATGGCGAGGTCCCACATGGAATCGTGCAGGCCTTTTTCAAAGAGTGCCGGTAACTCTTCAGCGACACGGACCAGGAGATCGATCCCATGTGTCCGCCCATAGTCGGCAATGGCTTCCAAGGTCAAGGTATCCCTGACCGAGCTTGTATCCCGCTCGCGGAATGAAATGAATTGCGAGGCAAAGACCTGGAAATAGTTGAGAGCCAGTTCCGGATACCAGACCTTGCGTTCCACAATCTCCAAATAAAAGGGAATCACCGGGCCGTTCGCACTCCAGAGTTGGTTGAACAGCCGTTGCATCAAAGCGGTCTTACCCGACTTCTTGCGGGCCAGGATGGCAAGGGACTTGGATATGCGATTGGGAATGCCGCTGACCCATTTGTGGTACTTGGCAAATTCAGCCGCTCTGCCCACCATCAGGCTCGAATTCCCAAGACGTTCCACAAGGGGATAGTGCATCTTTCCGATGTTCAAGCTCATGCTCATGGCTCCCACCACATGTTGTCCCGCCAAGCATAGCATAGGCGCACGGCTTTGGGGTTATTGGGGTAACGGCCGGCGGATCTGTACCCGGCCGGTGCTTTGCTTTACCCCGCCTGACTCCGGAAGATTCTGCTAAGATTAGGACAGACAGTTGCTTGTGAGGTGGCGCTTGACCCCCAGACCCGTCTGTTACGGCGAAGCCAACTTCCGCGTCCTGCGTGAGGCCAACGGCTATTTTGTCGACAAAACCGCCTACATCCCCATGCTGGAAATCTACAAGAGCCCGGTCTACCTACGACCCAGACGCTTTGGTAAATCCTTCCTTTGCAGCATGCTGAGCACCTACTACGATATCAACATGCGCGACCGCTTCGACGAATTCTTCGGCGATACCTACGTCGGCGCCAACCCCACCGCGCAACGCAACAGTTGCCTGACCCTGCACTTCGACTTCTCGGTCATGAGAAGCACCGGCACCGCTGAAGAAGTAGCGCGCGGCTTCAGTCGGATTTGTAATATCGAGATGAATGCATTTCTAGGTGAGAACAGGGCTTATTTCCCCGATCTGCAAAACCTCGATCTAGATATCGATGCCTCGGAGAACCTGAGCTTGATCCTGTCTTTTATCAAAAGAGACAAGTTACCGCCGCTGTTCGTGACCATCGACGAATACGATAACTTTGCCAACCAGATGATTGTGGCTCAAAACAATACGCTTTACAGCGCCCTGACCGCCGACGGCAGCTTCTTTAAAACCTTCTTCAAGACTCTGAAGAAGGGGAAAGGCCAGGCAACCATTCAGCGCATCTTCATCACGGGTGTGTTGCCTATTCTGATCGATGAGTTGGCCTCCGGTTACAATATTGCCGATTTCCTCACCTTGGAAGAAGCATTCGAAGCCATGGTGGGCTTTACGCAAACCGAGGTTGACGACCTGCTCGATGAGATCTATGCCGACTACCTTCTACCGTCGGAAACCCTTGATCAGGTCAGCGCCGTAATCAAGGACAATTACAACGGCTATCACTTCGTCGCAACCGATACAGAGCCTTTGTACAACACCACGATCCTGGTCTACTTCCTACGCAAGCTAACCATTCAGAGGCGTATTCCCAAACTGCTTGTCGACAACAACTTGAAGACCGATCTTTCCTGGGTGAAGCGCTTAACGGCTTCCAATGCAACCGGCACCAAGGATCTGGTTCACCAATTGCTCATCGAGGGAAAACTGGCTTATGACGACGTTTTGTTGACAAGTCAGTTCGACATGAACCAGTTCTTCGCCCCCCGCTTCTACCCGCTTTCCTTCTTCTTCCTGGGCATGGTGACCCGCCGGGACAGAAGCTATATGTGCCTGCCCAACCTGAATATGAAAACCATCTTCGGCGAGTATTTCAACAGCCTGTACCAAATCGACAGCGGCACGCGGTACGGTGAGGTGATGCTCCGCTTTGCCTCGGAACCTCACCTGCCGACCCTTTTCGATGCCTACTGGCGGTTGTACATCTCGCAAATGCCGGAGGCGGTCTTTCGGCAAGTGAACGAAAATTTCTACCGCACCACCTTCTACGAGCTTTGTCGCCGCCATCTAGGCGATCTCTACATCTGGTCCATGGAATCATCCCTGGCTTCGGGACGCACCGACCTGGAAATGACGGGTCAGTTTCACACGCCCTTCAACGGCACGCGCTACCTGATGGAATTCAAATACATCTCCAACGCGGAAGCCGCCCGTAAGGAAATCGATCCCGAAACCTTCGAGGCCGATAAAACGCACCTGGTCAAACTGGCCGCCTACACGGCAGAGCGCCGCGACGCCGCTCCCAAGGAAACCGTGCTGCCCTATTTGATCTACTGCTTCGGCAACCGGGGCTACCGCATCTTCGAACCGGCATAATCTCACGACAAGTTACAAGGGGCAAACTCCTTGCCCAGCGTGGAGAACTGCCTTGGTTCGGGCGATGTTTCTCAGCATCTATTAAGATCCGGAAGTGGTGCTTCAGTTTACCCCGCTCCACTCCGATGAATTGGTCAGACCAACAACCCGAGGCTGATTGTTGCCTGATCGGAGAGCCCGCATGGATCGCGAGCGTTGGCTATTGGCAAAAGAAATCCATATCGAAGTTCAAGCCCAACCCGAGGCCGAACAAGACGCCTGGCTGCAAGACCGTTGCGCCGGCGACCGCGACCTGATGCAAGCCGTTCAAAACCTGACCGAGCACGATGTCACCGAGGCCGGCACCCAAACCAGTGCGGCCACCGATTCCGATACCGGCTCACCCGCACCATTGGTCGTGGTGCCCGGCCGGAAGCTCGGGGCCTGGCGGCTGTTGAAACCGTTGGGCGCCGGCGGCATGGGCGCCGTCTGGTTGGCCGAACGCGCCGACTGCGCCTTTCAGATGACCGCCGCCGTCAAACTGCTCAAGGGCGCGCCCTTCTCCCATCAAGCGATCCAATGTTTCAAACGCGAGCGGCAACTACTGGCCGATCTCAAACACCCCAACATCTGCATCCTACACGACGGCGGCGCAACCCCCGAGGGCCTTCCTTATATCGTCATGGAATCTTTGTTAGGCGCGGCGTAACCAGCACTAAAAAAATAACTTACAAGGATAGTGCTTTCCGTGCGCGTCCTATGCTCGTCTTGGGGGAAAAGTACCGTAAAGATGAGGTAAAATACCAACATTATTCCGAAACCTCCGCTTGACCTTGGGCCTTGTTGCGGGCGTATTCAAGGTGTCGTTTATGGTGCTTGCTGAGATAGCTTCGGGCTGCGAGCTCCAAAACCACGCTTCGCTTCCGGGGGGGGAGCTTGTTCCACTTTTCCAGTTGGGCAGCTGTCAGGCGAAGGTTAGACCTTTCTGTTCTATTCCGTTTGTCTCGCTTGGCAAGGGGCATGCCTTTCATGTAGGCAGCAAAGGCGGCGCGGTAGAAATCAGAGAGACAGCTATAGTTGAAAACACCCATGGTTTCCCCATCTTCGATAGTTTCCCGTATGGTTTCGTTCAAAACGGGGTCCAACCTCACGGCTACGGGCTTCATGGTGTTCGTTTTTTTGGTTCTCGGTGGCATCTTCGCTCCCCCTATTCAATACACCCATTGTACCAAATGATTATGAAAATGTCAAGAATTAATTTGACAAATTTATCGTCAAATGTTCCACGTGGAACAGTTATAAACCATTTAGATTAAGATATTTAGCTCACATTTTAATTATTAACACCGATTGTCTTCGTGTGTCTAGTATTCGCGGCGTCGATGGATCGGCTCTCGCCTCGGGGGTCCGTGGTCGGGGGGCTCTCGCCGTCTCCGTTGGGACTCACGTCGCTGGGATCGGGTCTCGGCCCGTCGGGGCTCCGTAATCGGATCTCGCCCCGTTCGGTGGGCTCCGTCGGTGCCGTCTCCGTTGGGTCACGTCTGGGCTCCCGTCGCTGGGATCGGCTTTCTCCCCTCCGGGTGGCTCTCGCCGTCTCCGTTGGCTCGGTGGCTCCGTCGGTGGGATCGGCTCTCGACTCGGGGGTCGGTGGCATTGGGGCCGTCTCCGCTGGGGGTCGGCTCTCGCCTCGTCGGGGTGGCCTCCATCGGGGGCCTCTGGGGTCGGCTCGGTGGCTCCGTCGGTAGGAGGCTCTCGGCGTCTCCGTTGGGACTCACGTCGCTGGGATCGGGTCTCGGCCCGTCGGGGC
>JAAUYB010044457.1_pt1 | contig 26898 bp, 24 predicted proteins | sample 7278071 | NCBI WGS metagenome assembly JAAUYB01 (sample SAMN14350121, study PRJNA611818) | marine sediment metagenome | isolation source: surface marine sediment (1.8m) | place: French Polynesia: Moorea | collected 2018-08 | reverse complement strand
GGAGGAGGACACGTCGTGCGCCACGGGGAGGAGGGAAAACGTGGACGTCATGAGGGCGGCGCAGGGATCAGGGAGCGACACTCTCCCTGTGGAATGGTCCTGGATATTGGACTATTGGATAATGTTGGCAAATGGCAAGCAAGTGGCAATGTCAATTTGTTTGTTTTTTAATTTTCAATTTCAGTTTCCACTTAAGATGTGTTTGCACTTTTGCCCTTTTCCCTTCTTCCTGTTTTCTTCTTTCTTTTCCTTTTCCTTTCTTGTTGAAAAGAGCGCCTCCGCCTTTTCCTTCTCTTTCCTCTTGCGACAGCGGACCAAGAAACGGGAACGGGGGAAAGGGAGGACAGAGACAACAGAGGGGGGAAAGAAGAGGAAAGGGGCCAAAAAATAGGAAGCATTTTAGTTTAGTTGTATATTTCTATTTGTTCACAGACGAAAACTTTTTAAAAAGCAAAACAAAATAGTTCATGTTTGAGCCCTGGCTGACCCTGATCTTGGGCAGACCATAAAACGGACTCCATCTTCTTTGTCTGAGCCCATAAAATGTCACACTATCAATGTAAAAGTTTACAAAGTTCAATGACCATTCACAACTCCTTTTTGAAAAGTACACATAATATGAAATTTATGCATTGATGACTAAGAGTATTTTCCAGCACAAATATATGAAAAGCCAATTCCGTTCTTCATCCCATTTGGCAACTCTGTCAAAAAGGAAGGAAGGAAGAGAAAGAGAAAAGGGAGAAAAAGAAACTGTTTTTCGAGGAAAGGCCAAAGGAGGGGAACGCGCTCGCCGGGTCCGCCGGGACAATCGGGGTCACAGAGATCGCCCGGAGGATCGGGGACCCGCCGGACACGACCAGGTAGGACGGGTCCGCCCTCAGGAGCCCTTTTTGGTGTGCGGGGCGCGCCCACAGAACCAAGAGAACCCGGCTGAGCATCCTCTGAGGAAAGCGAGATGAGTCGACAGCTGCATCCCCACCCAGTTTGGGCACAGGGGGGGTCCCCGCCCACAGAAAGCTCTTTGTCAAGCCTGTTGGCCCTCCCGGGGCTCCCTCCACCTCGTCCCTGACCTCAAAGGCCCTCTCCCAGGTCGCAGGACCTGCACCTCTGGCCATCGCGTTGCGTTTTGGGGGAAAGATTGGGAAACTGGGCTTTGTTAGGGCGTGCCCCCCAACACCACAGGCCGCACCCCTTGCTTAAGTGACCGTGACTTAGATCATCGCCAATCCTGTGCCGCAGCCGTGCTCATTAGCCCAAGACGTCTTTTAAGGTCGCAGGTGACAATTGGGACCAACAAATTATTGGTTTGTATTGCACCGAGTGTATATGTCACTATATACTGTAGTACAGTACAGCCGCTATTTGGCAGTGGTGACTGTACAGAAGGCAGCCGTATTCACCTGCACTACTGTGGGTTTTTGTCGTTTTAAGTGAACGGGGGGCGGGCGGAGGGAAGTTCGGGCATGGAAAAGGTTTTTTTCCGCCACGTCTTCAACCCTTGCCTCTCCTCCGGTTTCTCCTCAGGGGGCCCCAGCAGCCCCTATAGGCCGGCCGGTATGGCCGGGTTGGGCTGTCCTGGTCTTTTCCGCCCCTCCGCCTTCCCTCCCCCTTTTCCCGGCCTTTAGGTCTCCATAGCAGCTATGCTACATTTACGGTGTCCTGGTTCGCGTCTGGGGCCCTCTTTCTCGCGGGAGGGGAATCCGTTTTTTTTCATGGTTTTTTCAACCATTTCCTGGTTTCGTTCTTTTTTTTTGTATTGTTGCAGAAAATTTCTTTTTTTATTTTATATTTGTCTCTTAAAACTTTGCACGATGTCCCAAAGATGGCGTTTTCGTATTTTGCTTTCTTTTTCTCTTTCAGGCTGCTTTCTTCTGCCGGAAAGTCTCACCAGCTGCTCTTCTGCACTGGCCTACGGAGCTTTCTTCTTAATTAATCGATAGTTTCTAGTCGGCCATTTTTGAAAATGGATCGACTTAGTTTTATTACTTGTGCGGCGTGCTTATTATTTTTAACTGGAAAGTGCTTGTGTTTTAAACAAGCTGGAGGACCCCGTTTTACGGGCTCCTGCCAGTCTTGCAAATGTGTTGTAGTGTGGTATTTGACAAATAAAAAGAAGCAAAGTCGAAAAACACTTTTTCATCTCAGTCCAACTCGTTCGTGCAATTGTAATTTACCTTGTCTAGGCAACGGTGGACGATGTATGAGTCAGGGAAAGCTTGCCTTTCACACTGAATGTCGGAAATTGTGGACACCGTGCGAGCACATGCGTACAGTCACTAATCAGTTAGAAGAATACACAAGAGCAGTTGCTGATGGTGATGGTATTCCGCTAGTTCCGGAAGGTTGTATCCCTTTAATAGGATACACAAAGAAACCGTCTACCTTACTTGACATAACTTTAAACGGAAGAAATTTTTTAGAAGAACGACAATTAGCGCTAAAAACATATAAGAAAAACCATAAAATAAAGTGGTATCACACACAAAAAAAGAAGAAAACATATCAACATATTGCTAAAGACAAAACATTTGTTGTGGGCGAAACTAGACCAAAAACCTTACTTCAACTGGAGAACGCCGTGGAAGACGTGCTGGACTCAACAATGGTACAATACTTCTCGGTTATAAAGAAAATAGAAAATTCGGATGATGACGAGGTTAGTGTTTTGTACATTCAATCGAAATCATATTGACACCTATTTTTCTATTCAGATTGTATATTGGTTTAAAAATTGGAAAGGAAAAACAGAAAAATGTACTTTCGACATATTTCATTCTCTACTGAATATGCGAGAATTGATCCTACCTACAAAAGTTGTAGAGCTCTTCTTTTCTTTGTTAAAATTGACCGTAAGAAATTGCTGGGCGCTTTCTCCAACTTTTTCCATGCAAAATATTTTTTTCCCATCGGACGGCTCACGATACTCAATTTCTACCGCTGCATCAGTAGTGCAATTATTGCACGATAATCAAAAAATGGAACTTTGTTCTGCTGACATAATTTTTTTCCCATTTTTGGATGAGACAAGCGGAGAATGGAATCTGATTACATTCCAAAAATCAAACAAAATGGAGAGCAAAACATCAAAAAATATGCATTGTCTGTACTTTTTTAATGGAGGTACGAAAGCTGGAGATGCAAAAGAGCGTCGTATTTCAGTCTTCGAAAGAAATTTGCTGAGGTAAGTAATATATTTCTATCGCTTCGTAGTATTTTGTCTTTCTAACTTAATTACATTTCCAGGCGGGTGCAAAAATTTCTTATGGCTGCGCTTAATCGCCGCATTAAACCGGTGCGAATTGAAAAAATAAAAAAAACAAATAAAATATCCTCTCGGTTTGATATGCTCACTACGGCCAAACAAATTTCCAGGTATTTTACCCCTCAGAAAAAAAGGAAAAAACATTCTTACTATTTATTTCAGGCTGCAAATCATGACTGAATCCGAACATTTATCAAATATTCGTTTTATTTTAGACTTCTATAATAAACGCATTTCATTTCCCTTGCGAGAAAAAATATCCGAATCTGAATGACATGTTATCAGAACTATTAAAATCATGGAAAAACATGGAAAAAATAAAAAAAGGAGTGTATCCATATTCATATCGATCTTTTTTAGCGGTGCATCTGTATCGTAAAGGTTCGGCATACGTGGGCAAGGAACGCGGGAGGAAATGCCCCCGCTGCCCCCGGCGTTGAAAAAAGTGCTCTCCCTCGGTAATTTTTTTATTACTGTTCTTGGTCCGGCCGCCGCAGGCGACAAAAAAATTGCGAAAACCAATAGTAGATTTGCTGCTTTTTCGAAATTCTAAGAATTTGGCCGCCCCCGGCGGCTAAAGAAAAATTTCCCCCGTTGTCCCTAAATGCCAAATCTCCCACCCCCCTGGAAAGGGACCGCCGAGATTGCTGACCCCTCGTCCACGTATGCTACTCGGCCGCCTAGAAAGTGTCCTCAGCATCCTCGTCCACTTCCTCCATGTTGTTGATCGGCGGCGGACCGTCCGTCTGAGGCGAGGCATACGGCGGTGGCGGTGTTCTGACGAGATACGAAGGCGGTGGAGACCCAGTTGGATTAGAAGCCGTAGCTTCCATAGCTAGATCTGTATCTATCGGACCAAGAGGCGCAGACGGCTGAGCCGCCACTGATGGGGAAGACGGCGGTCCTAGGATGGTAGTCCAGACTGGCGGCTCCACAGGCTGACGGATGACGAAAGATGACATAGCGCGCGTAGGTCCGGGGACGTTGGAGGCGCGGTCGAGAGAGATTGTCTGGAAGCTAGACGTGCGCCTATGACTCCTGCCTCGTCCGCGAGGTGTTATGCGAGCGGGCCGGAAGTTTTCGTTCTATATATATATAAAAGAACCTTTAAAAAGTATGTTTTATTGTACACGCCTTTTTTTACCTCAATCGTCACTTGCATCTCCTCCCCGACCCGATGGAAACGAGCTCTTCCCTCTCGAATGATTGGAGCCCGATTGTCCTCAGAATCACTAGTCTGGATAGAGACGGGAGTGACCTCTCCACTTTCAAGACGGAAATCCTGGAGTGGAACAGGTTGGGAAGTTGATCTGCCAGCGAGTCTTTCCCTCAGGCGAAGCCGTGAAAGAAGAGGCCTCTGTTCGCCATCTGCGCCATCTGCGTTGTTCTGGCTCCTTGCTCTGGACCTGTAGCAGCAGCAGTACGCAGCAATTCCTGCAATTTAAAATACACAAAAATGTATATTTTAGAGGTAAAAACTTATAAAAAGTTTATTACCAGAAATGCTGATTCCGCTTGCACCGACGGTAAGCCACAACCAGAGAAGAGAAGAAGCTGGCTCGATCTCCTCACACTTCGCGTAAGGACACTGAAGATTCGGCGGGCCGGGCTCAAAGTTGGGGCAGTCCTCCTCGTTCCAGATGCAAAGGCTTGTGCAAAAGTAATGCACACAGACATCCTCGTAATGATAAGAAAGGGTGCACTTGCGGTCTGTGCCATTCTTGTCATGACAGATTTCATCCAGCCAATTCCTAAAAAAAATAAAAAAAATGAATAATGTTAATCTTGAAAAAATCTTTAAAAAAATGAAAAAGCGTACTTGCTCGCGAGAAACGTGCGGTGACGACGCTGAATGTGGCTTCGAACTGGATCGGGGAAGACGAAAATGTTGGAAATGTTGGAACCGTTTGCCTGACGAAGTATCTCCGTATCATCTGGACTGGTGATGTTGAGCCGCCGAAGGAAATTTGCTATTTCCTTACTTTCCTCTGAGTTCATGAAAGTGCGGAGACGCCTCTGCTCATCATGGATGTGCTCTTCCTGTTGGTTCATTTCCAAGTCTCGAAAGGCCGCTGTCTGGAGCTCTTGGGTGCGATGCATGTCGTCCAGATCCTTTCGGAGAGAAAGAATAGCCTCTTCCTGACGTCGATGTCCTTTCGCTAAGGCAGAAGCGATCTTTGTGTCGTTTTCTTGCATTTGATTCCACAGTTCTTCTTGCTTTGCCAACTTCCGCTTGAAAATGGAAAGTGAATCGGCTTGGTTGTTCAAGGACTGCCGAAGAATGCTGCTTTGGTTCCTCCAAATCTCTTCTTTGTCGCGAACAACGTCTTCCGCAACTCGCCGGATACTTGCTTCGGTGGTAAAGCGGTTCTCCTGCTTACGGTAGCGCTTTCTATGGTTCTTGTGGTGGTGTCTGTGATTCATGTGGTTTTTCCGGTTCTTTCTGTAGCGCTGGAGAGTCCCTTCGTCTGTCCTTGTCGAGTTGGGAATCCCTTTGGCGTTCTTATCCTGGTCCAGGCCGATCGTGATCTCTGGTAACTTGATGGCGTCGTCACGAGTCCCGTCGGTGTGCATCTGGATGACGGCAGCGGGCGGCGGCAACAAGAGAGTTGAATCATCGCTCTCCAGAGAGTCCTGTAAATAAAAAATAAACTTAAAGTAATTTTTAAGCAATTTTAATTTTAAAGTTACCTTGAGATTGCGCGTAGCTTGATACTTCTGTGCTGCATTGACGAACTTTTGCTCCAGGTTGTTCTCGAAGTCTGCTAGAGATGTGCCCACCGGGGGGACGAGGACAAAGTCGGCATGAAGCGACATTTCCTGCGCCTAGAGAGGGGCGTAAAAAAGTTATCCAGAGAGCGGGATGAATGTAGAGTCCGCCAAAAAAGTAGCTGTTTTGGATGTTTAAAAACACAAAAAAATATAGGTGTCCTTTGAGAGACGAGAACTACTAAGGGAAAAGTCAGTCCAAAGGTATTCCCTGCCCACGTATACGAAGGGGGCATACGTGGCCAAGGGGGGGAAGGGGGAATACGCCCCCGGACGCTCAAAAAAGTGCTCCCGCCTCGGCCAAATCCTCCCGGCCGCCGTAGGTGGCCGAAAATTGAATTTTTATAGAAAAATGGCCAATTTCCCCCCTCGTTCGTTCCCCCCTCTGGAGGTTTACTACGCCCAGATGGCCGACTCGTCGCCCACCTATGCATGGGGGAAACGACTCACCCGATATAACAATTTACCTTGCACTCAAAGTACGGACAGGGCGAGAGCTGCTGATGAATGTAGGGCTCGTCACATGCTTCCAGCCTCCATGGCCTGCAGGACCCGATGGTGAAGTCCCGGTGCTCGCAGTACTTCTTCCAGCCAATGAACTTGGAGCACTCGTACACCTGGGCAGAGAACTCCTGACTGTCCTGCATGATGATGGTCTCGCTGAGCACATCGTCAAATAGCAGCAGGAAGAAGCCGAAGTACGCGGCGAAGAACATTGCGGATGCTTCCAACAAAAACTTAAATTGAGAAAGAGAAAGATCGCTTGGAGAGCCACCAAGTGACTGAAAGAGCTACGGCTTTTGCACTCCTCTCGTCACTTTTTTAATTCACCGCGCGCTTTAGCGTGTCCGCCCACTTTTCTTATCCACCCCTTCCGTTTTTGGCCGTCTGCTTCTCCTTGCACCGCTATCATTCTACTGCATTCTGTCCCATGGGACTGACTGAGGAAACCGCCTAGCGCTCCCATAGACACACACTTACATTAAAACCAAAACCAAAGTTAAATATTTTTGGTGTTCCGTACTTGAAATGGAAAAATTATTTATTTTTATAAATAAATACCAAGTATTTTCTATGCTATCCTTGCAGCAAATTTGCAATCCGACTCGTTTAGACTGCGCCTAAAGCTTGATAAGCACAAAACGGATACGAAGCGCCTCTTTTTGTCCGACGGTCTCTTTTTTTCACAAAGGCACTTTGCATCACTTAACTCGACTTCTATTCGAGAATGAAAATTTTTCTCATTCAAGGCTGAAAACGCCTTTCTCCCTATCCTCGTTTTGTTGGCTCCGTTCTTCTGCGCCGGTGACTTTCTTTTGAGCTCTTCCTTTTTTTTGCACAATAATATGTGAAATTGTAGGCTGCGTGTAATCTGTCCTCCATTTTGATTCTCTCGCGTAAAATGTTTTTGCGAGAGTAGCGAGGTAGCAAAGCAATGACTATAATATTTTTCATCAGCTTCTCCCACCAGCGTCGTCCACTGCCTAGACAGCTAGACAGCATAAACCACCTGTGATTATGTAATCGTCAGGCAGTCCAGGCAGGCGAAATGTTTCTGTCAAAATCAAATTTGTTGTCTGCTGCGACCAAAGAAGCCTCATGCGGAGAAAAATTTTTAAATTTTCGGTGTCCAATGTTAATTACAAAACAGTTCATGCCTAAAATGAATATATTTTGTGTTAGTTAGGATTTTTATACGGTGGTTTATATTCTATGTTTAAAAATAAAAATAAAAACATACGAATTTGTTTGGTGTGGTGCAAAATCTTCGCGTTTAGAAATGACTATATTTCAAATGTACCAGAAATGAGAGGTTGCTTTCGAATATGATGCCCTAGGGAAAAAAACCAGAGCGTTATAATAAAATACAGAGCGAAATACTAAAAAATGTAAAACTCATCCGAAACAAGCTCAGGCCTCCTAAGCCGCGACATGGCTGGTGGGGGCTTTCCTGTTGCTGTTCTCCTCCTCGCAGCAATTGTCATCGGAGGCGGAGACGGGGCAATTAAGGTTTTAGAAAAAAGAAAAAAGAGGAAATACATAATACAATTTTTTATTTAAATAAATTAGGTACGCTGCAAAAGCTACTTTTCGCACCTCCGCGAGCATACAAATGCTTGCCCCATTTACGACACAAGTGTCGTTCCTCCGCGGACCCTTGGCCACACTGCACGCATGCCCTGCTACCTGATCGAGTAAGGAAATATTTTAAAAAAATAAAAAAATATATTTGCAATTGAAAATTCTCCAGATGCCGGCCCAAACTCGTCCTACCGGGTGCAGGTGTCCTAGTGATCGACGAGGAGGAGGAGGAGGAGGAGCAGTCGGAGGAGGACGGCGAAACTGACTCAGGATTTTCCAGCTTCAACGCCACTACCAGCACCAGCAGCACGAACAACAACAGCAATTCAACGGACAGCAGCAGTAGCAACCACAGCAACAACAGCGGCAACAACAACAGCGGCAACAACAACAGCGGCAGCAACAACAGCGGCAACAACAGCAGCTATAACGTTTCCAACGAGGAGCAGGACGGCTACGTTGCTGATGATGAGGACGAGAGCGAGGACGAGGACGACCCGGACTGGGAACCTAACTCTTCTAACCTAAGAGAAGTAGAGGAGGAGGAGGAGGACTTCCATGAGGAGGAGGAGTACGACGACGACGATGAAGATGAGGGAGAGGAGGAGAACACGGATGCCATTGGGATACGATTTCAGCAGCACCGCCGTTTTTCCGCTATGCAGAGGAAAGGCATAAAAATTCGAAAGCGGAAGAAAAAGAGAAAATTTCCCTCCGCCCGCTATGGAACGACCGACGAGGAGGTAGAGGAGGACGAAGGAGATGTCGGCGTTGAAGAAGAGGAAGAAACCCCAACAACGGCATCTACAACAACAACCTCTACCACTACTACTACTACTACTACTACCACTGTCACCACGACTACGGAGACAACTACTACGGCTACCACTACTACTACAAATGAAGAAGCAACACCAGCAGCAGCAAACCTACAAAATGAAAATGAGCAGGGAGAGAGCGACGGCAGCGACGGCAGCGACTTAAACCACGAATTCGATAGTGATGACTCCATAAATGAAGTGGAAGAAGTGATTCCTTCTAGCAGCACGGATGAGAGCTTGTCGAAGACAACTGTGACCTTCAGCTGCATTTCAAGCGTGATTGTTTGTGGTGGCCTCGTAGGGTTTATGATTTACTTAGGAAACCGAAAGAAAGGCAGCAACAATATCGATGTTGAGGCAGGAAGCAGCAGTAACGGAGCGGATGACGGCATAATTGATGGAGAAAGTCCGGAAGACTTTGATTTGCGAGTGCGAGAGAGAATGAGGCGATTGGTGTCTTTATTGGAGCGCAGAGTGGAAATGCGGCGATTTGATGCATACATAAATGCATATTTGCGTCAGCTCGAAAGGACTGCGAATGCATGGGCGATTCGGCGGCAAAGGCTGGAGCAAGAAGGAGTTCTCCAGCCGTTGGATGTAAATAGATTGCGCCGTCTTCGTTCCCTTCCAGATCCTTCAGCAGACGGGCGACCTCCTCGGCCTCCACCACCTGCTCTTCCTCCGCCTGCTCTTCCTCCGCTAGGGCCTTCAGACAACCGACCTGCTCAGGCCTTACGATCCGCTCTGCCGCCAGATGCTTTAGAACATGGGCCACCCCCTCGACCTCCTCCACCAGGTTCTTCAGCAGACGACAGGCCGCCTCATGTTGCGCCACCACCCGCTCTTCCTCCCTCACCGCCAGACCCTCAGCCGCCACCGTCGCAGCAGTCGGAAGAGCCGCCACCGTCGGAGCAGTCGGAAGCGCCTTTGCCTGTTCCATTCCCACTGCAAAATGCCGTTCTTCCTCCGACTTCTCCATCAGTGCCGCAACCACCAGCATCAACCAGAGCCCCAGCAGACTTTACCTCTAGTTCGACACCTGCAGCTTCTACTTTCACAGGTCTTTCTACTCCAACAACGTCTTCTTACGGGTCTCCTTCCGCGTCACCTGCTGCTGCTGTTCCTCCGTCTGGCCCTGCTTCCGATTCTGAGTCTGACCTTGCTTCGGCTGAGGGTGCGACTCCTTCGACTCCTTCAACTCCCCCGCCTATGATCTCTCCTCTTGCAGGTACTGAAAATGCGAGAAAATCAGGCATGAATACTTTTACAGTAGTTGCGGACGTACATGAAACTCCCACCTCCCGACCTGCTATGCTTGCACGTCGTACTTGGATGCAGCGGCGCACAGAACTGCGCCGCCAGCGCCGACTCAGTGTAAGTGCAAGAGCACTTGAATCAATCACAGAAGACTCGGAAAAAGAAAATTCAAGCCCGTCTCCTCCTCCGCCTTTGCCGCCACGATCTTTCGCTACTTTAGCTCCGACATTACCGCCACGCTCCCGCACTCAATCTCTGCCAAATTCGCTCGATCGTACGCCACCTGCTGCTGCTGCTGCTTTGACTGACTCTAACCGTTCGCAAAGTGCTCCTCGTCTTCAGAGCGTGAGAAACTACACTAGTGAGGCTGACAATATTGAAAGGATTGAGGTTTTGTCTATGTCTGCTCCGAATTTAAACGCAATCACCCATCATGAAGAAAGGCAGGTGCGATCGGACGAAACGGGAACGAAAAAGCACAAAAGTCGTCTTCCACAGTTGAAAAAAAGGGTCTTCTTCGCTAGAAGCAATGACAAATTGAAAAAGTGGCTACGTTCTTTGTTTCCCGCAGAAAGGCAAAATTTACAGGGTCAAATTGCTTCTCTCCACTCGAACTCGAACGTGCACGTAAACAGTGCTCCGGACATTTTGCATTCGCTAGCGGTTGAGGAGGCATCTGGTAGTCCTGGTACTGGTACTTTCTCTAATAATGAGTTGCCCCCTACTCCGCCGTCCGTCGCAATTATGACTAGTTATAAACGAATGCTCAGAAAGGAGAACATGGAAAAAGAAAAGGCTGAGAAGGAAAGGGTGGAGAGGGAAAAAACTGAGAAGGAAAAGGCTAAGAAAGAGAAAGAAAAGGCTCGTGAGACTCGCGAATTAGCCAAAGAACTTGCAAAAAAGGGGGCTCTGAACGGCCGTCCGCCTTCTCATTCTCGGTCCGCCACAAACACATCAGGAAAAAAAACCGATAAAAACGAGAAAAAGACAAACACGGAAAAGAAAAGTACGGATATATATTCCAGGCTCAGGCCACGCTCACGCTCCGCTCACAAGTAATTTTACTGCCGGTTTTTAGCGCATTTATGCCAAATTTACTCTTTATACTCTTTAAACATCGCTCGTGTACATTGGCTTTCTCATTTTTTTATTAATTTTTCGTTGTTAAACAAAAGAGATTATATTGAAATTCAAGCAAACTGTGATGATTAAGTAAAAAATGGTGTAAATAGAATTTCATTTCGCTTCCGTTCGAAAAATCATGCTCTTCTAAGGTTCCTTTTATATCTTCTTCGATTTGGTTTTGCCTAGGGAATCCAACAGACTTATTAACGGTTCGTCTTACAAAAAAGTCCATAATTTCATATTCTGTTTGTGTTGGGCCTACTATCCAAAATGAAACTTTGCGAGCACATATTAAGAAAGATAAAAACGTAGAGAGCACAAAATCCAATTCAAACTCGTATTGATTTTTCACTTGGCACTGGAGTTTATTGCCGTGTGTTGTAAGAACAGTCTCACCACATTCCATTGTTTCGGTATCTCCTTTTTCTACTGTTTCTTCGAGCACAATGTTTTTTGACAAACACTGTAATATCTTCATAAAATCATTTAACCGTCTTTCTGGTATGCAAAAAAACTTTTTTTCGGCAAATTTAACATTGTTACTCTCTATTCTGACTTTCCCTAGACACAAGCCACCTGGTAGAGCTACAATAAATTTGTCCATATCAAACGATAAACTCATTAACGAGTCTCGAACACTGAAAGAGGTCATATTTAAAGAAACACGAGATGACAAAAAGAAAGCTAAACGTACGTAGTACAACTTAGCAAAAAATGCTGTTGCCGCTTACTCATTTTTTCCAATAATATTTTTCTTTTCTACCCATTTGTTAAATTTTCGCGGATAATGCAAGAATTTTACTAAGTAAGATATTTTGCCGCGTCTTTTCCTTTTTGCAAGAAGTTTTTCTATTCGGAAAAATGTGTCTGGTTTTGGTTTTTGTCCAATTATTAATTGCTCGCGATAGAAAAATCCAGGTTGTATGGCTCCTTTTAAATCTTTTACTTGATATAAAGGAGGTGTTTTGCCAGCATCAACCTTGCTAATAATAAAAAGTTGATAATTCGGAGAGTCAAAAGATTTTGATAGTGCTGATGCTGGATAATTTACGTACACATACATGCCGACCTGTAATTTTTTGGGATTCATTTCATACTTTTTTTGTTGCTGTTTTTGTTGATCGAAAGGAACATCTGGATGAAACCCGATTCGGTTATCAATTAGTGGACTATCTTTTCTTGATTGAATTAGGCTTGGTTTTAAACCTCCTATTGCTTCATTTGGTGTATTGTTTAAGGAACGTACTACAAATGGCAAATACTTTGGCCAATCTTTTGTTAAAAGACTTCTCATTAAACGAAAAAGCTTTCGTTTTACTAGAAAAATTGCATGTTCAGCAAAACTAGCCTTATTCCGTCCAGTTTTACACTTAAAAAAAATATTTTTTTCTTTAAAAAAATTTTCATTGTTGGTGAATTCTACACCACGATCGGTTTCCAAGATGTCCGGCTTGTCTTGACAGAGCAAAAATATTTTCTGAAATGCTTTTCGAATTTCTTTTGGTTTTTTTGATTTAATCATTTTGCAAAAAATCCTTCTTGAAAAAATGTCAATACATAGTAAAAATCCAATAAAATTATTGATAGGGAACATAATTCCAAGGTCAGCTTGCCAAGTAGCACAAAATCCATGAACATTCATTTTTCGACGAAGAAAATTCTTTTTATTCTTTTTGGTTTCAAGGATAAAATTTGGATCTGAATGCATAATATCTAATAAATCCTTTCTAGAAATATCAATATGTTTTTCTAATTTTAATGCTATCTGAAAATTAGATATCCCACCGAAACTAGCAGAGAAGGATGGGGTCCTCCAGAGTTGCAGAATTTTGTTTTTTGTTTCTTGAGAAATTTGAGTCCCTTTTGTTTTGTCCATTTTTTGCAATTTAGCTGCACTTTTTTATTTTCTAAGAGAAAATATGCGGCTTCGTCTGCGCCCTTATATTTTTGTTCGCCGAGCAGCTTTCGCAATTATTGATTAAAAAAGTGATAAGTTCGGTTGGTTTCTGGATTGGTTTCTGGAAGAGTCTATTTCTAAGTTGATTTTATAATATATTTTTTTAAATCTGGGTTGCTTCTTTATAAGATTATTTTATACTGTAACGTAACTTTTTAAAACAGATTGTCCTAAGGTTTGATTTTTGTTCTCGAGCTTGAGTTTGACCTGGTCCATTATTACTTCTAGAATGTAAAAAAGAAAGCTACAGCGGTCGATCGAATGGCAGAGCCAGAACATCGATTACCAAATATATATATACAAAGCTTTCTGAACAATTAAGGTAAATATGAAAGTAATTTCAATTCTCCTTCGTGGTTCCCTTGAAGAACCGCTTTGCTACAATTTTGGTGCTTTATACCCAGTTACAAGTGGAGAATGGGAACTTTGCATAAAAACTATAGGCTTTTCTTATGAAAAATCATCAGCTACTGAACCGGATCTCCCAAATCTTAACAAATTTATCAGATTAACATGCAATTACGTCGAATCTTTATCTCTAGATCAAACTCAAACTCAATCCCAAGCAAAAGAAAGTGTTTTAGCAATTTTACAGCTAAAGCTAAACGAGGGTGAAAAGAAATTAATTGAATTTGAAAATCGTGATTACTTTTTTATTTCCTCTCCATCCCAAAAATTCAAAGTGTACATTTCGAATTCTGATGGTTCTAGTCTAAGTGATACTATTAAAAAGCACTTACATGTGCATATACTGTTGTTTTTTCGTCGCCGCAGTTAAACAACCATGGACTGCAAAGAAGAGTTAAAGGAAGACTTGAAAGAAAACCATGAATTTCTTTGGAACCTTTATATTGGAAAAGTCCATACAGTTCGTCGAAGGCTCATGAGAGCTACAAATTTAGAATTATGTATTCTTATCAAAATTGTTTACTGTATTGAGCAAGGATATATACCAATCAAAAAAAGAAATTTTGAAAAGTTAGTCCAACGAAGAAGAATGAAACCTATCCTGGATCTTAAATACAAAATAAAAAAGGTGTTAAGAAGTTCCCTTTCGGAAAAAAGAAAGTGGGCAACTCAACTAACTTCGCAATATAAATATTTGCTGTATTCACTTTTTGAAGAGGACAATAAAGAAAGTGTTTCATATTTCTTCCAGATACAACGCGACCGTTATGAGTGTTGTTACCAAAATAATCTTGGATACAACGGAATATAATCGCCTACTTTCTATAGAAAAGGCGTATAAAGAGCTAAAAGCAGAAAAAGCAGAAAGAGGTACAGAAACAAATCAGTCGGGCAGTGGAAATTCATCAAAAAGTTGCTCTTGTCTTGAGAATGACTCCAAATGTTCTTGTACGCCACCATTATCTCAAATAATTGCCAAAAATGAACAAGCACGAAGTATAGATATTCCTCCGAGAGGAATTTTGCCTTCTATTACGGATCCAAATGACCAAGAACATGGAACACAGTCTCGTCCCATTGATGGAAAAGGAAAGGAGCATTTTAACGCATCTAACTTTCGATCTCTTGCAAATAAGACGGATAAATGGTATTTTCTTGGTTACTTTCAAGAAAACTAGGAAATATTTATACGATGTTTGCTGATGAAATTAGACATCTTCTGGATAAATTCCCTCAAGTTTCAAAACATTTGAAATATATTTGTGCAATTGATCAACTACCAAAAAAGTTATCCGAGCTCGATGCAATTGTTGCAAATACAGAGTAAGTATAATACAATTCAATGTTTTATACTTAATCCAGCCTAATTATACTTAATCCTATTTCTACGATTTGTGTCAATCAATTCAATTTTTCATAAGACTACCATACTTGATCCTGAAACTTGATCCTGAAAACTTAATCCCATTTTAAACTTAGCCTGATTTATACTTAATCTATTTCCCATACGACGCTACCATACTTAATCCTAATTTCATACTCAATTATTTTGGCCTCTCACATACTCATTTCGTTGCGAAGGAGTTCTAAGCATGATAGAAGGGAAAACGGATTTGACCTAAAGACATTATCTAAACCCGCGTTCGACCTTACGTTACGTATCAACATCAATTTTATTTCTTGACCCATATACGAAACACTTGCACTCCTTTGCACTCCTTTCCTTTCTTTCAGTATATCTACGGGAGAAGGTATTCATTGGTTTGCAATATGTCGAACAAGCAAAGAAGCAGTGGAAGTCTTTGACTCCTTGGGAAGTAGTGAAGAATACATAAAGAAACATATTAAATTACAAGGAAGATTTGAATATAATCAATTTCCTGTTCAATGTCAAGATAGTTACTACTGTGGAGCATTTGTTGTTTACTATTTAATTGAGAGATATTCCAATCTTGATCTTGATTTTGAAGAGTTACTAAACGATATATTTTCTCCTGATTGTACAGAAAATCAAAAAAAGGTAAAGGATTTTTTATTTAATTTGCAGTACACATTAAAGTAAGTAAAATGGCCCATTTAAATGTATCTATAAAAGAAACTGCAACTTTACAAGAAATTGAAGTCCCAAAAAATTTTGGCAAAATTATTTGTCCTTCACGTATGTTAGTATGTGGCCCTAGCATGTGTGGCAAAAGTACTTTTATTTTAAACGTCGTCGAGCACCGAAATGTTGTATATGATCAGACCTTTGAACGCGTCATTTATTGCTTACCTGAAGATTCTCTACATTTACATCAAGATTTTATTTAAAAAATGCAGGAAGCCTATCAAAATTTAGAAATAATTGAGGGCTTACCTCAAGTCTCAGAACTCCATATCAAAGATAACAAAAGTCATAAGTTATTAATTTTGGATGACCTTATGCTGTCTGTTTTTGATACCCAAACTATGGTTGATTTGATTACAAAGGATTCACACCACTGCAACTGCAGCGTAATTATTACTTCCCAAAATTTCTTTCATCCCTCAAAGTATGGCCGAACTTTTGTTAGAAACTGTTCTGAAAAAGTCCTATTTTTTGACAAAACTGATGCTAAACAATTAGGCATTCTTTCTATGCAAATTTATCCAACGAAACCTTCCTTTCTAAAGACTTGTTTTGACTGGTTATATAAATATCACCCAAAGGAAAAACTTAAATACCTTTTAATAGATTCTTCTATTTTGAGTTATTTCCCTCACAATGCTTTAATTCGAACATTTATTTTACCTAATAAGAGCGGAAAAGTTCAACCAGTGTTATTCTTTCCGCCGGAAGAAAATAAACAATAAAAAATATACATACTCTGATATTGTTTTTTCGCCAGGAGAAAATAAACGTAAAAAAATTGCACATACCTCCGATAGAGACACATACCTCCGATAACAACGTACACCCTCGCTTATCCGTCCTCAGTCCGTTCGGCGGTCAAGGGCGAGCTTTTGAGATTAATAAATCACCGGGATTTACTTTAACCCGGATTACAGCAAAATAATAAAATATTCCTTGTCGTTACTCCACTTCCATAGCAGCGTCAGGGGTCCAGCACTCCAACGGGCGCTAAATGCTCGCACTCTCCTATCGACAATCTGCCCGTTTCATTTTGGTCGATTTTTTTTCCTGGTTGGTAAGCGGAGTCGAGGCCACCGGCACAGTGGTAGCACACAGGATTCGCAATAGGTTAACTGGGGTTCGAATCCCGGTCACCCGGTGACCTCGACTTCGCTTTTGCCTCCTTTTTTAAAGCCCTTTGTCGCCTATTGAAGCAGCAAAAAATAGGGTTCGGTTTTAGGTTTGCTTGGAATCTGCCTCAAACGGCGTGCTGCATATCTCCCCTTCTCCTTTCCACTTTCCCCTTCATTTGTTTGCTCGGAAGGCACGCGGTCTTGGAATCTCGTTTTTAGCATCTGGTCCGCTCTCCAAAGGATACTGCTAATAGGGAGCAGAGAGCGGAAGAATGGAGGAGTGGTTTGATACTAGACCGCAGTTGCAACATTCTGGGTTCGAATCCTTATTCTCCTCCTTTTCGTTTTATATTTTTTTTTTGTTTTTTGTTTTTCTATCGCCGTTCCCTCAAGCCTTAGTAGTAAAGAACAGGCCTATCTTCCTTTCCATTCCTTTGCATTTCTTTCCTGCTATCGCCCCATGGTCCCTACCCCCCTCCCCACCGCCCTTCCCCCTTTCCCGCGGCAATTTCTAGATAGACATTTCGCTTCGACCCCGACCCCATTTTCCCATAATTAGGTAGACTAAAAAAGTTTCGGTATAAACGAAATGTTTAGCACAAAAAAGTATCCAGGTTTCTCCGCGGAACTTGGGCTACACAGCACTTTCTATATATGGTAGACTTTATTTTCCCAAGTAATTAAAACCAAAAGGTAATGTCGGTTCATTAACATTTTTAACAAATCGTTGAACATTTAAATGATTTGACACTTTGTGCTTTGTAATTTTGTGGTGTACCGTATTTGTATCTTTTATGACAAAACTTCTTAATTGCGGGACTTCAAAACTGATTGGGTTTTGCTCAAAATTTAAAAGTAGTGTTTCAAACTCAGAACAATTTAATGCGGTTTGTGCAAAGGTACTTGATAAAGACAGCCCACTACTTTTTATACAAACTTGATTCTCCTTTTTGGTTTTGGACCAAACTGAGATGGAATAACTTTTGCGAGCTAGGCATGCAAAAGATTGAATTGTTACATTGTTTCCTAATTCATTTTTGTAGTCACCCAGACATGGGCTTAAAGGTAAAGGAAGGCTTCGAGAAAGTGTTACATTTGGATCTGTAAAGATTATTCCATCTGTATCACAATAGTACAGTTGAAATCCTCGAGATTTTAAAAGCATCATGTCTTTATGTAACTGTATCCTTGCATAAGCAGTTACAAAAGCTCCTATAACACAATTTCCTGTCCGACTTTTTTGATTTGTAAACTGTGGTAAAATTTCCAATTCACATACGTTTTCCGATATTGGTAACAAGTCAACAATATCATGCTTTTCAAATGCTTCTTCCATCTGTTGTTGAGAATTTACAAAAAGAGTTTGTGAGTATTCTTGTCTTTGAGAAAATTTTCCTAACATGGCATTGCCTAATAGTTTAAAACTGGCTCTTTTTGACTTATTTTCTTCAATATTTTCTTCTGTAAGTTTCAAATCTTCCTGAAATCCCATTTTTCGGTTGATAAATGATAAAACAGACTTCTTTTCTTGAGTAGACAAAGAGTTGTTTTTAAAGAGATTTGAATGCTGCAAGAAGTAAATGTTTTTGTACTAACAAAAAAGTTTTCATAATTACTTACGCGCATATTGTAAGAGGCAAGCAACTTCATATAACTCTCAAGAACTTTGCTTTTTTTTTCAAAATTATAAATTTCAAAAAAGTCTAAGACCTAAAAAGAAAATAATACACGTATACAGGATGGACCAGTAACCATACGAGGGCGAGGGGAGGGGTCTTAAGTGGCTTTTGGGCCTATTGGGGTTTGACCCAAAGTGGGCCAACGAGGGGTAAATTTTTACCGTTTTTCTTGATTTTTGCAACATTCGGCTGCCGCAGGCGGCCAGTTCGGTTTGACCCCAAGGGGGCCAACGAGGGGTAAAAAAATTTTCGGCCGCCTTTGGCGGCCAAAAAAACCCAATTTTGTCAAAAAAAACCTATTTTTTACCGTTTTTCTTGATTTTTGCAACATTCAGCCGCGCCAGTTCGGTTTAACCCAAAGGGGGCTAACGAGGGGTAATTTTTTTTTCGGCCGCCTTTCGTTTTTCTTCATTTTTGCAACATTTTCGGCCGCCGCAGGCGGCCAGGGGAGGAACTGTACTACATAGCCCTTTTTGGGCATCCTGGGGAGGTATTCGCTCCCCCCGTTCCCCTCCCTTTGACAGTCTCTTAACATACCTGATATCCTAAAGAGATGCAATAATCCAACTCAACTGTAGTAAAGACGCTAATCCAACTACGTTCCCTAGAAAGAAGAAACATATTATACCAATCTTTTTGTCAATTTTGTCAATACGTACTCAGTAGTGTGGTTACAATCAAGTGTTTGAGAATCTGCACAGGTTTTACAGCAAGGGAGGCAATTTTTGCCAGTTAAAGAACTTCTGTAGCTTAAAAAAGGAATAAGGATTTTTGATGGACACAGAACTCTCACCAGAGCCAAGCCATAAATTTCTTGACCATTGTTAAGTTGAAAATGAGCGCCATTAAACTTGATATTTTGTAAATTATAGAAAGTTAAGATCTTGTATGGTCCAATTGGAAAAAAATTTATCATTGCCATAAAGCAGTAGGCAGCATTTTTATCAAGATAATGCATTATTTCTTTTTTTGATTCTGCTTTTGACCAAAATAGGCGATAAACCTCGTTTAAGCCTCCACGAACTAGAAGAGAAAAAACACACATTACCACATCTTTGTTACGACGAACTTAATCTTACCTGCCTCCCTTGGATTAAGTCTTGACAAAGGAGGATTTCGATATATATTTTTCAAAAAATATTTCACATCTTTGTCTTTCTGTTTTAGAGATCGCCACATACATTCCCACATAACGGTTATTTCAACAGCAGGGTTTTCTTTTTTTAACTTTTCAATTTTTTGGTTAAACTCAAGTTCTTTTTTATGTCTTGCTTCAGATGTTTCTTTCGTTTTAAATTTACATTTTTCCTTACTATGGCCATGATAGAAACAGCCATTGTAATACCAGACTTGATTGCCCGAAATTGCATCTGGTTTTGTATAACCGAAACTCTTTTGTCCTTCCGGGCTCCATGCCATAGTAAATTTTTCATTAGGATTTTGGGACATAATATACATTATGTATTGAACTTCACCTTTAGAACTGTTAAAAGGAATAGGATTATGGATTGTTCTTATATTGCTTGAATTGCCTGTCATATGTAAAAACATTTGGAAAGAATAAGAGGCGGCAGTAAATATTGGTGGATTGACTGGGTGCAAATATGTCCATGATTCACTAGAATGCTTAAAATGTTTTAAAATTACATTTTGGCAATAAAAGGCTTCTTTTAAAAAATCCAACATAACAATGGCACTTATTTTTACTCTTTTTGTTAAATATAAAATGTATTCTTTTTTGAAATTCCAGTTTAATGGAGCAAGTTTGCTAACATATTCCTTTTTTTCCTCTAGGTCTTTCTCGGTATCTTCAAAATCAAAAAGGTCATTTAAATTTGGTGGTTTTCCATTGTAGGAAAAAAAACTTTTTTGTACCCATTGTAAGGGGAAATAGGGCATTGGCTGATCTACACGGTGACATAAATCTCTAAATGAAGAATGAAAATAATTTTGAATTTCAACAAATCTCAAGCTAAGCTTTTTTTCTTCTATTAATTTAATATGGTTATGATTTTTAACAACATTGGGAGAAAGCCCGTTGTCTAGTAATCCTTGTAAAATAAAAAACATGTCTTGCGAGACACCACTATATAAAAAAATTGTAGAGTTTGAAAAATTATTTTGCATTAAATAGTCAAAGAATTTATCCAAGAGGCTCATTTTTTCTTTACGAAAAATATCTTTACATTTTGTTTTTGATGTCCGCTTTCCAAACCGTGTTATTCGTCCTTCTGGAGCTAATTTTGGGGTTTTCTCAACAAAAGAAGGTATGTATGAAAAATATAAAGGATTATTTTGAATGGGAACTAATTTCATGGAATCTTCTATGCTATTATCATGAATTATATGAGAAGAAAAGAAATCCCTTCTCTCACCTTCTTGTAAAATAATGCACGATAATGGTAATTCTGTATGTGATGGACAATTTTGGCAAGGTTTGCCGTTGTTTTGGGTGTAGCATGTTTTACACTTTGAAACATTAAATCCCGAGTACAAAAAAGAGACAAAAGCTAAATTAGTAAATTCTTTTTGAGCTTTATGCTTTTTCAAAGTGCAAAAGTGAGGAATTTCTTTTAGTTCGCCACAAAAATTACAAAAGCGTTGGCCACAAATGTGTTTACGTTTAATTTCTTCCTGTGTTTTGAAAAATCCGTTTCTACCTTGAAAAATATTACATTTAGGACATTTCCATCCCCACCTACAGACTTTTTTTTTATGTTCTTCAAAGCATTCTTGAGAGAGAAAAAATATATTACAAGTTGTACATGTTTTTGTAGGACTTGGGAATAAATTGCTATTGCAAAAATGTGACTTATTTTCCCTAGTAATAAAGGTATTTACCTCTAAAAATGGCCTTTTACATGCAAAACATAAGCGAACCTGACTACATCTGTGATTACATCCGCGTGATGTAAAATTTTTTTTGCAATAGAAACAGAATTTGCCAAACTTTTGAAAATATTTGTTGAGAGAAGCAATGTAATATAAAATTTGTGTATTATTTGTCAGCATATCGGACACTAAATAAATCTGTCTTTTTTTAGGATCATAAGTTTCAGGAATACTCAGTAAAAAATTGCCCGTTTTGTAGTGAAATATATGGGCTTGAAATGCAAACAATACCTTTGTCGAATTATCGATCTCAAGCTCATAAGTCGGTAGTAGGTTCATTAGGTTTTCCAATGGCAGCTTACAATTTTCTACGGACATTTTTTTGAGAAGCTTTTCAACCGTTAGACTTAACTGTGACATTCTAAGTTTTCCATTGTCAATTTCTTTTTCCAAGTAAAAAGAGGATAAAAATGCAGCCACAATTACATATAGGTTATGATAAAATTGAGCAGGCGGCGGCGAAATAATTTCGTACCAATCATGTTCTGAAAAAAGATTTTTTTAAAGGTTTTTATTACGCACCATGAGGCGGGCGGTAAATATTTTTTTTATAAGGAAGCTTTTTAATACGTTTTTTAGTTTCCATATAACTCATATGTGGAACAGACAAAACTTTTACTTGAATTTTAAAACTTGGGTTTATTCTTAGGGTTTGAAATGATTTTAAATAGTTGTAAAGCATTGATAGTACTCTATTTGCAATAATTCCGCTAGGAGTATTAATATCGTAGTTACCGGAATTGAGACCATGTAAAATTTTTTTTTCAATTATTGTAATATACACTTGATGATGTAAGTCTTTTCCGTAAACATTTTTCAAGGAATCTAAAACATTTTTTATGGCAGTTTTTAAAGCATTACCAATATTTAAAAGGAGTGGTCTTTTGCCTCTTAAGTGAGAAATTGCTAAATTATAAAGATGGTCATTTACAGAAAATCGAGTAAATCTTGAATGGGCAATTGATTGTGCTTTGATTCTTATAATAGGATCACTATAAACTATAGTACCTTGTTTGTTGGCAAAAGGATCACCTAATTTAGTACGTTTATTTGGATCATTATCAAGAGATCGCCGTCTTTTTTTTCTTTGTTGTGCACCACCTTCTTGTTCCAGTTCATCAACTATGCTGTCCGCATTTTCTTCGTCGTCATCGACTAAATCTTCTTAAAGAAAAAATATGAAAATATTGTATCGCTATTATTCAAGTGCTTACCTGACTCTGGTTTATATTGTTGTTGTATTCGTTGTCGAAATTCTTTTTCGTTTAAATCTTCCATTTTTTAGATTTTTTTGGAGAAGCAATGTGTGGAAAAGAAAGGCAAAGGAAAGGCCTCTTTTCTCTAAAATCTACCTTGTCGGGGCCTACCACCGCTCCAATATAAAAAAGAAAGGCCATATCGATTTTATCGATTAAATAAACGCCATATTTCTCGATTGCTCGGACCTAAGGTACAAATAACAAGGTATTCTCATTGAAGAGGTCTTATTAAAATTAGTCATGCTAAATACACGGCGTCATATACTAATTTTTAAGAGTAAGCCACACTTTTCGAAACAGCCCGCTCACCCTTTCCGAAATCGGTCTTTGGGAGCCATTGCCCGACCAAATATAATTTATGTTCCAAAATTTTCAACCCATCCAAATACGCGAGAAGTGGAAAAAATTATGAGTGAGAGTACAATTGGTATGAAAAACCCAACGGTACAAAACCCTATTCACCCTAGAAAAGAAAAAGTAATTCATTCTACAAAAGGACCTAAAATACCTACAATTTTACGCGGTGGTGCAAAAAATATTAAACCAGATGAGTCTCAAAATGTCAATCGCGCGAAAAGAACCATGAAAGAGGGAACTATAAAAGCTCACAAGACTAAAAAGTTGCGAGAAGAAAATTATCAAAATGCAACAGAGGCAAACGCCAAAAATTTAGAAACAGACGACGACAAAAAATCAACGTATCAAGACGGTGGCAAGAAGGAGGAAGACAAAAAGTCTACATATGAACACGGCCAAAGCAAGGAAAAGAAAGAAGATTTAGGACAATCTTTAGACCTAAAGGAAAACGCAGAGAAAGAAAAAAATATTCAGAACGAGCAAGCTAGAGAATCAAAAAACGACAAACAGAAAAAGATAGAAGCAGAGGAGGAAGCAGATGAAGACGAAAGCGAAAAGAATTCTAGCGAGGAAGAAGAGCAGGAAGAGACGGATGATTCTAATTTAAATACTGACTCAGAAGTCGAGTCTAATGATGATAATACAGATACAGACGAAGAGGAAAAAAACTTAGCAAACGCATTGTTACATCCCTTAAAGGTATTTTTTTGCTATGTTGTCATTAACTTATTACGCTATTTTTCTAGGTATCTTCTGCGGAATTCCGACAACTTCTTCGTAATCGACGCAAACAGGCTCTCAAAGGAGGCTTTAAGATAGTTTCTTAAACAATCAACGAACAAAAAGTACCTATCTTAACATGGCTGCGTCAGGGTAAGAATAACTTTTATTATATTTGTTATTTGTTTGTGTATTGCAGGAGAACGGCATAACAAAGAAGGAACCCTATCATACTCTTTTCCGCTTTTTCGAATACTTGGCCCTGCGACTGTACTTTTTACATACTTATACTTAATCCGTCTTCTCCTCTGCCATCAAAATGTCCCTGGTCCCTTTCCGAATATGAATACTTGGCCTGCGACTGTACTTTATACATCTTAATTCCTCTTCTACTCCTGGTCTTTTTCCGAATACTTGGCTTGGCCCCCCGACCGTAGTTTTTACATACTTGGTCCCTTTCCAATCCCAACTATTTGGCCCTGCAAAATGTCCCTGGTACTTTCCAAGTCGTTGTCCTTGCGACGTCCTCTTTTTACATACTGGTCCTACTCGCAACTATTTGAGCCTGCGAAATGTCCGCCCTTTCCGAAAACTTGGCCCTACGACTGTATATGTATACTTGGTCCGTCTTACTCTTTTTAACTACTTGTCCCTGCAAAATGTCTTGTCCTACGCTTTCCGAATACTTGGTCCTACGCTTTCCGAATACTTGGTCCCTTCTCTTACCTATTCGTACCCTGCGACCTTCTCTTTTTCATACTTGGTCCCTATGAATCTTTATCAATTGACTTGTTCCCTCTATTTTCATATATTCATATGGTTTTTTTTTTTGCAGAATCCTTGTGGAACCAAACACTCTCCTCGCAGAAAATTGGGCTGACTCATTATTTGAAGTAAGAGTTCGGGACTCTCGATTTGATTCTGTTGAATTTATGACTTATTATCCGCAAAATAGTCTAAGCCATGCAAAGCGAATTGAATTTATTTTACCCAGATATACTGGGCCCAACGTTTATATTCCAAAAGATATGTATCTGAAAGTGGAAGTTGTATTGTGTAAAGCTGATGGAATTAACCCTCCCGATGCATCTGCCAAAGTAGCTCCGGTAAATAATGTTATGCACTCCCTCTTTAGCGAATGTAAAGTATACATTGAAGATTACTTAATCAACGATGCAAATGAAAATTATCATTATAAATCATTTATAATAGATATTCTTTCTTATGATATGAGTGCCAAGTACAGTTTCCTCCAGGCACAAGGATTTTACCAAGACGCCGCTTTTAACATGGACTCTGCAGGCAATGCTTCTTTTGGCATAAGGAGTAATTTATTTAAAAATGCTAGCAAATCTGCTTATACCATGGAACCTGTAACTTTCGTTGGTAAGCTTCATACAGATTTGCTTTCTACTGATGCAACCATTATTCCAGGAATTGGTCTTAAAGTAGAACTTATCCGCGCTGACAATGAATTTACTTTAATTGTCCCAGAAACTGGAGACACCGAAAAGTATCAACTTCAAATTAAAGAAGCTTGCTTAATGTGTTCAGTTGCTACATTATCTACAGATAGTTACTTTAAGTTGCAGAAAAATTTAGAGTCCAAAAGTGCTGCTATTTACTACAAGAGAGTTCAAGTACAAAACAAAGCAATTAGCGCAAACAGCAAAACATTTGTTTCAGAAAATCTCTTTTCTTCGACTCTTCTTCCCTCAAGGTTAATATTAGCGTTTTTACCGACCACGACATATCTAGGAAATAGACAAAAAAATTCTTATAATTTTGGAAGAAAATGGACCTATACCACTTCAGAAGAAGGAGTTTCCTTGCCATACATAGGTCCTATTGGAAATGTTACTGGAACAAAAACACTCTTTCTTGAAAAAATTAATCTAACCTTGAATGGAAAAAGTTTAGATGGGTGGGACTCCATTGCTACACGTGACAAAGACCCCATGATGTATATGAGGCTCCATCATTACTTGGGTTTAACAAGCACAACATCAGGAAATAATCTTACAATAGACGAGTTTTTGGGAGGCGCATTTTTCTGTCTTTATGACTTGTCTACTTCAGCAGAAAGTTTTATTGATTTTGTGGTTCCAGCTGTAAGACTTGGTGCTCTTCGACTTAAGGTAGAATTTTCTACTCCGACCGTAGAGGAGCTCACCTTATTGATGTACGCAGAATTCCCCTCGTTAATTGAAATTGACAAGTTTCGACGAATTAAAATGAGTTTTCTATGAAGAAAATAAAAAAAAGAAAACCTGAGTCTATACATTTTTTATTGCCGAAACTTTCGCCTTTTAGATAATTACTTTGGTACAGACCAGAACTCGTTCTCTTTCTGGATAGTTACTATTTTTAGCGCGTCAACTGCTACTGTCTTCACAGTTTTGACTGTCTTGACTGTTCTGATTGCCGTCTTCCACACCAGAGAATGTACTGACTGCCAGCACTCTTCCAACAATGAAAACTATAGCGACACCCGAGCGGTTCTTCCCTTCTCCCCTTCCCGAGCGGTTCTTCCCTTCTTCTGATGAGGGATGGCTTTCTAGGCCTCTTTCGTGAACGGGTACAGCCAGTTTCTGCAAAAATAAGAAAAGCAACATAAATAGTCGTGCCGAGTAATTATGAATATAAGCGTATTTGTAAAAAGATTTAATTATAGGTCATTTACGGTTGCTTATGCGGGATTCGAACCCGGGACCGCGCGCGTTGCGCTCTCTTTTCCCCTCCAAAAAAAAATGAAGAAGGGAAAGGAATAAGACCTAAAGGCCCGGCCCCGGGTAGGCGGGGGACGGGAAAGGCCCCCCGACGGAGGACAGCCCGACACGGCCCTTCCGGCCGGCCTATAGGGGCTGCTCTCCTTCCCTACCCCCTCCTCCCCCTCCACACATCTCTCGTCTTCCCTCACTTGGATTCGCTTTTCTCAATCCATCTACCGCCGGCGGGAGAGCCAAGAAAAGGGGGGAAGGAGGACGGACAGCAGGAGGAAGGAGGCCCGGGAGGAAGGCCCCTCACAACCCACCCCCACCCCCAACTCGTGGCATTGGTACTTTTTGGTATGGTAGGTAAG
>JAAUYB010054190.1_pt1 | contig 26956 bp, 23 predicted proteins | sample 7278071 | NCBI WGS metagenome assembly JAAUYB01 (sample SAMN14350121, study PRJNA611818) | marine sediment metagenome | isolation source: surface marine sediment (1.8m) | place: French Polynesia: Moorea | collected 2018-08 | reverse complement strand
CGTCGTTGGGTCCACGCCGCCGTCGATCTCGATATGCACCTCGCGGTCGCCGATCATCTCACGCAGGCGGGTGATTTTATCCATCATGTCGAGGAATTTCTGCCCGCCAAAGCCCGGATTCACCGTCATCACACAGATCAGATCGGTCAGGTCCAAGAGGTGAGCCACCGCCTCCGCCGGCGTGCCGGGATTGAGCGCGACCCCTGCCTTCATCCCGGCACCGCGGATGGCCTGCAATGTCCGGTGGATATGCGGGCCGGCCTCTATGTGCGCGGTCAGGATGTCGGCGCCGGCCTCGGCATAAGCCTCGATATACCGGTCCACCGGTGCGATCATCAGGTGCACGTCCATGACCGTTTTGACGTGCTTGCGGAAGGCCTTCACCGCCGGCGGGCCAAAGGTGAGGTTGGGTACAAAATGCCCGTCCATCACGTCGACATGGACCCAATCTGCGCCCTGATCCTCAATCGCGCGGATCTCACGCCCAAAGTCGGCAAAATCAGCTGACAGGATCGACGGTGCAATCTTTACGTTCCGGTCAAAGCTCATGGGTCCTCTCCTTGGGTTACTCCGCCGCCATATCCGCCGCCGGGGCCGGGTCAAGCAGACCCGCGGCATAGCGGCCCGCCATCTCATCCACCGACACCGGCTTGATCTTCGCCGCCTGCCCTGCGGTGCCAAAGCGTTCAAAGCGATCCTTGCAGAGCGCCTGCAGCTCGTCCATGGCCGGGATCAGGAATTTGCGCGGATCGAACTCGGCGCGCTTTTCGCTGGCCACCTTGCGGAACTGCCCGGTCATCGCCATCCGGCAATCGGTGTCGATATTGACCTTGCGCACCCCCATACGGATGCCCTTTTCGATCTCTTCGACCGGGACGCCGTAGGTTTGCGGCATCTCTCCGCCATAGGCGTTGATCAAGTCCTGCAGCTCTTGCGGCACACTCGACGAGCCATGCATGACCAGATGCACCCCCGGCAGCTTTTCGTTGATCCGCCGGATGGTCTCCATCGACAGGATATCGCCGTCGGGTTTGCGGCTGAACTTGTAGGCGCCGTGGGATGTCCCGCAGGCAATGGCGAGCGCGTCGCATTTTGTCGCCATGACAAAATCCACCGCCTGATCGGGATCGGTGAGAAGCTGATCCTGGCTGAGCTTGCCAACTGCGCCTGAACCGTCCTCTTCGCCCGCCTCGCCGGTTTCCAATGAGCCCAAGACACCCAGCTCGCCCTCGACCGAGGCGCCAACCGCGTGCGCTGCCGCCGTCACCCGGCGGGTGATCTCGACATTGTAGTCGTAGGAGGCAGGGGTCTTCATGTCCTCCTCCAGCGAGCCGTCCATCATCACCGAGGTAAACCCGTGCCGGATCGCTGACAGGCAGGTGGCGTCGTTGTTGCCATGATCCTGGTGCAGCACGATGTGGTTGTCGGGGAACATCTCGGCCAAGGCCTGCACCATATGGCGCAGCATGATGTCGCCGGCATAAGACCGCGCGCCGCGCGAGGCCTGCAGGATCACCGGGCTGCCGGTCGCCTCGGCCGCGCGCATGATAGCCAGCCCCTGCTCCATGTTGTTGATGTTGAACGCGGGCACGCCATAGCCCTGCTCGGCAGCGTGGTCGAGCAATTGGCGCAGTGTGATCAGTGCCATGGTATCCTCCTCAGGCGGCTTGGGCGGCAGAGCGAAGCGCCGCGATGCCGGGGAGCGTCTTGCCCTCCAGCCATTCCAGAAACGCTCCTCCGGCGGAGGAGACATAGGTGAAGTCATCTGCCACGCCGGCCGCGTTCAGCGCGGCCACCGTGTCGCCGCCCCCGGCGACGGACACGGCCCTGCCGGCGCGCGTCAGCTGCGCGGCGGTTTGCGCGAGCGCCATGGTTGCAGCATCAAAGGGCGGGATTTCGAAAGCGCCCAGCGGCCCGTTCCACAGGATCGTCTTGCACGAGGCGAGGACCGACTGGAAACGGGCCAGCGCCCGCGGCCCGGCATCGAGGATCATCGCGTCCGCAGGGCATTGCGTTGCAGCGACAATGCGGTGCGGCGCGCCGGCGGCAAAGGCATCAGCGGCGACCACGTCTTCGGGCAGATGAATGTTGCAGCCGGACTTGGCGGCGAGGGTTTGGATCTCACGCACAGTGTGCAGCTGATCCGCCTCAAACAGCGAGGCGCCCATCGGTGCGCCGTCGGCATAAAGGAAGGTGTTCGCCATACCGCCCCCCACGATGATGTGGTCGAGCTTTTGCACCAGGTTCTTCAGCACGGCGATCTTGGTCGACACCTTGGCGCCGCCGACGATGGCCACTGACGGGCGTTCCGGTGCCTCCAACGCGGCCTCCAATGCGTGGACTTCCTCCAGCATCAAGGGTCCGGCATAGGCGGGCAGCAGATGCGCCACCGCCTCGGTCGAGGCATGGGTGCGGTGGGCACAGGAAAACGCGTCATTGACATAGACGTCGCCCAAAGCGGCCAAAGCTGCGGCAAATGCGGGATCGTTTTTGGTCTCGCCCACATTGTAGCGCAGGTTTTCGCAGAGCAGTGCCTCGCCCGGGGCGATTTGTTCGCTCAGGATCACCGCGGACGGGCCGGCGCAAACGTCGGAGAAGCGAACAGTGGTGCCCAAAGCCTCGGCCAATGCCGGGCGCAGCTTGTCGACGGAAAAACGCGCGTCGCGTTCGTTCGGGTCCGGCCGGCCCAGATGGGTCAGGATCACCAGCCGCGCGCCCCGGGCCAGCAGCGGCCGCATACCCTTGGCAAAGCGTTCGATCCGCGTGGCATCGGTGATCCGCCCGTCTTCCAGTGGCACGTTCAGATCGGCCCGAACCAGCACACGCTTGCCCGCCACGTCCACATCCATAATTGACGGCATCTCCATCACAGCAGCCTCCCCATGGCGACGGCGGTGTCCGCCATCCGGTTCGAAAAACCCCATTCGTTGTCGTACCAGGACAGGATGCGGACCATGTTGCCGTCCATCACCTTGGTCTGGTCCATGTGAAAGACCGACGAATGCGGATCGTGGTTGAAATCCATGCTGACATTGGGCAGGTCGGTGTAGCCCAACACCCCCTGCATCGGCCCATCTGCAGCGGCCCGCACGGCGGCGTTGACCTCATCCATGGACGTGTCGCGATCGGCCTCGAACACCAGATCAACAACTGAGACATTCGGTGTCGGTACCCGGATCGCCACCCCATCAAGCTTGCCGTTGAGCTCGGGTAGCACCAGCCCCACCGCCTTGGCGGCTCCGGTCGAGGTGGGGATCATGCTCGTCGCCGCGGCGCGGGCGCGGTAGAGATCCTTGTGCATGGTATCCAGCGTCGGCTGATCGCCGGTATAGGAGTGGATCGTGGTCATAAAGCCGCGTTTGATGCCGATGGCGTCGTTCAGCGCCTTGGCCACGGGTGACAGGCAGTTGGTTGTGCACGAGGCATTCGACACCACCGTGTCCTCTGCCGTCAGCCTCCCGTGGTTCACCCCGTAGACAATCGTCTTGTCGGCGCCACTGGCCGGGGCGGAAACCAGCACGCGCTTGGATCCATTCTCCAGATGGAACGCCGCCTGGTCGCGCGCGGTGAAGATGCCGGTGCATTCCAGGGCGATATCGACACCGTCCCAGGGCAGCTCTTTGGGGTCGCGCAGAGCCGTCACCTTGATCGGCCCGCGGCCCACGTCGATCCAATCGTCACCCGAGGTGACCTCCCCCGGAAACCGACCGTGCACGCTGTCGAACTGGATCAGGTGAGCATTGGTTTCCACCGGGCCCAGGTCATTGATCGCGACCACCTCGATATCGTCGCGGCCGCTTTCGACAATCGCCCGCAGGACGTTGCGGCCGATCCGGCCAAAGCCGTTGATTGCTACTTTCACTGTCATGGTTTTCTTTCTTTTCTGGTTCAAAGACGGCGTCTGGCCGCGTCGGCCACTGCGTCCGCCGTGATGCCGAAATGATCGTAGAGCGCGCCCGCCGGAGCCGAGGCGCCAAAGCCGTCCATGCCGACAAAGCCATCCTCGGGCCGCAGCACCGCGTCCCAGCTCATCCGCACCGCGGCCTCGACACCGACGCGGGGGGCGGTGCCCAGAACCTCGGCCCGGTAGGTGTCGGGCTGCTGGGCAAAAAGCTCAAAGGAGGGCGCCGAGACCACCGCCGCCTGTATGCCCTCCGTAGCCAAGGCATCCGCGGCGGTCATCGCAATCTCAACCTCCGAACCGCTGGCGATCAGCGTCACATCGCGGGCGCCGTCTGCCTCCCGCAGCACATAAGCGCCTTTGGCGGAACGGTTTTCTGCAGACACCTCTTTGCGCATCGCAGGCAGACCCTGCCGCGACAGAGCCAGCAGCACTGGGGTCTTCGAGGACGCCATCGCAATCTCCCACGCCTCTGCCGTCTCCATCGCGTCGCAGGGGCGCAGCACGGTCAGGTTTGGGATCGCCCGCAGCGAGGCCAGGGTTTCGACCGGTTGATGGGTCGGGCCGTCTTCGCCCAGACCAATGGAGTCGTGCGTCATCACAAAGGTCGTCGGCACCTCCATCAGCGCCGCCAGCCGGATCGCTGGCCGGGCGTAATCGGCAAAGACCAGGAAGGTGCCGCCATAGGGCCGAAAGAGCCCCGCGAGCGCGATACCATTCATCGCTGCCGACATGCCAAATTCGCGGATGCCGTAATGTATGTAGCGGCCCGAGAAATCCGTGGGGGTGACCGGGGCGGTGTCGCCGGTCTTGGTCAGGTTCGAACCGGTCAGGTCGGCTGAGCCGCCGATGGTGTAGGGCAGCGCCGCGTTCACCACGTCAAGCGCCATCTGGCTGGCCTTGCGGGTGGCGACTTTGGGTTGTTCGTCGGCCAGTTTGGCCTTGTAGGCCGCCATCGCTTGGGTCAACGGCGCGGTATCGGCGGCGCGATGGGCGTCCAACGCCGTCCGCTTGGTAGAGGCCGCGCGGCGCTCTTCCCACTCGGCCCGCGCCACCGCCCCGCGCGCGGCAATCGCGCGCCAGGCGGTGTAGACGTCGTCGGGCACCTCGAAGGGCTCAAGCGCCCAGCCCAAAGCCTCCCGCGCGGCGGCGATTTCGTCGGCCCCCAGCGGCGCGCCATGCACGTCATGCCCACCCTGCTTGTTCGGCGCGCCATAGCCGATCACCGTGCGGCAGGCGATCAAAGACGGGCGCGCATCGGCCTTGGCCGTCGCAATCGCCTCGGCAATCGCCTCCGGCGCGTGGCCATCCACGCTCAGCACATGCCAACCGGCCGCCGCAAACCGCGCCGCCTGATCGGTGGAGGTCGAGAGCGCCGTGTCGCCATCGATGGTGATCTTGTTGTCGTCCCAGAGCACGATCAGATGCCCTAGCCGCAGGTGCCCGGCCATGTCGATCGCCTCGTGGCTGACGCCCTCCATCAGGCAACCGTCGCCGGCGATGACATAGGTATGGTGGTCGATGAGGTCACCGAACCGCGCATTGCCGAGACGCTCGGAGAGCGCCATGCCAACCGCGGTGGCGATGCCTTGGCCAAGCGGGCCGGTGGTGACCTCGATCCCCTTGGCATGGCCGTATTCCGGATGCCCCGCGGTGCGCGCGCCCAGTTGGCGGAAAGCGCGCAACTGGTCCATGCCCATGTCGTCATAGCCCAGCAGATGGTTGATCGCATACAGCAGCATCGACCCATGCCCCGCCGACAGGACAAACCGGTCGCGGTTGGGCCAATCGGGGTCGGCTGGGTCGAGCGTGATAAAGCGGTTGAACAGCACCGTCGCCACATCGGCCATGCCCATCGGCATGCCGGGATGACCGGAATTCGCGGCCTGTACCGCATCCATCGCCAGCGCGCGGATTGCGTTGGCCATCGTGCGTTCGTCGGCAAGGCTCATCGGAGCGTTCATGGCAGGTCCTCCTTTTGGGTTGCGGTGTGTTCAGGTGCGGTCAGGCCCGCGCCCGGCGCGCGACCGTCACCAGCCGCTCGATCAGCGGCGTCAGGATCAGCTGCATCGCCAGGTCGAGCTTGTTGCCCGGAATGACGATGGAATTGGCCCGGCTCATCCAGGAATCGTGGATCATCGAGGTGAGATACGGAAAATCGATCCCCCGCGGGTTCGAGAACCGGATCACGATCAGGCTTTCATCCGGAGTCGGGATCCAGCGCGCGATGAACGGGTTCGAGGTGTCGACCATCGGCACCCGCTGAAAGTTGATGTCGGTTTCGGTGAATTGCGGGCAGATGCAATGCACATAGGCGTGCATGCGCCGCAGGATCGTGTCGGTCACCGCTTCGGTGGAATAGCCGCGGCTTTCGCGGTCGCGGTGGATCTTCTGGATCCATTCGAGGTTGATGACCGGCACCACGCCGATCTTCAGATCCGCAAGCTTGGCCAGGTTCACCTCTTCATTCACGACCGAGCCATGCAGCCCTTCGTAAAAGAGCAGGTCCGAGCCTTCCGCAAACGGCGCCCAGGCAGTGAACTCGCCGGGGGGCACACCTGTCTTTTCGGCTTCTTCCGCGTCATGCACATAGGTGCGGGTGCGGCCGGTGCCGGTCTCACCATACTGGCGAAAGACGCCTTCAAGCTCTTTCAGCTCATTCGCATCATAAGAAAAATGCGAAAACGTGTCGTCTCCGGCAGCCTGCCGACGCGCGAGCTCGGCCCGCATGTCGGCGCGGTTGTAGCGGTGAAAGGCGTCACCCTCGATCGACACCGCGGTGATGCTCTCGCGGCGAAAGATCTGGTCGAACGTCTTTTTGACGGTCGAGGTGCCGGCCCCGGACGAGCCGGTGACGCTGATGATCGGATGTTTGGTGCTCATGTCATGTCCCCGATCTGATCGTCAGGCGCGGAACAGGCCGCGCGCGCCAAAGAGCGCCGAGGTCTCTTCGTTCGGCAGTTCGTGATAGGTGGCGACACGGGCCACCTTGTTGGCCGAACCAAAGATGAAGGGCACACGTTCGTGCAGTTCGGTCGGCACGGTGTCGAGGATGCGGGCCTCGCCATCGGTGGCGCTGCCGCCCGCCTGTTCGACCAGAAAGGCAATCGGCGCGCATTCATAGACGTATCTCAACCGCCCATGCGCGTAGCCCTGTCGGTCATCTGCGGGGTAAAGGAAAATGCCGCCGCGGGTCAGGATGCGATGCGTCTCGGCCACCAGCGAGGCGATCCAGCGCATGTTGAAATCCATCCCGGTCGGGCCTTCGCAGCCCGCCACCCGGTCGTCGACATAGGCGCGGATCGGCGCGCTCCAATGGCGATAGTTCGAGGCGTTGATCGCATATTCGTTGGCGTCGACCGGCACATCGTCGATGCGCCCGATCAGGCGAAACGTCTCGGTCTCCGGGTCCAGCACGTATTTCAGAACGCCATCCCCCAGCGTGACCATCAGCGCGCATTGCGGGCCAAAGATCGCATAGCCCGCGGCCAGCAGATCGCGCCCGGGGCGCAGGAAGGACGCCTCGGGGGCCGCCTCAGCCGGGTAGATGCCAAAGATCGTGCCGATGGAGACATTGGTGTCGATGTTGGAGGATCCGTCCAGCGGATCGATCGCCACGGCAAAGCGCCCCTCCGGGTTCAGCGTCACCACCACGTCCTGTTCTTCGGACGCGTAGTGGCGCACATTGCCACCCGCCAACGCCTGCATGAACGCCTCATCGGCAATCACATCCAGCGCCTTTTGCGCGTCACCATCGGTGTTGGTGCCGGCAGCACCACCGAGGTTTTCGTCGATGCCGCCCCGCGCGATGCGCCGTGCCAGCTGAGCCGTCACCCCGGCCAAGCGATCCAGTTCCGCCACAAGCAGAGCATCCGCTGTCTGAGGTATGCGATCCAATGCGTTCATGTGCTGGTCCTCCCGCTAAAACACTTGCATGAACGTGAATTTTTGTGGAATTTGAATTTATGGAACTTGTCTTCGAAAAATCCTAATCTATGCGCTTTGACGCCATCACGCTGAAACAAATGCGCGCCCTGATCGCGGTGTCAAAGGCTGGGTCTTTGACCCTTGCGGCTGAGGCGCTGCATCAGACGGCCCCGACAATTCACAGCCAGATCAAGAACTTGGAGGCGGCGGTCGGCCAGCCCTTGCTGCAACGCGCGGCTGATGGGGGCGGGTTTCGCCCGACTTTGATCGGGCAAGAGCTTTTGGCCGCCGCGCAAAGAATCGAGGCCAATCTGTCGCATGCTGAGCGCCAGGTGCAGGCCCTTTCCGCTGGTCTGAAGGGCCATGTGGTGCTTGGCACGGTATCGACCGCCAAGTATTTCGTGCCGCGTCTGGTGCGGATGCTGCAGGACCGCGCGCCCGATATCGAGATCGAGCTGCGAGTCGCCAATCGCACCGACGCCATCGCGGCCTTGGACCGCGGTGAGTACGACCTCGCCATCATGGGCCGCCCGCCGCGCAAGCTGATGCGCGATGCGGTGCCGTTGGGCCCGCATCCGCATGGCATCGTCCTGCTGCCCGATCATCCTTTGGCGCAAGGCGACGGCTATGATCCTGCTGACCTGCTGTCCGAGACGTTTCTGAGCCGTGAAGAAGGCTCTGGCACCCGTTTGCTGATGGAGCGTTTCATCGACCGGCTGGGAGAAGAGCGTGAGCCGCCCCGTGTGACCATGCCGTCGAATGAAACGATCAAACAGGCGGTGCTGGCGGGGCTTGGCATCGCGTTTTTGTCGCTGCACACCGTGCATGATGAACTGGCCGCGGGGCGCCTGGCGCTGCTGCGCGGGCCCGAACTGCCGGTGATGCGGCATTGGTATCTGATCCAGAACACCCAAGACGCGCAGGCCACCGCCCGCGCGGCTTCTGAGATCGCCGCGCTCGCCGGCGCCTATCTGCCGAAACTTAACGCGTGAGGGCGGCGTAAAGCTGTGGCAGACGTTCGGGCAAGCGTTCCACCCGGTCGAGGATCATCGCGTTCCGCGCACCAAAGATGCGCTGCACATAAGCATCGGCGCCCGGATCCAGCGTCAGGCAGAACGGCGTCACGCCCGCTTGCTGCGCCTCTTCCACCGCGCGGCGGGTGTCGGCGCGCAAGTATTGCGGGTCGCGCACGTCGATATCGGCCGGCGCCCCATCGGTCAGCACCAGCATCAGCTTGCGCGCCGCCTTCACACGCCGCATCTGCGCCGTCGCATGGCGGATCGCGGTGCCCATCCGGGTCGACAGCTGCCCTTCGGCTCCCATCAGCCGGGCGGTCGCCATGGCTTCCCAGGGCTGGTCAAAATCCTTGAAGCGTTCGTAATGAACCTGCGCCCGCCCGTCCGAGCAAAAGCCATGAATGGCAAAGGCATCGCCCACGCGATTGATCGCCTCGGATAAGAGCACACAGGCCGATTTCGTCAGGTCCATTACGGTCGAACCGTCGCCCACCGGGTCATTGGTGCTTTCCGACAGGTCGAGCAGCACCATCACGGCGGTGTCGCGCGTCTTGCGCACGTGCCGCATCATCACCCACGGGTCTGGCTGGCGGCCCATGCGAATGTCGATCGCCGCGGTGATCGCCGCACCGATATCGATCTCGTCGCCATCCTCCAGCTTGCGGATGCGCTGCGTGCCTTGCGGGCGCATCGCGTCCAGCCGGTGTTTCAGCCGCTCCATGACCGGGCGGTGGGTGTCGAGAATGGCCTCTGCCTCTGCCGGATCACCCAGCTTGGGCCGGCGCTCCAGCACGGTGGCCCAGGCCGGGCGCATCATCTGGATCGTGTGATCGAACTCATCATAGAGGACGGGCGGTGCGACGGGTTCCTTGCCCTCCCTCTCGTTGTAGCTGCGCCCGTCATCGTCAAAAAGCTCGGCCGACTGCACCCAGATCTCCTGCGCATCGTCACCCGCGGTTTCGACCTCAACCTCGTTCACCATGTCGAGCACGCTGACATATTTCCGCACCTGCGGCGGCGGCAGGTAGGCGGTGTCAAACTCCAGCTCTTCAAACTCCCAGATCAGCCGGTTGTCGCAGCGATAGGGGCAAGAGGGGTGGTCGTTATAGGCCGAATAGGGCCGGCCGCGCAGTTTCTGGGCAAGCTTCAGGCCCAGATCGCGGGCGGCCTCGGCATTGGTCAGGTCAAGCTTGGCAAAGGTCGTTTGTGTCCAGGTGGCGAGGTCGGTTTCCGGCGGCGCATCGGGCGTCAAAAGCGCCCGGGCGATGGCATCGAACTCCCCGGCGATCCCTGTCGCGGTGTTGCTGTGAAACGGTGCCCACAACGCCCGCAGACGCGGCAGGCGTGCGATGGCCAGCGCCTCGGCCCGGGCATCTTCGATGAGACCGATGCAGGTGGTTTGCAGCGCATTGAGCCCCTCTCCGCGCACCGGTTTGCGCAGGCAGGCAAGATGCGCGGCGAGGTGTGCCGCTTGCGCACGGTAGAGCTCCAGCGCCGGTACGGTATCATGCCCTATCGCTTCGCTACTTGAGGGCTGCCAATCGTCCAAAGCATCCGGCAGATGCAGGCTGAAGGCCTCGTAATAGGGCCCCAGCCCGGTGCGGTCCTCAAAATCGCCCGCCGTCGGCGTGATCATGAAGTCCCGCCCCCAGAGCGCACGCAGGTACATCATCAGCCGCCGCTGCACGTCCACCAGCAAGGTGCCCTTGCGTTCGCGCTGGATCACCGCGCGCGACTCCTCAGACTCGAGTGAGAAATAGCGCAGCAACTCCTTGTAATCGGTCCGGTGCGCGTCGATCCCCCAATCGGCCCAGCGGCGCAGACCACCCAGCGTCAGCACCTCCAAGAGCTCTGCCAGGTGATCCAGCATCGGTCGCACCGCCCGTGGTGCCCGCGCGAGGCAGTGTTCGATGAAACGCAGGTAAGACAGGAACAGCGTCGCGTCGCCCAGCCGCGTCGCGGCCAACGGGGCGGTTTCCAGCATCCGCGCGATCACCGCGCCCGAGGTGCGCGAGGCAAAGCCCAGAACCAGCGGCAGCAGGTCGGAAACCACATCCTCGCCCAGATCACGCGCCAAAGCGGGCGCCGCCTCTATCCAGGCAATCACCGGATCGTCGCCGCGGCCCAGTTTCGCCAAAGCCGAGACGCCGCGCAGCCAGGTGTCGAGCGCCTTGGGTGACAGCTTGCGCCGCGCATCGGGCAAAGCGGCAAACAGCACCTGAGCGACCGGCGCGGGCAGCGCCTCGGCCAGCCCCGCGTGGTCCTCGGGCAAAGCCTCAGAACCAGGTGGCGACAGCAGCATCGAGCGCATCGCGCATATCCGGATCGTCGGTGATGGAGTGGACAAGCGCCATCGAACAGGCCGCTTGCGGTGCGATCCCACCCTGGATCAGCCGCCCGGCATGGATCAGCATCCGGGTCGACACCCCTTCGTCCAGCCCGTGGCCCTTGAGGTTGCGCGACCGGGCGCCGATCTCCACCAGCTTGCCGGCGGTCTCGCCGTCAACACCGGCCTCATGCGCCACGATCTCGGCCTCGATCCCCGGTTCCGGCCAAGTGAAGTCCATCGCGCCAAAGCGCTGCTTGGTGGACTGCTTGAGGTCTTTCATCAACGACTGGTAGCCGGGGTTGTAGCTGATCACGATCAGGAAATCGTCATGCGCCTTCAGCAGCTCACCCTTCTTTTCCAAGGGCAGCACCCGGCGGTCATCGGTCAGCGGGTGAATGGCCACGGTGGTATCCTGGCGCGCCTCGACCACCTCGTCGAGATAACAGATCGCACCGTGCCTTGCGGCGAAGGTCAAAGGCCCGTCCTGCCAGCGCGTGCCATCGGCATCCAGCAGATAGCGCCCGATCAGGTCCGAGGCGGTCATGTCTTCGTTGCAGGCCACCGTCACCAGCGGCCGGCCGAGCCGCCAGGCCATATGCTCGACAAACCGGGTTTTGCCGCAGCCGGTGGGGCCTTTCAGCATCACCGGAATGCGCGCATCCCAGGCGGCGGTGAACAGCGCAATCTCAGCCCCGGTCTCACGCCAATACGGCGCTTCATCGACGCGGAAATCGTCCAGCGTATCCTTCATGGCGTGGTCCTCCCCTTGCCGCGAAAGCCGCCCCGCCCGGTCCCCCGGACGGGGCGATTGGTTCAGACCATCTCGCCGCGATAGACAACCATGTTGGCACCCTGGCTTTGGGTGAAGTTGTCGTAGCCGATCAGGCGCACATGGTGGGATGGGTTGGCCTCGTGACACTCATCCAGCTCGGCCAGGATCGCATCCACATCGGTCTCGCCGAACATCGGCAGCTTCCACATGTACCAATAGTAGCCGCTGGCGTTCTCCGGCTCGGTATGTTCGATCGCCGGGTTCCAGCCATTGTCAACGATCCACTGCACCTGCGCGCGGATCTGGGCCGAGCTCATCTCCGGCAGGTAGGAAAACGTCTCCATCTTGCGGCTGGCCGGGTCGGAAAGGCGCGAGGGGTAGTCCTGTACGGTGTTCATTGTCTTTGTCCTTTGTCTTTGGGGTCCGAGGGATCAGCGGTGCTGCACATCCAGCTTGTCGACGGTGTCGAACTCGAACTTGATCTCTTTCCAGGTCTCCATGGCGGCCTTGAGTTCAGGGCTGTGGCCGGCGGCCTTCATCAGGATGTCCTTGCCTTCCTTTTCCAGTTCACGGCCTTCGTTGCGGGCCTGCACGCAGGCCTCAAGCGCCACGCGGTTCGCCGCGGCACCCGCCGCATTGCCCCAGGGGTGACCCAACGTGCCGCCGCCGAATTGCAGGACCGAGTCGTTGCCAAAGATCGACACCAGCGCCGGCATGTGCCAGACGTGAATGCCCCCCGAGGCCACCGGGAAGACCCCCGGCATCGAACCCCAATCCTGATCAAAGAAGATGCCCATGTCGCGGTCTTCCTTGATGAACTTGTCGCGCATCAGGTTGATCCAGCCCAGCGTCGCCGCCCGGTCGCCCTCTAGCTTGCCGACAACGGTGCCGGAATGCAGATGGTCGCCGCCCAAAAGGCGCAAGAGCTTGGTCAGCACGCGGAAGTTTATGCCGTGGTTGGGGTTGCGGTCGATCACCGCGTGCATGGCGCGGTGCACATGCAGCAGCAGACCATTGTCGCGGCACCATTTCGACAGCGAGTTATGCGCCGCCCAGCCGATGGTCAGGTAGTCCGACATGATGATCGGCGTGCCAATCTCCTTGGCGAATTCGGCGCGTTGGAACATCTCTTCGACCGTGCCGGCGGTGACGTTCATGTAATGGCCCTTACGCTCGCCGGTTTCGGCCTGTGCCTTGTCGATGGCCTCCTGGCAGAACAGGAACCGGTCGCGCCAGCGCATGAAGGGCTGGGAATTGACGTTCTCGTCATCCTTTGAGAAATCCAAGCCCCCGCGCAGCACCTCATAGACTGCGCGGCCATAATTCTTGGCCGACAGCCCCAGTTTCGGCTTGATCGTGCAGCCCAGCAGCGGGCGGCCGTACTTGTCCATCTTGTCGCGTTCGACCTGGATGCCATGCGGCGGGCCAAAGCAGGTCTTCACAAACCAGATCGGAAAGCGCACATCCTCCAGCCGCAGGCTGCGCACCGCCTTGAAGCCAAACACATTGCCGACAATTGAAGTGAACACATTCACAACCGAGCCTTCCTCGAAGAGGTCCGCCGGATAGGCGATGAAGGCGTAAAACGCATCGTCCTGCCCCGGCACATCCTCGATCCGGTAGGCGCGGCCCTTGTAGTGATCGAGATCGGTCAGCAGGTCGGTCCAGACGGTGGTCCATGTCCCGGTTGAGCTTTCGGCGGCAACCGCAGCGGCGGCCTCTTCGCGCGGGACGCCGTCCTGTGGGATCACCTTGAAGACCGCCAGCAGGTCGGTGTCCTTGATGGAATATTCCGGCTCCCAATAGGTCGAGCGGTACTCCTTCACACCAGCATCGTATTTCTTGGTGGGTGTTTGAATGTTCATGGCTTCTCCTCCTCGCGGTCATCGGTTTGTCCGCTGGCCCGCTTTGTGACGCGATCAGGAAGGCATGGATGTTGAATAATCAAAAATGAATAGTTTTGATTTTCAGAATATACTATTATCTATTCTTATGCGCTTTTCCCTTCGACAAATGCAGATATTTCAAGAGGTTGCGCAGAGCCTGTCTTACACCCGCGCGGCCGAGACTCTGGGCCTGACCCAGCCTGCGACATTTGCGCAGGTCCGCCAGTTAGAGGATCAGCTGGGCCAGAAACTGATCCAGCGGCTGGGCAAAACGCTGTTTCTGACCGAAGCTGGCCAGATCGTCCTGCAATCGGCTGACCGGCTGATGGAAGAGACGGAGAACCTGCGTATGGCGCTGGCCGAAATGCAGGGCCTGGCGCGTGGGCACCTGCGCCTCGCTGTCGTTTCTACGGCGAAATACGACATCCCCGCCCGCATCGGTGCCTTCAATGCCGACTACCCCGGCATCGAGGTCACGATGACGGTCGGCAACCGCGAAGAGCTGCTCGCGCGCTTTGCCCGCAACGCCGACGATCTTTACATCCTCGGCACCCCGCCCGAGGGTCTGTCGGCCGAAATCCGGCCCTTTGCCGAAAACCCGCTGGTGGTGATCGCCCCGCCCGATCATCCGTTGGCGGGACAAACCGGGTTGACCATGGCGGATGTGGCCAAACACCCGTTCCTGATGCGCGAAAGCGGATCGGGCACGCGCCTCGCCGCCGAACGCTGCTTTGACGCCGTCGGCGCCAGCCCCCGCGTCCGCCTGGAACTGGGCGCCAACGAGTCCGTCAAACAAGGGGTGATCGCCGGCCTGGGCCTGTCGGTCCTGAGCCGCGCCACCGTCGCGCTCGAGCTGCGCCACGGCTACCTGACCGAGCTCGACGTGACCCCCTTCCCCATCATCCGCCACTGGCACGTCGCCTGGCCGCGCGAAAAACACCAATCCGTCGCCGCCCGCGCGTTTCTCGAAAGATTGACGTCGGACGAAACGCAGTGAGAAATCACTTGTCTGCTTGCCTTGATAAGCGCTTCAGCCGGTAAGGGTGTAACGTTGGATCAGCTCAAAACACCCATCCACCCGTTCGCCGACAAGGGCGATCTGGTCAACCACAAAGGGTGCGGGCAGGTCTGGCAGGTGGTCAGCGATCGTTTCTTGCCACTGGGGAATGTCCTTACGGGGCAAGCGGCCGGTCAGGGTCAGGTGAAACCGGAACTCCTCCATCACATACGGATACCCCCAGCGCTGCAACAGCGCCTCCTGGCGGGCGGAGAGCCCCGCTTTGCGGCGGCGTGCCAGGTCCGCTTCTGCCAAAGGCGCGCGAAAGTCGTCCAAGTCACGCACGCAAGTCGCGGCAATCCGGGCAATCCCGCTTGTGTCGCCCTTGGGCGTCAGCGCCAAAAACCGGCCGAGGCGCGCGATCTGCAAGCTGTCACACTGGGCCGGCGCGCAGGTCTCGGCTACCGGCGCCACCGCGGCCTGCAAACCGTAGATCCCAACCCCTTCGGCCAGGCGAAAGGGCGGTTTCAGCGTCCCGTGAAAGCCGTATTTGCGCGGTGTCATGGTGATGTCTTGAAGACCGGGCAGATCGAACGGATCGGCCGGCCTGCCATGGATCACATCCCACCCCAACCACCGCGCGCCGAACTCTGCCAAGGGCCCGTCCGGGGGCAGGTAGAATATCGCGAAACGCGTGTACGACATGAACGCCCCTTTCCTTGCGGCCCCGCTTCCGGACACAAGTGAAGCTTCCATGTCAGAGACTATGCAACTAGCCAAACCGCGCGGCCGTCTTTTCGATCGGAACCTTCATGGCCGTGTGGATCATCCTTTACGGCGCAGTGCAAGCCGCCGCGCCGCGTCTGTTGCGCGCCGCCTCCAAGCCGGAACACGCTTTGATTGACGCGGCCCGCAACTGGGCGTGGGCACTAGCAGCGGTTCCGGCAATGCTATCGGCCGCAGAAATTCTCGCGGTGGACCCGAAACCTTGGTTGACCGCAACACTGGTCGCGGGGCTGCTGGTCTTTGGAGGCGTCTTTGCCATGAACTCCGCATTGCACTCGTACCTGATCCTTGCCTTTACCAAGACCGAACGGGTCACCATAGATGTGGGCTTTTACTATATGGCCAATGCAGGGGGTCGCTTGCTGGGGACAGTCCTTTCTGGTTTGACGTATCAAGGCGGAGGCCTGCCGCCCATGCTTTGCACGGCAACCGTGATGGTGATCGCGGCTGCCGTCATGTCGGGATTTCTGCGAGGGCCAGAAGTCGCTTAGAGATCTGGTGGTTTGCACTGCCGGTTGCCAAACGCCCATTTTTTACGAGCGCACGTGCCATTTAGGATCGTTGAGGCAGTAGACAGCCAGACTGCCCTCTACACGCGATCATCCGCCCGCGCGGTCGACATTTCGCGGAAATGCTCGAACATCATCACGTATTCCGGCGGGATATCGCGGTAAGACAGCAGCCCGACCACCCGGCCGTCCTCCAGCACCGGCAGATGGCGAAATGCATCCCCCAGCTTGGCGGCCAGAGCGTCGGAAATCGCATCGTCGATATCGACCGTCACCGGGTCGGCGGTCATGACGTCGGCAGCCGTTGTGTCATCCACCGGCAACCCACGCCCCACAGCGCGGAACACGATGTCCCGCTCGGTCAGGATGCCCAGCAGGGTCTCCCCATCGATCACCGCAAGCGCGCCGACGCCATTGTCGGCCATGACCTTGGCCGCTTGGTGCAGAGAGGCCGCTGGCGCGACACTGTGCAGTTGGCGTTTGCCAAGGATCTTGCGGATCGTCGTGGTGCTCATCTCTCCCCCCTGCCCGATAGCGCCTCCCGACCCACGATACTGCCCGACGCGCGGCCTCACAAGCCGGTGCCATGCGACGCAGAGCAAATGCAGGATTCCAAACTCGACGGGTCGTCGCCAAGGCGATAACACTGACGCATAGACGTTTTCCCTGTACCAAGCGCAGCTTAGCACGCTGGGGCAATGCACACATTCCGGGTCATATCAGGTGAGCCAGGACGATTTAAATCAAAGACTGCGTGACGTTGATCAATGGCTGCGCGACGGCGAGGTCGACAGGGCCAAGGCGGCGCTGTCCGAGCTTCAGACGCGCAACCCGGGCGCGCCAGAGGTCTACCAGCGCCTGCACCAGATCTTTCGCAAAAAGTCTCCATTACTTGTCGCCCGGTCTCCATCAGCGCAGGATCTGGTGGCGCTGCGGCGGTTGTTGGATCAGCGCAACTTCGCGGCAGCGGCCAAGGCGGCCGAGGGTCTGCAAAAAACGTTTCCTGCGTCGGCCGAGCCGCTGGAGAGCCTCGCCATCGCCCAAAACGCCATGGGCCGGCACGATCTTGCGGCCGAGAGCGCCAAAAAGGGCTTGACCATCGCCCCGGACCGACCGCAGCTTTACCGCGAAATGGCACAGGCGCTCTATGCGTTGGGGGATGTCGGGCCGATGCGCCCCGCCGCACAGTTTGCCGCCGCCAATCTGCCCAAGGACAAACTGGCCGTGCGCATGGCCGCGGTGGCCGAGCTGGTGCATGGCAACAAGCAGGCGGCGAAAGACCGTTTTGCACAACTGCTTGAACTCGACCCCGGCAACGGTGCCGCGCACCGCGCATTTGCGGAACTGCAGGAGTATGACAGCAAATCGGATCGGCACCTCAAGCAGTTGCAGAAACTCAACCGCTCAAACAAGGTGTCGGACTTCGACAAATACGAGGTCCTCTTTGCCCTGGGCAAAGCGTTTCACGACCTCGCAGACACCGACGCCTGCTTTGCCCACTACGCCAAGGCAAATGCGCTGAAGAAGAAGGCGCTTGGCCTTGGCGTCGATCCCTACCGACAAGAGTTTGCCCTGATCCGCACATCGTTTGCGGCCTGCGGGCAACGCTTGATCGACACCGCCCCAAACACCCCCATCACCCCGCGCCCGATCCTGGTGGTCGGCATGCCACGATCGGGCACCACCCTGATCGAAAGCATCCTCGCCGCGCATTCTCAGGTCGGCGCCGCGGGTGAGCTTGGGTTTTTTCAACGCCGCCTGCTGCCAGAGATCACGCGCCACAAAGCGACGCCCAGCCGCGCCTTTTCCGATGCAACGATACAAGCGCTTCGGGCCGACTATGCCAAACTCCTCACCTCCCGCGGGGGCGCGTTTGCCAGCGTTGTCGACAAGATGCCGTCGAATTTCAGCCGGCTGGGGCACATCCTGGCGCTCGTCCCAAACGCCCGCGCGATCAATCTGGTCCGGCATCCCGTCGCCGTGGGCTGGTCGAATTTCCGGCAATGCTACATCCGGAAAACCAACGGCTTTGCCTATGCACAGACCGACATCGCTGAATACTACGCGCTCTACCACTCCCTGATGGCCGTCTGGAAAGAAGCGTTTCCCGACCGCATCCTCGACCTGCACTACGACGCGCTGGTCGATCGGCCCGAAGAGACGGTGGCCGAAGTTCTGGCCTTTCTCTCCCTCGACTGGGAGGACGACTGCCTGGCGTTCCACCAAAAGAACCGGCCCGTCGCCACGGCCAGCGCCTTTCAGGTGCGCAGCGGGATCTACAAAGACAGCACGGCGGCCTGGCACCCGTTTGAGGACCACCTCAAGCCAATGATCGACCGGATGCGCGCGCTCGGGGTCTACTGACCGAAGCGCCGCCACAGGACTACGACCATGGGGCAAGAGACTCCTGCGCGGCGATCTGCTACCACACCATCAGCATCGAAAGGAGCAAAGATGCTGAGAAGACCCTTGATCTACCTTGCCTGCCTTGTCTGGGCACCGGTTGCGCTGGCGCTGGAAGACCCCAAGACCCAGCTGAAAGACCCGATGAAATCCGGGATGTGGGACTATCACCAGATCGAATTGCTGGGCGACCCGGAGAACATCCGCTTTGACGACCGCGTGATTGTGCGCGGGCCCGAGTCCGCCGAGGATAGCCTAAATGTCCCGCTTCTGGTCGATGCGAGCGGCATCAAAAACGTCAAACGCATCATTGTCAGCGCCGATTACGGCCCAATCCCGCACATTCTGACCTATTACCCCGAAAAGGCCGAACCCAAGATCGGGCTGCGGTTCAAGATCGACCAGGCCACGGCGATCCGCGCCAGCGTCGAAACGCATGATGGCCAGTGGCTCATCGGGTCGACCTATATCGACGCGGCGGGTGGCGGCTGTACCGCCCCGGCGCATGCCTATGCCAGCGACGATTGGGAAGAGAAGCTGGGTGAAATTCACGGGCGCCTCTGGGCCGCCAGCGGACGGGCGCGGGTGATTGTCGATCATCCAATGGATACCGGCCTTTCGGACGGCATCCCCGTCTTCATCATTCAAAACCTGAGTTTCGAAAGCGACGAAGGCGACCTGATGGCGCGGGTTGAGCTATACGAGCCGGTGAACGAAGACCCCGCCTTTTCGCTCTATTTCGAACCCGGAACGCTGGGCGGCACCCTGCATGTGAAGGGCCGCGACAATAACGGCAACCGGATCAACGGCGTGTTGTCTGAGAGCGAAACCCACTGATGATCACACGGCGGTACGCGTTGGGGCTTCTGGGGGCCGGTGCGCTTGCGCCACGGGCCTTTGCACAGGCCCGACATGTCTATGACCTGACCCCGGTGCAGATCGCCGACGGCATGTGGATGATCGAAGGATCCACCGACTATTTCAGCATGCAGAATGGCGGGGCGATTGTGAACATCGTCCTGATGAAGGGTGACAGCGGCCTGATCCTGTTGGATAGCGGCCCGTCGCTGCGCTATGGCGAGGCGTTGACCACAGTGGCGCGCCAGCTTGATCTGCGCGGGGTGACCAGCGTTGTGAATACTCACCACCATCCCGACCACTTCTTTGGCAACCAGGCCTTTGCCGATAGGCCGATCTATGCTCTGGGCGAAACCCTCGCGGCGGCCAAGGCCGAGGGCGAAAGCTTTGCCGACGCGATGTACCGGCTCTTGGGTGACTGGATGCGGGGGACCGAGGTGGTGCCGCCGACACAGGTGATCGACGGCGGCAACGTGATGATCGACGGACGCGCCTTCCACGCGCTGCCGCTGGGCGGGCACACGGCGGGTGATCTGGCGCTGGTGGATCAGAAGACCGGCACGCTGCTCACCGGCGATCTGGTGTTTTATGATCGCGCCCCGGCGACGCCCAGCGCCGACTTGACGCGCTGGCAACAGTCGTTAAATGAGCTTGAGAAAGTGGAGGCGGCGCAACTGGTGCCCGGCCACGGCCCGGTCGACAAGACACGCGCGGCCATCCCGCAGACACGCGGGTACCTGACCTGGCTCGAAGACACCCTGCGCACCGCCGCCCGCAATGGGCTGGACATGGTCGAGATCATGGAAACCCCCCTGCCCGCGGAATACGCGGCTATGGGGGCCGAACCGGGGGAGTTCCACCGCTCCGTCGCGCATCTCTTCCCAGGCATCGAGCTACAGGAACTGCCGCGCGCGAATTAATCGGTATCGACGGGCACGGGATCGACGGGCGACAATTGCGCGCCGATGTCGAGCCAGCCATCGGTGCCCAGCCGGAACCAGTAGACGCGGGTATAGCCCATGGCCGAGATGCGCTGCGCGGCGTTCCAGCTCATCCAGCAATCGGCGATGCAGTAAATCACCAGTGGGTGGTCGGTATCTCCACCTGTCAGCGCCGCGAGGTTGTCGGCCAGGTAGCGTTGCATAACAGGCGCCAGCTGCCCCCGCCCGGTTTCCGGCAGCCAGACCGCACCGGGCAGGCTGTGACGTTGCTCCGACACAAGCCAGGTGCCATCGAGCTCATCAAACCGCGATTGCGCGGCGCCATAGACGTCAACCGGCAAGGCGCCCTGCTCCAAAAGCGCGCGAGCCTCTTCCGGGCCAACCAATTGCGCCGGCGGCGGAATGTCGTCCGGTGTCGGCGCCCGGTGCCGCGCGATGCGATAGCCTGTGACCGGGTCAAACAGGTCCGGCCGCTTCTCTTGCGTCTCGATGTAGGGCTCCGCCTGTCCGTCCGTCGCAATCACGGATAAGGCAAGCAGGACAACCGCAACCGATCTGATGGGCATCAGACGGCGGGCCAGTCGAAACACCGTGGATGACAAGGCCAAAGGTTCGCTCCGCTTTCGACCGAACGCAGAAATCGCGGGTTTCAGACCGCCCGTTCATTGGTAGGCCCAGCGGGCCGGAAAGTCTATCTCGGCGCCACAGCGCGCGTCGAATTAAAGAGCCGATTTCTTCGCCCATCACCGGCCTGCAGCGACCAAAAAATATGCAAATCCTTCGATCTTTACCGGGGATCACCGACACAGACCGGCTTGGCCGAAAGTGCCCCTTGCAGGCGGCGCGCGACTGGGCCACTCGAAAGACATGAGCGACAGGCTGACAGTTGTTGTGGTCGAAGAGGATCGTGATCGGGCGATTGCGATTGATGTCGCGTTGAAGCAAACCACCGACTGCGATGTCTTTGTCATCGACCATTCCAGCGGGCTGGCCCGGCGGATCGCGGCCCACGCGCCGGACATCGTGCTGATCGACGTCGACAACCCCACCCGCGACATGCTGGAGGAACTGACGCTGGCCTCTGGCCCGCTTGAACGCCCCGTGGCGATGTTTGTCTCCAACGCCGCTGGTGGTCTGGCGCAAACCGCGATCGAGGCGGGGGTGTCGGCCTATGTGGTGGACGGGCTGTCGCCGGAACGGATCAAGCCGGTGATGGACACCGCCATTGCGCGCTTCAGCATGGTGCGCCAGATGCGGACCGAGCTGGCCGAAACCCGCCGCGCGCTCGAAGAGCGCAAGGTCATCGACCGCGCCAAGGGCCTGCTGATGAAGGCCCGCGGCATCGACGAAGACGCGGCCTATGCTCTTCTGCGCAAGACCGCGATGGATCAGGGGCGCCGCGTCGCCGATGTGGCGGAATCCCTCGTCACCGCCTCGGGGCTTTTGGGATGAAGTCGACCACCCTCCCCGTTGCTTATATGCCGCTCGTTGATGCGGCGCCGCTGATCATCGCGCAGGAAATGGGCTTTGCCGAGACCGAAGGCATCGCGCTCGACCTCATTGCCGCGCCCTCCTGGTCATCCGTGCGTGACATGCTGGCCTTTGGCCGGGTCGATGCAGCGCATATGCTGTCGCCAGTTCCGGTGGCGATGAAGATGGGGCTGGGTGGTGTGGCGACGCCAATCTCGGCCGTGTCGGTCCTGTCAGTGAACGGCAACGTCATCGGCGTCGGGCGTGAGCTGGAGGACAAGCTGCGCGCGTCAGGCTACGGCTTCGATTTCGCCGACCCGATCCGCGCCGCCGAAGCGCTGGCGCAGGTCCGCACCGGCCCGCTCACCTTCGGCGTGCCCTTCCCGTTTTCCATGCATGTCGAGCTTTTGCGCTATTGGAGCGCCGGCACAGCGCTAGGCACCGACGGCATTGAAATCCGCACCGTGCCGCCGCCCTTGATGGCCAACGCGCTGGCCGCGGGCGATGTGGATGCGTTCTGCGTCGGTGAGCCCTGGGGCTCGGTCTCTGTCGACATTGGTGCAGGCGCCCTGTTGCTGCCGGGCAAGGCGATCTGGGAGTTTGCCCCGGAAAAGGTGTTGGCCGCGCGCACCGATTGGGCCGAAACCGAACCGGATCTTTTGGGCCGTCTGATGCGCGCGGTCCGGCAGGCGGGCAAATGGCTGGCCAAACCCGAAAGCCGGATCACCGCGGGTGAGATCCTATCGCGGCGCGATTACCTTGACGTCTCGCCCGAGCTCATCGACCGCGCCCTCTCCGGCCACCTGATCGTCTCAAGCCGGGGTGAGCAGCGGCAGGTCGACCGCTTTGTGGAATTCTACCGAGGGGCCGCAACCTTTCCATGGCGCAGCCAGGCCAAGTGGATCGCCTGCCAGCTGGGCAAGACCCACAAGCTGGACGTGACCGACACGCTGGAAGAGGCCGGCTTTGTCTTTCGCTCGGATCTGCACCGGCATCATCTGGCGAAATCGGGCAACGATTTGCCCGGCGCGTCCGAAAAAGTTGAGGGCGCGATTCGCCTTGCAACCCCTGTCGCCTCGGCGCATGGAAAGCTCAGCTTGCTGCCCGATACGTTTTTTGACGGGCGCATTTTTGACCCTTCGGACCCAAAGTGACCGAAATTTAGGCGTCCAACCCGGCGAAAAGAGCAAAATGTCCCACCCAATCGCGAAAATCTTTCCTTTTTTGCTGCACTGCCGCATCTAAGACGCATCGACCTACAACGGGGTGGGTCGAGACGAATTTCTTCCCACTGACAGGGAATTCCAGAGCAAGGTCGCTCGCTTTCCGCCGAATCCTCGGCGGTCAGTGAACGGCCTTTTTTGCGTTTTTGGCCCGCGTCTCCTCCCCGCGGGCACTGCGAAAGGACAAACGATGAAAAACCTGATCTTCGGCCTTGCTGCCACAACCGCACTGACGAGCCCCGCTTTTGCCGAACTGCTGGACCTTGAAAAGGACGAACTGACCTTTGGCTTTATCAAGCTGACCGACATGGCGCCTTTGGCCGTTGCCTATGAAAACGGGTATTTCCTCGACGAGGGCCTGTTTGTGACGCTTGAGGCGCAGGCCAACTGGAAGGTGCTGCTGGACGGCGTGATCGACGGGCAACTGGATGGCGCACACATGCTGGCCGGTCAGCCGCTGGCCGCGACCATCGGCTTCGGCACCGAAGCGCACATCATTACCCCCTTTTCGATGGACCTGAACGGCAACGGCATCACCGTGTCGAATGACGTCTGGGAAAAGATGCTGCCGCATATCCCGAAAATGGATGACGGCCGCCCGCAGCACCCGATTTCGGCTGAGGCCCTGGCGCCGGTGGTCGAAGAGTTCCGCGCCGAGGGCAAGCCCTTCAACATGGGCATGGTGTTCCCGGTTTCGACCCACAATTACGAACTGCGCTACTGGCTGGCGGCAGGCGGCCTGCACCCGGGCTACTACTCGCCGGAAAACGTGACCGGCCAGATCGGAGCCGACGTGTTCCTCAGCGTCACCCCCCCGCCGCAAATGCCCGCCACGCTCGAGGCCGGCACGATCTACGGCTACTGCGTGGGTGAGCCGTGGAACCAGCAGGCGGTGTTCAAAGGCATCGGTGTACCGGTGATCACCGACTACCAGCTGTGGAAGAACAACCCCGAAAAGGTGTTCGGCATCACGGCGGAGTTTGCCGAGCAATACCCCAACACCACGCTGGCGGTGACCAAGGCGCTGATCCGCGCGGCGATCTGGCTGGATGAAAACGACAACGCCAACCGGCCCGAAGCGGTCGAGATCCTCAGCCGCCCGCAATATGTGGGCGCCGATTACGAGGTGATTGCCAACTCGATGACCGGGTTCTTTGAATTCGAGAAAGGCGACAAGCGTGACATCCCCGACTTCAACGTCTTCTTCCGCTACAACGCGACCTACCCGTTCTACTCGGACGCCATCTGGTACCTGACCCAGATGCGCCGCTGGGGCCAGATCGCCGAGCCGAAGACCGACGCCTGGTATGACGAGGTCGCCCGCGACGTCTACAAGCCCGAGATCTACCTCGAAGCGGCCCGCCTGCTGGTGGATGAGGGCCTGGCGAACGAGGCCGACTTCCCCTGGGACAGCGATGGATACAAGGCCGCCACGCCGGGCGAGGACATCATCGACGGCATTCCCTATGACGGCCGGACCCCCAACGCCTACCTGGAAAGCCTGCCGATCGGGCTGAAAGGCGCCCAGGTTGTCGTCGGCAACGAGGTCCAGGGCTAAGCCCGAACGACGAGGCCCCGGATCAAGTCCGGGGCGGGGTCTCACCACCCAGACATCGCGCCCCGGGCTTGACCCGGGGCCTCCCCCGCCACCCGAGGACAAAAGCATGACGACCGTCGATCCAAACTTCACCGACAGCGCCGCGCAGGAAGCCCGCCGCGCAAGGCTTTTCACCCGCATCAACGCGGCAGACAAATGGTTCCAGGTGTTGGGGCTAAGCTGGCTCACGCCGGTGTTGAAGGCCGCCGCGGGGGACAATCCGCGCGCGCAAATGAAGGAAATCTGGCGCCTGCTGGCCGTGCCGCTGCTGGCGATCTTTGCCTTCCTGCTGATGTGGGGCACGCTGGCGCCCAAGGTGCAGACATCGCTGGGCGCCGTGCCCGGGCCGTCGCAGGTCTGGACCGAAGCCGTCAACCTGCACAAGGACGCCCAGGCCAAGGCCGAAAGCAAAGCGGCGTTTGAGGCCAAGGTCGCCCAGCTGAACGAACGCCTGATCTCGCAGGGCAAAGAGCCCAAGCAACGCGCCTATACCGGCGCGCCGACCTATTACCAACAGATCTGGACCTCGATCAAAACCGTGTTCTTCGGCTTTATGATCGCCACGGTTGTCGCTGTCCCGCTGGGCATCGCCGCTGGTCTCTCGCCTACGGCGAACGCAGCGCTGAACCCGCTGATCCAGATCTTCAAACCGGTCTCGCCGCTCGCGTGGCTGCCGATCGTGACCATGGTCGTCTCGGCCGTCTACGTCACCCAGGACGGCTGGTTTGCCAAGTCGTTCCTGATCTCGGCCATCACCGTGACGCTCTGTTCGCTCTGGCCCACGCTGATCAACACCGCCCTTGGCGTGGCCAGCATCGACAAGGATCTGGTCAACGTCTCCAAGGTGCTGAAAATGAGCACCTACACCAAGATCACCAAGCTGGTGCTGCCCTCGGCCCTGCCGCTGATCTTCACCGGCTTGCGCCTGTCGCTGGGGGTCGGCTGGATGGTGCTGATCGCCGCCGAAATGCTGGCGCAGAACCCAGGGCTTGGCAAATTCGTCTGGGATGAGTTCCAGAACGGATCGTCCTCGAGCCTCGCCAAGATCATGGTGGCAGTCTTCACCATCGGGATCATCGGCTTCCTGCTCGACCGGGTGATGTACGCGCTGCAATCGCTCTTTACCTTCACGAACAACCGGTGAGCGCCATGAGCATTCTCAAATTCGACAATGTCTCAAAGAGCTACGGCACCGGCACCGCCCGCACGGACGTGCTGAAAGGTATCAACCTGGATGTGGCCGAAGGTGAGTTCCTGGTGATCCTGGGCTTTTCCGGCACCGGTAAGACGACGCTGATCAACATGATGGCGGGGCTGGAAAGCCCCACCACCGGCGACGTCACCTTCAAAGGCGCACCGATCACCGGACCCGGGCCGGAACGCGGTGTGATCTTTCAAAGCTACAGCCTGATGCCCTGGCTGACGGTCAGCGGCAATGTGGGGCTGGCTGTCGACACGGTGTTTCCGGGCCTTTCCAAAGCGCAAAAAGCGGAAAAGGTCGCCCATTACGTCAAGATGGTGGGTCTGAGCCACGCTGCCACGCGCCGCCCGGCCGAGTTGTCGGGTGGTATGCGGCAGCGGGTCAACGTCGCCCGCGCGCTGGCGATGAGCCCCGAGATGCTGCTGCTCGATGAGCCGCTCTCGGCGCTCGACGCTTTGACCCGCGCCAACCTGGCCGACGAGATCGAGCGTATCTGGGAAGCCGACAAGAAAACCTGCGTGCTGATCACCAATGACGTGGACGAGGCGATCATCCTCGCCGACCGGATCATCGCGCTGAACCCCGATGGCACGCTGGGGCAGGAATTCAAAGTCTCCATCCCGCGCCCGCGCGACCGGATGGAGATGAACACCAATGAAACGTTCAAGCGCCTGCGCGCCGACGTCACCAATTACCTGATGGATGTGGGGATCGAGGCCAAGGTCGAAGGCACGCGGCAGCTGCCCGATGTCACGCCAATCCACGGCGTGCCCGCGGCTGTTGCTAAGGCGCAGGAAGGGCTGATCGACAATCGCTTTCTTGATTTCAGCCAGCTGCACAAGGTCTATCCCACCCCCAAGGGGCCGCTGACGGTGGTCGAGGATTTCGACCTCAAGATCGACCGGGGCGAGTTCATTTCGCTGATCGGTCATTCCGGCTGCGGCAAGTCCACCGTTCTGACCATGACGGCCGGGCTGAACGAGATCTCCAAGGGGGCGATCAAGCTCGACGGGACGGCGGTGATGGGCGCCGATCCCGAGCGCGCGGTGGTGTTTCAGGCGCCGTCGCTCTTCCCGTGGCTCTCGGCCAAGGAGAATGTCGCGGTGGGGGTCGACAAGGTTTACCCCCGCGCGAGCCGGG
>JAAUYB010008991.1_pt1 | contig 26997 bp, 21 predicted proteins | sample 7278071 | NCBI WGS metagenome assembly JAAUYB01 (sample SAMN14350121, study PRJNA611818) | marine sediment metagenome | isolation source: surface marine sediment (1.8m) | place: French Polynesia: Moorea | collected 2018-08 | reverse complement strand
TCCCATCCTCGTTGCCGGTCGGGTCAGAGTTGATCTCTAGACAATTGGGTCGAGAAGCCTACCCGCGCAGAGCTCACGTTGCTCCCATTGGCCGACGTCTTCCAGCTCCGCTCTGGGCTTACTCCGGCCAATCGCTGCGTTGAACGCCAATGTTCTCATCTTCGGTTTCGGCTTCAAGCGCGGTTATCAGTCTCATCGGGCTGATGGTTCTCTTCGGGGTTGAGCTTTCCGCCCCATAACGGCGTCGGTGGGGTGCCTGCTAAAGGTTCGCTGGGTGGTCGCCGTTTGGCGCGTCGACATTCGACAGCGAGGGAATCCTGCCTCCGTCCCGATGGGACGTCTTCGCACGGTTTCGCTGATCCCGATGCTTCAAGTCATGCAGGCAGCGCCATGTTCGTCCAAGCGAATTCAAAACGGTCTCGCCAGAGGCAGGTGAGGATCACCGCAAGCTTGCACGTGGCGGCCACTGTGGCTTTCTTCAGGCCGTTGCGCTTATGGAATGCTCCATCTGATTGGGTCCAGCGCTACGTTTGAGATACGGAAGGCACCGAGTGGCGGACAAGCAGCACAAGCGCGAGGAAACAGTTCAGAATTTGCGGCAGCTCGATGTGCTTGTCGACCAAGGAATGGGACGCGCGGATGCGATCCGCGCGGTCCGTAATGAGGCACCTGCACGCCATTGGTTCAAGTGCAGTGCCGAATGAGAAATGGCGTTTGCGCCATGTCAGATTTGGGCTCTTTCCCCTCACTTGTATTATCAATTCCTACGACCAAATCCGACCATTCGACCACCGTGCAATGCCAGCCGAATTCAGCCGCGGACTGATTGAAACGGCGGGGCTTCGAGAAGTTCCGTCGGATTCCTGAAACCAAAGCGAGACCAGCGCTACACTATAGATCTCGTAGCTCTTTGATTCTAATGGTCGGAGTGGCGAGATTCGAACTCACGACCCCTGCCTCCCGAAGACAGTGCTCTACCAGGCTGAGCTACACTCCGACCGTGACGCGCGGGTTAGCCGTCTTTGCCGCCGTTTTCAAGGTCGGATTGCGCCCTCTCGGTCCGCGCCATCAACCCGGCAATGCGCGGGGTCGAGGGGGTCGCCGCCCGGCTGCGGGTGCGCAGGACCGGCTGGTTCGCCGATACGTTGGCCCGCCCCTCGCGGATCACGATGTAGACGCCGCTGAGGATGACAATCGCGGCGCCGAGCGCGGTGTGGCGATCCGGCGTCTCGCCGAAGACCACTGCGCCGAAGACGGTGGCCCAGAGAATCTGGCTGTACTGCATCGGCGCCACGATCGCGGCATCCGCCCGCCGGTAGGCCGCGATCAACAGCAGCATCGCCGCGAAGGCCAGCGCCGACATCACCGCCAGCGCGCCCAGATCTGCCGCCGGCAGCGGTCGGTAGACGAAGGGCAGAACCGCGCCCATCGCGACGAAATTCGCCACCATTGGGTAGAGCAGCATCACCACGCTGCGCTCGTCCCGGCCGATCTTGCGCACGATGACCGAGGCGACGGCCGCCCCGACCGCCGCGACGATCGCGGCGGCGTGGCCCAGCCCCAAGGGCACCACGCCCGGGCGCAGCACCACCAGCACGCCCGCGAGCCCCACGGCGACCGCGGCCCAGCGGTGCAGGCCCACGCGCTCGCCCAGAACCGGAATCGACAGGACGGTGATGAGCAGCGGGGCGGCAAAGAGAATCGCGTAGACCTGGGTCAGCGGCAGGGTCGAGAACGCGTAGAACCCCGACGAGGCCGTCACCACCGTCGCGCCGGTCCGCAGCGCTGTCCACCACGGGTGGACAGGTCGCAGATGCCCCGAGGTCGGGTCGCGCATCAGCATCAGAGTGGCCAGCGGGAAGCCGAAGAGCACGCTGAAGAACACGATCTGGAACGGCGCATAGGTGCCGCCCAGCGACTTCACGATCACATCGTGGCTGGAAAACAGCGCAAAGGCGGCCAGCGCGCAGAGCACGCCCCAGAGGTTCGATTTCGACGGGTCCGGCATGGCGGGAAGGCTTAGGTTGGTTAGCGCTCACCCAAGTCCGATCCGACCCGGGCGGCAAGCCCGAATCGACGCATAGCCGCTATGCGCCCTTAGAGGCTGGCATCGAGTGCGGCGACCACGGCGTCGCCCATCGCTTGCGTCGAGACCGGCGCCCGGCCTTCCTCGCCGATCAGATCGGCGGTGCGCAGCCCGTCGGCCAGCACCTGCTCTACCGCCGCCTCCAGCCGGTCGGCCTCGGCCCCGGCGTCGAAGCTATAGCGTAGCGCCATGGCGAAGCTGAGGATGCAGGCGATCGGGTTGGCCTTGCCCTGCCCCGCGATATCGGGGGCCGAGCCGTGCACCGGCTCGTAGAGCGCCTTCGGCCGGCCGTTCGCCATCGGCGCACCCAGCGAGGCCGAGGGCAGCATGCCGAGCGAACCGGTCAGCATCGCGGCCAGGTCCGACAAGAGATCGCCAAAGAGGTTGTCGGTGACGATCACGTCGAACTGTTTCGGCCAGCGGGTCAGCTGCATCGCGCCTGCATCGGCGTACATGTGACTGAGCTCGACATCGGGGTACTCGGCGGCGTGGACCTCGGTCACCACCTCGCGCCACAGCACGCCCGATTCCATCACGTTGGCCTTCTCCATCGAGCAGAGCTTGTTCTGCCGCCGCCGCGCCAGTTCGAAGGCCGAGCGGGCGACGCGAGCGATCTCGCTTTCAGTGTAGCGTTGGGTGTTGATGCCGACGCGTTCGTTGCCCTCGCGGTGGATGCCGCGGGGTTCGCCGAAATAGACGCCAGAGGTCAGCTCGCGCACGATCATGATGTCGAGCCCGCCGACCACCTCCGGCTTCAGCGACGAGAAATCGGCCAGCGCGTCGAAGCACTGCGCCGGGCGCAGGTTGGCGTAAAGGTCCATCTCCTTGCGCAGCCGCAAGAGCCCGCGTTCGGGCTTCACGGCGAAGTCAAGGTCGTCGTATTGCGGCCCGCCGACGGCGCCCAGCAGCACCGCGTCGACCGCCTGCGCCTTGGCCATGGTGGCGTCGGCCAGGGGCGTGCCGTGCGCGTCATAGGCCGCGCCACCGACCAGGTCCTCGCTGACCTCGAAAGCGAGCCCGCGGTTGGCGCCGAACCAATCGATGATCTTGCGCACTTCGGTCATCACTTCGGGGCCGATGCCGTCGCCGGGCAGGATGAGAAGCGAGGTGGTGGTCATGGTCAGATCCTTCCAGGCGTTGAGACCGGGCCCGCCTAGCTTGTCGCTGGGGGCGGGTCAAGAAACCCGGCAGGCGGTTCGCCGACAGGCGCGAGGGCTCGGCTCTCGCAACGATTGCCTTGGGCCGCGCATCAGCCCGGTGACTTTCTAAGGAGGCCGCCGGTGGAGGGCGAAACTCCACCCGCTCTATGCGGCGTCGCAGGCGGAAGCGGCGGGCGACGCCTGACATTGGGGCCAAGAAGCCGGCTCGTCGCTTTCACCAAACGGCTGGGCACAGGCCTGGAGCGGTCGTTGGCCATCTGGTGAAGAGCCGGGCCCATCGCCGACCCGCGGGGTGGCGAGCCGACCTTTGAACGGCGGCGCCTTATGGCTGTCGAGTCAGTAGGGCTTCACGCGGTGCGCATGTGTCGACCAATCGCCACCCCTCCGGGGGTTCTTGGCCGCCCGAAAAAGGTCCACTGGACCTTTTTCAGGCTACGAACCGGCGATGGGCACGGCGGGGCTGCGCGCCTTGACTCCGTGCCCGGGGCATCACGCGAATGTCACCTCCAAGCCAAGACCGACCTTCCAGAACACGCCAAAACCCACCGCCTTAGGTCGAACAGCCGACCGCGGGCGTCCCCTGCTGCACCGGCTGTTCACGGCGTCACGACATCGACCCAAACCAAGCGGTGGCGCAGCGCGGGCGGGCCGTCGCCGCCATCGGGGCGCTCCGGCCAAGCTACCCCGGCGTCCAGGACCGTGAGTCCGGCGTCAGGTAGCACGTAGCTGACGCGCAGGTTGCCTGGGCCGCCGTGGTCGCGCCAGTCGGCGGTGTCGAGCGCCGGGTCGCCGCGATGGGCAGTATTGGCGCCGCCCTGGCGGCGGGCGGCCTCGGCGCCGGCGGCGCTCGCCGGGCGAGGGTCCTGAAGGCGGCGGTGGCCGAGCAGTCCGGCGATCGCGGTGTGGCGCCCCTCGCCGTCCACCGGATCGAGATTGGCGTTGCCCAGAACGACAACCGGCGCCGCGGGCGGCGGCTGGGCGAGGCGGCCGTCGAGATAGGCGGTCCAAAGCGCGATTTCGTCGTGGTTGCGCTTGCCGTTGCGGTCCTCGGGGCCATCGAAGACCGGCGGAGTGGCGGCGAAGGCCAGTAGATGCAGCCGCTCGCCGCCGGGCAGCCGCACAGGCAGGTCCCAATGCCCAGTCGAGGACAGACGCTGCACCGCACGCGCGGCGGCGGAGGGAAACGGCTGCCCGTCCGCCTCCGGCAACAGCGCGCCGGGCAGGTCGGCCCACAGCAGGGCCGAGAAGTCGCGCACCTCTTCTTGCGCAATCGGCAGGCGCGACAGCACGGCCATGCCGCCATGCCCGGCAAACCGGCCGTAGCCTTGCGCGTCGCGCGGCCCGCCGAGGCGGTCGTCGCCGTCGAGGTCGAGCGCGGTCATCAGCCCGGCGTTCGGCCTCAGCGCGAAGCGGTGCGGATAGGCCGCGCCCGCGGCTTCCAGCCGATCGGCCAGGGCGCCCAAGGCGACAAGGCCCAGGTCGTAGTCGATGGCGGTCAGAAGCAGGATGTCCGGCGCCGCCTCGGCCACGCCGGCCACCACGGCCTCGACCTGCGCGTCACCCTTCAGGATGTCGCGCAGCAACAGCCCGGGGCCCTTGCGGGTCAGCTCCACATGCCAGGTGGCGATGCGCAGCGGCTCGGCCCAGACGGCCGCCGCCGACAACAGCAGGATCAGGCCGGCTGCAAGCCCTTTTGCGCCGCCGCGGTGTTGCGCCGCTTGCGCTCGATCAGCTCGGCGATGCGCCCCATCGCCAGGCCGCGCATCAGCAGGCTTGCGGGAAGAAACGCCCATGCCGCCACGATCCAAATCATCGACTGCGGGTTGTCGAGCGTCACCTGGCCGAACAGGCTCTCGGACGCCTTCAACGCCGCCGGGATGAAAAATGGCATAGTAAACCCTACCACGATGTTAAACCGAGCGTCGCGTTCCAGCCGCTGGACGACGTCGCCGCTGGTCGTGGGGTCGAAGGTGGGCAGGTTGATCCAGACGTTGAACGGGCCGTTGTGCAGGGGCCAGTTCCGCACCCGGACGAAGAAATAGAAGATCGCCAGCGCCAGCATCGACACGAAATAGCTAATGCCGGCCGCGGTGCGGACCCGCGCGACATGGGTGAAGGTCGTGTCCTCGGGCAAGAGCAGCACGATCTGCCGCACAGGACTGTAGGGGAAGTCGATCGCCAGCCCGACATTGGTGCCGAAGGTGGTGACCATGCGGGTCATGGCGGTGGGATCGGTTTCGCCCCGGATCACCATGGCAATCAGGAAGACGCTGGCAAACAGCGCGGCGAAGCGCAGCCGATTGAACGGGGGCGCATTGCGGAACTCGACCAGGCCGGGATAGACCGAGGCGTATTCGAAGATCGTCAGCGCCGCGGCGAAGATCGCCACAAGGGCGACGATCTGCGTGACGTCGGCGGAAATACCGGGCAATAGCAGCGCCGGCGTCGCCACCAACAACACCACCAGCACCGCGCGCACCAAGGCGCCTGCCAAACGCGTGATCACCGCTCGTCACCCTCAAACTGGCCGGACGCAATACGATGCCGCGCCCTTGTCCCAACTTGATCCCGCCGATTATGGCGGGTTGCCTCATCTTTGCCCAATTTTTGCCTACTTTCATTTCGCCCAGCAAGTGTCTGGAAAAGATAACAAAAAGATTCGGGCGTTTTCGGGGAGGAACTGGTGCGCTATTGCAACCATTTGAAAGCAGGAATGGGCCGCGGGCGTGGCGCGGCCCAAGATGTTGTGGGTGACTGGGGCTTCAGCCCCAAGGGCGCTGAGCGCTCAAATTCGCCTCAAATGCATCGATTTTCGCGGCATGTTCCATCGTCAGGCCGATGTCATCGAGGCCGTTCAGCAGACAGTGCTTCTTGAACGGATCGACCTCGAAATGGATCGTCCCGCCATCGGGGCCGGTGATCGTTTGCGTCTCGAGATCGACGGTGATCACCGCATTGGCGCCACGTTCGGCGTCGTCCATCAGCTTGTCGACCTCCTCTTGCGGCAGGGCGATCGGCAAGATGCCGTTCTTGAAACAGTTGTTGTAGAAGATGTCGGCGAAGCTGGGCGCGATGACGCAGCGGATGCCGAAATCCTTGATCGCCCAGGGCGCATGTTCGCGGCTTGACCCGCAGCCGAAATTGTCGCCGGCGACGAGGATTTCCGCCTCGCGGTAGGCGGGCTGGTTCAGAACGAAGTCCGCGATCTCGTTGCCGTCGCGGTCATAGCGCATCTCGTCGAACAGGTTCACGCCAAGGCCCGAGCGCTTGATCGTCTTCAAGAACTGCTTGGGGATGATCATGTCGGTGTCGACATTGACCATCGGCAAAGGCGCCGCGACGCCGGTGAGGGTGGTGAATTTGTCCATCGCTGGACCTCCTTTCGGGCCCTCCCCGCAGGGAGAAAGATTAACGCCGACGACCTGATCAGTTAAATCTCGGTAGCGCAGAATTTAACCCTTTCGGGGCGTCGGTATGACGTCGGTAAAACGTCGGTATTGCGTCGGTACTGCAGCGCAGCATCGGCTACATCATCTCCCGCACATCCGTCAGATGCCCATTGATCGCCGCCGCCGCGGCCATGGCCGGGCTGACCAGGTGGGTGCGGCCTTTGTAACCTTGTCGTCCCTCGAAGTTGCGGTTCGAGGTCGAGGCGCAACGTTCGCCTTCGCTGAGCTGGTCGGGATTCATCGCCAGGCACATCGAACAGCCCGCCATCCGCCATTCGAACCCAGCCGCTTCGAAGATGTCGGCGAGGCCTTCCTCTTCCGCCTGGGCGCGCACGAGGCCGGACCCCGGCACGACCATTGCGCGTTTCACCTTGACCCGCTTTCCTTTCAGGATCTCCGCCGCAGCGCGCAAATCCTCGATCCGGCCGTTGGTGCAAGAGCCGATGAAGACGGTGTCGATGGCGATGTCGGAAAGCGGCGTGCCGGGTGTCAGCCCCATGTAGTCGAGCGACCGGCGCGCCGCCTCGACCTTGCCGCCCTCGAAGTCCTCAGGCGCCGGCACAGTGCCGGTGATCGGCAACACGTCCTCGGGCGACGTGCCCCACGTGACCACCGGTGCAATGTCCTCGCCCTTGATGGTCACCACCTTATCGAATTCCGCGCCTTCGTCGGTGAAAAGCGTCTTCCAATAGGTCAGCGCCGCCTCCCAGGCCGCGCCTTTGGGCGCATGCGGCCGGCCCATCACATAGGCGAAGGTCTTCTCGTCGGGCGCAATCAACCCGGCCCGCGCGCCGCCCTCGATCGCCATGTTGCAGACCGTCATGCGGCCTTCCATCGACAGATCGCGGATCGCCTCGCCGCAATACTCGATGACATATCCAGTGCCGCCCGCCGTGCCGGTGGCGCCGATGACCGACAAGGTGATGTCCTTGGCCGTCACCCCGGGCGCGAGCCGTCCGGTGATCTCGACCTTCATGTTCTTCGATTTCTTTTGGATCAGCGTCTGGGTGGCCAGAACATGCTCGACCTCCGACGTGCCGATGCCATGCGCCAGCGCCCCGAACGCCCCATGGGTCGCGGTATGCGAGTCGCCGCAGACGATGGTCATGCCGGGCTGGGTCCAGCCTTGCTCGGGTCCGATGATATGCACGATGCCCTGACGGATGTCAGACACCGGATAATAGTGGATACCGAACTCTTTGGCGTTGCGGTCCAGCGCCTCGACCTGGATGCGGCTGTCCTCGGTCATGTTCTGGGGATTCTCGCGCCCAGCCGTGGTCGGCACATTGTGGTCCGGCACCGCGATGGTCTTTTCCGGCGCGCGAACCTTGCGCCCGGCCATACGCAGGCCCTCGAAAGCTTGCGGGCTGGTCACTTCGTGTACCAGGTGCCGATCGATATAGAGCAGACAGGTGCCGTCCTCGCCCGCGTGGACGAGATGGGCATCCCAGATTTTGTCATAGAGCGTTTTGGGGGACATGCGGTCCTCTCCCGTGTTTGCTGGAATTCGTCGCGATCAAGGGGCGCGCGAGCGCCCCCGGTGTCATAGCCGGCCGAGCACCGCCCGCGCCGCACCGAAGAACCGCCAGGGCAGCCGGGCGTGGTCGTCGAGATCGAAGATCCGAGTCATAGGGGGCTGGGTACCGCGCTCGCCCGCGCCGATCAAGGGCTGGGCGCTATCCGCCGATCCCGCCGGCCCGCAGTCCGGATGGCCGCCAGCAGAGAATGCCAAATCCACGCCCCATTATTGCGCCTTTGCGACTGGCTCCGGTGACGCACAGCGATGGCGCTCGGTTGCGGTGAAGTAGCCGTCAATTCGAGCGCGCCTGCCGCAAGCGCTCATGCGCGCCGGTGCCGATGACACGGACGTTCTTTTCGGCCAAATCGGCGGGCGAGATGCCGAACAGGTTGACCACGCGGCCATCCGCGCCGGCATCGAGCAACGCCTCGACATTCAGCGCCGTGCCATTGCCAGCGGCCTCATGCAGCGGCGCCCAGCCGAATTGTTCATCGCGGGCGTCGATCTCGGCCCCGGCGGCGATCAACGCGGCGATGGTGGCCGGCGTGCCCATGCCGGCGGCCCAGTGCAGCGGCGTCCAGCCCTGATTGTCCCGCGCGTTGACGTCGGCCCCGGCCTCGACCAGCAGCTGCACCGTTTCGGGGGGACCGAAAGCGGCGGCCCAGTTGAGCGCGCACCAGCCCTTTTCGTCCATCGCGTTCGGATCGGCGCCGGCCTGCAGCAGGGCGGCGACCTGGTCGGGCGAGCCGGCCCAAGCGGCAAAATGCAGCGCGGTGGCGCCGTGGCGGTCGCGCGCCGCAGGGTCCGCCCGGGCCACTGCCGCCGTTATCTTCGAGGGCGCGGTGTTCGCCCACCACTCGGCGTCGCACAGATCATCGCAGCCCTGCGCCCCTGCCATTGTGCTGCACATCGCGGCAACCGCCGCCCAAACCAGGCTCTTCACGTCCAATTCCCTGCGCCCGTCTCCCCGCGGGCGTCCTCATGTCGATGACAATAGGAGCGCCGAGGACGAAGGCAAAAGGCCGCCTGCACCGCCACGGTTAACGTTCCGGGGTGATCCGGGCGGAATTCCGCCCGCGGCCTGTCCTTTTCGGCAGGACCCCGCGCGGCGGGACGCTTTGCGCGGGCCAGGACCGAAATCTGGTCGGGCGGGGCTTTCCGCCGAGGGGACGCCCGAGCAACTCTGAGTCCCGGGTCAGTGGCGCCAAATGCGTGCGCGATCTACCCGGGTCTCTACCGCCGTCCTCACCCCAAATCCTCTAACTCCGAGTTCATCGCCGCGCCCAGCAGGATCGCCAACGCGCCCACGAAGAACCATAGCAACAGGGCGATGACCGCGCCGATCGAGCCATAGACCTGGTTGTAGTTGGCGAAATTGGCCAGATAGACAGACAACCCCATCGACGCGGCGGCCCACAGCAACAGCGCGGCGATGGCGCCGGGGCTTAGCCAGGCCGGACGCGCACCCCGGTGGTTCGGCCCATAGCGGTAAACCAGCCCCAGCCCACCCAGCATCACCGCCACCGTCACCGTCCAGCGTACGACGATCATCGTGTAACCGCCCAAAGCCAAATCCGGCAGGAAGGCTAACACCAACGGCGCGACCACGATGCTTACCAGGGCCATCAGTGCGATGCCCACCAACGCAACGGTCAGCAGCAGCGACAGCGCCACGCCAGTCAGGCCACCCCGCGGTTGGGTGCCGTGCGCCGCGTTCAGCCCGCGCTTCAACGCCCCTACTCCGGCCCGCGCGGTCCAGATTGCAAAGGCCGTGGATATCACTGTCGCCAGGCCAAGCGTGCTATTGTTCGAGGCGATCAGCGCGTCGGTCTGGCCCTCGATTATCAGGAACGCCTCCGCCGGCATCAGCGGCCGCATGATTTCGATCTGCGCCTCGATCACATGCGGGTCCGAGACGAAGCCCCAAAGCGCGATCACCGCCGCCACGGCGGGAAACAGCGACAGCATGGTGTAGAACGCCACGCCCGCGGCGATCAGATCGAGGTCGCGCTCGGACACGATCTGCCAGACACCCCGCGCCAAGCGCCAGCAAAACCGCCAGGTCACTGCGCCGCCTCGCTATCCGGCACCGCCTCGAGCAGATCGCCCGGCTGGCAGTCGAGCGCAGCGCAGATCCGCGCCAGGGTCTCGAACCGCACCCCGCGTACGCGGCCGGATTTCAGCAGGCTGATGTTCTGTTCGGTGATGCCGACCTTCTCTGCCAGCTCGCGCGAGCGCATCTTGCGCCGCGCCAACATCACATCGAGCCGCACAACGATCTGCATCAGACGATGGCTTGGTGGTCTTCGGCGATCCGCGCCGCCTCGCCCATCACCCAGCCGATGGTCAAGAGCAGCCCGCCGGCAAGCACCAGCGCCCAATCCGCACTGCCAAGCGAGATCGCCAGCACCCGCTCGCCCGGCGGATTAGCCAGGCTGACCAGCGCCACTTGCGCCGGGCGGGTGAGGAACTGCAGCGCGGCCACGGCAAGCAGCCCGGCCCCGATCCGCCGGATGTGGCGCGCGCAGGGTGGGGTCAGGGTCTCACCTTTGGCATAGAGCCCGAACAGCGCGCTCATATGACCAAGCGCGTAGATCGTCGCCAGCACCGGAACCGCGCCAACCGCTGCCGCGGCGAAGCGCGTGGCCGGGACAATCTGCGCGCCCGGCTCCAGTCCGGCCGCTTCGCGCAGCGCCTGGGGCAGATCGAAGACCAGAAGCGCGAGCGCCACGGTCACCGCAAGCAGCGCCATTGCAACCGTCGCCAGTACCTGCAGGACCGCCGACCAGCGGCGCACGGCATTGGATTCCGGCATATCAACACTCCTTCACAATACGTTTTTAACGTTAAACAATAACTATTTGCCGTCAAGTGTAATGTTTCGCCACCACGGCTCCCCTGCCTCACACGCCCAGGCAGAACCTCGCCGCGCCGACTCACCCAGATATGCCGTGGCCTGCGAATCACGCCCGCCCAGCGCATGCCCCTGGCTTCATTGAGATTTCACATCGCCGGTGCTATCTTGACCACAGACCCGGCGCCGGGGTCGAGATCGGCGCGCCGCATAGGAGGACCAGATCCTGTCTCACATTGCAGCAGCGGCCGGACACGCGGCCGTTTCGGATGCCGGCCTCGGCCGTCACCCGCAGCAACCGTCAAGCGAAGTATTGCTTGAGCGTATCCTCTCCTCTCTCGAAGACGACAAAGCCGAGGACGTGGTTTCCATCTCCCTGAAGGGAAAGTCGGAAATCGCGGACTTCATGGTGATCTGTTCGGGTCGTTCGACCCGGCAGGTGGCGTCGATCTCGGAAAAGCTGACCGACCGGCTGAAACAGGATTTCGGCGTTTTGAGCAAGGTCGAGGGCAAGGAGACCGGCGACTGGGTGTTGATCGACGCGGGCGACGTGATCGTCCACGTGTTCCGCCCCGAAGTCCGCGAATTCTACCAGCTCGAAAAGATGTGGATGAGCCCCGGCGAGGCGGTGGCCGCCGCCCGGACCTGAGCCCCGCCTGGGTTATGTGAGCCGCGGTTTGCCGGCCGCGGGAGGATGTCATGCGCTTATCGATCTGCGCGGTGGGCCGCCTCCGGGCGGGCCCGGAGCGCACGCTGACCGACGACTATCTGGCCCGGTTCGACAGGACGGGCCGGACCCTGGGCCTCGGTCCGTCCGCCGTGGTCGAGGTCGAGGACAAGAAGGGCGGCGGGGTGCCGGCCGAGGCGGCGCTGCTGCGCAAGGCGGTTCCCGCCGGCGCAAGGGTGGTGGCACTGGACGAGCGCGGCAAAACGCTGAGTTCCCTGGATTTCGCGAGGCTGCTGGCGCGCTGGCGCGACGACGGGGTGGCGGACGCGGCGTTTCTGATCGGCGGGGCGGATGGCCTGGATCCGGCGCTGCGCGCCGAAGCCGATTTCGGACTGTCGTTCGGCCCCATGGTCTGGCCGCACATGCTGGTGCGGGTGATGCTGGCCGAACAGCTCTACCGTGCCGCCTCGATCCTGGCCGGGTCGCCCTATCACCGGGCGTGACGGCGCGACCGGGGGCAAGAATTTTGAAAAATTCTTGGGCCAAAATCTTTCAAAGATTTTGTGTGGCCGCCGCGGTGCGGACGGCCCAGGCCGATGGCGGTTCCATAAACCGGCCCGGACCGCTAGAACCGCCACAAACGATCTGAGGCCAGAGCATGCCCGCACCGAAACCCGTCTGCTTATGTATCCTCGACGGCTGGGGCCACCGCGAGGCGCGTGAGAACAACGCGCCGGTTTTGGCGAACACACCGACCTTCGACCGGATCATGGCCACCTGCCCGCATGCCTTTCTGACCACGCATGGACCGGATGTCGGTTTGCCCAGCGGTCAGATGGGCAATTCCGAGGTCGGGCACACCAATATCGGCGCTGGCCGCGTGGTGGCGATGGACCTGGGCCAGATCGACCTCGCCATCGAGGACGGCTCGTTCTTCGAGAACACCGCGATCCTCGACTTCGCCGCTAAGATGAAGGCCTCCGGAGGCACGGCGCATCTGATGGGGCTGACCTCGCCCGGCGGCGTGCACAGCCACGAAGACCACATCGCCGCCGCCGCTAAAGTTCTGACCGATCGGGGCGTGCCAGTGGCGGTTCACGCAATCACCGACGGCCGCGACGTGCCGCCGAAGGACGCCGCCGACACGCTGCCGCATTTCGAGGCCGCGCTGCCCTCAGGGGCGCGGATCGCAACCGTCTCGGGCCGCTATTACGCCATGGACCGTGACAACCGGTGGGAGCGGATCGCCAAGGCCTATGCGGCGATCGTGCGGGGTGAGGGTGAAACGGCGGCGACGGCGGTGAGGGCTGTCGCGGCGGCCTACGCTCGGGGCGAGTCGGACGAGTTCATTCTGCCGACTGTTTTGCCCAGCCATGCGGGCATCGCGGACGGTGACGGCGTCTTCTTCATCAACTTCCGCGCCGACCGGGCGCGCGAAATCCTGCGCGCCATCGGCGAGCCGGGGTTTTCCGAGTTCGACACCGGCGCCCGCCCCGCCCTGTCGGCCCTGCTCGGCATGGTCGACTATTCGAAGATTCACGACGAATTCATGGACGCGGCCTATCCCAAACAGGAGATCGTCAACACGCTCGGCGCCTGGGTGGCGCGGCACGGACTGACCCAGTTCCGCCTGGCCGAGACCGAGAAATATCCGCATGTCACCTTCTTCCTAAACGGCGGCAAGGAGGCGCCTGAAGAGGGTGAGGACCGCTACATGCCGCATTCGCCGAAGGTCGCGACCTACGACTTGCAGCCCGAAATGAGCGCGCCGGAGGTCACCGAGAAATTCGTCGAGGCGATCGGCGCCGGCTACGACCTGATCGTCGTCAACTACGCCAATCCGGACATGGTCGGCCATACCGGCGATTTGCAGGCGGCGATCAAGGCCTGTGAAACCGTGGATGCCGGGCTCGGACGGGTCTGCGACGCATTGGAAAGGGCCGGCGGCGCGATGATCGTCACCGCCGACCATGGCAATTGCGAAACCATGATCGACCCCGAGACCGGCGGGCCGCACACCGCGCATACCACCAATCCGGTGCCGGTCGCGGTGATCGGCGCCCCGCCCGGCGCCACCTTGCGCGACGGACGGCTGGCGGACCTCGCGCCGACGCTTCTGCAACTGATGCACCTCGACCCGCCGCCAGAGATGACCGGCCGGAGCCTGCTGCAGCCATGACCCTGCGCGCGCTGATCCTGACGCTGGCGCTCGCCCTGCCCGCCGCCGCGCAGGAGGACCCCACGATCATCGCACAGCGCGCCGCCGGGCAACTCGCCGCGGCACAGAACGCGCTGCTTTCCGCCGACCGTGCCGCCGACCGGGTCAAGGCGCTGACCCAGACGATCCGCGCCTACGAACACGGGCTAACCGGCCTGCGCGAGGGCCTGCGCCGCGCCGCGATCCGCGAGGCCGCGCTGCGGCGCAAGTTCGAGGCCGAGCGAGCCCGTCTCGCACGCCTCCTTGGCGTGCTGCAGTCGATTGAGGCCGCGCCCCGGCCGCTGTTGCTCTTGCACCCCGCCGGCCCCGTCGGGACCGCTCGCTCGGCGATGATGATATCGGCCCTGACGCCGGCGCTGCAGGAAGAGGTCAACGCGTTGCGCGCCGAACTGGAAGAAATCGCCCTGATGCGCGCGCTGCAGGAAAGCGCTGCCGCAGCCCTTCAGGACGGCCTCGCCGGCGTGCAGCAGGCCCGTACCGACCTCAGCAAAGCCATCGCCGACCGCACCGACTTGCCGCGCCGGTTCCTCGACGACCCCGCAGCGCTCGGCCAACTAATCACCTCGGCCGACACCCTGCACAGCTTCGCCGAGGGGCTCGGCGCGCTGCAGGATAGCGGCGCCGAACTGCCGGGCTTCGACGCCGGCGCTGGCGGTCTGCCGCTGCCGGTGGCCGGCACGGTGCTGCGGCGCATGGGCGAAGAGGACGCCGCCGGCATCGCCCGGCCCGGCATCGTGGTGGCCACCGAGCCTCGCGCGCTGGTCGCCACCCCTTGGCCGGCCACGATCCGCTACCGCGGTCCGCTGCTCGACTACGGAAATGTGATGGTGCTTGAGCCCGGAGACGGCTATCTTCTGGTTCTGGCCGGGCTCGATCGGGTCTATGGTGATGTCGGAGAGGTGCTGCCGGCCGGCACGCCGGTCGGCCTGATGGGCGGAAACGCTCCCGACGCACAGGCAATCTTAACCCAAGCCGCCGAAGGAGGTGGCGCAGATCGCACGGAAACGCTCTATATAGAGATGAGGCAAGGTGACAGGCCGGCCGATCCCGGCCTATGGTTCGCCCTGGACTGAAAAAGAGGACGCGATGAAGAAATTCGTGATGGCCGCGGTGGCCGGAACCCTGGTGGGGGCGCTGGCGACGACACAGATCGCCGGGCCGCTTCTGGCGCAGGAGGGCGAGCGCAAGACCTCCGTCTACGAGCAACTCGACCTGTTCGGCGACATCTTCGAGCGGATTCGCGCGCAATACGTCGAACAGGTCGACGAATCGGAACTGATCGAGGCGGCGATCAACGGCATGCTGACCTCGCTCGACCCGCATTCGTCGTATCTTTCGCCCAAGGACGCCAGCGATATGCGGGTCCAAACCCGCGGCGAATTCGGCGGGCTTGGGATCGAGGTCACCCAGGAGGAGGGCTTCGTCAAGGTGGTCTCGCCGATCGACGACACGCCGGCGGATGCCGCCGGGATCGAGGCGGGCGACTTCATCACCCATGTGGACGGCGAATCGGTTCTGGGCCTGACGCTCGACCAGGCGGTCGAGATGATGCGCGGGCCGGTCGGGTCCGAGATCATCATCACCGTGGTCCGCGAGGGCACCGACGAACCCTTCGACGTCTCGATCATCCGTGACACCATCAAGCTGACCGCGGTGCGCACCCGCACCCAGGGCGAAACCGTGGTGCTGCGCGTGACGACCTTCAACGACCAGACCTTCCCGAACCTCGAAAGCGGGTTGCAAGAGGCGGTCGACGAGGTCGGCGGCATGGACAAGGTCAACGGCTTCGTCCTCGACTTGCGCAACAACCCGGGCGGCCTGCTGACCCAGGCGATCAAGGTGTCGGACGCGTTCCTCGACGCCGGCGAGATCGTCTCGACCCGTGGCCGCGACCCGCAGGATGGCGAGCGCTACAACGCCACCCAGGGCGATCTGGCGATGGGCAAGCCGATGGTGGTTCTGATCAACGGCGGTTCGGCCTCAGCGTCCGAGATTGTGGCCGGCGCGCTGCAGGACCACCGCCGCGCGATCGTGGTGGGCACCAAGTCGTTCGGCAAGGGCTCGGTCCAGACCGTGATGCCCTTGCGCGGCGACGGCGCGATGCGGCTGACCACGGCGCGTTACTACACGCCGTCGGGGCGGTCGATCCAGGCCTTGGGCGTCTCACCCAACATCATCGTCGAACAGCCGCCGCGCCAGCCGGAGACCGAAGAAGACGAAGAGGCGTCGAACCGCCCGTCTCGGTCCGAGGCCGACCTGCGCGGCTCGCTCGACAACGATTCGCTCAGCGAGGACGAGCGCCGCCAGATCGAAGCCGACCGCGCTGCTGCCGAAGCCGCCGCACAGCTGCGCGAGGACGACTACCAACTGGCCTATGCGATCGACATCCTCAAGGGGCTGTCGGCGCTGGGACCGGACGCGCAATAGAGAAAAGGGGCGGCTGCGGCCGCCCCTTTTGCATGCGATGACGCGCGCCGAGATCGCCGCCCTGCCCTACCGCCCTTGCGTCGGCGTGATGCTGGTGAATCGCGACGGCAAGGTCTTTGCCGGGCAGCGGATCGATGCGCAGCTCGACGCCTGGCAGATGCCCCAAGGCGGGATCGACGCTGGCGAGGACCCGCAAGAGGCCGCCTTGCGCGAGCTTTGGGAAGAGACCGGCGTCACCCGCGACCTCGTCGCCGTCGAGGCTGAGACGCCGGAATGGGTCTTCTATGACCTGCCGCACGATCTGGTTCCCAAGGTTTGGAAGGGCCGATTTCGCGGTCAAAAGCAGCGCTGGTTCCTGATGCGGTTTCTGGGCCGCGACGACCAGATCGTCATCGAAACCGAGCACCCGGAGTTCTCGCGCTGGACCTGGATCGACCCGTCCGAGCTGGTCGAGCGCATCATCCCGTTCAAGCGCGCAGTCTACCGCGAGGTCATGGACCATTTCGCGGAGCGGCTGGCATGAGGACGCTGGCGCTCGCCGCCGCCCTGGCGCTGCCGGTCCATGCGCAGGCGCTGGAATGCGTGGTCGAGACGCCGGAATGGCTCTGGTACGTCGCGACCGAAAGCAAGGACCGTATGCTGCCGGTCTATGGCCGGTTCTCGCGGCCTTTGGGTCCGGTAGAGCTCGGCGGCGTGGTGGCCATGGACATGCGCGAGGCGCGGTTCTCCGCCCGGTTCGAGGGCCGCGCGCTGACCAAACGCGGCTTCACCCACCGAATGCAGGCAGAGGTCGAGGTCGACGTGCCCTGCATCGACGCGGCCTGCGCCGACCTGCCCTACGGCAAGCCGGTGATGGCGCTTCTGACCGAAACGGCGGCGGGTTGGGAGCTGAACCTCGGCCCCTGCGTCGACCCGCTGATCGAATACCCCTCGCCGGCCGAACGGCACCGGATGCGCGATTGCCTGCGCGGGCGCTGTGCGGACGAGGGAAACTAACCGGCATTGTCGCTCTGCACGAGGGGTTGCGCCGCGCTTCGCGCGTCGCCCGGGGGCGGGGCCTCGCTGCGCTCGGCCCCGCCGGCGATGGCGGTGTAGGCGCGCTTGATCGGGCGTGGCGCGGATGGAAAGCGCGGGAGTTGAGTATTTTTGACGAGAAGAAGCCTGGACAGGTCCACCCTGCGCGCCGGCAAGGCGTTCGATCAACGCCCGGAGGCCGGCGGCAGGGCTTCTCCTCGTACGGTCATCGGCTCTGCAGCCTGTACCGCACCGCCATTTGAGCCGAGTCGCGGTTAACGCCTGGTTACTGCCGAGGTCTTCTTCTCGTCGAAAATACTCAATTCATGACGCTTAAACCAGGCGCGCCGCCGGCCTTGACGCGCCACGGGAACGCCCAGACTCCCAATTAGAACAAAACGTGAATATACTACCGCCATGGCCTTTGCTGAATTCAGCATAACCTCGAACTTCACCTTCCTCACCGGGGGCGCGCATCCCGAGGAGTACATCCGCCACGCGGCGGCTTTGGGAATCGAGGCGATCGCCATCGCCGACCACAATTCGGTGGCCGGCATCGTGCGCGCCCATACCGAGATGACCGAGATCGCTCGCGCCGTGCGCCTGCGCCAAGAGGCCGACAAGGACCCGATCGGCCCGCCCAAGCCCCCGCACCTGCCAGACCCACCCTCGGCCCCGATCTACACCGTGCCGCGCCTGATCCCCGCCGCCCGGATCGTGCTCGACGACGGCTTCACCGCCACGGCGATGCCCCGCGACCGCGCCGCCTGGGGCCGGCTCTGCCGCCTGATCTCAGTGGGCCGGCTGCGGGCCGAAAAGGGCGACTGCCGGCTTCGCCTGGCCGATCTCTTGGACTGGGGCGCCGGACAGGAGATCCTGCTGCACCCGCAAGAGGCGCCGCCGGCGAAACCCGGCGCGGACGCGTGGCAGACACAAGCGGAACGGCTGACGCGCCGCTTCCCCGGACAGGTCTCGCTTTTAATGACGCCGCTCTACGACGGCCAGGACGGCGCACGTTTCGCCCGCCTCGCCGGCCTGGCCGAGCGGCTCGGCATCCCCACCGTGGCCTCCGCCGCCCCGATCATGCACCGGTCCGCCCGGCGTAAGCTCACCGACGTGCTGACCGCGATCCGCACCGGCGTCCGCGTCGATGCGCTCGGCCGCGCCGCGCTCGCCAATGCCGAACAGCGCCTGCGTTCCGGGCCCGAGATGCTGAAGATCTTCCAGGGCTTTGAGGACGCCGTCACCCGCACCGCAGAGATCGCCGGCCGCTGCCAATTCGACCTCGCGCAACTGCGCTACGAATACCCCCATGAGGTCGCCGAGGGCGAGCCGCCGAAGGACCGCCTGAGGCGCCTCGCCCATGAGGGTCTGCGCTGGCGCTACCCCTCCGGCGCCCCGGACAGTGTCAAAACCATGCTCGCACATGAGCTGCAACTGATCGCCAAGCTCAATTACGAACCCTATTTCCTGACCGTGCGCGACGTCGTCGCCTTCGCCCGGTCCCGCAACATCCTCTGCCAGGGCCGTGGCTCGGCGGCCAATTCCGTCGTCTGCTTTTGCCTTGGCATCACCTCCGTCTCCCCCGAAATTGGCACCATGGTCTTCGAACGCTTCGTCTCGGAGGCCCGCGACGAGCCCCCTGACATCGACGTCGACTTCGAGCACGAGCGCCGCGAGGAGGTGATCCAGCACATCTACGACCGCTACGGCCGCCACCGCGCCGGACTCTGCGCGACCGTGATCCACTACCGCGGCAAGCGCGCGATCCGCGAGGTCGGCAAGGCGATGGGGTTGACCGATGACACCATCGCGGCGCTCTCGTCCCAGCTCTGGGGGTTCTTCTCGACCGCCGGGCTTGAGGACAAGCGCATGCGAGAGATCGGCCTCGACCCGACCGACCGCCGGCTGCAGCAGACCATGGCGCTGATCTACGAAATCATCGGCTTCCCCCGCCACCTCAGCCAGCATGTCGGCGGCTTCATTATGACCGAAGGGCGGCTCGACGAACTGGTGCCGATCGAGAACGCCACGATGGAGGACCGCACCGTCATCCCCTGGGACAAGGACGACATCGACGCGCTCGGCATCCTCAAGGTCGACGTGCTGGCGCTTGGCATGCTGACCTGTATCCGCAAGGCCTTCGACCTGCTCAAACAGCACCATCAGATCGACTATACGCTGGCGACGCTGCCGCCCGAGGACCCGGCGGTCTACGATATGCTCTGCAAGGCCGATTCATTAGGCGTCTTCCAGGTCGAGAGCCGCGCCCAGATGAACTTTCTGCCGCGGATGCGGCCGCGCACCTTCTACGACCTCGTCATCGAAGTCGCCATCATTCGCCCCGGCCCGATCCAGGGCGACATGGTGCATCCCTACCTGCGACGACGCAACGGCGAGGAGAAGGTGGAATTCCCCTCCGACGCGCTTGGCCAGGTCCTCGGCAAGACCCTCGGCGTGCCGCTGTTCCAGGAACAGGCGATGCAGATCGCGATCACCGGTGCCGGCTTCACCCCCGAAGAAGCCGACCGCCTGCGCCGGTCCCTCGCCACTTTCAAGAAACACGGCAACGTGAGCGATTTCCGCGACCGGTTCCTGAACGGCATGGCGAAAAACGGCTATGACGACGATTTCGCCCAACGCTGTTTCAGCCAGATCGAGGGCTTCGGGTCTTACGGCTTCCCCGAAAGCCATGCCGCGTCCTTCGCCCTTCTGGTCTACGCCTCGGCCTGGCTGAAACGCCACCATCCGGCGATTTTCGCCTGCGCTTTACTCAATTCCCAGCCGATGGGCTTCTACGCCCCGGCCCAGATCGTGCGCGACGCCCGCGAGCATGGCGTCACGGTCCTGCCGGTCGACATCAACGAAAGCTACTGGGAAAACGTCATGGAACCCGATGGCCGCGGCGGTCTGGCTCTGCGCCTGGGCTTTCGCCAGATCAAGGCGATGGCCGAAGACGAGGCGCACTGGATCGCCGCCGCCCGCGGCAACGGGTACCTGACGGTCGAGGATGTCTGGCGCCGCGCCGGCACCTCGGCGCGACTGCTGCGGGTGTTGGCCGAGGCCGACGCCTTCGCCTCGCTGGGGCTTTCCCGGCGCGAGGCGCTTTGGGCCGCCAAAGCGCTGGTCACCGGCGGCGAGTTACCGCTTTTCGCCGGCGACCTGGATGGCGAGGGGATCGACGAGCCGCCCGTGACCCTGCCAGAGATGAGCCTCGGCGAGGAGGTCGTCGAAGATTACGTCTCGATGCGCCTGACCCTGCGCGCCCATCCCCTGGCGCTGCTGCGTGAGCGCCTCACGCCCGGCTGGTCCGCCGCCGCCCCGCCGCAGCCCGCCGACCTCACCGACAACGCCCGCCTGCGCGGCGCCCTGGTCAAGGCCCAGTCCACCCGGACCCACCCGCGCAACGCCCAGTTCTTCCGCAAACCGCCCGATGCAGGCGCCTGACGCCGCCCGACGATCCCGCGTTCGACGGGTTTGGCCGCAAGCCAACACTCGCCGCCCAGCGACGAGCCGTGTCCATCGCCGGCCCGCGGGGTGGCGAGCCGACTCCTGAACGGCGGTGCTTTATGGCTGTCGAGTCCGTAGGACCTTAGGCGATGCGCTGGTGTCGACAAATCGCCACCCCACCCGGGCGGGGCGGCGATGGGCACGGCGGGGCTGCGCCCCTTGAGTCCGTGCCGTGGCGGGTTTTCTCCGCCAGCGCCGCACCGACCAACCCTCGCGCCCTAACGCCGGCTGCGGCTGACCTTGCGCGCCGTCTTGGCGGCCTTCTTCTTCGCCTTCGCCGCCTTGCGCCGCGGCCCGCCCTTGGCGCTGCGCACCGGGCCGCCGGGCAGCGCTTGGCCGGCGACCGACAGTAGCTCCAGCATCAGCCCGCCGGTGACCGGCACCGCCTCGGCCAGCCGCACCGTAACCTCCTGGCCTGCGCTCAGCTCCAGCCCGGTCTCGGCACCCATCAGCGTCTGCGCGTTGCGGTCATAGTGGAAGTACTCGCGTCCCAGCGACCGGATCGGGATCAGCCCGTCGGCGCCGGTCTCGTCGAGCCGCACGAAGGCGCCGAAGCGCTGGATACCTGAGATCCGGCCGGCGAATTCGTTGCCCACCCGGTCAGCCAGATAGGCGGCCAGATAGCGGTCGTTGGTGTCGCGCTCGGCGGCCATCGAGCGGCGCTCGGTCTCGCTGATATGCTCGGCGGTCGCTTCCAGCCGGTCGATGTCGTCGGGGCTCAGCCCGTCGCCGCCCCAATCGTGGCCCGAGATCAGCGCGCGGTGCACGATCAGGTCGGAATAGCGTCGGATCGGCGAGGTGAAATGTGCGTAAGACCGCAACGCCAGGCCGAAATGGCCAAAGTTTTCAGGGTGGTAATAGGCCTGCTGCATGGAGCGCAGCGTCGACATGTTGACCAGTTCGTCGAACTCTGTGCCCTCGGCTTGGGCCAACAGCGCGTTGAGATGCCGAGTCTGCAGCACCTGCCCCTTGGCGAGGTTGAAGCCGCTGGCCTGCGCCACCTCGCGCAGCGCCTCCAGCCGCTCTGGGTCGGGCTCTTCGTGCACCCGGTACAAGAGCGGCCGGCGCCGGGCGAAAAGCTCTTCGGCGGCGGCGACATTGGCGAGGATCATGAACTCCTCGATCAGCCGGTGCGCATCCAGCCGATCCTTCATAGCAACCGAGGCGACCTGGCTGTCCTCGGTCAACACGATCTTACGCTCGGGCAGGTCGAGCTCCAGCGGCTGCCGTCGGTCGCGGGCCAACTTGGTGGTGGCATAGGCCTCAAAGAGCGGATCGATCACCGCGTCCATCAGCGGCGCGCACTTGGCGTTCGGCGCGCCGTCGCGGGCGGCCTGGACCTCGGCGTAATTCAGCGTCGCCTGCGACCGCATCAGGCCGCGGGTGAACCGGTGCCGCCGCTTCTCGCCCTGGGCGTCCAACACCATCTCGACGGCCAGGCAGGCGCGCGGGACGCCTTCGTGCAGCGAACACAGATCGCCCGACAGGCGGTCGGGCAGCATCGGCACCACACGGTCGGGAAAGTAGGTGGAGTTGCCGCGCTTGCGCGCCTCGCGGTCGAGCGCCGAGCCCGGCGTGACATAGGCCGCGACATCGGCGATGGCGACCCAGACAACGTGTCCGCCGGGGTTCTTCGGGTCGTCGTCGAGGCGGGCGAAGACAGCGTCGTCGTGGTCGCGGGCATCCGACGGGTCGATGGTGATCAGCGGCAGATCGCGCAGGTCCTCGCGGTCGCCGAGTTCGACCGGCCTGGCGGCGTCGGCCTCGGCGATCACCGCGTCAGGGAACTGGTCCGGGATCCCGTGCTGGTGGATCGCGATCAGCGACACGGCCTTGGGTGCAGAGGGGTCGCCAAGTCGGTTCAGGACCCGGGCCGAGGGCAGGCCCAAGCGTACGCGGGGGCCGGCGGCCTCTGCCTCGACCAGCTCGCCGTCGCGCGCGCCTTGGGTGGCGCCCGCGGCGACGCACCATTCGCGGTCGCTGCCCTTGTCGACCGGCACGATGCGGCCGCCCTCGGCGCCGGCGCGGAAGATGCCGAGCACGCGGCGCGGGTTGCTGCCAATCTTGCGGATCAGCCGGGCCTCGTAGGCATGGTTGTCGGCGCCGACCTCGGTCAGGCGGGCGAGAATCCGGTCGCCCTCGCCAAGCGCGGGGTCGCTGGCGCGCAGCACCACCAGCACACGCGGCTCGGGCCCTTCGCCCTGCCACTCCAAGGGCCGTGCATGGAGGTCGCCGTCGGCATCCGGCGCCTGCACCTGCAGCACCGCCACCGGGGGCAGCTTGTCGGGGTCGCGGTAGCTGCGGCGGCGCTTTTCCAGATGCCCCTCGTCCTGCAGCTCGCGCAACAGCCGTTTGAGGTCGGTCCGGGCGGCGCCCTTGACCCCAAAGGCACGGGCGATGTCGCGCTTCGACGCCTGGGTCGGATGCTCCGACACCCAGGCCAGGATTTGCTCTTTCGTCGGCAGGCTGCTCATGGCCGTCGGGTAGCACGGGGCGTGCGCGCCGTCATGTCGAAACCGCGGCCAGATCGGCGGCGGTGTCGACGTCGCGCAAAGTGTCGATCAGGGCGATGCGGCGACCGGGCAGCGTTGCGACCGCGTCGGCCAGGGCGTGGCGCGTGGACCAGCGCACGCCGCTAAACAGCGTGGCGGGCGGCGCGGCGGTGCGTTTCAACCCGACCAGCCAGAACCCGCCGTCAGCGGCCGGGCCGAAGACCGCGTCGTGGGATCCTAGCGCAGCGAAGGCCCGGGCGATGTGGTGCGGGCGCAGACCGGGGATGTCGCCGCCGACGATGACCGTCGGGCCCGGCGGCAGCGCCCGAAACGCCCGGCCCATGCGCCGGCCCAGATCGCCAGGGCCCTGGGGCAGGCGCGGCAGATGCGTGGGCCAGGCGCGGCTGGCCATCCCGGCGCGGTCCGGCGCGACGGCCAGAACCAGGCGCCAGCGCGGGTCGTCGAGCCGGCGGAGCAGCCGCGCGGTCTGATGGCGGACCCACCAGGCCGCCGCGACCATGCCGATGTCGCGCCCCAGCCGGGTCTTGACCCGGCCCGCGCGCGGCTCTTTCAGCATTACCACCAGGTGCCTGGCGCTCATCCGGCCGACGAGCCGCCTGCGCGGGCGAAACGCGGCCGAGGGTCAGGCAAAATACGCCTCCAGCAGGCGGCGGTAGACGCGTTTCAGGGCGTGGATGTCGGCCACCGGCACGTGCTCGTCGACCTGGTGCATAGTCTTGCCGACGAGGCCGAATTCGACCACCGGGCAATGGTCCTTGACGAAGCGCGCGTCCGAGGTGCCGCCGGTGGTCGACAAGACCGGCCGCCGGCCGGTTTCGGCCTCGACCACGCTGGCCACCAGATCGGACAGCGCGCCCGGCGGGGTCAGAAAGCTCTCGCCCGAGACCTTCACATGCATCTCGAACCGTACGCCGGTCTCTTCGGTCACCGCATTCGCCGCGCCGCGCAGCCACTGGCTCAGCGCGTCCGAATCGTGGGCGTCGTTGAAGCGGATGTTGACCGTGGCGCGGCAGGCGGCGGGGATCACGTTGCTGGCCGGATTGCCGGTGTCGACGGTGGTGACGGCCAGCGTCGAAGGGTCGAACCACGCGGTGCCCTCGTCGAGCACGTGATGCGACAGCCGGTCGACCAGCCGCGCCATCGCCGGGACCGGGTTCTTCGCGCGGTGCGGATAGGCCGAATGGCCCTGCACCCCGGTCGCGGTGAAGAACGCCGTCATCGAGCCGCGGCGGCCGATCTTGATCATGTCGCCCAGGTGCTCGGGGCAGGTCGGCTCGCCCACCAAGCAGACCGACATCCGCTCGCCCGCCTCGGCCATCCAATCCAGCAACGCCGTGGTGCCGTCGGTCGCGTCGCCCTCTTCGTCGCCGGTGATCGCCAGGATCACGGCACCCTCGGGCGGGGTGTCGCGGACGAAGTCGATGGCCGCGGCGGCGAAGGCGGCGACGCCGGATTTCATGTCGGTGGCACCGCGCCCCCAGAGCATGCCGTCGCGCAGCTCGGCCCCGAACGGATCGCCGGTCCAGGCCGCCCGCTCGCCCGGCGGCACCACGTCGGTATGGCCGTTGAAGCCAAAGCTCCGGTCGGCGCCCTTCGCGCCCCAGCGGGCATAGAGATTGGCGATGCCGCCGCGGTCGACGCGGGTGCAGGCGAAGCCGGCTGCCGTCAGCTCGGCCTCCAAGAGCTCCAGCGCCCCGGCCTCGGCCGGCGTGACCGAGGGGCAGCGGATCAGCCGGGCGGTCAGATCGACCGGATCGATGGACATGGGCTTCACGCCTCCCTGCGCTCTCGCCTCACTACAACCTGTGCCGGTGCGCTGCAATCAGACGATATCTAGGCCGACCTGTGGCGAAATCGAAACATCTATGGGGCGATCGGTGGATAAGTTGTCTTTTTTCAACACCGCCATGGGGTTACCGCTATGAGTTAACGGAGAACCTGAGGCAGGGTAAGGGCTGCACAGACGGCCCACGCAGTGACCGCTCGACAACCCGGGATTGTACGGCTTTCCCGTCGTGCGCGCAGGCGCCCTCGCCTCGCCGAGGCAGGAGAGCGGTATGGTCGACGCCACCCGGCTACCGGTCGATACGGGCGCAACGGCGCTTGAAATGGCGCAGGAAATCTTCGGCGACGGGGTGTCCGTGGTCGGCGCCAGCTATACCGGCGACAGCCGCTCGTCCGGCATCTACACCGAAGGCGACACCATCTCGCCCTTCGTGACACCGGGCGACAGCGGGGTGATCCTGTCGACCGGCCGCGCGATCCGGTTCACCAATACCAGCGGCGAGGCGAACCAGTCCTCGAGCCGCACCACCAACACCAGCGGGCCGAACAACGACCCCGACTTCAACGCCCTGGCCGGGGCCAACACCTACGACGCCGCCTGGCTCGACGTCGACTTCGTGCCGACCGGCGACACGCTGACCATGCAGTTCGTGTTCTCGTCGGACGAATACCCCGAATATACCGGCTCGATCTACAACGACGCGGTCGGCGTCTGGGTCAACGGCGTGCCCGCGACCCTGACGGTCGGCGACGGCTCGACCAGCGTCGGCAACCTCAACGAGGTCAACAACATCAACCTCTACAACGACAACACCGCCGACCAGTACAACACCGAGATGGACGGCTTCACCGTCACGCTGACGCTGACCATGACGGTGATCCCCAATGTGCTGAACTCGATCCGGATCGGCATCGCCGACGTGGCCGATTCGTCCTACGATTCGAACCTGTTGATCGCCGGCGACAGCTTGCAGACCGCGCTGGTGGCCAACGACGACAGCGTGCGCATCGACGCCGGCCAGTCGAAGACGATCACGCCTTTGGCCAACGACAGCTATTCCGGCGGCGGCACCCTGACGATCACCCATATCAACGGCCAGACGGTCAGTGCCGGGTCGACGATCACCCTGCCGAACGGCCAGCAGGTGACGCTGAACGCCAATGGCAGTTTCACCATCACCACCGATGCCGACGAAGAGGTCGCGGCCTTCACCTACACCGTCGACGACGGCGCCGGGCTCACCGACACAGGATTCGTCACCGTCAGCACGATCCCCTGCTTTGTAGCCGGCACCCGGATCCGCACTACGAAAGGCGAGGTCCCGGTGGACAGCCTTGCGCCGGGGGACATGGTCGAGACCAAGGACAACGGCCCGCAGCCCCTGCGCTGGATCGGCCGGCGGCGGGTCGCGGCCGAGGGCGACCTGGCTCCGATCCGGATCGCTGCGCATACATTTGGCGTGCACCGCACCCTGACCGTGTCGCCGCAGCACCGGATCCTGATCCGCGACAGCCTGTCGGAGCTTCTGTTCGGCGAGCCCGAGGTGCTGGTGGCGGCCAAGCACCTCTTGAACGACCGCACCGTGACCCGCCAGCGCGGCGGCAGCGTCGACTACGTGCATCTCTTGTTCGACGAGCACCAGGTGGTGTTCTCCGAGGGTCTGCCGAGCGAAAGCTTCCTGCCCGGCGCCCAGACCACGGAGGTGTTCGAGCAAGAAATCGTCGACGAGATCTGCGCCATCTTCCCCGAACTCGACCCCGATACCGGCGACGGCTACAGCCCCGCGGCGCGGCG
>JAAUYB010052869.1_pt1 | contig 27030 bp, 18 predicted proteins | sample 7278071 | NCBI WGS metagenome assembly JAAUYB01 (sample SAMN14350121, study PRJNA611818) | marine sediment metagenome | isolation source: surface marine sediment (1.8m) | place: French Polynesia: Moorea | collected 2018-08 | reverse complement strand
CCGCTATGAATTCGAACCCGACACCTCCCATGCCAGTCCGGGGCTGCGCAAGCTGGTGGCCCTGCGGGTGACCCTGTTTCTGGTGCGCCGCTTCGGCCGGGGGGCCACCCCCGTGGCCGTCGAAGAAATTGCCGACGAGATCAAACTGCCCCTGCCCCTGACCCATCGCGTGTTGGATGAATTGACCGCCAGCGGGATCCTCAAGGAGGTGCAAACCGCCGATAACGATGCCCAGGGATTCATGCCGGCCCGGGACGTGGAGCATTTTACCATCAGCTACATCTTAGAGGCCCTGGAAACCCGCGGGGTCAACGGCATCCCCTTGCCGGAATCCCCCGATTTGGTGGCCCTGTCGGAGGCCCTGGATACGTTGCGGCAGACGATTCAGGATTCACCGGCCAACAAACTGCTGAAAGACATCTAGAAATGAAACATCTGCTCTCGACCCGGGAGGTGGCGCAGTTTATCAGCGTCAACGAAAAAATGGTTTACACGCTGGTGGCCGAAAAGGGGTTGCCGGCCACCAAGATTACCGGCAAATGGCTTTTCCCCCGGCATCTGGTCGAACAGTGGCTCGAGGCCAACACGATCAACTATCCCGAACCCCGGCGGGACCTGCCGCCCTATGAAGGGCTCCTGATCGTGGCCGGCAGCAACGACCCCCTGCTGGAAAAGACATTGAACCTCTTCAACAGCCTTTACCCGGAGCACATGGCCGTATTCGGCAACCTGGGCAGTCTGGGCGGACTGCGGGCCCTGCGTCACCATCGCTGCCATATGGCGACTAGCCACCTGCTGCAGGACGGCGACGACTATAACTTCGATTTCGCCGACCGCGAACTGGAGCAATCGCCCGCGGTGGTCAATTTCTGTCGACGGGAACAGGGGATCCTGGTTGCCGCCGGCAATCCGCGGGGACTGCAGACGGTGGCCGATCTGGCCCGCCCGGGGGTGCGCATCGTCAACCGGCCCAACACCACGGGCACACGCCTGCTGCTCGATCGCGAGCTGGAACAAGCCGGGCTCCACGGCCCGTCTATAAAGGGCTATCACAACGAGGTCGCCCGTCACCTGGACGTCGGCCTGGAAATCGTCGGTGGGCGGGCGGATGCCGGCCCGGGTATCCGGGCGGTGGCCGGCCTCTTGGGGCTGGATTTCATTCCCCTGCGCTGGGAGCGCTATGATCTTTTGGTTACCAAGAAACGTTTCTTCGATCCCGGGGTCCAGTTGTTTCTGGGCCTGCTGCCGGACAAAGCCTTCCAGGACCTGGCCGCCTCCCTCGAGGGCTACGACGTGCGCCTGAGCGGCAAGATGGTCTATCCGGCGGAAAGCACCTGACGGGCACGGCCCTTCCGTTGGGGAGGCGCTCTTCAATGGCCCGGCGAAGATGCGCCGGTACCGATGTAGCGGCGCGGTACGCGGGCGAAATTGGTGAAGACGATCTCGTAATTGATGGTATCCAGCAGGTCGGCCACCTCATCGGCACTGATTTCCGCATCCCCCTGGCGGCCGATGATCACGGCCTCGTCACCCGCGGCCACGCCCTCGATCGCTCCCACGTCGATCATGATCAGATCCATGCAGACCCGCCCCACGATGGGCGCTGCTGTCCCGCGCACGAGCATCCGTCCGCGGTTGGACAGGCGGCGCTGGATGCCGTCGGCGTAGCCGGCCGCGACGGTGGCGATACGCGTTGCCCGCGGGGCCTTCCAGGTCATGCCGTAGCTCACCGGAAAGCCGGCCGGGACGTCCTTGACCTGCAGAATTTTCGATTTGAGGGCTAGGGCCGGGCGCAGGTCGATCGTGTGGCGCGCCACCGCGCGTGACGGGTAAAGGCCGTAAAGGGCGATGCCGGGGCGCACGGCGTCCAGGTGGGTTTGGGGCAGATCGATGACCCCGGCGCTGTTGGCCGCGTGGCGCAGGCCCACGTCGATGCCGGCACGCGCCAAGCGGTCAAGCAAGGCCTGGAAGGTATCGAATTGCAGGGCGGCAAACGATTTATCGGTTTCGTCGGCGGCCGCGAAGTGGGTGAAAATGCCCGCAAGGCGAAGGCCGTCCAACCGGGCCAGGTCCTGAACCTCAGCCACCGCCGGCAGGGCGGGATCGCGTCCGGGCGCCGCGCAATCCGGCAGGAGCCCCAAACGACCCATGCCCGAATCGACTTTGAGGTGCACGGCAATGGTGGTGTTGCGCTGCACCGCCCGGGTTGCCAGCGGCCGGGCTTCATCCAGGCCGGTCACCCCCTGGACCAAGCCGTGGTCGATGATCTGATCGGCAAATGGGGCAAAGGTCGGCCCCATGACCAGGATGGGTGCATATTGACCGGCCGCACGCAGTTGGACCCCCTCGTTGATGCGGGCCACGGCCAACATACGGGCCCCGTTGGCCAGGGCTGTGCGGGCCACCGCTTCGGCGCCGTGACCGTAGCCGTCGGCCTTGACCACGGCGATCAGGTCTGCCGCCGGCCGGGTGATCCGGCGCAGTTCCCGGACGTTGTGCGCGATGGCGTCCAGGTCGATCTCAGCCCAGATATTCGGAAGATCCATAGATTCGTTTTACGGAAAGGTGCGGCAGCGGCAGCCGGTTAGCGGGTAGCTGGCAACATCCCGTCGTATAGCCCAGTCGCGCGGGTTTGGCAATCCAAAGCGGGGCGTCTAACCACCGAAGGCCTTTTCGGCCGTATTGAGAGTGGCGGTGTTGTCACCCTGCATGATGCTCTTGATCTTACCGATGGTGACGGGTAGGGCCGTGGTGATGAAATAGGCGGCGGTCTTGAGCTGGCCGTCCAGAAAAGCGGCTTCCCGGTTGGTGGCGATGTGCGCGACCGGGTCAGGCGCTTTGGCGATCAGGACCTGTCGACCGGGGTAGGCCCTTGCGGCCCGCCAGAGCAGCATCCAGGCCATGATGATATCGCCGGTGACATCCAGAAAGGGATGGGCCTGGGTGTAGGCCAGCTTGATTTCCGCTCCCATTGCTTTTTTGGTCAGGAAGACGGCAACCTCGCCATAGCGGTTGAGGGCGGCCTCGAGCTGTTCGCACAGGGCGCGCAGGTCGGTGATCTTTTCGGCCGCCTGGATGGTGGCGCGCACTTGCTGCAGAAAGTGCATGAAAATTTCCCCTTTACGCAGCCCCAGCTTGCGTCCCAGCAGGTCCATGGCCTGGATGCCGTTGGTGCCTTCGTAGATCGTGGTAATCTTGCAGTCACGCATGAGCTGCTCGATGGCATATTCGCGGGTGTACCCATAGCCACCGTAGACATTCATGGCCAGCTCGCAGACCTCCATGCCCCTTTCGGAACAGTAGGCCTTGACCACCGGGGTGAAGAATTCGATCAAGCCGCTGTAGCGGGCCCGTTCATCCGGGTCGGTGGCGGTGGCTTCCAGATCGAAGAGATAAGCGACGTAAAAGGTGAAACTGCGCATGCCGTCCACGAGGGCCTTCATGCGCATGAGCATCCGCCGGACGTCCGGGTGGCGAATAATGGGCACGCGACCTTCCGCCGATCGGTCCGCGGTTAGATCCCGGCCCTGGATGCGTGTTTTGGCATATTCGGCGGCATACAGATAGGCTGCCGAGCCGTGCAGGAACCCCTGCTGCCCCACCCCCAGCCGGGCTTCGTTCATCATGTGGAACATGATCCGCATGCCCTGGTTGGCTTGCCCCAGCAAAAGTCCACGGCAGGGGCCGTCGGCCCCCAAGGTCAGGCTGCAGGTCGGGCTGCCGTGGAGGCCCATTTTGGCCTCGATGCCGGTGCAGACGATGTTGTTGGGCGCCCCCAGGGTGCCGTCGTCGTTGACCCAGATCTTGGGTACCAGAAAGATGGAGATGCCCCGGGTGCCGGCCGGTGCGCCTTCGATGCGTGCCAGCACGGGATGAATGATGTTGGCCGTAAGATCGTGGTCCCCGCAGGTGATGAAGATCTTGTTGCCGCTCAGATGATAGGTGCCATCCGCGTTTTTCTTGGCCGTGGTGGACAGGGCGCCGACATCCGAACCGGCCGCCGGCTCCGTCAGGAGCATGCTGCCGGACCACTCCCCGCTGTAAAGCTTTTCGAGAAACAGCGCTTTTTGCCGCGCATTGCCGAAAACCTCGATCATCTTCCCGGTGCCATGCCCCAGGATCCCGAAGGCCGCAAAGCTGAAATTAGCACCGTGGAGGTATTCGCGCGCCGCCTGGGCGATGATCTGGGGCAGTCCCTGGCCACCGAATTCGGGGTCTTCGGCCATGGCCAGCCACTCCCCATCCCGGTAATGTTGGTAAGGCTGGTGGAAGCAGGCCGGAACCCGCACCTGGCCCGCGTCAAAACGCACGCCTTCGTGATCCCCGGCGGCATAGGTGGGCAGAATCTCTTTCAGGCTGAACCGGCGGGCTTCGTTGATCACCATGTCCGCCATTTTACGGTTGATCTGGCGATAGCGATCGGTCTTGAAAAGGTCTTCGATGCTCAGTTGCGCGTAGAGGACGAAATCAATATCGCGGCGATCGGCAATCAGTTGCGCCATGGCAGGGTTCCTTTGCAGTTGCCTGGTTGGCGTGAACAACGCACAGCGCCCGGCAGCCGGGTGATGGACCCATGAAGATCGTGACGGAGGTTGCCGGTGATGCCCCGGTGGGCATCGTGCAGGAATAAATGGCTGGATTGCGGTAATAAACCCGATATAGATGGTTTAGAAAAAAAATCAGTGCCTTGTCAAGGCCCCTTCACTGCGGGTCGTCGCTCGGGTGCCTTGCGCTTCGCCGGGATCGGCAGGCGCTCTCCGGGAGCCGTTGTTTTCGTCATGGCGAAACCCTTTGCGGGGGTAGGATTCCCTTCGGAAAAGATGCACGCACTCCCGAGATGCGCCTGCCGAAAAAGTCGGCGCAGTGCCGGACATCAAGGGGCGCTTCTGCACGGCAGTCGTGGATGTGATCCTCTAAAACGAAAAGGCTCGCCAAACGCGGGTGAATTCTGAGCGGCAGCTCTCCGGCAGGTCCTTACCATAGAAAAACGCCTGGGCGTTGTCAAACCCGCAATAGGAGATGCCGTCCTGCTACTTGCAGGCCTGGTGACTTTCTTTTTTCAACTGCGCCAGGGTTTCGTAAGCTGCTTTCAACGCCGCCATGTTCTCGATTTCATAGGCGGTCCGCAACGCCTGGCAGGCTTTGCGGTAGGCCGGGTAGTGGTCCTCACCGTAGGCCACTCCTGTAAAGGTCATCATCAAATCGGAGGCACTCAAGAAGGTCTCCAGCGCATCCTGTTTGGGTCGCTTGTTCGCCGCCAGGGACGCACCGATTTCTTTGAAAGCCACCTTCATTTGCTTCTTGAGATGTTTATAGTCCAGGTCGCTTTGACCGGCCGGCGATGGGGTTGGGTGGCTCGCCGCGGCGACCTCTGCCGGCAGCGTTTCCAAACTGGCGATCGGTTCCGCCTTGATCTTGATTTTGAGCGCCCATTCATCGCCTTGGGCCTTGCCTTTGACTTCCAGCTTAGCAATGGGGCTGGGCAGGTCGGCCCATTCCGATGAAAGCTCTCCGGCGCGGCCGTCAAGGGCATCCGCCAACTGGCGCAATTGCGTCGGCAAGGCTTCAAAAGGGATATTTTTCTTTATTTTGCGTTCGGAAGTCTTCATGCAGTTCCTTTACCTGGCCGGTTGCAACATCAAACCGCGGCGATCGTCGATGACGCCTACTTCAAGGTTGCAAAATTTTGATGTGGTTGTGCTGCTGGTAAAAAGAAATTTTAATCAGGAAGGAACGTTTGGCAAGTATCGTCAAGACCGGCAAAGACCCCGCTGTTTTGCCGGTCCGGTACCTAAAAAGGAAGTGATTGGGTAGCGGGTTCGACCAGGAGCGCCCCCTGCGGATGAAATCAGAGGCAAGGTGGAAGCTTGCCGTCGGAATACCGGCTGTATTATGAAACCGAGTTCTCGATCTGTGGAATTTCAGATCGCACTAACGCGGAACTAAAATAATACTACCGCCTTGACAGACGTTATCGTCGTTTTCAGTTCGCGGATCTTCCTGGGTCATGTCTTGGAAGGTCAGGTGGACCCAGCCGTTAGACCCTGTTACCGGCACCATCCCCCCGCGCGGGAGCATGCCGCTCCACATGAGCTCGTTTTTGCGACGAATGTTTGGTGCTTTCCGACCCCCGCGCGAATAATAAACTTCCAGATAGACGTCTTTGACCGCTTTGATGCGGCAATGGCCCGGTCTTGCGGCAGACAGCTCGGTTGGGAAGGCGTAAGCGACGGCAATAAGGGCGAAAACGGCCAGCACTATCAGTCGTGGATTCATGGTCCCCCCCTTTCATTATCCACTAACCTTATTAAAAGCGCGCATTTTTAGCAAGCGATGCGTGGCGCTTTCGATTAGTTTGGTATGACGGGTGAACCAGAATTTTAGTCGACAAACAGCTTACGGTGTGGGGCGCTTGATATCCCTCGCAACGCACGGCCGTCTAACGCGGGACGAGAATCACCCGATTGTTTTGACAAATGGTGTCATTATTTTCGCTGCGTGGGTCATCATTGGTCATGTCCTGATAGGCCAGATGGACCCATCCACTTTCAGAACTAACCGACACAAGGCCGCCTCTGGGGAGGAAGCCGCTCCAGATCACGTCGCTTTTGCGACGAATGTTAGGTGCCTTCCGGCCGCCCTGGGAATAATGGGCCTGCAGATTGACATCTTTGGTGGCCTTGATGACGCAGGTTTTGTTCCGGGCCTCGGCAGACGGCGGCATAACCACGAAAGCCAGTATAAATAGGACCGTAACCGCGGGAAATATCAGTAAGCGCTTCATGATAACCTCCATTGTCGAATTATCCGAGCCTGTATGCGCTAATAGTAAGGTTGCATCCAGAACTACGGCAATTTTCGTTTTCATTCGTAACCGCACGCGTCAGAAAGGCAATGTCGATGAGAGAATTATGCATTTTGCGATGGCAATCAAATTGTACGTGCGGTAATTCAATATTTCACTAACCTATAAAAACAATATTAAACATTCTTTGGGCCATGTCGTCCCTGTGATAAAGAGGGTATTTTAGTAGGATAATTATGGATATTATCACCGATCGCCTTCCTTGAAGCCGGTGGCCAGCGGAATAACGAGTAAACCAAGACAAATGCCGATGACGGTGTTCCATCCGCCTTTCTGGTAAGCCCACCCGGTGCTGGTGATGCCCAGCCATCCTCCCAGGTAATAGAAGAGGACATAAAGCGCGTTGGCGCGCCCCTGGCCGCTGGAAAGCTTGCGGTTGAGCGCACCCACGGCGGTTGCGTGCACCGTGAAAAATCCGGCACAAATCCCCATCAATCCGGCCGCGACCGCGATGACCGACGGTACCAGAAGCAGCATCAGTGCCAGGGCGAATACACTGGCGCCGCCGATCAAGGTCACGCCGCTGCTGTAGCGGTTGCTGATGCGACCGGCGATGGGGCCCATGAAGACGCCGATGATGTAGGCCAGATAGAGCAGGGTCGTTTGTGACGTGGAAAAGTGGAAGGGCGCTTGCGCCAGGCGAAACGGCAGATAGTTGAACACCGAGGAGAATACCGCAAAACTGGCCGCCGCACAGCCGTAGAGCCGTAGAAAGGGCCAGCCTTGCAGCAATGCGGCGAAACCAATCCCTGCGGTGGGTGTCGATGCCTCGGCCCCTTCACGGGGCAGGCTGCGCATCGCATGGGCCGTGGCCAGCAGGATAATCGTCGCGGCGGCCAGAAACGCGATGCGCCAGTGATAGGCGGCCTGCATCCAGCCGCCGAGCAGGCGGCTTCCCAGTCCGCCGAGCACGGTGGCCGAAACATAGGATCCCATGACGACATTCAGACGTTCGGCCGGCAGGGTCCGGGCGAGATAGGCCGCCAGACACGTCGTCAGGGCCGGGATAAACAACCCCTGGAGAAACCGGCCGGCAATCATGAGCCAGAGGTTCCCGGAGGCGGCACACAGCAGACCGCCGGCGGCCACCATCAGGCCGCCGGTCAGAATGATCGGGTGGACCGTCCAGCGGTCCGCCAGCACACCGAAGAACAAATTGGAGAGGGCCATGCCTAGGATGACGGCCGATACCGTCAGCGACACCGTGAGCATGTCCGCGACAAACACCTTTTGAAGCACGGGCAGGATCGGCTGGGTTAGATAGATGTTGGTGAACGCCGCGGAGACCAGGGTAAAGACCGTCACTTGCAAACGCCAATCCGTTGGCACTTTCATTGCGCATTTGTCTCCGCCAGCAAGGTCGGCCGACCGAAGGAAGGGCGCTGCCACTGCGGACCCGATTGACCGGGTCCGGCAATCCCCTCGGCGTGTCCGTCGGTCCTCCGGAAAATGTCAGGAAACCCGGATTTCGTCAACTTAGGCACTGCGGATCATGACCAGCAGCATTTTGAAGCGCTTTTCGGCTTGCAGGGCGTGGGGGATATTGGCCGGCATCACCAGCATTTCACCGCAGCCAACGGTCTGATCCTCCCCGCCGATGGTGATCCGGGCTTCACCGTCCACGATGTAGACCACCGCATCGAAAGGGGCCGTGTGCTCGCTCAATCCTTGTCCGGCCTCGAAGGCAAAGAGGGTGATGTTGCCGGCCGCTTTTTTCAGCAGGGTTTTGCTCACCACGGATTCATCGAAATAGGCAATGTGCTGTTCCAGGTTGAAGGGCTTGCCCTTGGGGTCTTGCGTCATGCGGTTTCTCCTGTATCTGGGGTTTTGAACCTGTTTGTCGGCATGCCGTTGATGCCACACCGACTCGAACGTCAATCGTCAAGTTGGCCTTGTCAACACGATGCGCCCGAGGTGCTGATTTTTTTGATAGGCGGCCGTCAAGCAACGAGACGGCTGCCGCGTTGACAAGACAACCGGGCATTCGATAAAGTCAAACGTTAATCGCAACCCGTGGCCAACGTCCACAGGCCGCGATTTCCAGCCGAGCGCAACGACGCATCCATCGGTCGATATGGCTGATTTTGGCAATCAACACAAGGAATTCGATTCATGCGGGGCAAGAAAAAGGCGTATGCCGAAAATATTCTGATCCTGGGTTTGGGCGGCGTGGGGGTTTATCTGGCCAAACGCCTGGTGCATGACGGGTATGGCGTTACCGTCATCGAGCCGGACATTCGCCTGATTCGCCATAGCGACGGTTATCTCGATGCCCGCTTGATCCAGGGGTCGGCCATGAGCATCGACTGCTGGCGGGAAGCCGATGCGGGCAGTATCGACGTCCTGATCGCCGTGACCGACAACGATGCCGTCAACATGCTGGCAGCAATGATCGCCGATCGCTTCGGCATTCCGCTGAAGATTGCGCGTGTGCGTTCTTTGGATTTTGGCAATCGTGATTCGCTGCTCAAGGCCAAAGACTTGAAGATTGATTTGATCATTCATCCGGAGGAACTGGCGGCCCAGGAAATCGTGCGGCTGGTCAAGCGCACGGCCGGCAATGAGATCATCGATATCGCCGACGGCCAGACCCAGGTCATGGCGACCCGCGTCCATGAAACATCGCCCCTGGCCCATCAGAATCTTAAAACCCTCTCCCAGACGCACGATTCCTTTGCTTTCCGCGTCGTGGCCATCGCCCGGGGGATTACCACCATTCTGCCCGGTGGTGATCAGGAAATTCTGCCCCAGGACCAGGTCCTGATGATGGCCTCCAAGGCCGACCTGCCCAAACTAATGTCGCTGATCGGGGTTAAACAGCAGCGGCGGCACCGGGTCATGATTCTCGGGGGGGGCTTGGTGGGCTGCCGCGTGGCCGAGTTGATGGGCAAAGATGTGCAGGTCAAGATTGTCGAAAAGAATGAAGCCCGGGCCGCCGAGCTATGCCATCATCTGAACAATGCCGAGGTGCTCCACGGCGACGGCTCCGATGCCGAAGCCCTGGACCTGGCCGGCCTGACCGACATGGACACGTTCATTACGGCCACCGGCGAAAATGAAACCAACATCATGAGTTGTATGCTGGCCAAGCATTTGATGGACACCAGCAACGGCGATAAGGGCAGCACCGAGCGCAAGACGATTTCCATGGTGAACAAGGAGGACTACCTGGTGCTGGCCGCCACCAGCGGTACCGATATCGCCTTGAACAAGAAAGTACTGGCAGCCAATGAGATCCTGAAGTTTATTCGGCGGGGGGAATTACTGTCGGTCGCCCACCTCCATGGTTTCGACGCCGAGGTGGTGGAAATCCTGGCGGCCCCGAATTCTCCCATTACACGCATCCCGCTAGCCAAGATCGACCCCTCCTTTCACGGTAAGATTCTGATCGGAAGTGTCTACCGCGACGGCAAATGGCAAATCGCCGTGGGGGACACCCGTATCCTGCCCGATGAACGCGTGATTGTCTTCTGCAAATCGCTGCATCTGAAAGATGTGCATAAGCTCTTCCTGGGCTAGTTGGAGACGGGTACCGACGAAAACCCATTGCAGCGCGGGCCGCAACTTTACATACCCTCACGGCCGTGGTAAGATTCCCTACCATCCCCCTCCTGTAGCTAAACCGGTAATACTAGAACCTATCTCAAAATAAAGATTAGGGTTCCTGGCAGGGCGTGAATCGGTGAGAAAGCGGAGCATACACGTCGTATGTATGCAGGTTCGCAGGGCAGGGACCCTGCGGTTCTGCTAAGAGCCGGTTCACGATGCACCGAATCCTTTTAAAGTTGATGCTGAATCCAGCAACGCTGGGACGCTCTGCAAGACGAAACAATCGGTGTGGAATCCAGCAGCGCTGGAGAACACCGCCAGGGGCACTTAGATTTTTTTTGAGCTAGGTTCTACTAACTAATTCCGGGCACGTTTGCCGTGTGTCATTCGCGGCCAGGCCGATGATGCTAACGACGCGTCTAATTGCAATCGAAGTATTTCCCAAACCTTCAGATGAAAGCACCCCGCTCTATGGGAAATGGCACAATCAACCGACTGGACAACAAAAGGAGAAAGCCCAATGCAAATTGACGGCCATCATACGCTTACTTACGTAGTCGCCCGCCTGGCCGGCTACAGCCGACCGAAAGCTTCCCTAATCGCCTACAGCGCCCAGTATGTGGACGACGCCACCAACGCGGGCATTATTAACTTCAAGAATGGCGCCCTGTATCAACGGATTTCTTCGGCGCATAAAATGCTCGATTACCGCAATTCGGATGAATTGGCCAATCATCAGGTCTGGGTGCCGTTTCATTTTCTTCCCGGCAATGGCGGTAAGCGGGCCGGTGAGAATCCCGACGGCACTTTCATCCGGAAGCTCGTCTGTTTTCCGGATAGCCACGTGGCCCGGGATATGCTTCGCGCGTGCGCGGCCGACAGAGACAAACCCTACGCCCTGCACCGCGTAGGCATAACCATGCATGTTTATGCGGATACCTGGGCCCACCAGGGATTTGCCGGGGTCAATCATAAAATTAATGAGGTGCATGGCCTATCGACCACGAACAAAACACAGGATAAAAAGTTCTTTAAAAAGATCGCCAGCTTTTTTCTGAGTGAATCATTTCCCCTCGGTCATGGTGCGGCCCTGAGCTATCCCGATCGACCATCGTTGGTGTGGGAATATAAGAACGGACTCGGCGAGAAGGTCAAAAGAGACAATGTCCAAATCTTTATGGATGCCGCCGATAAGATGTGCCGCGCCATGCAGTCATTTCGCCAAGGCGATCTCCGTATGGATCTGGCCGCAATGCCGGGGTTGCCGCCGGTTGACGGCAAAAAGCTGTTATCCCTGATCAAATCCATCAAGGGCGATTCCGGGGAAGAACGCCATCAGAAATGGCTTGCTGAAATCCGCAAAGGCAGTTTCTCCTTCGGCCCCGAGGAAGTTGAATATATCGCCAAGGGCAAGCGTTCCTGGAAACATCAGTCCATTGGCCAGCTGGCCGCAGCGGACACCGGCCGCGAAACCTTCACCTTTCGCAAAAGCTTCATGGCTTCGAATTGGAAACGATTCCATGACGCCCTGCAGGCGCATCGGTTTGACATGCTGCATGATGTTTTACCGAAATACGGGATATGTGCGGCCTAACCGCGCAGGATCCGTCACCGCTTTCATCAACACCCTTGCCAGATGGGTTTGGGCAACCACCGCGAACGTGACGGCAAGCTATCCGCGCGTGGTGCCATCCCGGCGGCAAGCAACGAAGGCCGTCTCGCATAGGAAACCGAAAATGAAGATCTTTTGGCGTTGCATGGCGATTGTGCTTTTTGCCTTTTGTTGGGGCGAAAGTGTTATGAATCCGGCGGTATCGCGCGCCAGCGATGAAAAAACGGTTGCGCTCGTCATGAAAGCCCTCACCAATCCTTTCTTCTCCAAGATGGAAGCCGGGGCGCGCCAATACGCCCAAGCGAAAGCGATACCGATTGAAGTATTTGGCGTCGAACGCGAAACGGATGTGGAGCGTCAGATCAGTATTGTCGAAAGATTGATTACCCGGGGGGTCGGGGCGATCGTCATTGCGCCTGCGGATTCCAAAAAATTAGTCGGCATATGCAAGAGAGCATTGGACAAGGGAATCGTTGTCATCAACATTGACAACCCTTTTGACCGACCGCTGATGGATCAACTCGGCATTTCGATTCCTTTTATCGGATCGGATAATTTCGTCGGCGGTCAAATGGTTGGCGAATATGTCAAATCCAAATTGAACGGCAAGGGCCGCGTCCTGGTGATCGAGGGTATTCGGGGTGTCGCCAATGCCGACCTGCGCAAAAAAGGCTTTGTCGCCGCCATCCAGAAAGATAGTTCGATTGCGCTGGTCGACGCCGCGAGCGCCAACTGGCATACCGATGAGGCCTTTTCGGTGACCACCCGGCTTCTCAAGATGCACCCCTCGATCGACGCCATTTTTTGCGCCAATGATGCCATGGCCTTGGGGGCCCTGCAAGCCATCGAATTAGGGGGTTTCAAAAGCGACATCTTGATTGCCGGGTATGATAACATCGAGTCGGTGCGGACCGAGATCCGCAACGGCCGCATTCAGGCCACCATCGAGCAGCATCCCGAGCGCATGGGTGAATACGGCATCGCGAGCGCCTGGCAAAGGATCAATGGATTGACGATCGCCGATTATAAGTCGACGCCCCTGGATTTGGTGACATCTGAGCATTTCAACAAGACGGCGGCCGTTTCGATCTCAACCCTGGACAATTCATTTTTCTCGATCATGGTCCAGGGCGCCCGGGAAGCGGCAGCGCTTTTCGGTATGGAACTGATGGTTTTCGACGCCAGGAATCAGGAAGCCCAGCAATTAACCGATATGGCCAAGAGCATCGCCCAAAAGGTGGATGTGCTCATCGTCAATCCGACGAATTCGGAGTCCATCGCGCCGGGCATCGAGTTTGCCCACAACAACAGCATTCCCGTGATTACCGTCGACCGCAAGGCTTCGGAGGGAATGGTCCTGTGCCACATCGAATCCGACAATGCGCAGGGGGGGCGCATGGCGGCCAATATTCTGGCGCAAATGTTGAATCACCGCGGACGCGTTTTAGAAATGGAGGGGATCCCCGGAACATCGGCCGCCCATGAAAGAGGCGCGGGATTTAACGCGGCGCTTCGCAAGTTTAACCAAATCGAGATCGCCTTTCGCGAAGTCGGCAATTTCGACCGTCAGGTGGCCAAAACCGTAACGCTGCGGATTTTAGGCCATAACGGCCGGCTTGATGGCGTCTTCGCCCATAATGATAATATGATTCTGGGTGTCATCGATGCCTTTGAAACATCAGGATTGGAACTGCCCAAAGCACTCGTGGGCTTTGATGCCATTCCCGAGGCGGAGGATTCCATCCGCAACGGAAAATTATCGGCCACCATTGCGCAAAAACCCAAAACCATGGGGTGGTTGGCCATTGAAACCGCGGCACGCTATTTCCGTGGCGAACCGATACCACCTTTAAGGCTGGTAGAGCTCAAGATGGTCACGAATCAGGAGGGGCCGGTTGTTACGCTCGATTAACAGCAAATTTTACGCCATCGCCCTATTGTTGGTCCTGTCGTTCAGTATCGGTTACGGCATCCTGGCTTATTTTCTACACCAACAAAACAAGAGTACGGCGATTGCCCGGGAGGTTGTCTTCGTCGAAAGGGGTTTTAACAAGCTTCACAAACTTTTCCATGAAGCCCGATTCTGGGAGCGGGTGATTATCGCCCAAAAGAATCCCAAGGCCGAACGACAGTTCGGTGCGCTTATTGAGCAGGTCCAACAATTATTAACTGATTTGAGCCAGAGAGAATTGAATCCGGCGACCCAATCCTTCCTCAAACAGATCCGCGCAAGTATCAATCAATATGAGGACTATTTCAACGGGTTGATGCAGCTTAAAATCAAGCAAAGCCTTCTGCGGACCCGCATGGAGACCAATTACCGTTCCATGGTGTCCATCATTCTAATTTGGGACAACCCGTCACTGTTGAAGCCCCTGTTTAACCTGACGCACTTTTTAACAAGCTATCGGGCGGATCGGGACGTGGCCCAATACCAGGCCCTTAGATTGGTCATCAATTCGATTGAGAAACGGGTGGCGGATCTGGCCTTGGCCGATGTGCGCATGCGCGACTATTTGCGCAGCTTCCGCGATCTGCTGGATGAAGATTTCGAAATCGAAAATGAGATCATGGCCATTAACAAGAATGTTGAAGACATCAATCTTCAGTTGAATGCGTATTTTGGGCAAACCTTTCAGGAGTTGGAAACGTATCAAAGCCGTAAATTCCAGGAAAGCACCCAGATACGCCAGGAACTGCGGCTGATTTTTCAAATCGCCGCCCTGGTGGGCATCGTTTTCCTTTTCTCGATAATCCTTTTGATTTCCCTCAATATCATCAGGCCCATCAAGGCGATGGCCCTCGTGATGCAGGACGTCAAGACCGGCGACATTCGTGCGCGCGTCAAGCCCCCCCCCAATAAGGAAGATGAGATTATCCAGTTTGGGATTTCTTTCAATGAAATGCTGGACACCCTGGAGACCAATAACCAGAAGCTGCGGGACAATCAAAATGAGCTCGAGCAGAAGATCGTCGAACTCTCGGAGCGCGAATTGGAAGGGCAACGGCTGGCAGCGCAACTGCAAAGGGCCCAAAAAATGGAGGCGATCGGAACCCTGGCCGGTGGGGTCGCCCACGATCTCAACAATGTTTTGAGCGGCATTGCCAGTTACCCGGAATTACTCCTGTTAGACATGCCGGCGGACAATCCCTATCGCAATACCATCTTGGCCATCCAGGAATCGGGGCTTAAAGCCGCGGCCATTGTACAGGATCTATTGACATTGGCCCGCCGCGGCGTGGCCGTTACCGAAATAACGAATTTGAATGATCTCGTCAGCAATTATCTTTCGAGTCCGGAATACAAAAATTTAGCATCGCTTAATCCGGAGATCGACATCAAGTTCAAACTCGACGATGATCTTCTGAATATTCAAGGCTCGCCCGTGCATCTTCTGAAAACCATCATGAACCTGGTCTCCAATGCGGCCGAGTCCATTCAGGATCGGGGGACCATCATCATTCGCACGGCCAATCAATATGTCGACCGGCCGATTCGTGGTTACGACGACGTCGAAGAAGGCGATTTTGCCGTTTTATCCGTTGAGGATACCGGCTCCGGCATCCCAACGGCCGATCTGGAGCGCATCTTCGAGCCCTTTTTCACCAAGAAGGTAATGGGCCACAGCGGCACCGGTCTGGGGATGACGGTCGTCTGGGGGACGGTTAAGGATCACAAGGGGTATATCGACGTCCAGAGCACCGTAGGCCAGGGAAGCCAATTCCGTCTTTATTTTCCGGCAACGCGTCAGATCAGGGTCCCGGTGGAATCATCAGCGTCCCTCGAAAATCTGGCCGGCAACGGGGAAACCATTCTGGTCGTGGATGACGTGCCCCGGCAAAGGCAAATTGCATCCGAAATGCTGCAACGCTTGGGGTATGTCGTCGAAACCGCCTCAAGCGGAGAAGAAACGCTAGACTATTTCCAAAAGCAGACGGCCGATTTAATCGTCCTCGATATGATCATGGAGCCGGGTATCGACGGGCTTGAAACCTACAAGCGGGTTCTGCAAATAGCCCCCCACCAGAAGGCGGTCATCACCAGCGGTTATTCCGAAACGAATCTGGTCAAAGAAACCCAAAGACTGGGTGCCGGTGAATACATTAAAAAGCCTTATACCTTCAGGGAAATTGGAAGGGCCATCAAACACGAACTGGCCAGGTAGGGCCCCATAAAAGGCATCTTTCGGCCCAGTCCGGCGTTCTCATCTTTTCCAGAAGGAGGGGTAGAAAATCACCAGCGCCGAGAACATTTCCAGACGCCCGACGAGCATGTTGTAGGAGAGAAACCACTTGCCCGCATCGGAGATAAAGGCATAGTTTTCCGTGGGGCCGATGGCGCCGAAACCCGGTCCGATGTTCATCAGGGTGGCGATCACCGTACTCATGGCGGTGACATAATCCATCTTGTCGGTGAGCACCATGACACAGCCGCCGGCCAGGATCATGAAGATATTGACGATAAAGTAGCAGACCGAGAGATGAATGATGGAATCGTCCACCGGACGCTGGTTGAGACGCACGGAGATGATCGACATGGGCTGGAGGAAGATCTTTTTGATGGCGGCCGCCATGAATTTGCAAATCACCACATAGTGGACGACCTTGATGCCGCTGGTGGTGGACCCGGCGCACGCGCCGAGGAAACATACGGCATAGAGGAACATCTGGGCCGCCTGGGGCCATTGTTCGTAATCGGCGGTCGTAAACCCGGTGGTGGTCAGCAAACTGGTCACCTGAAAGGTGCCGTAGCGGATGGCGTCCATCAGACCGTAAGCATTTTCACGCCACAGAATCCATGAAACCACGCCGCAGAAGAACAGCATCAATCCGACATACCAGCGAAATTCGGTGTTGATCCGCAGACTGCGCCAGTCACCCCTGATGATCTGATAGAAAAGCACGAAGGTCATCCCGCCCAGAAACATGAAAAGAATGATGATCCAGTCGAAATAGGCGTTGTTGTAGTGCCCAATGCTGGCATTCCAGGGGGAGTACCCGGAGGTGGAAACGGTGCCGAAGGCGTGGCAGAGGGCATCGAACAGGGGCATGCCCCCCAGACAGAGCAGGAGGATTTGGGCCAGGTTCAACGCCATATAGATGATCCACAGGCGGACCATGGTGTCCCGGTTGCGGGAGTGGAATTTTTCTTTGGTGATCACCTGACCCGGTGAGGACTCGGCCCGAAAGATGCGCAGCCCGCCCATGCCGTGGGGCAGGAAAATAACCGTCAAGGTCAAAAACCCCATGCCGCCCAGCAGGTGCGTCTGGCTGCGCCAGAACAGCAGGCCGTGGGGCACCATCTCGATGTCCGTCAGGATAGTGGCCCCGCTGGTGGTGTAGCCGGACATCATTTCGAAGAAGGCATCGGTAAAGGACGGAATAGCCCCATGGATCATGAACGGCAGGGCACTCAGGGCGGACACCACAACCCAGCCGAAAACGGCGATGAAGATGCCGTCGCGGATTCCCAGGTCGTTGTGTTTACGGAAAAACCACCACAGCGGGGCTCCCAGCACGATGATCAACCCGGCCGATAGCAGAAGGGCTTGAAAATCGCCTTCAGGGTAAATGAGCGCACAAATCAGCGGCAGCGCCATGGAAATGCCCGTGACCAGGAAAAGCGTGCCGATAACGTGAAGAATCGAAAACAGGTGCATGAGCTAGATCGGTCGCGTGAAACGGTGATCGTCAGTCTGCTGCCGCAATTTATATCTCAGCTATCCCTAAAAAGCAAAATGCCTGTGTGTTTCGTTCAAGCGGGGGGCTGCCCCTGGGGAAGGATTACGGGATAACGCCGATCGTGCCTTTGTCGGTCTGTTTGACATGGAACATGGCCTGATCGGCAAGGGCCAACAGGCCTTCACGGTTGTCGCTGTCATTGGGAAAGGTGGCAATGCCGAAACTGGCCCCTAGGCGGACCTGGTGGCCGGCGCGGGTAAGATAGGTGGTGGCCTTCATCCGGGCGCGGATCTGTTCCAATTTGCGGGTGGCGCGCTGCTTGTCGAACCCTGGCAGCACGACGACAAACTCGTCGCCGCCGTAGGCCACCCCGAAGCACGGTTGTTGGAGACAGCTTTTAATGGTGGCGGCCACCTCTTTGAGGGCCCGGCTCCCGTTGAGGTGACCGTAGGTGTCGACCACGTGCTTGAAGTGGTCCATGTCCATGAAAACCAGTGAAAAGGGCTTACGGGTCCGCTTGCTCTCGGCAATGATCTGGTCCAGTTTCTGATAAAGGTAGCGCGTGTTGTAGAGCCCGGTCAGATTGTTGTGGATCGCCAGTTTCTTGAATTTTTTGCGGTCGTTTTTAAGTTTTTGTTCCAGTTTTTTACGACGGGTGTTGTCGACCAGGATGCCTTCCAGGATGATCTTGCCCTCAACATTGCGGATGCAACGGATATTGGCCAGGATCCATACCGCCTGGCCGTCCTTGCGCTTGAGCCGCAACTCGTGGTTGACCAGGGCGCCCTTCTTCAGCACGGCCTGGAGCATCCGGACGCGGTCGCTGGCATGAAAATAGAATTGTTTAGCACCGTCTTCAAGCGACAGGACTTCATCGACGGAGGCATACCCGAGGATGCGGGCAAAGGCGGGATTGGCACGGATCAGTGCGCCCGACAGATGGCTTTGAAACATGCCCTGGACCGCATTTTCATACATCATGCGGTAGCGGCGTTCGGCCTTTTTGAGGGCCTCCTGCGTAATTTTCAGTTCGGTCAGATCGGTCAGGAAATACATAAAGCCGGTGGGCCGGTCGCGATCGTCTTTCAAGGTGCTGCGGCTGAAGAGCATGGGGATCTTACGCCCGTCACGGGCACGAAACAGGGCTTCGAAGCTAAAATGATCGGGGCTGGCCGAAAAAAAGTCAACCGATGCGCGATCGTAGAACTTGTCGGCCGGATGACCGACAAAGTCCTCGCGGCGGTAGCCGGATATTTCTAAAAGGGCCGGATTGACGTCATTGATCATGCGGTCGTTGTCCAGGAGCATGAAGCCCTCACGCCGGCTGGCCAGAGCACGCTGGTATTTTTTTTCGGTGTGGATTCGCTGGGAAATGTCGGTCATCAGACACAGGGTCGCCGGTTGCCGGTGCCAGGAGAACAATTTGACTTTCAATTCGACCCAGATGGTCGCCCCGTCTTTGTTGACGATCCTGAACGGATACACCTCCGGCAGGTCATCGCCCCGGATGCGTCGTTCATACTGTTGCCTCACCATCTCACGATCGCTGGCATGAATGAAGGCGGTCAGCGGTTGGGCCGCCAGCTCTTCGAGCGCGTACCCCAGGAGTTCCTCCGCCTTGGGGTTGGCATACTGAAAAGTGCCATTCTGAGCCACCAGAATGGCTTCATTGGCATTCTCCACCAGGCTGCGATAATCGATGCCAACGGGTGTTTCCTGATTCAGGGATTGCCGGCACATGCGGAGTTCTTGTTGCAGGGCCGCAATGCGATTTTGCAATTGCTCGTGTGGTGTCGCAGGATCCACGGTCCACCTCAAAGATGCGATTCAAACCGATGTCGCCACAAGGGTTGCGGATGCGTAAAAATCATGGCCTGTGCGGATGAGCAGTAAACGCGCTCGAACCGACCAGGCCAGTGCATTCCGGCGACCCGCGGGGACCATCCGTCAACCCGCATGCCTCGGCGACGGATTTGCTTCTTCCGGGGGTTTAGAATTTGGTTTCCAGCGCTTGTCGGGCTTCCTCGCTGCTTTCGTAAATGTGGGGGGCCACATTCCTTTTCTGGAGTGCTTCTCCGAGTTTCATGCGTAGGAAAGTGCTGGTGGTGTAGCGGGTGGCCCCGGTGTAATACTGTTCGAGCAAATATTTGACCATATCGCTATATTCGTCAACCAGTTCAGGCAGAATTCTGAAATTGTCGTAGTTGACGATGGCGTAGACCTTCTGCCCAACGGGCTTGAGCGTATTCTCCACCGCCATGCGAATGTCGTTTACCAACTCAGGGGTATTGACGGCCAAGCCTTCGAAGTTGACGAAAAAAAGATTGTGGTCCGGATCGTAGACCAGGCGATCCTCAAGCGGCAAGGTGAGCAGGTCGTTTTTCAGCCCCATCGGTTCGGTCTGGAAGATGCGTGCGTCCATCAGGCGGGGCGTGCCCGCGATAATCGGCTCAAAATCCATCATCGCCAGAATGTCTTTCTCAATGTCAACACCGGGTGCGATTTCGACCAGCTGCATACCGGCATCCGTCAACTGGAAGACACACCGTTCGGTTACGTAGAGAACGCTCTGGCCTGTCTGGCGCGCATAATCGCCACTGAAGGTCACGTGCTCCACCTGGTCGATAAATTTCTTGGCCTTGCCCTCCTGGAGGATCTTTAGCTGCCCCTCGTCGAGGGTTATTTTTAGACCGCCGGCCATAAACGTGCCGGTAAAGACCACCTTCTTGGCATTCTGGCTGATATTGATGAAGCCGCCCGCACCGGCCAGCTTGGGCCCGAACTTGCTGACGTTGAGATTGCCGTTTTTGTCGGCCTGGGCCAGCCCCAGAAAAGCCATGTCGAGCCCGCCGCCGTCGTAGAAGTCGAACTGGTAGGGTTGGTCGACCAGTGCTTCGATGTTGGTGCCGGCGCCGAAGTTGAGTCCCCCCGCCGGTATGCCGCCGATGATCCCCGGTTCGGTGGTTAGCGTCATCAATTCGAGGATTTTCTCTTCGTTGGCCACACTGGCAATGCCCTCCGGCATCCCGATGCCCAGATTGACAACGCTGTTGGCCTGCAATTCAAAAGCGGCCCGTCGGGCGATGATTTTGCGGTCGCCCATGGCCATGGGTTCGATGGATTGCATGGGCGCCGTGACCTCGCTGCTGAAAGCCGCGCTGTACATTTCACCGAAGGTCTGCCAGTGGTTCTCCGGCCGGGCCACCACCACACAATCCACGAGAATCCCGGGAATTTTGATCTGGCGGGCGTTCAAGGTACCGCGTTCGGCAATGCGCTCGACCTGAACGATGACAACACCGTTCGAATTCCGGGCCGCGGCGGCAATGGACAGCACCTCGAGCGTCAGGGCCTCTTTTTCCATGGTGATGTTGCCGTCGGTATCGGCCGTGGTGCCCCGCAGAATGGCCACGTTGATGGGGAACGTCTTGTAGGCCAGATACTCCTGGTTATCGAACGTGACCAGTTCGACCAGGTCTTCGGTGGTCAGGGGATTGATCTTACCGCCCCCTTTGCGCGGATCGACAAAGGTGCCCATGCCCACGGATGTGATGGTCCGCGGTTTGTGGGCCGCGATATCCCGGTACATGTGGGAGATGACGCCCTGGGGCAGGTTGTAGGCTTCGATCCGGTTTTCGATGGCCAATTGCTGTAATTTGGGCACCAGCCCCCAGTGGCCGCCGATCACTTTGCGAACCAGACCCTCATGCCCGAAATGGTTCAATCCGCGTTCGCCGCCGTCCCCCTGGCCGGCGGCGTAGACCAAGGTCAGGTCCCGCGGGTTTTGCTCTTCGAGATACTGGTCTTCAAGCGCCACGGCAATTTCTTCCGGGAAACCGATTCCCACGAAACCCCCAGTGGCCACGGTGTCGCCGTTGCGGATGAGGCGAACGGCTTCCGCCGCGGAAACAATCTTATCTTTCGACGCGGTCTTCGGCGGCAGGAGGGACTGCGGCGAAGACATCGGATGGGAGGGGGGGGGTGATGGGGTTTCGCTCATGGCGGCCTCCTTGGGATCCTTTGAGGATGTCCTGGCGGTATTGATACCCGTTTTCGATGATCAGGCCTCAAACCTGCTCCACGACCATGGCCATGCCCATACCACCGCCGATGCACATGGTGACCATCCCGGTTGCCAGGCCCTTGCGTTTCATGTGATTCATGCCGGTCACCATCTGGCGGGCGCCGGTGCATCCAATCGGATGCCCCAGGGAGATACCGCTGCCGACCTGGTTGGGCTTGTCGAAGGGGATGTCGAGCTCGCGCATGCAGCCGATGGCCTGGGCCGCAAAGGCCTCGTTCAACTCGATCAGATCGATATCGCCGATCGTTTTACCGGCGGCCTTAAGCGCCTTGCGCACGGCCGGCACGGGACCCAGTCCCATGAAGGCCGGATCCAGCCCGCCGGAAGCAAAGCCTTTGATGGCCACCAGCGGGGTCAGTCCCAGATCCCTGGCCTTGTCGGCACTCATCAGTAAGACGGCCGCCGCGGCATCATTGATGCCGGAGGCATTGCCGGCCGTAATGGAGCCGTCCTTTTTGAACACCGGACGCAGCTTGGCCATCTTCTCCAGGCTGGTTTCCATGGGCCGCTCATCCGTGTCGAACACGATGGTTTCTTTGCGCGTTTTAATCTCGACCGGGACGATTTCTTCGGCGAACCACCCCTCCTTAATGCCCTGCAGCGCCCGCTGATGACTGAGCACGCTGAGCTCGTCCTGCTCCTGGCGGCTGATGTCGTATTTGGCGGCGATGGCTTCCGCGGTGATGCCCATGTGATATCCGTAGAAGATTTCGTAAAGGCCGTCGAAGACCATCAGATCACGGACTTCACCAATGCCGGTGACTTCCATCCGGTGGCCCCAGCGCGCCTTGGGCAGCGCCAGGGGGACCATGCTCATGTTCTCCTGACCGCCGGCGACAACCACCTCGGCCTGCCCGCTCATGATGGCAGTGGCCCCCAGGGCAATGGCCTTCAGTCCCGAACCGCAGACCTTGTTGATGGTCATGGCCGGTGTTTCCTTGCACAAGCCGGCCTTGATCATGGCCTGTCGGGCCGGGTTTTGCCCCTGACCGGCCTGCAGCACATTGCCCATGATCACTTCGTCGATCACGACGGGTGTCGCACCGTCGTCCCAATCGCCGCCGTCTTTCTCGAGATCGATGCGCCCTTGGTCCTTGAGGGATTCGGGAATCCCCGACTTCATCAGCTCGCTCATGACCGGTTTGAGGTTGATCCGCTTGAGCACATCGCGGATCACCAGGGCCCCGAGCTCGACCACCGGTGTACTCTTCAAGGCACCGCCAAACGTTCCGACCGCCGTGCGGGCGCCGCTTACGATGACCACATCCTTCATGGCTATCTCCTTTCAATTTTTTGCGATGTTACGCGTCCGGCCGAAGGGTTTTTTAAATCAAGCCTTCAGCGGCTTTTTTTGGGGGGCGCTCTTTTTCTTGGGCGCGCCGGTTTTCTTGGGGATGAACAGCTTCTCGATTTCCTTCAATCGCCGCTGTCCTTCGTCGCCCAGTTGGCCCGCCGCCGTGACGACACTTTCGATCCGCGCAAACAGCTCCGGCCCCTCATTCTGATGACCGGCGAGCAAATGGGGAATGGTTGCCAGCGCCCGGCGCTCATCCAGAAGGACCATGAAGAATTGCTCCCGGAAGTTCTCTTTGAATTCGGCCAGGGTCAGGTCGGGTTCATGTTGTTCGCGGATGCGGCGGATCATGGCAAACCCCCGCTCGTCGACGGCCCCTTCCGCCAGGCGGACGTAAGCCAACCCCCGGAGGACGGCTTCGCGGGGTCCGCCCTGGTCCATTTTGGCCACCAGGGCTTCCTTCTGCAGTTCGACCAGCGCCAGGTGATCGGGTTCCGCTCCGGGGTTCTTTCGCGGGGGTTCTTCAGAGGCCCGGAGGCCCAGGAGCGCTTGAAGCCATGGCTGGCTGTAAAAAGCGAAGAACATTTGCTCCTGCGTCATGTCCCGCCAGTCGCGAAAGGCATTCAGGCTCTGGACCAAACACTCGGAGAAAATGGTCTGCCACTGCAGGAAGATATTGTCTGCCGCTACTGGCTGGCGATGATCCGCGACCCATTCGGCGGCCGGGGGCAGGGGCCGCATCAGCGGATTTTCATCGGAAAAGAACTCGTAGATCATGCGCGCTGGGTGCGTGCGGCGCAGCCATTCGGCCGACTGCTCGGTGGCCAGGGCGCGTACCAGCGGCTGGGCGGTGGTGCGGTAGAGGCCATGAGTGATTTCCGACAGGCGTGCCACCGCCGCAAAGGCACGCTCGTCGTCCGGGCTGTTGCCGCCCAGCGCACGAATGTCATCCAGGGTGCGGCTCTCGAAGCGCGAAATATAGTCGCCCGTAACCAAATCCACATTCGGGGCGTCTTCCGACGCCTTTTGCATGACCGCCTCGTAGAGTCCCGGGGGCAGGCAGTCGATAAAGTCGATGTTCGAGGCAAACTCACGGTGTTCCTTCTTGGCGACGCTGCCCGAAACAAAGATCCCCAGATGCCCGGTTTTTTCGTGCACGGCATATACAATCGTCTGGCCCGAGGCGCGAATGTCCTCGACACTGTCGTAAAGGTCGAGTATCCAGCCCAGGGCCTGCTGCGGCGGGGTGATATTGTCGCCCTTGGAGCAGAAGCAGATGATCGGTTCGCGAATATTGCGCAGATCGATCCGCAAGCCGTCGGAGGTGACGATCTGGCCCGTGCTGAGCTTGTTGCCCACAAAGAGCTTGTCGACAATGTCCTGGATCTCGTCACCGGTTAAAATGGAATGGCCGCCCCACCAGCGCTCGAAACCCAGATAGCGATCAACCTCGGTGTCGACCTTGGCGTAGAGATTATATTGTTTGGACCACAGCGTGTTGGCCGGGTTCATCCCCTCGAAGTTGAACACCAGCCAGGCACCGTCGAATTGGCCGTTGCCCATGTCGCTGGTCAGGGCCGTCAGCCAGCTGCCGCCCAGCATCCCGCCGGTGTAGCGCATGGGGTTTTTGCCCCGCACACCAGACCAATAGGACAGCGGCGATCCGGCCACGATGATCGGGCCGCACAGGTCCGGACGGATTGCCGCGAGCATCATCATGGCCCATCCGGCCTGGCAGTTGCCGATAATCACCGGTTTGCCCTCGGCCTGGGGATGCAACTGGATGACATGTTCCAGAAACCGGGCTTCGGCCTGCATGATCCGCTCGATGGTTTGGCCCTGCTCGGGTACGGGGGTGAAGCCGACGAAGTAAACGGGGTGCCCCGCCGCCATGGCCACACCGATTTCACTGTCGGCTTTGAAGCCGCCGATGCCGGGGCCGTGACCGGCGCGCGGGTCGACCACCACGAAAGGACGCTTGCGCTCGTCGATCGTGACCCCCTTCGGTGGCTTGATCTTGACCAGGCCGTAGTTGACCGGTTCACTCAGCGAGCGACCGTCGAGGATCAAATCAAATTCGTATTCCAGCACGTGCGGCTTATCGTGGGACATGTGCTCGGTGAACTGATTGCCACGCTGGCGCATCGTGTCCCAGAACAGGATCGTTCGCTGCCCGGCATCGACAAGGTAGTCGAACAGTTGATTGCGGCCCCATAGTTCAGGGTTGTTGTGTGTGGTGCTCATGTGCTTAGCCTTTCTCGATTGACGTTAACGACTTAGTGTGTGCCGACAAATCGGCGCTATCCACGCGGTGCCCTGACAGTAATGCTCCGGGGCATCGATGTCGATGGCCCTCCTTCAATCGCCTTAACGGTCCCCAAACGCGTTTGAACCGCTAAAAGCCTTCAGTAGGGATCGGGTGGCAACATCCAGCGCTTCAGGCGCTGTGGTTCCGTGGCGACATAATCATAATAGGCGCGCTCCGAAACCAGATCCCAGTTATCCGTTTTTTCGGCGAAGGTCAAATAGGCCTGATGAACCTTTTGCGCCATGGCATCTTTTTGGGATTCTTCCGCCATGACCTCTTGGGATAATCTTCGAAAAGCCGAGATCGCCGAGAGGGGAAACCGCTGAAGCTGAACTTGATGATCCCGGACCAGTTTCTTCAGGGCTTCATAGTTGTTGCTCTGGAACATGCTGAGGCACCATGCATTGACTTCCGCGGCGGCACTGTCCAGGATGGCTTTAAGATGGCCGGGCAGCGCGTCATAGGATGGTTTGTGAAAGAGGCCCTCGATGCAGGACCCGGGCTCGTGCCAGCCCGGATAGTAGTAATAGGGCGCGGCCTTGTACAGACCCAGTTCCATATCGTGGTGTGGGCCGATCCACTCGGCGCCGTCCAGCCGGTTGTCCTGCAGGGCCTTTAACAGATCGGCCCCGGGCAGATCGACCAGCGTGGCGCCGGCGCGCGTCAATACCGTGCCGCCCAGACCCGGCATGCGGATTTTCATTTCCCGGATGTCGGCGGCGTAATTGATCTTGCGTTTGAACCAACCGCCCATCTGGGCCCCGGTATTGCCGATGGGCCGCGGGACGATGCCAAAAGGGGCATAAATCTCCTCCCACAGCTTGAGCCCACCGCCGGTATATAACCAGGCGTTCATCGCCTGAGCGTTCAAACCGAAGGGCACCGAAGCGAACCATTGGCCGGCGGGCACCTGGTCGGCCCAATACAAAGCGACCGCACTGCCCACCTGGGCCTGCCCCTTCGAGACCATAGCGAAAATTTCCCCGGGCGCGGTCGCCCGGCCCTGATCGACCATGCGGATATCCATACGACCTTCACTCATCGTATGCACGCGGCGCGCAAAACGTTCGGCCCCTCTTTGAAGGATGGAGTCCCCCGGTGGCCAGGCGGTAACCATCCGCCAGGAATAGGTTTTCCCGGAAGCCCATACCGCCGGCGCACCGAGCGTCGCGGCGGAAAGGGCGGCGCCCGTCATGCCCGCGGTTTTGATGAAGGCGCGGCGACCCGGTTTCTTAGCCGTATGGACAAGTGACCTGATGCTCATGCGTGTACTCCTTGATTGACATCATCCCTTGGTTTGGCGCTAAACAATGCCCATGGTCGCCAGAACAATCGCGACGGCGCTGGCAATCAGGGGAATGACCACCGTGCACATGCCGATATCGAGATAGGATTCCCGGTGGGTCAAACCACAGATGCCCAGCAAGGTGATGACGGCGCCGTTATGCGGCAAGGTGTCGAGGCCCCCGCAGGCCATGGTGGCAATGCGGTGAAAGGCTTCCGGATTGATCCCCACCTCCATCGCCTTCTGCATATAGGTCTCGCCCAGGGCACCCAGGGCGATGCTCATTCCGCCGGAGGCCGAACCGGTGATACCGGCCAGGATGCTGGTGGAGGCCGCCAGCGATATCAGGGG